>Ga0209288_10000495_pt1 | contig 11956 bp, 12 predicted proteins | sample PPLLaktember2015_4_FD_187261 | JGI IMG/M metagenome (GOLD analysis project Ga0209288, IMG submission 187261) | Freshwater sediment microbial communities from Prairie Pothole Lake near Jamestown, North Dakota, USA - PPLs Lake P8 Core (1) Depth... | ecosystem: Environmental > Aquatic > Freshwater...
GCCAGGCTCTTGAGGTCGCTCTGCCTGAGGCGGACAAGGAGTTCCACCGGGTTTTCCCTTGTTTCTTCCCAGAGATCCGGGTTCATGCTCCGGAAAAGGGTTTCCGCGTCGGAGTTCCAAACGAACCAGAGGTTTCGGGAAAGCTCGTGGATGGTCTGAAGGGCATCGGGGATCAGGGGTTTCACGTCCAGGGTCCTGATGGGTGTTGTCATGGCTTTTCTTCCCTCCCAAGGAAGCGGAATTTAGGTTCCCGGTGTTTCATGGAACTTAAAGGTGATCTGAGACGGTTCGATGCTGACAATGTAAACGCGCTCGTTGGGGAGCATGAAAAGATCCCTGGTGAGGGCAAAGGATCTTTTCCCTGTTGCCGCAGGAGAAAGATCGAGCTCCGCGTGCACGTTTTTCTCACTCAACACGCTCGCATCTTTTCTGAGTCCTCTGACTCTGATGCGGACTTTCGGATCCAGGGGTTCCGCGATCTTCATCGCGGCAGGAACGTTGCGCACTTCTAGGGGCAAGGCAAAAGTCACTTCAAAGTCCTGCTGGCCTGCGAGAAGGAGCCAGAAAACCAGAACCAGGAGCAGCGTTCCATATTTCGCCTTCCACTGGTTGAGAAAGAGGGGGCGGATCTTCTCCTTCCAGGGCACGCTTTCCCGGCTTGCCGGCCGCAGTGAATCCAGAAGCATTTGACTCATGACTCCCGCCGTAGCAGGGTGAAAGGCTTTTCGTTCAACGATAAGGGTGACTTCGCCCCGCTCTTCAGAGACCACGACCAGGAGCGCATCACAGCGTTCGCTCAGGCCCATGGCCGCCCTGTGCCGTGTTCCCCATTCCTTGGGCAGTCCTTCCTCCGAGCTCAGGGGTAAGTAGCAGGCCACGAGTTGGATGCGGCCCTCCTTAATCAGGATGGCCCCGTCATGAAGGGGGGACTCTTTTTGAAAGATGCTCGTCAAGAGCTCAGGAGTGGGCTTGCCCTCAAGGGTTTGTCCTGAGGTCACGCATTCTTCGACCCTTTCACTTCGCTCGATCATGATCAGGGCGCCGACCTTGCGCTCGGCGAGCGTGAAGACCGCATCCGAAAGACTCTGAGTCCACTGGCCGGGCTGGGCCGTTTTTCTGAGACCGAGGGTGCGCAAAGGGTCGAATTTTTCGAGGGCCTGACGGATCTCAGACTGGAAGAGGATGATCAGCAGGATCACGAGCACCTGCCAGAGAATCTGGAAGACCCACGTGGTCAGGAAAAGGCCCCAGGTCTGGGCAATGGTGAAAACGACACCAAGGGCAAACAGTCCGATAAGGGCCTTGAACGCCTTGGTCCCCCTGAACCAAAGATAAAGATGATAGGCGAGCACGGTCAGGAAAAGGATGTCGAGCACATCCTGGATTCGCAAATTCGCTATGAGAGCCAGAGTATTCATGAGAAATGGCTACCGGGTTGCCTCATTTTGCGTTTCGGCCATAGAGTTCCGTTAGTTCGAGAAGCTCTTTTTCCAATGGAGCCGTGATCTGCTCCGGCGTGAGCCGCCACTGCCAGTTTCCGTTTTCCCGGGCCGGCCGGTTCATGCGCGCCCATTCGCCGAGACCCAGAAGGTCCTGCATGGGCAGAATGGCGGTGTCGGCCACCGACATCATGGCCAGGCGGATCAGTTCCCTGTGCACATTGTCCGCGTTGACCTCCCTGCCTACGTACCGGGACAGGCGCGCCCTGTCCTGTTCGCCAAGTTCCTTTTCATACCAGGCCCTTGCCGTGTTGTTGTCATGAGTGCCGGTGTAAACCACTGCATTTTTCGTGTGGTTGTGGGGAGCATAGGCATTCCTGGGGAGGCTTTCGTCAAAGGCAAAGAGGAGCACTTTCATCCCGGGAAACCCGAAATGCTCCATGGTGGCCCACACATCCGGCGTGATCGTGCCGAGATCTTCAGCAATGATGGGGAGATCCGGGAAGACCGACGAGAGCCGGGTGAAGAAGTCCATGCCCGGAGCTTCCACCCATTGGCCGTTGACGGCGATCGTCTCGGTTGCAGGCACTTCCCAGTAGGCCATGAAACCACGGAAATGATCCACTCTGACCACATCAAACAGGCTCAGGTTGTGGCGAATGCGCCTCGTCCACCACTCGTAACCTGTGCTTTGGAGTGCGTCCCACCGGTACACGGGATTCCCCCACAGTTGGCCGGTCTTGCTGAAGTAGTCCGGTGGAACTCCCGCAACCGTAACCGGTCTCTTCTCGTGGTCGAGATTAAAGAGGGTGGGGTTCATCCAGACGTCCGCACTGTCATAGACGACATAAATGGGCACATCCCCGATGATTTTGATGCCCCGCGCAGTGCAATATTTCTTGAGCGATGACCATTGCCTGAAAAAAAGATACTGAAAAAACTTCTGCTCCTGAATGCTCTCACTCAGTCTTTCTCTTTCGCGACTGAGCGCTTCCGGGTCCCTGTCCCGCAGGGGGGCCGGCCACTCGTTCCATGGCCTGCCGTTGAACTGCTCTTTGAGCGCAACAAACAGGGCGAAATCATCCAGCCAGGAGGCTTGCTGGGAACAGAAGCTTCGGTATTCTCCGTTTGTCCCCTCTCTTTTGAACCGGTCGTAGACCAGGGAAAGAAGCCTGTGTTTATAGGAGACGACGAGTTCGAAATCTACCCGGTTCTGTGAAAAAGCGGGAACAGGTTCCAGCTCGGCCCGGGTGAGGGCCCCTTCCTGAATGAGCAGTTCCGGGCTGATGAGAAGAGGATTAGAGCCGAACGCGGACATGCTGTGATAAGGGGAGTTGCCATACATGATATCCGTAGGATTGAGAGGAAGGCCCTGCCAGTAACTCTGTTTGGTTTCGGCAAGAAAGTCTGCGAATCGATAGGACCAGGGTCCGAAATCACCTATGCCGAAAGGAGACGGAAGAGATGTGAAGTGGAGGAGAATGCCGCTCCCCCTCTGATTGAACATGCGTTCCTCCATGGCAAGTGGCTATCAAAACTAAAATTTTACTGGATTATTCGAGGGCGAGCAACAGGATTCTTTGCAAGACAGCAAAGAGCATAGAGGCTCAAATCAAAACTGATGGTCGTGTAAAAAGTCGTCACCCCGGTGAAAACCGGGGTCCAGTGAATTTGAAGGCGATTGAAAACACTGGATTCCGGCTTTCGCCGGAATGACAGGAAAGGGCACTTCCTGGCTTTTTGCGAAGCCAGTAAGACTCGTTGTCAAGTCTTTCTTGCTCTTTGCTCTACGCTCTCTGCTCTACGCTTTTTATTGCCTTTTTCTCAGGTATTCCTTCTCCATCTCCTCAAGGTTCTTCAGGTAAGTCTGCTTGAAGCGGAAATCAGGATACAGGGCGATCTCTCTGGTGAGAGGAGCAATGAAGGGGAGAACATCGACTCCGTAAGAGTTCCTGCCCTGTTTGTCCGCTTCCTGGAGGATCAGCAGGGAATAGTAGCTGCACAGGATCCGCAATCCCATGGGCCTTCTAAAAAGGTAGGACCTTCCGCCGATGGTGTTCAGGAAAAAACCGGCGTAATGGTAAAGCGCGTCCCTAGAGGGCCGAATCCCTTCCGGATCAGGGCATCGACTGCCCAGGGTCGACCACCTGTAGAAGAGGTCCAGAGTGGGTTCCAGGTTTTCCCCTTCGTTCTTGATGATGTCCCGGATCAGCCTGAAATCATTCTTGTCGAGAACCCGGAAAAACAGAAAGATGTTGTCATTGATGATGGAGGAGTCTATTCCTTCCCCTGCAGGTATGGGGAGCTTCGCGGAAAGCTTCCGAATCATTGTCTTGAACTGGGCATAGGTATCCAGGCCCTCGCTCAGATGCCGCACATAGCCTTTTCCGTTCAAGTATTTGAAATAGTCCTGGATCTCCTGTTCGATCCGCTCGCAATAGGTTTTCTCGTCAGGGGGTTTGAGTTCCTTGGCGTCCGGAATGACCACCGGGCCTTTGGCCACCGGGGCTTGTTCCGGCGGAGCCTGCTTTTTAGGAGGCGGAGCTTTTTCAGCAGCCGGTTTTTCAGCCTCTTTCCGACCCTGTTCCATTCCCCAAAAATATCCGGCCAGGATCGCGGCCACGGCGATGACAAGGATGGAGACCCACCACCAAAGACGTCCTTTATCTTTTTTCTTCATTTTTCCTCCCTCCTTGGCGTGGAGAATGGCCCTTCCCATTATTTCTTCCCATCAGGATGCCCGCACAGCCGCATCCAGGGGCAGCCGGATGGTGACCACTGTTCCTTTTTTAACTTCGCTGGTGATCCGGATGTCGCCATGGTGATTGGAAACCACCTGGTGCACCAAAGTCAGCCCAAGCCCCACTCCTTTGGATTTTGACGTGACAAAAGGATCGTAGACGGCATCCAACTGATCCTTGGGAATGCCGCACCCTGTATCCTTGATGGTGAGGACCAGAGAACGATCCTCCCGCAGGGCTTTCAGGCTCAGAGTCCCGCCCTGAGGCATGGCTTCAAGAGCATTCTCCACAATATTGGTAAGGGCGACGGTGAGTTGACCGGAATCCAGCCGGGCTTGAGGCAAATCCGGAGCGATTTCTTTTACGATCCGGACGCCCAGCTGATTCGCCAAAGGCATGGCAGCGTTCAGAACCCCCTCCACGACGGGCTCGATTCTTGTCGGAGTCGGGCTGTAAAACTGGGTTTCAGTGAAGTCATGGACCCTCTTCACGATATGCTCCAGGCGCGCCGTCTCCTCGATAATGATATCCACGTATTTGTCGAGTTTTCGGTTGTCCCCGAGCTCCTTCTTGATTCGGCGAGCAAAGCCTCCTATGGTCGTGATGGGGTTTCGGATTTCATGGGCAACGCCCTGAACAAGGTTGCTCATGGAAGCGAGCCGCTCCGTGCGGATCAGCTTCTCCTGGGTGATCCGGAGTTCCTGAGTCGTGACTGCGAAGCTTTCTTCAAGTCGGCGGTAGAGGTTTGCGTTCTCCATGGCGATGGAGACGTGCTGAGCGATGGCAAAGAGGATCTCAAGATCCGAGCGATTGAAGGGTTCCCCGGACTTCTTGTTGATCACCTGAAGGGCGCCCATAGGCCTGTTTCGCAAGAGGAGGGGGACGCAGATCGCGGACTTGGTCTGAAATCCTGTGAGCCGGTCGATTTTGTCCGTGAATTTCTTCTCCTGGCTCACATCCTGGATGACCATGGGTTTGCCCGTCTTGACCACGGTTCCGGCAATGCCCTCCCCTACCTTGAGGGTGATCCGCTCCACAGGCCCTTTCTTTTCACCCCTTGCAAGGCGAACGACAAGCTGGTTTGACCTGTCTTCAAGCTCATAGACCGTGCTGGCCTCGGCACCCATAAATTCCTCAGCCCACTTCATGGCGTTGTCAAGCACTTGCTCGATATTGAGGGAGGAGTTGATCAGGGCGCTAGAGCGAAGAATGGTCGCCAGTTCCCGGCGATAAAGGGCTTCTCGGGGTTCATCTTTGCGGTTGGATTCTTCCATGATGCTCCGGATTCGCACGCTTCATGATTTATACAGCAATCCCGAATTGGAGGCAAATAAAAGCTGGTGCAAGGTTCAGGGTGCAAGGTGCACGGGACAGAGGGCATGATTTTTCCAGTACTCCAGCGCTCCATTACTCGAATCCTCCACCACCCCAGTTCTTCAAGAACAGAAGTCTGCTTTCGGCGGTCGGCCGTCATCGGTCAGCGGTCGTTTTCCCGCGTTCCGACAAAGCGCTTCACGCGCCCCTTCATTCATGCTATAGAAAATCGTTGAAAGAGGGTTTGCCTATGAGAGTGCTGCTGACGAATGATGACGGAATTCACGCGGCCGGATTAAAGGCTCTTTATCAGGAGCTCAAGAGTGATTTTGAAATGCACATCGTGGCCCCGGACTCGGAGATGTCGGCCGTAGGACACGCCATCACCCTGACCTCCCCTCTCAGGGTTCAGGAGGTTTACAGGAACGGGAGCTTCTTCGGATACGGGGTCAAAGGAACGCCGGCGGACTGCGTAAAAATCGCCGTGCAGGAGCTTCTCGAAGAAGCGCCGGATGTGATTCTTTCAGGGATCAATCTGGGCGCCAACGTGGGCGTCAATGTGCTGTACTCGGGCACGGTCTCCGCCGCCACCGAGGGCGCTTTCCTGGGAATCCCTTCGGCGGCGATCTCCCTGGACACCCGAACCCATCCGGATTTTCGGTTTGCCGCCCGGTTCAGCCGAGAGATCATCCGATTTATCCGGCAAAACGGCTTGAGGCAAAGAACCGCTCTGAACGTGAACATCCCCGCGCTCCCCCCGGAAGAGATATGCGGCGTCTCCTTTACCGTGCAGGGCGTTGCGAGATTCAGGGAGAGGTTTGAGCGCCGGATCGATCCAAGAGGCAACGTGTACTACTGGCTTTCCGGTGAGACCCCTCTCGAAGAAGGGAACCCTGATGCCGATGCCAGGGCGCTGAAGGAAAAAAGAATCACGATCACTCCGATCAGCTATGATCTGACGTGCGAGGAAGAGCTCTTGCGCTTGAAAACACTGCCCTTGCCTGCCTTAGAGAGATAGAGAGTGAAAAGAGAGTATCCGGAGTCGCCCATTGTCGGGGTGGGAGGCGTCATCTTTGACGGCGCCTCAGTGCTTCTTGCCAAGCGCGGTCAGGAGCCTGCAAAGGGAACCTGGAGTCTGCCGGGGGGCGCTGTCGAGCTAGGAGAGCAGGTCGTCGATGCGTTGAAAAGGGAGATCCAGGAGGAAATCGACATAGAGATCGAAGTGGGTGGCTTGGTTAGAGTGCTTGACAGGGTTCTCCGTGACGAAGAGGAGAGAATCCGGTACCACTATGTCATTGTGGATTACTGGGGCTGGAAGGTATCAGGAGAGCCGAAACCCGGTTCCGACACGAGCGAGATCTGTTTTGTTCCCCTAGAAGAGATTCAGAAAAAGGACATCCACAAAGACGTCCTGGAAACCATTCTCATGGCTGCAGAACTCAGGGAGCAAACCAAGTCGCAAGTGATCCGAGCAACTCACCCCTAAAGGAGTTCTGGGGATTCGCGCGTTCAGCATTCAGCGGTCAGCTATCAGCCAAAAGCACTAGCGAAACCGCATTAAGCTGAGTGCTCAAAGCTGATGGCTGACAGCTCCGTCCAGAACGCTTCGTTTTCTGGACGGGATTACCTCACCAGATGGAAGAACCGGTTCCAATTGGGCCACGACCAGTAGATGATGAAGGCCTTGCCTTTGACGGCCGTTGAAGGAACAAATCCCCAGAACCGGCTGTCCAGGCTGTGGTCCCGATTGTCCCCCATCACGAAATAATGGTCTTTCGGAACAACTACCGGCCCAAAGGATCGGTTAGAGCCTCCAGCTTTTTCATCATAGAAACCGTACTTGTCCTCAAAGGGGAGGCCGTTGACGAAGATCTGTTTGCCCTGCATTTGAATCTTGTCCCCCGGGACTCCGATGACCCTTTTTATGAAATCCTTGTCCTTGTCCTCGGGATAAATGAAGACAATGATGTCCCCCCGCTCGGGGTCGCTGATCGGGATCAGGGTTGACTGGAAATAAGGGATCTTGATTCCGTAAAGGAATTTGTTCACCAGGATGTGATCCCCCACCAGCAAGGTCGGCTCCATGGACCCGGAAGGGATCTTGAAGGCCTGAACCACGAACGCTCTGATAAACAAGGCAAGAAGAATCGCGATAGCAGCAGCTTCAGCGTACTCCCTGATAGTACTCTTCTTCTTTATCTTTTCCGCCCTCTCCTCCAAACAGACCTCCTAGAAAAACGACGAACGACCACCGACGGCCGACCGCTGTTTACACAAACGCTGAATCTAATCCTTCCTTCAAGGCTTTGTAAAGCGATTTTTGCAGTTAGGGGCACAGAGGTTGCTGCACTTTCGTATAAACTCCCCTTTCTCGGCACCTATGGCAGATGCTCTTTTTCTCACAAAAGGGGAATTTGAAGCGAGGCATGGTAAAAAAGGGCACATACAATCTGTGGTGTCAATTTATTCTATTATACACTATACATATACAAATTATATCAATTTGAGTTCAATTATCTGAAACTTCTTGACAAATATGGCCATTTATATATGATATTAGGCCAGCTGCTGAGTTTGCGACCAGGAAACCGATAGTCTGGAGGAGAAATTGCGACAGAACATCGTGAGAGAAATCAGGGAGGAGCTCCTGATGAGCAAGGCAGAGCTGGCCCGGAAAGCGGGGGTATCCCCCCTGACCATCGACAGAATTGAAAAGGGCAAAAGCTGCCGCATGGAGACGAGAAGGAAGATCATACTTGCTCTCGGCTACAACCTAACTGATAAAGACCGGATTTTTCCCGAGGACTGACTGAGGGTCGAATATGCCTACACCCAAAAAAAATCAACTGGTTGGACTGGACATCGGGTCTCACGCGATTAAGCTCGCAGAGATAGAGGACACAAAAAAAGGTAGGATTCTGAAGAACTTCGGGATCATCGGCCTGCCGCAGGACGCCATTGTCGAGGGCGCCATCAAAGAGATGGAAATCGTCTCCTCTGCGATCAAGACCCTTTACAAGAATTTGAAAATTAAAAACAAGAATGTCGTCACTTCCATTTCGGGATACTCGGTGATCGTAAAAAAGATCAGCATTCAGAAACGGGGAGAGGCGGAGCTCGATGCCAGCATCCAGGACGAAGCAGAACAGTATATCCCTTTTGATATCAATGACGTGAACCTTGACTACGAGATTCTTTCTCCTCCGGACGAAGAGGGAGCTGAAAAAAAAGCGGAAGGGGACAAGGCCGACAAGGGCCTCATGGATGTGATGCTCGTTGCCGCCAAGAAAGACATTGTAGAGGATTATGTGAGTCTTCTTCACCTGACCGGACTCAGTCCGGCCATTTTGGACGTAGACGCCTTTGCGCTCCAGAATGCCTTTGAGCTGAGCAGCGAGAAAATCTCCGGCTGCTACGCCCTCGTCAATGTGGGTGCCGAAGAACTCGGGATCAACGCCATCAAGAACGGCGTCTCAATTTTTACGAGGGATTCCTCCTACGGCGGATACCAGATCAACGAAGCCATCATGTCGAAGTTCGATGTGTCCTATGAGGAGGCGGAGAAGATCAAACTGGGAGGAACCAAGATCGATCACAAGGACAAGGGAGCCCTGGAGGAGATTTTCACTTCAGTGATCTCCGGCTGGGTGAATGAAATCAAGCGCGCCCTGGACTTCCTCGCCACCACCTACCCGGACGAGACCATCGAAAAAATCGTGATCAGCGGGGGCTCCTGCAGATTTCCCGGCTTTCAGAAATACCTTGAACTGGAAACAGAGATTCCCGTCATAGAGCTAAACCCTTTTGGCAATCTCCAGGTCAATGACAAGGCGTTTGATCCCAAGTACCTAACGTATATGGCGCCTCAAGCCGCCATAGCGGTAGGCCTGGCATTAAGGAGTATTGGTGACAAATGATACGCATTAATCTCTTGCCCTTCAGGGCAGCCAGGAAAAAGGAGAACATCCGACGGCAGCTCATGATTTACGGGTTGAGCGTGGTTTTGCTCTTCTGCCTCATGGGCTACACCTTGTTCCACCTCACGAGCACCTTGAGCGGACTCAAAGAGGAAGAAAAAAGGATACAGGATGAGCTCAAAACCTATGAACAAACCATCAAGCGAATTGCGGAGCTCGAGAAGAAGATCAAGGAGATTCGAGCCAAGCTGGAGGTGATTCGAGCGCTCGAGAAAAACAAGACCGGCCCTGTGCACCTCCTGGACGAGATCGCCTTGGCGGTGCCGAAGGAAAAGCTGTGGCTGAGCAGCATGAAAGAGACCAAAGGCAGCCTGACGCTCACAGGGACGGCTATGGACAATGAAACGGTTGCTCTTTTCATGACGAACCTTGAGCAGTCGGAGTACATCTCCGGCGTGGATTTGCAAAGTGCAAAGCTGAGGGAAATTAAGGAGTACAAATTAAACGTGTCGGACTTTGTCCTCGAATGCAAGACTTATGCATTCAAGGACAAAGCAGCGCCTCCAGCGGCGAAGAAACCTTAACTGAATCAGCTAGAGGACCGGTGGGACATGAAGACAGGTGCGTTGTTCGAAAAAGTTGAAAAAATAAAGATGCCCATCAGGATTGCGATCTTTCTGGGGACCCTTGTCCTTCTGGCAGGGCTGTTTGTCTACTTTGTTTATATGCCGTATTCTGAAGAGATCGCAAAAAGCCGGGAAGAGATCGCCAAACTCCAGCAGAGGCTCAATCAGGCGGTTGTGCGGGCCAGAGCGCTGAAAAAATTCGAGGTGGAATATGCCGAAGTGGACGCCCAGTTCCAGGAGGCCCTGAAGCTTCTTCCCAACACCAAGGAAATCCCGAGCCTCCTCAAATCGATCACCCAGCTCGGCACGGATTCCCAACTGGAGTTTCTCAATTTCAGCCCACAGAGGGAAAGGCCGCAGGACTTTTTCATGGAGATCCCTGTATCCATTGAGGTGAAGGGAACCTATCACAACGTCGCGGTGTTCTTTGACAAAGTGGGGCAGATGGAGCGGATCGTGAACATCCTGAACGTTTCCATGACTCCGCAGAAGGAAAGGTCAACGATTCTGACAACCCGGTGTGATGCCGTAACTTACAGATTCAAGGGTGAAATCGATGCGACGCCACAACCTAAAAAATAGCCTCTTTCCAGTCTTGGTGTTCTCTTTCTTTGCTACAGGGGCCCTGGCAGCTCCTTCGGACGTGGCCTACAAAGAGCCAAGGCCGTTGAAGCAGGTCGTTGAAAAAGGCACGGCCGCCCAGCCTGTGGGGGACGTGAAGAAAGAGGAGAAGCAGGAAGCACCCAAATACACCTATGATCCCTCGGGCAAGACCGATCCCTTCAAATCCTTTATTGCCGAACAGGAAGAGATGGAGGAAAAGGCCAAAAGAAGGCCCAAAACCTACCTGGAGACCCTTGACCTGTCCCAGCTGGAACTGATCGCGATTATCGTCGGAGCCAAGGGCAACTACGCGATGGTGAAGGACTCAAAAGGCACGGGCCACGTGATCCAGAAAGGCACCTCCATTGGAACCAATGGAGGATTTATTGAAAGGATTACGGATAAAGAAGTGATTATCCGGGAAGAGTACAAGGATTTTAAAGGCACGGTGAAGTACAAAGACATCGCCAAGAAGCTTCCGTCCCTCATGTAGTACTCCCCGGGGTTCGAAAGGGCCGGGGATCAGGAGGATTGAGGACGGGGAATTCATGAGTAAGGAGAAAGTCCATGGGGAAAATGCGGAGCCTGTTTAGAAAGGGAGTATTCTCTTTGGTATTTGTCGCAGCGGCAGGGTTGACCCTTGGTGGGTGTGCAACCTTCGATTTCGTCGCTGACAACCAGGCCGCCATCGAGAAGTCCACAGCCCCGGTGATACAAGCCATCAACGTGACGCCCTCTCCAGAGCAGACGGTTGTGGAGTTCGTCAACTCGGAACCGGTTTTCTACACAGCCTTCAAGCTCATGGATCCCCCGAGAATCGTCCTCGACATCCGGGGCGTGCCGGGAAGCGCTTTGCCTCGAGTCAAGGACGTGAACAGTGCCGGGGTGAAAGACATTCTTATTGAAGAGGGAAAGACCCAGATGATGACGACCCGGGCGGTCATCCATACGACCCTGCCTGTGCTCTATCAGACGGAGCCGAAAGGCAATGTGATCGCTTTGACCCTGACGCCGGAAAAACCGCTGCCCGCTGCTGCAGAGGCGCTTGAAAAGAAAACGGTTGCCGCGGAAGGGGCATCCGTCACCCCTTCAGAGCCGAGGATTTTCTTCAAAGACACACCCGGCGCTCTGACTCAGATCCTGGGCATTGATTTTACCCTTTTGGAGCAGGGCAAATCGCGTCTGATTGTGACGATGGACAAGAAAGCCAAATATGATCTCAACCAGCAGGGGCCCAAGACCCTTGTCCTTAAAGTGCCTGAGGCGACCATCCCGCCCCTGATCATGAGGCACATGGATTCCAAGCACTTCGAAGG
>Ga0209288_10000497_pt1 | contig 11928 bp, 8 predicted proteins | sample PPLLaktember2015_4_FD_187261 | JGI IMG/M metagenome (GOLD analysis project Ga0209288, IMG submission 187261) | Freshwater sediment microbial communities from Prairie Pothole Lake near Jamestown, North Dakota, USA - PPLs Lake P8 Core (1) Depth... | ecosystem: Environmental > Aquatic > Freshwater...
ACCAATGATTTCATCGGAACGACCGAATAACTATATCGAATACTGGTCCAATGATTCGATCAATGAGGAGTTCCCGCATCATCGTGTTGAGGGAATCAAGATTGATACAACTGAACCTATGATTACCTTGTTCAAACCATCTGCTCTCATCACCGAAGGCCGGGTTCTTATCAATGGGACAGCAACGGAATATACCTCTGGCTCTGGAATTAGTCAAGTGAAGATTAAACTGAACGAGGAGGTTATTTACGATACGATGTTCAACGGGGAATCACGCATCTGGTTTGATTGGAATTTCACCGCGGATCTTGGTGAGACCTATGACATCTTTGTCGAGGTATGGGACAAGGCAGGAAACAGTATCCAAGAAAGAAAAACCGTCCTGTGCCCGGATTATGGGGTCTATGATACCGGTTACATTTATTGGTTCAACAATCCAAAGATAGGGCCGGTGAAGTTCCTCGTCACCCTTGGGTTATCGATCGCTGTATCATCCGACACGCTCTACGTCATTCTCCCCGGTATCAGCAGTGACGCGGTGTCGGTGAAATTTATCGCAACCCAGGCGTTCCTTAAAAGAAACTTAACCTTCTGGGATACCAACCTTTCTGATGGCTGCTCCGCCGACCTGCAGGTGCCATTTGGTATCTATAAGATTAAAGCCCTCTCGTATGATGAGACAAACACACAGATCGATGAATTCACAATCATCCCAAAAATGCTTATTCTGACGGTCGGATAATAAAAAAAATGGAGAGCGCCCCGGCTGGGATTCGAACCCAAGTCGAAGCCTCGACAGGGCTTCATGATAGGCCACTACACTACCGGGGCATAAATTTCCGTATGTGTGTAGCTGGGGGTAATCACTTCTCTTTCTTTAATTTTTTGGAAGAGCGGGTTTAGGTAAAAAAGAAAGAAAAGACCCTCTGCAACCAAAAGAAAGGAGGTTTTTTTTATTGGATATCAGGGATCTCCCGGATGGTGCTAAAGAAGATATATCCATCAATCTGATATCTAAATTCCTGATATTTCTGGACTTCCGCTTGGTACATCTCTTCGACCATCGTGAAGTTCTCAATAAGAAGATTCACAATCTCCATATTACCAAAAGAAAGGTTTTCTGCTGCGCATTTCAGATAATAGCTTGCATTGTAGCGTAACGTCGTGATATTTTGACCTGCATCAGCAAAATTAATGTAATATCCAAGGATTTCAAGGTATCTAGAGTTATTCGTATAATTCCGTGCGTTGATGAAATATGGTTGTGATTTTCCGAAATTCTGATGGGCGGTAAGGTATTTTTCCATGGCATTAGTACAATTATCCATACACGGCTTAGTGAGATTTTTACTTTGATTTGCTAATGCCGTGTTAAACCAATATAACGCAAAGTCAAAGTAATAATTAGCGACCTCTCGTACCTCACGTGCTGAATCCATTATTACAGCCCCTTGCAGATAGTAGTTCGTGAAATTCTCATTTCTGCTGTTAATGTCACTTATTTCCGTGACATGTTGGATGTTTATCGTATCAATTCTTGATTGGTTTATGATATCACCAAGGAAAAAGGTGATGATGACGACACCAACCATGACCGAAACTAGCATAATAAACATATTTCGAGTGAATTCTCGTACCATATTTTTTCCACCATTTTTATGAAATCTAAACGAGGCTGACGGTGTGTTCATCCCAGAAAACTATGGGGCTTACTACGGGGTTTTGTGTCGAACACCATTCAACACGTGCAAGACTGCTGAAGGGTGAACCAAGACCCTGGCAGGTGATTAGTTCCGTAATTCCTACTCCGTTTCTCATAAGCGAACAATTCATGGCTGAATCTCCATAGTTTTCAATGCGTAATTTATACCAGCCATTGTAAAGATACCCATTTTGATAATCAGAGTGCAACTGAACCCATCCCGTAGATGTCTTCACGCTCATTTTCACCTGGTAACTACAGGAAATTGGGACATTTGCGACAAAGACGTATTCCAGTTTTATTTTTGTGATATCATTGCCATTTGTTGTTGTGAAATTTAAGGAAAGGTCTGCTGGTTCGCTGCCATTACCACAAGCAAACCACACATCCCATGTGTTTATTTGTCTGTTAAACGTCGCAAAACTATAGTTCCAGTACTGAGGACCGCTGACGGATCTGAGTTTGGTTTTAAATGATCTGGACGTCAAATAATGATAACTAGGGGAGACTTCGAAATTCGATTCAGCTGATTGCGCAGTGGTATCAAACCAGACTTGTCCATGATAGGAGTTCTGTGCTTTTCCGCCGACAATATCCTCTATACCTGCGAAATCTTCTGTTAGAATGGTCGGTGCCTCGAATGACCAAACGCTTACGATTGTTGGATCATCATCACCGGTCAATCCATCGCCATCTTGATCAATGTTATCATCTTTTGTTGGATCATCGGTTACTTCGTTTTTATCATTGATGCCGTCCTCGTTCTCATCCCAATGAACAGTCCCCTGGTTTGAGATCAACGTGTTATTGACCACGCCAGCATTGATGGTGACCATGAAATTCAATGCGACACTACTTTGGGCAGGAATGCTACCATCCCATTGTATTTTTTTCGTTCCACTGTCATAGGAAATGGTTCCTGATCCAGCGGTCGCTGACCCAGCAACATATTGGGTGTTTGCTGGGATGACGTCTTCGAATTCAGAGCCAGGGTTGTTGTTTTGATTCGCAGTACCGATGTTACTAATGGTGATTGAATAATCAAGAATATCTTCACATTCGACAAGATTACCATTGACGTCTGTTACTGTTTTTCGTGCCATTATCTGGGTTCTTGCATAGCCAGAGAACCGTAGGTTATCAAAGAATGCCATACTATCAAATTGATTGTCTCCTTCGTCCTTTAAATCAATAGTAAGGGTGATAATTTCACCAGGGGATACGGGGTGTTCACGACCGATAAGAGCAGACGCTCCCGCGTCAGCTCCATTGGAATTTTGTGTTGATTGAAGCCAGTCAACCCCGGAGGGAGCATTGTCTTGAGCAAATAAATTATAACCGGTTCCCAGGAGGGCTGTATCACGGGCGTTAAGAACAAAGTCTCCTCCGTTGACGTTGATGATGTATGAGGAGACACCCTGTGACGGTGAATTGACGGTGATGGTCAGCTGGTCATTATATTGCGTTCCTACATAATCAGGGTATTCAACCGTGAAGAATTGTGTATCATAATAGAGATAATGCATGTAGGCAGGGACTTGTAACTGCATTTGGAGGTTTGCCTCGTCTCGCGGGGTCCCATATTGTCCGCCTTGGAACCAGTTTCCACGTTCACTGCCTGGGCATAACCCATTCGAAGTTGCATATACCAGATCAGCCCGTCCAGTGGTAAAGATGGCAAACGATGATCCATCAGTCGGAATTAGGTTTCCTCGTGAGGTAAGAACTATGGATTGTCGATGTCCTGCAGTATCTCTATCCCAGTACTGAGAGCTGACCAATGTTGAGGGGTCTGCTAACAAGGCCATCGCGAGATCATACCCATCATATGACCCAGCTTGTACTGTGTTTGGGCTAATCGCTATAAAAGCGAGAATCACCTGCAGAAAAACTATTCCTACTGTGGGAATTTTTTTGTTCATTTCCTATCCGCCTCCACCATAACTTATGATAAATAATATGTTGGATTCTGAGAAGACATCATCGTTCATCCCATCGTTCGGAATCACCAGACATTTCCAGGATTCATCAAGGTGTATTTCTTCTGAGACAATCACGCTACACGCAGTATTCCCATCTTTGGTACAGAGATAATTCTGATAGAGTTGTTCTGGCGTCAGTACCCGAGGATAAATCTTGACTTCATCAATGGTACCGGTGAAATTCATTTCACCAGCAAGTCTGACCCCAGTGATCTCCAGGTCGTCGATCGCCATGTATTCGTTTGCCGCTGATGTACGCCATTTGAACTGTAATTGAAGGATATTTATTGAGGGAGGTAGTGAAAAAATGACCTGTGTCCAGGGTCTCTGTCCACCAGGCATCTCTGGATTTGTTATCTCAAAAATAGGTTTCCATTGACTCCCATCACGATAATACAGTCCTATGAAATCACTCGTATCAGTGTTCTTGTAGCTATACCAGAGGGAAATCTCTACATTGGTGTATCCTGAGACATCAATCCCTGTTCTGTTAAACGCAGCATATTCCGGGTCAAAATCACCTGACCCTCCGATAGAATATACTCCAGTGTGTGGTGCTAAGGCTGTCGAAGGCAGTAAACCAAAATCACATTCTATTCGTGCGTAGCTTGTAGCATTGATATAGATCTGATCAAGGTACACAAGGTCATCGTCGTAGCTCGCATCACATTGGAAGCGTAGCTGCATATTCGCCGGGAACCGATAGTTGCTTTCATTAATGTACACGATAGTATGGTACCAGACCCCTTTTGTATAAACACTAGGATAATTCGTATCACGAATAGTCATCCACGCAGTACCGTTATAATATCGTAACCACCAGTCTTCCCCGCTTGCCCAGCCGTTCCCTCGCCACATCCACCAAAAATCAACCTTTACGGATTTATAGGCGGGTGTGTCGATATCAATCGGGTTTAGGGTAATCGCTGAGTATGTACCACTGTTGTCTCGGATACATGCGGAAGCAGCTCCTTCGTGTTTATAGAGAGAAGACCGAAAACAATCAGCAGAAGTACCATTGCTACCAGGAACATAAGCCCCCCATCCGGTTTCAAACGTATCATAGCGAAGATTCGTCCAATTCTCTTGTTGTCCCGTGGTTGCATTGTGTTCGGTCCATTGGTTTTTTTCATCCTGGGCTTCGAAACCAGTTGAGAAAATGTTTTGTCGTCCTGCAACTCCAGTTCCTTTCCCAACAGCACCAACGGGGGTTTCACCAGATCCAAGCAGTTTTCCTACCGCATGGGTATGCTGATACGTATCAAGCTTCCCATCAACATAGATAGCGCAATCGCCTAACGAAGCAGCATAGGTAGCTGCGATGAGATGCCAGGTGTTATCGTTGACTGGAATCGATCCAGTCAAATCGATCGCACCATCGCTTGAATTGGTACTCCATTTCACAACTCCATCGGTTACGGCAAGCTCCCAGTATTTATTCCGATTATAGGAAAGAATAGTCCCTGAGTCTTGACTTGTCTTAATCCATGCTTCGACAGTAACGTTGTCTATGTAATTATCTTCAAAACAATAGGGAATCGAAATGAAATCATCGCCATTAAACTGGTAGGCACCACCAAGTCTTCCTTGATTGGTCCAAGTGGATCCATTAACGGTTCCATTATAGTTATTCCCCGAATAGTCTTTAGCTTGGAAAGGATTCTGGGTGTCAAATGGGAATAAAACCCGCGTGAAAGAAGAATATGGACCTGTGGATGCAACCATCCACTGATAAATGAACGTCACAGGATTCATGTTCGGCTCAATGGTATAGTTATAACAAATAAGATCTTCATCGATGGTTCTGGTTTGCAATGTTGTCACCAACATAGGATCTAGCCCAGGGGATGTCTCAGGACCCGGGGGATGATCCCGAGGGGTAATGATACCATCGAAAATCATTTTAGTGCTCGAATCCGCAAGGATGGTATAGACACTGACTGTCACTTGTTTTTCTTCATTGAAAAGAACCTGATTGATGGGGAGATAGTAACATTGCCCCATCACCCAAGGATCATTATCAAAAGTATAGGTACGCGGTCCATCTGACTGCTCCACTCGAATCGTATAGGTGGAAAGCTCCTCCCCGCCGACATGCTGAAGGACCACTCTGCCATCATCAGTGACATACCCTGCAAGAGTAATATGAGGATCTGGTGAGGGGAGCGGAACTGGGAAGAAATTATAATAAATAACACCAAAGGCTGCGATCGCTATTAAAACTAGCATAATCGCACCAATGACTTCTGATGCTGCATAGGAATCATTAGAGAACGCCTTGTTCTTCATCTCTCCAAACCACAAGTACATCTCTGTTAGCTTTGCGTATTTAATGGTATCGCGCCATTATGGCTCGTTTGACAATTTAGAAGAGGACTTTAAAGGTGATAAACGAAATCAGGACCAAGACAAATGCTTGACGTATCCCTGCTGAGATGCGCCCTTCCATCATGAAACCCCCAAGCAGCCCGCCACCAAGACTTTGGACAAAGACAAACGTAAAAAACATGGTTTTTACCTCCATCGGGTCGATATTTGCTATTCTGATGTTCCCGATGGATTTACCCGCCATTTTCCCCTGGAGGTCATAGATGGCTTGGAAGATGGTTCCATTAATGACAAGAATCACAGCGAGGAACACAAAAAAGCTGATGAAGATGACGATACTGTACATGGACATCTCAGTGCGTCGCTGTTGTTCGACTCGTCTGATCTGATCAAGTTCTTTTGCGGCTGCGTTAAAAACCGAGGAGGTGTTCCCACCGATTTCCAATGCTTTGTTAATGGTGATCGCGAGTCGTTTGACCTCATTGTTGTTAACTCGCTCCCCGAAATTGTTTAATGCCTCATCAATGGAGATACCCCATGACAACTGCGCCACCATCATTTTCAACTCACTTGTCAACCGGCCATAGTCACCTTCGGATGCTGAACGCATCGAATCATAAATGTTCATCCCAGAAGCTGATGAGTTAGCAATGTCTCGAAGAAAATCAGGGAGTTTGTCCATGATTTCTCGTTTTTGTTTTTGTCTCATCGCGTTATAAAAACCAAGAGGTCCGATACATCCCAAGACGCCAAAGACGAGATAATCAATCGGTTGAATGAAATCGAGGTTGATGATAGGGCTTCCTATAAGAGCGAAAAAACCAAAGACGAAGCAAAACGCAGCAACTAGGATAGAGACTCCAAGAAGGATATCGATCAGTTTGTCTTTGCCGTATCTTCTGTTGATGTTGTATTCTTTCACGTATCTGATTTTCTTTATACTTCCTCACCCATCCCTGATTTCATCATAACATAAAATCCGCAATATGCCATTGGAAGAATAAGTAGAGAGATAATATAGAGGAAATCAAAGGAGATGCCACCACTGGTGAGTCCCATGACCGATAAAATGATGACAAGGAATAAGGGAAAAGCGATCACGGTGGTGACAAAGCTTTCCGCCATGATGGCGAGTGAATCGAGGTTCTTTTTTCTATCGGATAAATCATCATACATGTACCGTTCGACACAACGGTCGAAATAGGGGGCAAGATCGCTTCCGGACTGGAGGACTGCAACGATGCCTTGCAGGAAATCTTTGAATTTTCTTGAAGGGGATATCTTAATTGCGTTATTCAGCGCAGTGATCGCATCTAGTCCCATAAGTTCGATTTCTGTGGTTATTTTCTTTGCTTCCTTTTGTACCTCACCATACAGTTCGATTCCAGAAAGAGTCCCGAAGATCTCAGAGGGAGATATTCCAGCGACAGACATGGTATTGATGAAATTTGCGACATAAGGAAGATGACGGTCGATGTTCTTTCCCCGTGATTTTGCTTTTGTGGTTGGTAACTGAAGGTACACCATTCCAATGAGAAACGGAACAATGGAGGTGACAACAAGCATGAGTAATGCGGTGATATTGTTGGGGACGAGTAGATAGAGGAATAATGTGGATGTAAAAGAAGCGATAAACCCAACAATGATATTCATCAGAACCATGGAGTAGTATTCTTGGTACACCATGCTGATGTCTGCTTTTTCAAGCATGTTGTTCTTATTTGTCTCACTAACGTTGAATCTATCAAAGATATTTGAAAAGAGTTGCCGACAAAACCGTGTATATTTAGTTGATTTCATCTTCGGTCTCCCTTTTTATACGCTCAAGGATTCGCTCAGGAAACTTTTTATATTCAGCGATGACGGCACCGAATTTTTTGTATGATTTTATTTTTTTCTTCCGCATCCATTCAAGGACAAGGATTCTGTTGTTCAGTTCATGCTGTAATTGTTCGTCAGACCAGTCGTTTTGTTGTTTGATTCGATTAAAGATTTTACTTGACCCGGTAGCTTCGAAGCGGTCATCTGTTTTTGAGAGCCATGTGTATGGCGCCATGAAGATAAGCTGATTTGTATCTGAATCAAGTTTGATGATTTCAGTAACACTAGTCATCCGTCTGACCATTTTTCCTCCAATCTCTACCGCGTTTTGAAAGACGATGACATCAAGGGAAGTGAGCAGAGCCCGTGGAAGTTCAATCGGTGGGTTTTCCAATCGTTGAATCAAAGTATGAATCGTGCTTGCGTGAACTGTCGCATATGCGGTATGTCCTGTCGCCATCGCCTGGAAAAGGCTGTATGCTTCTTTTCCTCGGACCTCACCGACGATGATGACACGAGGTCGTTGACGTAATGCTGCTCTGATGAGGTCGAACATGTCGATGTCTTTACCGGTTTTATTCTCATCACTAGCTGCAAATCCTTTTCTCGTGGTCCCGGCAATCCAGTTCTTATGCGGGATATTAACTTCTCTGGTATCTTCTATGGAGATGATCTTATGGGAAGCAGGGATGAACAGCATCAGGGCGTTGAGTGCGGTGGTCTTTCCACTCGCAGTTCCTCCGCAGAACAGAATGGATGCACCATCCTCAATTGCCATCCAGAAATACGCTGCCATTTCCGATGACATGGATTTGTATTCGATTAAATCGATCGGGGTGAGAGGGATTTCTTTGAATTTACGTATGGTGAATGTAGAACCTTTCGTCACGGTACGGGCAAGGGTTGCCTGCAGACGAGACCCATCAGGGAGTTTTCCATCAACGATCGGTGAGAATATCGATATTTGTTTTCCTGAGACTTGACAGAGTCGAACCAGAAATGAGTTGAGCTCCGGTTCTGACTCATAGTAAATATTTGTTTCGATCGCCTCAAATTTCCGGTGATGGATGAAGATAGGGGTGTTTGGTCCATCGGAGGAGATATCTTCGATGCCATCATCGTGCATCGGAATATCTATTCGTCCGTATCCCAGAAAATCTCGGAAGATATGATAATAGATAATGTCTTTTGAGCCTTCTTCGATGTAGATATGGTTGTCGTTGATGACCCGCTCGATGGTTTCTTCTAAAAATTTTGTTTTTTCTTCGTAGGTCATATCGAAGGTGTCGATGTCTGCTAGCATTTTGAAGAGGTGAGCGATTTCATTTTTTGTTTGTTTTTCTTCTTCGTTAAGCTGTGGTTCGATGACTTCGTAGATGTAATCATGAGTGACATGGTCATAGACGATGCGTTTTGAGCCTTGTTCTTTCCAGCCGAACCCTGTTTGCTCCTCGATAACTTCAATGTCTCGTTCCGGTGCTTCAAGCAGAACCTCTGTTGATGTTCCATCGCTTTGCTGTGTTTCAAATGCTAGTTCTGTTGCCATGTCTGTCGGTTCGGATTCAGAAGGTTGCTCTTGTGTCTGCGGTGAGGATAATGATATCTGTCTCTGTTGTACTATTTGTTGTTCAATGGTTTTTTCTGATGTGTGGATATGGTACTCTTCTATCGGTGAATTATTATCTTTTATTTTCTTCGTTGTTTTTGGTTGTTGAGCAGGTGGTTGTCGTTTCCTTGCTTTGGGAATAGGACGTTCTTCTTCCTCTGCAATTCGTCCTTTTTTTTGTTTTGCTTTTTCTAATAAGCCCATGGGGATCACTTAATTTTATATTTATTCATGACTTTTTCATATAATTTATAATCCTTCGATTCAATGAAATCAGTTAAAATATCATCAGGGAGTTCCCCCAGCAAGTTATCGGTCATATGAAGGACTTTTAGTAGTTCTTCATCGATGAGAAGAATTGGAGTGTTTTCTCCTTTAAGAGTATTCGTTTTTCCTGTTTTTTGTTGTTTGTTACCTTTCATTTTCAGATGTTGTTGTTTCTGTTTGAGTTTCAACGCTTGTTTTTCTAGTTTTTTCCGTTGTCTTTCTTCAATGCGTGCTTGTCGAATCTCAAGTCGTTTGAGTCGTTTTTGTTCTTTTTGTTGCTTTTTTATAGCTCGCTTCGATCGTGGTGCCTGTAGTTCTTTTTTCTTTTCTTTTTCACGTAGAATTTGTTTTTTTTCAGGGACTGCTGTTTTTTTCTTTTCCATTTTTTCGAGTCTTTCGTACTCGCGTTCAAGTTCTTTGAGTTTTTTTTCTTCTTCAGCTAACTTCTTTTTCAGTTCTTTGGATTGTTCCTCCAGATCATCGGGGATGGTGGGTTGTTCGACATTCAATTTTTGTTGTTTTTTCGTTGCTTGATCCTTACTGTTTAGAAAGTAAAGTTGTGCTTTCTTGTCGATTTGTTCGGTTTGTTCTTCTGAGGCGCTCAAGACATGTTCATAGGTCTTTTGTTTTAATGTTCGTGTGTCAATAATCTCTATTTTGCTATGATGGTGGTCTTCATCTAAAAGGATGTGTTTAAACGCAGAGGTGTCTCGGTCGTTCTTCATAGGAGTGATATCTGGGGTCTTATGATATCCAGAATCATCCCGTATAAGGGTATTAAAATCGATGATTTCGACGCGATCATCCGGTGAGAGTTGTGTCTGTGAGATCGTCTCAACAAACTCGCGACCTGAGATGAAACGAAACTCAGGGTTAAAGGAAATCTCGGTTTTGAATTCTTCAGGGATGACTGGCGTTATAACCCTTGGCGATTCTGAAACTGGTTCCCAGGCGGTCTCCTGCGGCAGGAATGCTTTGTTCAATGGTGGTCGTGGTTCGATGGGTGTTGGTGGCGAAGGTGGATTGACCGGTGGTGAGTGAAACGATTCAGCAGGGGGAGCTTCTTGTTGGTGGCTTGCAAGGAGCTTGTCGATTTTTTTAATCATATCTAGGTGAAAGTCAAGAGTATTCTGATCAGGTCTTGTTGGTACTGTCTTTTTTTCTAAAAGAGTCGCGGTGATTGGTAAAATTATCAGGGATTGAGTTTTTCGTCCCTTGATTTTTTTTTCTTTTTGAGGCATATGGTTTCCATCCCATCCTGTAGAGACGATGCTCTAAAGTACTAATTCTATGTCGCATCCCGATTATATTACAAATACGTAAGGAATTATTTTCTAATAAACGTTTCGTTTTTATATACAATACAAATATCTCAATTTTAATAATTTAGTTTTCATTATTAGAAAAATAATTATGATGAATAATAATAAGGGAGAAATGTCTTTCATTTTTATAAAAAGATTTGTTTTATTGTCAGAAAAAATGTTGTTTTTTCGTTTTGTTATTCCACGGTTTAAGTATTTTTCCAGCAAGAATTTAAATAGAACAAAAGTAAAAATAGCACGGTAGAATTGGTATGCATGAGCATACTTGGCGCGGAGAGAAATAAAAATAAAAACCGATTGAAATACAACAGATGGAGGATAAGGAGACGCTTGATGATTCATCTGTATTTCAAAAAGTTTTTATACCAAGTATCATATGCATTGTCCAATAAAAACAGCTTTGAAAAAAGCTAGGAGAGAATGGGTAAAATGAAAGCAAATAGAAAATTTATAGAAGCAGATGAACGCGCAGTATCCGCTGTTATTGGTGTCATTTTAATGGTTGCCATAACAGTCGCAATTGCCGCAACAGTGTATGTCTATGTCAGTGGAATGATTGGTGGAACGAAAACACAAACACCAAACGTTGCTTGTACAACTGATGCTACTGCAAATAAGGTCACCGTTGCCACATCAGATGCAAATATTAGATGGGACGATATAACGATTACAATAAATCCAGCTGGTCAAGGTTGGCATATTTGGTCCGGTGGCGGAATCACTGATGAAGGTAATGCCACGTACCCTAATGATGCTACAGTATTAGTAACAGCGGGTGACTATATATTTTTGAATGGCGTCAGCTTAGGCAATGTTCAAGTGACATTAAGGTACGAACCAACAAACTCATTACTCGGCACCTGGACAGTGAACGTCTAATTACTTCAACCCTTCTTT
>Ga0209288_10000499_pt1 | contig 11908 bp, 13 predicted proteins | sample PPLLaktember2015_4_FD_187261 | JGI IMG/M metagenome (GOLD analysis project Ga0209288, IMG submission 187261) | Freshwater sediment microbial communities from Prairie Pothole Lake near Jamestown, North Dakota, USA - PPLs Lake P8 Core (1) Depth... | ecosystem: Environmental > Aquatic > Freshwater...
GGTCGGTGTCGGGGGTCTGCACGGCGAAATTCTAGCCCCTCGGGCCCACTGCTCCGGCCGGGCTCAGGGGCCTGGCCGTGATCAGGGGCCCGGGGGCGGCCCGCCGGGTCCGCCGGGTCCGCCGGGACCGACGCGCTCGACGACCACGAAGGCCAGCGCGCTGTCGACCTCGTCGGAGATCGACACGTGGGCGACGAGTCCGCGCTCGCGCAGCCACGGCTCGAGCGCCTTGCGCGGCACGGCCACGGGCTTGCCGCGGGCATCGTTGAGGACCTGCAGCGACAGCAGCGTCATCGGGCCGCGCAGCCCGAGACCGATCGCCTTGGAGAAGGCCTCCTTGGCCGCGAAGCGCTTGGCGAGATAGCGGGCCGCACGGTCGGGGCCGGGCGTGCCGCGAGACAGGCGGCGGGTGTACTCCCGAAGCTCGTCCGGTCCGAGCACGCGGCGCGGGAAACGCTCGCCCCATCGCTCGAGCAGCGTCCGGATGCGGGCGATCAGGACGATGTCGGTGCCGATCCCGTAGATCATCGGCCGGCGCTCCGGATCAGTCGGCGCGCAGCCCGGGGGCGGCGCCCTCGCGGATCAGCCGCTTCATCTCCCGGACCGCCTCTCTCATGCCGACGAACATCGCTCGGGAGACGATGGCGTGTCCGATGTGCAGCTCGCGGATGCCGGGCAGCGCGGCGACCGCCTGCACGTTCACGTAGTTGAGCGCATGCCCGGCATTGAACCTCATGCCCGCCGCGCGGATCGCGGCTCCCGCCCGGGCGATGCGCTCGAGTTCCGCGAGCACGGGTGCGCTCTCCGCGTCCCGCCCGCGGCCGAAGAACGCCTCGGCGTACGGCCCGGTGTGGATCTCGCAGACCTTCGCGCCGATCGCGGCAGCCGCCTCGACCTGGCGCACCTCGGCATCGATGAACACGCTGACCACGATCCCGGCGTCGGCCAGCCGCGCGACCACGTCGGTCAGGCGCGCCCGCTGACCGGCCACGTCGAGCCCGCCCTCCGTCGTGATCTCGTGACGCCCCTCGGGCACCAGCATCGCCATCTCGGGCTTCAGGCCGCAGGCGATGCCGACCATCTCGTCGGTGGCCGCCATCTCGAGGTTCAGCTTGATGTGCGTGAGCTCGCGCAGTCGCCGCACGTCCTCGTCCTGGATGTGACGGCGGTCCTCGCGCAGGTGGACGGTGATGCCGTCGGCGCCGCCGAGGTGCGCTTCGACCGCGGCCCAGACCGGGTCGGGCTCATACGTGCGACGCGCCTGGCGGACGGTCGCGACATGGTCGATGTTGACGCCGAGTTCGATCATCGTCGGGGATCAGAGTTTGTGCAGGTCGAGCAGGATCTGGCGCGTCTTGAGGACGTGCCCGTCCAGATGGCGGGCGAGCAGCGCACGGGTCAGCCGCTTGGCCTCGGCGAGCGTGCGCGTCGAATCGTAGCGCTCGTCGGCGATGTCGCGCAGCGTCTCCCCCGAGAAGCCGCCCTCCTCCGCCGGATCGGCGGCCACGAACCCCCGACCGGGCAGCAGCGCGTAGCGGCGGGCCGCCTCGATCGGACGGTCGTCGGCATCGTGGGCGAGGTCGAGCGCATAGCCGATCTCGCGCAGCAGCAGCCACTCGAAGCGACGCAGCGTCGCCTCGATGGACTCGCCCAGTCCGAGCGCGACCAGCGCCTGCGCGTAGCCGTCGAAGAGCTGGGGATGGGGGTCGTCGCGCGGCAGCAGCCGCACGATCAGCTCGTTCAGGTAGAACGCGCACAGCAGCCCGTCGCCCTGGGGCGCCGCCATGCCGCCCAGCCACTCGGCCGAGGTCAGCGTGCGCAGTTCGTGGCGTCCGCTGAAGCCGACGTGCAGCGGCTGGAACGCATGGAGCACGCCGCGTAGCCTGGAGCCGTTCCGCTTGGCGCCCTTGGCGACGGAGCCGATGCGGCCGTGGTCGCGGGTCAGCAGTTCGACGATGAGGCTGGTCTCGCGCCAGGCCAGCGTGTGCAGCACGAACGCGGGCTCGTCCTGCACCCGTTCGGCTGCCCGCCCCACGGGCCGCGCGGTGCGGCTCGCGGACGGCTTGCGCGGCGCGCTGCCGGCTCCGGACGGACGCCCCGGCCCGAGCCGGGGTCCGTCGCGGGCAGGCGCATCGCCCCCTTCATTCGTAACCATACGTGCGCAGACGGTTCTCGTCGTCCGCCCAGCCGCCCTTCACCTTGACCCAGACCTCGAGGTAGACCTTGCAGTCGAGCATCCGCTCGAGGTCCTGACGGGCCTCGCTCGCGATCCGCTTGATCTTCTCGCCGCCGGCGCCCAGCACGATCGGCTTCTGCGCATCGCGCTCGACGACGATCGCCGCGAAGATCCGGCGCAGGCCGGGCAGCTCCTCGAACTTCTCGATCGTCACCGTGCTCTGGTAGGGCAGCTCGTCGCCCAGCAGCCGGAACATCTTCTCGCGGACCGCCTCGGCGGCCATGAAGCGCTCGCTGCGGTCGGTGAAGGCATCCGCATCGAACTGCGGCTCGCCCTCGGGCAGGTGTCTGGCGCACTCGTCGAGCAGCTCGTCGACCTGCCGCCCGGTCTTGGCGCTGATCGGCACGATCGCAGTGACGCCCGGCCGCGTCATCAGGCGCTGCGCGAGCGGCATCAGCTTCGCCTTGTCGCCGACCGAGTCGATCTTGTTGAGCGCGACCACGATCGGGCGCCCTTCGGGCACCAGCGCGAGCGCCTGGTCGTCGGCGGGCGTCCAGGTGTTGGCGTCGCAGACCAGCACGACGACGTCCGCCTCCATCGCGGCCTGGGCGGCCGTGCGGTTCAGCACGCGATTGAGGGCACCGCGGTTCCGGGTCTGGTAGCCGGGGGTGTCGAGCAGCAGGAACTGCGCGCCCGGTCGGGTGACCACGCCCACGATGCGGTGCCGAGTGGTCTGTGCCTTGGCGGAGGTGATGCTGAGCTTGGTGCCGACGAGCCGGTTGACCAGCGTCGACTTGCCGACGTTCGGTCGACCGACGATGGCGACATGCCCGCAGCGGTGCGGGGCCGCGTCGTTCGTGGTGTTCATCGGGTCAGGCCGCGTGCGCGCGGCGACGGGGCTCGGCGGCGGGGACCGCCGGCGGCACCGCCACCTCGGGGGCATCGGTCACACCACCGGGCGCGGCGCTGCCGTCGTCCGGGATCGACGGGGCAGCGACCTCGGCCTCGGGCGTCGCGGCGGCCGCCGCACGGGTGCTGCGCCGAGGCTTGCGCACCGTCGCCGGCAGCAGTGCCTGCGTCTGCTCGAGCGCGAGCTTGGCCGCCGCCTGCTCGGCGGCGCGGCGGCTGCCGCCGCTGCCCAGGACCTGGATCGACAGCTTGGGCACCGAGCACTCGACCTCGAACAGCTGGTTGTGGGCGGCGCCGTGGGTGGCCACGACGGCGTAGACCGGCAGCGGGATCTTGCGGCTCTGCAGCCATTCCTGGAGCAGCGTCTTGGCGTCCTTGCCGAGCGTGTTGGGGTCGACGTTGCGCAGCACCGGATCGTAGAGCCGGCGGATCGACTGCTGCGCCGCATCGAAGCCGCCGTCGAGGAAGATCGCGCCGAACAGCGCCTCGAGCGTGTCCGCGAGGATGGACGGCCGCCTGAAGCCACCGCTCTTCTGCTCGCCCTCGCCCAGCAGCAGGCAGGTCGACAGCTCGATGCGCTGAGCGACCTCGAACAGCGTCTGCTGCTTGACCAGGTTGGCGCGCACCCGCGAGAGGTCGCCCTCGTCGAGCTTGCCGAAGCGCTCGTAGAGCAGCGAGGCGACCGCGCAGTTCAGGACGCTGTCGCCGAGAAACTCGAGACGCTCGTTGTGGGTGGCGCCGTGGCTGCGGTGCGTGAGCGCCTGCCGCAGCAGCGCGGCCGACGAGAACCTGTAGCCGAGGCGTTCCTGCAGCGTCTGGAGGGCCTGCGTCAACACCCGGCTCCGGCAGTCATCGCATTCATTTGACCGGCCCCGCACCCGGCAGCGCCTCGCCGCGGTAGTCGAGCACCAGCGAGGCCGGGCCGAACAGCGGGATGCGCTTCTCGTAGGCGAAGCTGACCGCGTATTCGCCGCTCGGGCGCCGGACGATCTGGAGATCCTTGCCGGTGATCGACGTGATGTCGTCGATCGCGGACGCCCGCTCGAACGAGTTCCGGATGCTCGGCGGGTCGGCCCCCTCGTTGCGCGCCTTGACGACGGCCCGCTTGATCGCGATGAACTCGGTGGCCGTCGGGAAGACCTTCATCACCAGCAGCGCCCCGAAGACCAGGATGACGCCGAAGAAGATGAGACCCAGCAGGCTCAGGCCACGCTGGCGGGCGCGCAGGGCGCGAACGGGGGTGCGGGCAGGTGAGGTCATCAGTAGAACCGTCCGATCCGTCCGAGGTCGCCGAAGTTCATCCAGATGAAGAACGCCTTGCCGACGATGTTCTGCTCGGGGACGAACCCCCAGTAGCGGCTGTCGAGGCTGTTCTCGCGGTTGTCACCCATCACGAAGTAGTGTCCAGCGGGCACCTTGCAGGTCAGGCCGGTCCGTCCGTAGGCGCACTGATCGCGGAACGGGAACGCGTCGACCCCCGTGATGAAAGACGGTTTCTCCAATTCTGTCAACAGCTTATGCTCGACTCTTCCGAGTTTCTCTGAGTATTGCTTGTAGTACACGAGGCGCTCGCCATCGTAGAACTCGCCCGCCTGGGCGAGCGGCACCGCGGTGCCGTTGATCGTCAGGCGGTTCTCCTCGTAGACCACCGTGTCGCCCGGCAGACCGACCACGCGCTTGATGTAGTCGACCGACGGCTCCTTCGGGAAGCGGAACACCATGACATCGCCCCGCTCGGGCAGACCGACGTCGAGCACCTTGGTGTGGATCACCGGCAGCCGCACGCCGTAGGTGTACTTGTTCACCAGGATCAGGTCGCCGACCAGCAGCGTCGGGATCATCGACCCCGACGGGATCTTGAACGGCTCGACCAGGAACGAGCGCAGCAGGAACACCACCGCGATGACGGGGAACAGCCCCGCGGTGTACTCCAGCCACAGCGGCTGGCGGTCGCCGCGGCCGGCACGACGGCGCGCCGGCGCGAGCCAGATCTTGTCGACGACCCAGGCGATGCCGGTCACGACGAGGAGCAGGAACAGGACCAGCGCGAAGTTCATCGGTCGTTCTTCTTGGTTTCTTCTGGGGCGGCCCGCAACCGGGCCGAACGCCGCACGACGCTCAATCGACCTGGAGGACCGCCAGGAAGGCTTCCTGGGGGATCTCCACCGAGCCGACCTGCTTCATCCGCTTCTTGCCGGCCTTCTGCTTCTCGAGCAGCTTCTTCTTGCGGCTGATGTCGCCGCCGTAGCACTTGGCCAGCACGTTCTTGCGCAGCGCCTTGACGTTCTCGCGGGCGATCACGTTGCCGCCGATGGCCGCCTGGATCGCGACGTCGTACATCTGGCGCGGGATGAGCTCCCGCATCTTCGCCGCGATCTCGCGGCCGCGGTACGGCGCGTTCGAGCGGTGGACGATCAGCGACAGCGCATCGACCTTGTCGCCGTTGACGAGCAGGTCGAGCTTGATGACGTCGGCCGCGCGGTATTCCTTGAACTCGTAGTCCATCGACGCGTAGCCCCGCGAGACCGACTTCAGCTTGTCGAAGAAGTCGAGGACGATCTCGTTCATCGGCAGCTCGTAGCTCAGGTGCACCTGCTTGCCGTGATAGGCGAGGTTCGTCTGCACGCCCCGCTTGCCGGTGCACAGCGTGATGACCGCGCCGACGTACTCCTGGGGCACGAAGACCGTGACCGAGACGATCGGCTCGCGGATCTCCTCGATGCGGTCGGGATTCGGGAGCTTCGCCGGATTCTCGATGCGCTGGACGGTGCCGTCGCGCAGCAGGACCTCGTAGACGACGGTGGGCGCCGTCGTGATGAGGTCCATGTCGTACTCGCGCTCGAGCCGCTCCTGGACGATGTCCATGTGCAGCAGGCCGAGGAAGCCGCATCGGAAGCCGAACCCCAGCGCATCGGACACCTCGGGCTCGAACTGCAGCGCGGCATCGTTGAGCTGCAGCTTCTCGAGCGCGTCCCGCAGGGCCTCGTACTGGTTCGCCTCGACCGGATACAGTCCGGCGAACACCGACGACTTGACCTCCTTGAAGCCCGGCAGCGCGGCGGCGGCCGGGGCCCGGTCGAGCGTCACGGTATCGCCGACCTTGGCGGTCTTCAGTTCCTTGATGCCGGAGATGATGAAGCCCACCTGCCCCGCCGACAGCGACTCGCGCTGTGTCGCCTTGGGCGTGAACACGCCGACCTGCTCGCAGAGCACGGCCGACCCGGTGGCCATCAGGCGGATCTTGTCCTTGGGGCGCAGGGTGCCGTTCATGACGCGAACGAGCATCACGACGCCGACGTAGTTGTCGAACCAGGAGTCGATCACCAGGGCCTGGAGCGGCGCGGACGGGTCGCCCTTGGGTGGCGGGATGCGCGCGACGATGGCGTCGAGGATGTCCTCCAGGCCCATGCCGGTCTTGGCACTGGCGGGAATCGCATCGGTCGCGTCGATCCCGATGACTTCCTCGATCTCGACCTTCGCCTGCTCGGGATCGGCCTGCGGCAGGTCCATCTTGTTGAGGACCGGGACCACCTCGACGCCGAGCTCGATCGCGGTGTAGCAGTTCGCGACCGTCTGGGCCTCGACGCCCTGCGACGCGTCCACGACCAGCAGCGCGCCCTCGCAGGCCGACAGCGAGCGGCTGACTTCGTACGAGAAGTCGACGTGCCCCGGGGTGTCGATCAGGTTCAGGTTGTAGACCTGCCCGTCGCGCGCCGTGTAGGTCAGGGCCGCGGTCTGCGCCTTGATCGTGATGCCGCGCTCGCGCTCGAGGTCCATCGAGTCGAGCACCTGCGCCTCCATCTCGCGGTCGCTCAGGCCGCCGCAGCGCTGGATCAGACGATCCGCGAGCGTGGACTTGCCGTGGTCGATGTGCGCGATGATCGAGAAATTGCGGATGTTCTGCACGGTGGACGATGGCGCGTCGCGCGCCCTTGAACGCCGGACACGGACCGGCTCGCCGCCGGAACGTCGGGCGGTCGCGCCCTATCCTGCCGGAAACAGCCTTGCATTCTAGCCGATCGGCCGCGACGGCCTGCCGAGCGCCCCCGGGAGCCGCCCGGTCGGCGGTCTCGCACCCGCCACGGGCGGGCCGCGCGCCGGCTACTGCCCGTTCTGCGCCGCAGGACGGATCGGGATGAACTGCGCGCTCTCGCCGCGACGCACGAGCAGGATGTGCGTCTTCGTGCGGTCGAGCTTGCCGACCGCGTCGTTGAACGCCTTCGCTCCGGTCACGTCCTGGTTGTTGAGCGACAGGATCACGTCGCCTGCCCGCAGTCCGGCACGGGCCGCGGCACCGTCGACGGCCTCGACGAGCACGCCGCCCTTGATCCGCAGCGCGTTGCGACGGTCTTCGGGGATGTCCGCGACCACCAGGCCGAGGCTGTTGCTCGCCTGTGCGCTGCCGCCCGGCGTCTGCTGCGGGCGATTGCCGCCGTTGGCGCGCGCAGTCTGCTCGGGCTGCATCTCGGCGACGGTGATCGTCAGCTCGCGATTGGCCCCCTTTCGCCAGACGCCGACCGGAACCTTCGAGCCCGGCTTGGTATTGCCCACCATCCGGGGCAGGTCGGTCGACTTCTCGATCGGCTTGCCGTCGAACTTCAGGATGATGTCCCCGACCTCGATGCCGCCCTTCTCGGCGGGCCCGCCCGCTTCGACGTTCCGCACCAGCGCGCCCGCCGCCCGCTGAAGGCCCAGCGGCTCGGCCACGTCCTTGGTGACCTCGGCGATGCCGACGCCGATTCGCCCGCGCGTGACGCGCCCGGTGATCCGGATCTGCTCGGCGACCCGCATCGCCTCGTCGATCGGGATCGCGAACGAGATGCCCATGAACCCGCCGGTCCGGCTGTAGATCTGCGAGTTGATGCCGATCACCTCGCCGCGCATGTTCAGCAGCGGACCGCCGGAATTGCCGGGATTCACGGCGACGTCGGTCTGGATGAACGGCAGGTAGTCGCCGGTATCCCGGCCCTTGGCCGACACGATGCCCGCCGTCACGGTGTTCTCGAGGCCGAACGGCGAGCCGATCGCGATGACCCACTCGCCGACCCTCAGGCGCTGCGGGTCGCCGATCTTCATCGCCGGCAGCGACGCGCTCTCGATCTTGACGAGCGCGACGTCGGTGCGGCGGTCGGACCCGATCAGCTTGCCCTTGAGCTCACGCTTGTCGGTGAGCGTCACGTAGATCTCGTCGGCGCCTTCGACCACGTGGTGGTTGGTCAGCACGAATCCGTCGGGCGAGATGATGAAGCCGGATCCCACGCCGCGAGGCACCTCGTTGCCGTCGCCACCCCGTCCGCCACGGGGCCCGCCCGGACCGGGCTGCTGGCGCGGCGGGAAGAATCGGCGGAAGAACTCGTAGAACGGATCGTTCTCGTCCATCCCCTCCGGCATCTGCGGCGCACCGGGTGCACCCGGACCGGCGGCGGGCGCGTTGGCGCGGGCGCGCTCGGTCGTGCGGATGTTGACGACGGCCGGACCCGCCCGCTCGACCAGGTCGGCGAAATCGGGCAGGCCGCGCTCGACGGCAGCCTGCTGCGCCTGGGCCGCCGGCGCGACGAAGGCTGTGAAGGTGGTGCCGAGCACCAGGAGACAGGCGGAGAGACGTCGTTTCATAGTGGGTCCGATCACGGGCCCGTTCGGCCCCGTTCCATCCAGCGCAGCCACACGTGCAGCCGTCGCCAGGCCTCTGCCGGAACGGCATCGCGGCCCAGCAGCAACACGGTCGGGCTCGCGAACCGCCTTTCGGGCGGCTGCTGCAAATATGGTGCCATGACGAGCAGTGTCAACCCCGGCAACGTGCATGACGCGCGAAGGGCCATCGGCCGAGCTGTCTCCTGCGACGAACCCAGGAGCGACGGTTCACCGTCCTCGTCGACCCGCAGCGTCCGTCCTGACGGCGACGGCGCGGCGGCCCGCAGGTCCCGGATCGCGACAGCGAGGCCCGTGGCCGCCACCAGGCCGAATCCGCAGGCGAGCAGGGCACGCAACCCGGGCTCGGCGTCGGTCAGGAGCGTCGGTCCGCCGACCAGGTGAATCGCCGCCAATGCCGCGCCACTGGCGGCCACCAGCGCGGCCAGGGCCGCCCAACGGGCGGCGGCGCGCGAGCGCGTCACCTCGATCTCGACGGCGACGCTCATCGCCCGCCCCGCTCAGACGAGCCGCTTGACGATCAGGCTGCCGTTGGTGCCGCCGAAGCCGAACGAGTTGGAGATCGCGGCATCGATGCGCATCTCGCGCGCGGTGTTCGCGCAGTAGTCGAGATCGCACTCCGGATCCTGCTCGAAGATGTTGATCGTCGGCGGCGAGATCTGATGATGGACGGCCAGCACCGTGAAGACCGCTTCGATCCCGCCGGCCGCACCGAGCAGGTGCCCGGTCATCGACTTGGTGGAATTGATGACGAGCTTGCGGGCATGGTCACCGAACGCGAGCTTGATCGCCTCGGTCTCGTTCTTGTCGCCCAAGGGCGTGGACGTCCCGTGGGCGTTCACGTACTGGATCTGGTCGGGGTTCAGCCCGGCGTTTCGCAGCGCGGCGTGCATGCCGCGCTTCGGGCCGTCCCGGTCGGGCGCGGTGATGTGATGCGCATCGGCGCTCATGCCGTATCCCGACAGTTCGCCGTAGATGCGGGCCCCTCGCCGCTTCGCGTGCTCGTATTCCTCGAGCACCAGGACGCCGGCGCCCTCGCCCAGCACGAAGCCGTCGCGATCCTTGTCCCACGGACGGCTCGCGGTGGCCGGATCGTCGTTGCGGGTGGACATCGCCCGCGCCGCACAGAACCCGCCGATCCCCAGCGGGGAGACCGTCGCTTCGGCGCCGCCGCAGACCATCACGTCCGCGTCACCGTACTCGATCAGGCGACCGGCATCGCCGATGGAATGCAGACCCGTCGTGCAGGCCGAGACCACCGCGTAGTTCGGCCCCTGGAAGCCGTGCATGATCGACACCTGGCCCGAGACCATGTTGACGATCGAGCCGGGCACGAAGAACGGGGAGATCCGGCGCGGCCCCCGGTTCGTGTACTCGATGTGGTTCTCCTCGATCATCGGCAGGCCGCCGATGCCCGAGCCCACGATCACGCCCACCCGCTCCGGATCCACGGTGTCCGCCGAGATGCCGGCGTCCCGGACCGCCTGCGCCGACGCCGCGATGCCGTAGTGGATGAACGTGTCGAAGTGACGCGCCTCCTTGGCCGGCATCCAGTCCGAGACCTGGAACCCACGGACCTCCCCGGCGATGCGGGAGGTGAACGCGGACGCATCGAACTTGGTGATGGGTCCGATGCCCCCCTGGCCAGCGACCAGGCGGGCCCAGCCCGTGGCGACGTCGTTGCCCACCGGGCTGATCAGCCCGAGGCCGGTGACGACCACTCTGCGACGGCTCATTCGGATGACGCTCCGGCGGGTTGCATGCGCGACGAGATCAGGCCTTGGGGTGGGCCTTGACGTAATCGATCGCCTGCTGGACGGTGGTGATCTTCTCGGCTTCCTCGTCCGGGATCTCGGTCTCGAACTCGTCTTCCAGGGCCATGACCAGCTCGACGGTGTCGAGCGAGTCGGCGCCGAGATCGTCGACGAACGACGACTCGATCTTGATCTCGGCTTCGTTCACCCCAAGCTGCTCGGCGACGATTTTTTTGACGCGCTGCTCGATGTCGCTCATGTTCTTCCTGTCCTTTTCCAGATGGGCTCGGGGCGGCGACGGCCGCATCCCGGCATCAAAACCGGCGCGAGATTCTAACATCCCGCACCCACGGTCCCGGCGACGCTCGGCCCCGGGGATTAAGTCGCAGGGCATGCAGCGCCCCGCGCGAGGTCAGCTCATGTACATCCCGCCGTTGACGTGCAGGGTGCTGCCGGTGACATAGCCGGCCGCGGGCAGGCACAGGAACCCCACGGCGGCGGCGATGTCGGCCGGGTCGCCGAGGCGGCCCAGCGGGATCTGCTGGAGCAGCGACGCGGTCTGCGACGCGTCGAGCGCCCGCGTCATGTCGGTGTCGATGAACCCCGGCGCGACGCAGTTCACGGTGATGGCGCGCGAGCCGAGCTCGCGGGCGAGCGCCCGGGTCATGCCCGCCACACCCGCCTTAGCGGCCGCGTAGTTGGCCTGACCCGCGTTGCCGGATGCGCCGACCACCGAGGTGACGTTGACGATGCGCCCCCACCGGGCCTTCATCATCGGGCGCATCACGGCGCGCGACAGGCGGAACACCGCGGACAGGTTGGTGTCGATCACCGACATCCACTCGTCGTCCTTCATGCGCATCGCGAGGTTGTCGCGGGTGATGCCGGCATTGTTGACCAGGATGCCGATCGGTCCCTCGGCCTTGCCGATCGCCTCGATCAGCGCCTCGGCGCCGGCGGCGTCCCCGACGTCGAGCACCGCGCCGCGGCCCGCGGCACCCGCCGCGGCGAGCGCCTCGGTGACCCCGGCGGCGCCGGCCTCGGAGGTCGAGGTGCCGATCACCGTGGCGCCGAGGCGTCCGAGCTCGAGGGCGATGGCGCGACCGATGCCGCGCGAGGCGCCGGTGACGAGCGCCACGCGCCCGGAGAGAGGGGAAGTCGGGTCGGGGGCGGGCACGGTCATGACACGTCCTTGAGGGCGGCATCGAGGCTGGCCGCATCGGTGACCGCCGAGACGGCGAGCCCCGGCGCGATCCGCTTGACCAGGCCGGTCAGGACCTTGCCGGGCCCGAATTCGACGATCCGCGTGACGCCCATCGCCTCGAGCCTGCGCACGACCTCGACCCAGCGGACGGGGGAATAGCTCTGCCGGACCAGCGCGTCGACGATGGCCGCCGGGTCCGTCTGCACCGCGACGTCG
>Ga0209288_10000501_pt1 | contig 11892 bp, 13 predicted proteins | sample PPLLaktember2015_4_FD_187261 | JGI IMG/M metagenome (GOLD analysis project Ga0209288, IMG submission 187261) | Freshwater sediment microbial communities from Prairie Pothole Lake near Jamestown, North Dakota, USA - PPLs Lake P8 Core (1) Depth... | ecosystem: Environmental > Aquatic > Freshwater...
CCTGGGGTCTGTCTGGCTGCCTTGGCGCGAGGCCGCCGAAAAATGCTTTTCTCCCAGCAATGCGGACGCCATCCGCCTGCTGCCGTCACGGTTATAATTTTCCCCATGAGTTCTCCGCTGCACGTCGCCAGTTACAACATTCACAAGGGTCTGTCGCAATTCAATCGCCGGCTCACGGTTCACGAACTCCGCGACCGCCTCAGCACGCTCGGGACCGATATCGTTTTCCTCCAGGAGGTACAGCACAGCCACAGCTTGCGCGCCAGCCGTTTCCAGCACTGGCCGGGCAAGCCGCAGCATGAATTCCTTGCGGGTCATCTCTATACCGAATTCGCCTACGGCAAGAACTGCGTCTACGACACCGGCCATCACGGCAACGCCATCCTGTCGCGCTACAAGATCCTGTCGTGGGAAAACGAGGACATTTCCTCCCATGCCTACGAAAGCCGCGGCATGCTGCACTGCGAAATCGAGGTACCGGGCTTCGCCGTGCCGGTGCACTGCATCAATGTTCACCTCGCCCTCAACGAAGCCGGGCGCAAGCGCCAGTTGGCGATGATCGCCGCTCGGGTCCACAAGATGGTGCCGGACGACGCGCCCCTGATCCTGGCAGGTGACTTCAACGACTGGCAGGTGCGCGTCGGCCGCTATTTCCAGGATGAGCTGGGCCTGGTCGAGGTCTTCGAAACCCATCATGGCAAGCCGGCGCGCAGCTACCCGTCTATCCTGCCGATGTTCCAGCTCGACCGCATCTATGTGCGCCGCTTCACTGTCGAGGCCGCGCAGGTCCACACCGGCAACGCCTGGCACCGCATTTCCGACCACGCTGCACTGACCGCCAAGCTCAATCTGGCCGGATGACCCCGCGCGGCCGCTGGCGAAAATTGTTCTTTCGCGGTGCGGAGCCGGTTCCCGGCAACCATGTGCGGCTGCTGCAAAGCGGTGCCGAATATTTTCCGGCACTGCTTGCGGCAATCGATGCTGCGCACAGCGAAATCCATCTGGAAACCTATATCTTCAACTTCGACCCGAGCGCCATGGCGGTACGCGACGCGCTCGTTCGTGCGGCACGGCGCGGGGTGCGGGTACGAGTGCTGATCGATGGCATGGGGTCGCGCGAGCTGCCGGACGACTGGCTGGATCAGATGCAAGCGGCCGGAGTGATCGTACGGACCTACCGCCCGCTGGTGACCGGCTGGCGTGCCAATCCCCACAGCCTTCGGCGCCTGCACCGCAAAGTGACCGTGATCGATGCGCGCATCGCCTTCCTCGGCGGCATAAATCTGATCGACGATTACGAGCCGATACGTTTCGCAGCGCCGCGACTCGATTTCAGCGTCGAATTGCAGGGCCCGCTGATTGCCAGCATCCATCTGAGCGCGCGCAAGCTGTGGCGGCTGGTTGCGTTTTCGCGGCTTCAGGGAGCGGATCGGACGGTACGGGCTCAGCCATCATGGCCAACCGACGGGCGCATGCGCGCAGCCTATATCGTGCGTGACAATTTCGCCCATCGTCGTGACATCGAGCGCAGCTATCTCGCTGCGCTGGCACTGGCGCGCGAGGAAATTGTCATCGCCAACGCCTATTTCATGCCGGGGCGGCGTTTCATCAAGCTGCTGAAAAATGTCGCTGCGCGCGGCGTGCGCGTGCAGCTGCTGGTTCAGGGGCATACCGATCACCCTTTTTTCCAGACTGCGGCGCGTTCGCTTTACCGCGACCTGCTCGCCGCCGGCGTTGAAATCCATGAATACCAGGCGAGTGAACTGCATGCCAAGGTCGCCGTCGTCGACAGCTATTGGGCGACTGTCGGGTCGAGCAACATCGACCCGTTCAGCCTGCTGCTGGCGCGCGAAGCCAACATCGTCGTCGAAAATCATGCCTTTGCCAGCGATTTGCGGCAGCGTCTGCAGCAGGCCGTGGCGCAGGGCGCGGTCAAACTGGATGTGGCGAACTGGCAGCGCCGGGCCTGGCCTCATCGGCTGCTGTCCTGGCTCGCCTACGGCGGAGTGCGCATCATGTTGGGCCTGGCCGGATTCCGGCGCTGGGTGTAAGCGCGGGTTCTCAGCCCGGGTGCCGCGCCAGCAGGCGCTCGAGCTGGCGGGCGAAGGCCTGCCGGTCGGCCTGTGACAGGGCTGCCGGGCCGGACAGGGAAACCCCTGCGCCACGCAGGCCTTCCATCAGATTGCGCATCGCCAGCCGTTCCTGAATATTGTCGGCGCTGTAGACCTCACCGCGCGGGTCGAGCACTCGCGCTCCCCTGGCGACCAACTGTGCCGCCAGCGGGATGTCCGCGGTGATGACCAGATCGCCGGCGGCGACGACATTCACCAGATGGCTGTCGGCCACATCGAAACCCGTCGGCACCTGCAGCGCCCGGATATAGGGCGAAGGCGGAACCCGCAGAAGCTTGTTGGCTACGAGCGTCAGCGGCAGCTGCAGCCGGTCGGCGGCGCGGTAGAGGATGTCCTTGATCACGGCAGGGCAGGCGTCGGCGTCAACCCAGATGTGCATGGGATCTGCGAGCCGATTAGAGCGTGCGCGCCTTGAAGGTATCGCACTGCCCCGGGTCGCCGCTTTGCAGGCCGCGGTTGAACCAGCGCATGCGCTGCTGCGACGAGCCGTGGGTAAAAGAGTCCGGCACCACATAGCCGCGCGCCTGTCTTTGCAGGCGGTCATCGCCCACGCCGGAAGCCGCGGCCAGTGCTTCCTCGATATCGCCGGGCTCGAGAATCTGCCGCGCCTTGTGGGCGTGGTGGGCCCAAACCCCGGCAAAGCAGTCGGCCTGCAGCTCCATCCGCACCTGCAGGGCATTGCTTTCGACCTCATCGGCACCTCGGCGGGCCGCATGAACCTGTTCCGAGATGCCCAGCAGCGTCTGCACGTGGTGGCCGACCTCGTGCGCCACGACGTAGGCCTGCGCAAAGTCGCCCGGCGCGTCGTGGCGCTGCGCCAGGTCGTTGAAGAAACTCATGTCGAGATACAGCTTCTGGTCAGCCGGGCAGTAGAACGGCCCCATCGCCGCCTCGGCGAACCCGCACGCCGACTGCACCGCGCCGGAAAACAGCACCAGCTTCGGCTGAAGGTACTGTTGCCCCGAACGCTGGAAAAGGGCGCCCCAGACGTCCTCGGTGTCGGCCAGCACCACCGACACGAATTCCTTCAGCCTTTCCTCTTCCGGGCTGAAGGTCGGCTGCGTCTGCTCGGTTGGCGTGGTCGCGGGATTGCCCGCCTGGTTCAGCACGATCGCGGGATCGACGCCGAGGAACATGGCGATGAGGGCGATAACGATGATGCCGATGCCGCCGCCGGCCAGTCCCTTGCCGCTGACGTGGAGGCCACGCCGGTCCTCGATGTTGTCACTGCGACGTCCGTGTTTCCAGCGCATGATCTCACCTCGCTCCAAGACTGATGGTCAATCGGGGCTTCGCCGCTCCCCACCCCAACCCTCCCCCGCAAGCGGGAGAGGGAGCAATCGCCAAGCCCAGACCGATCAACGCTTGCCGCCGAACAGGCTGCCTAGCACGCCGCGGATTAGGCTGCGTCCGACCTGGCTGCCGATGGCGCGGGCGGCTGATTTGGCTAGCGCCTCGGCCGCCCCTTCGCGGCGACCGCCGCGTCCGCCGAGTATGTCGCCCAGCACGCCGCCCAGTCCACCGCCTGGCGCGGGTTGTGCGGCTGCCTTGGTCTGTCTTTCCGCCTCTGCCTGCGCGGCAGCCGCCTGCGCCGACTGCTCGGCGCGTGCCTTGAGGATTTCGTGGGCCGACTCGCGGTCCACCGACCTTTCGTACACGCCGGCCACCAGCGAGGACTGCATCAGCTGCTGCCGCTGCTGCGCGGTGATGGGCCCGATCTGGCCCTGCGGCGGCAGGATGAAGGCACGCTCGACGATGCCGGGCCGGCCCTTTTCGTCGAGGAAGGACACCAGCGCCTCGCCCACACCAAGTTCGGTGATGGCGGTCTGCTCATTCAGGTCCGGGTTGTCGCGCATGGTTTCGGCCGCCGCCTTGACCGCCTTCTGATCGCGCGGCGAGAAGGCGCGCAGCGCATGCTGCACGCGGTTGCCGAGTTGCGACAACACCTTGTCAGGAACGTCGGCCGGATTCTGGGTGACGAAATAAACCCCCACGCCCTTGGAACGGATCAGCCGCACCACCTGCTCGATTTTTTCCACCAGCGCGTCGGGCGCGTCGGAAAACAGCAGGTGTGCCTCGTCGAAGAAAAACACCAGCTTGGGTTTGTCGAGATCGCCGGCTTCCGGCAGGTTCTCGAACAGTTCGGCCAGCAGCCATAACAGCAGCGTCCCGTAAAGCTTCGGCGACAGCATCAGCTTGTCGGCGGAAAGGATATTGACGACACCACGACCGCGGTCGGTCTGCATCAGGTCGGCGATGTTGAGCATCGGCTCGCCGAACAATTGTTCCCCACCCTGTGATTCCAGCGCAAGCAGCCCGCGCTGGATGGCGCCGATCGAAGCGGCGGAGACATTGCCGTAGTCGGTGGTGAATTCCCGAGCGTTTTCGCCGACGAAAGCCAGCATCGAACGCAGGTCCTTGAGGTCGAGCAGCAGCAGGCCGTTGTCGTCTGCGACCTTGAATACCAAGTTGAGCACCCCGCTCTGGGTCTCGTTCAGATCCAGCATGCGTGCCAGCAGCAAGGGGCCCATATCGGACACCGTGGCGCGCACCGGGTGGCCCAACTCGCCGAAGGGATCCCAGAAAGTGACCGGATGGCCGCGATATTCGAAGCCGTCGAGCCGGAGTTTTTCGACCCGTTCGGCGACCTTGGAATTGCCGCCGCCGGGCTGGGAAATGCCGGAGAGGTCGCCCTTCACGTCCGACATGAAACAGGGCACGCCGATGTCGCAGAAATGCTCGGCCAGGGTCTGCAGGGTCACGGTCTTGCCGGTTCCGGTCGCGCCGGTGATAAGGCCGTGGCGGTTGGCCATCTGCGGCAGGATGAACAGTTCGGCGGTGTCGTTCTTGGCGATGAGTTGCGGCTCGGTCATGGAGTCGTCCTTGCTTGGAGATAGCCGAATTCTAGCGAGTTCGGGACTGATGAAGCTTCAGGGCAGACTATAGAAGAGTGCGCTAATGTTCGGCGTTATGATCGCGCCAGACGGACGCGGGAGTGATACCGATGCAGAAGCAAAACCCTGTGCATGAAATCGTCATCGTAGGCGGCGGGGCAGGTGGGCTGGAGCTCGCTACCCGTCTCGGCGACAAGCTAGGGCGTCGTGGCAGGGCTAGCATCACCCTGATCGACAGTGCGGCCACCCACATCTGGAAGCCGCTGCTGTACGAGGTGGCGGCGGGAAGTCTCGATTCCTATGCCGAACATCTCGAATATCTGGCGCAGGCGCACTGGCATCATTTCCGCTTCCGGCTGGGGCGCATGGACGGACTCGATCGCGCACGCCAGGAGGTGTCCGTGGCGCCTACCTTCGACGACAAAGGTGTCGAGATCATTCCGCGCCGGACTTTTCGCTACGACACCCTGGTGATTGCCGTTGGCAGTGTGGCCAATGATTTCGGTGTTCCAGGGGTGAGGGAGCACTGCATTATGCTCGACACGCCGGAGCAGGCACGCGAGTTTCATCGCCGCCATATCAACGCCTGCCTGCGCGCGCACACCCAGATTAAGCCGGTGGACCCGGGCCAACTGACCGTCGGTATCGTCGGTGCAGGCGCGACCGGGGTGGAGCTGGCGGCTGAACTGCACGATACCACGCGCGAACTGTCATCCTACGGCCTGGAAAAGATCGACCCGGACAAGAACCTGCGGCTGCTCCTGGTCGAGGCCTCAGAACGCATCCTGCCAGGGCTGCCCCCGCGGCTGTCGGCGAGCGCGGCGCAGCGGCTGCGCGAACTGGGGGTGGAGATGCATACCGGCGAGCGGGTGATCGAGGCCCGCGCCGAGGGGCTGCTGACCGCCAGCGGGCGCTTCATCCCGGCGAGCATGATGGTGTGGTCGGCGGGAATCAAGGCGCCGGATTTTCTCGCCGCGTTAGATGGCCTGGAGACCAACCGCATCAACCAGTTGGTGGTGCGCCCCACGCTACAGACCAGCGACGACAGTATTTTCGCCCTTGGCGACTGCGCCGCCTGTCCGATGCCGGATGGCCAGGGCAGCGTGCCGCCGCGGGCACAGGCCGCGCACCAGCAGGCTTCGATGCTGGTGAAGTCGATCTGCCGTCGGTTGCTCGGCAAGCCATTACCGGAATATGTATATCGTGATTACGGTTCGCTGGTGGCTCTGGGACGCTTCAGCACGGTGGGAAATCTGATGGGTGGGCTGACCGGCGGCAGCGTCATGATCGAGGGGACATTGGCCGGGCTGGTCTACTGGTCGTTGCACAAGATGCATCAGATCGCGCTGAACGGCTGGTTCAAGACCGTTCTCGCCACCCTCGCCAACATCATCAACACGCCGAACAAGCCGACCATCAAGCTGCACTGATCTCCTCAGGTTTCGCTCCACAGCCACGCCGCGCCGCGCACCCCGCTGGAGTCGCCGTATTTGGGCGGCACCAGCCGGGTGTCGATACGGTCGGAAAAGACGTAGCGTGGCCATAGCCGCGGCACAGTGTCATACAGTCGGGCGATGTTGGAAAGCCCGCCGCCCAGGACGATGACGTCGGGATCGAACAAGTTGATGACCCCGGCAAGGGCGCGTGCCAGCCTCTCTTCGTAGCGCGCGAGGGTGGCGCTGCAGGGGCCGTAGCCGGCATTCGCCAACTGCACGATCTCGTGCGCAGGAAGTTCCTCGCCGCCGTAACGCACGTGGTCGGCGGCCAGCGCCGGACCCGACAGCCAGGTCTCGATGCAGCCCTTCTTGCCGCAGTAGCAGGCCGGCGCGGCGTCGAGTTCGCGCGGGGTCGGCCAGGGGTGCAGGATTACCTCGCCGGTCGCCGGATGCCGGCCGGTGTCGGCACGGTCGGCCTGGGTGTGCGCGAACTGGAAGTAGGGCAGCGGTGAGTGCCCCCATTCGCCGGCGATCGCATTGGCGCCTGCGAGCACCTGTCCGCGCACCACCACCCCGCCGCCGACACCGGTGCCGATGATCACGCCGAATACGCTTTCGGTGCCGGCTGCGGCGCCATCACTGGCTTCCGACAGCGCGAAGCAGTTGGCGTCGTTGGCGATCCGAACCCTGCGTCCCACTGCCAGTTCGATGTCCTGCTGCAGCGGCCGGCCGTTGAGACAGGTCGAATTGCAGTTTTTCATCAAGCCGCTTGCGGGTGAAATCGCGCCGGGCGTACCGATGCCGACGCTGCCGGATCGTCCGAGTTCTGCCTCGGCTTGCTGCACCAGCGCGGCAATTGCGGCCACCGTGGCGGGGTAATCGTTGTGCGGCGTGGCGATGCGGCGGCGCAGGATTTCTACGCCGTCGGTATCGAGCGCGATGAGTTCGATCTTGCTGCCGCCAAGGTCGATGCCGAAGCGGAGGGAGGGGGGCGCAGTGCTAGAATCGCGCATTATTTTTGCGTTGGAAGAAACATGGCAGGACATTCCAAATGGGCCAACATCCAGCACCGCAAGGGGCGCCAGGATGCCAAGCGCGGCAAGATCTTCACCAAGCTTATCAAGGAAATCACGGTGGCCGCCAAAATGGGCGGCGGCGATCCTGCGATGAATCCGCGGCTGCGGCTGGCGATCGACAAGGCCAAGGCCGAGTCGATGCCGAAGGACAATATCGAGAACGCGGTCAAGCGCGGCACTGGCCAGCTCGAAGGGGTTAACTACGAGGAAGTGCGCTATGAGGGCTACGGCATCGGCGGCGTCGCGGTGATGGTCGACTGTCTTACCGACAACAAGACCCGCACCGTCGCTGACGTGCGCCACGCCTTCGTCAAGCACGGCGGCAACATGGGTACCGACGGCTGCGTCGCGTTCCAGTTCAAGCACTGCGGCCAGATCATCCTCGAGCCGGGCGCGAGCGAAGATGCGGTGATGGAAGTCGCCCTGGATGCTGGCGCCGAGGACATCATCCCCAACGAGGACGGTTCGATCGAGGTGCTGACCTCGCCCGATCCCAAGGCCTTCGAGGCGGTCAAGGAGGCGCTGGAAAAGGCCAGCTTCAAGCCGGCTGTGGCCGAAATCACCATGCGCCCGGAAGCCGAGACCGAACTCGCCGGCGACGATGCGCTGAAGATGCAGAAGATCCTCGATGCGCTGGAATCGCTGGATGACGTGCAAGAGGTCTATACCAACGCCGTGCTGCCGGACTGACCGTCAGCATGCGCATCCTCGGAATCGACCCTGGTCTGCGCATCACCGGCTTCGGCCTGATCGAGAAATCGGGGCAGAAGCTGTCCTACGTGAGCAGCGGCGTGATCAGGAGCGGCGAGGGCGAATTGCCGCAGCGCCTGGGCGTGTTGTTCGCCGGGCTGACTGAACTGATCGATACCCATCGTCCCGACGCCTGCGCGGTCGAAATCGTCTTCGTCAACGTCAACCCGCAGTCTACGCTGCTGCTGGGCCAGGCACGCGGAGCGGCGATCTGTGCAGCCGTCAGCCAGCGGTTGCCGGTGGCCGAGTACACGGCCCTGCAGGTCAAGCAGGCGGTGGTCGGCCACGGCAAGGCGGCCAAGGAGCAGGTGCAGGAGATGGTGAAGCGCCTGCTCAATCTCCCTGCCGCGCCGACGGCTGACGCCGCCGACGCGTTGGCCTGCGCCATCGCCCATGCGCACGGCGGCATGGGTCTGGGTGCCCTGGAAACGGCGGGCAGGCGGATGCGCGGAGGTCGACTGGTTTGAAAGCCATGCCTTCGTCGCCGGAGCCGACACCCGAGCGTCTCGCCAATCCCCTCGCCCGCTACCTGCTGGCGACGCGCCCGGCCTTTCTCAGCATCACCCTGGCCGGCTGCCTGCTGGGTTTTGCCACGGCGCTGGCAGGAGGCGTTTCGTTCGACTGGACGCTGGCCCTCGTCACCCTGTTGCTGGCCCTGCTGGCCCACGCCGGCATCAATGTCCTGAATGACTATTGCGACCACCTCAATGGCACCGATGAGCGCAATACCCAGCGCATCTACCCGTTCACCGGCGGTTCGCGCTTTATCCAGAACGGGGTGCTGACGCCGCGCCAGGTGCTGCAGCTGGCCAGCGTGCTGTTCGCCCTCACCGTCGCCGGTGGACTGTGGCTGCTCGGTGTGGCGGGAATGGGTCTGTTATGGATCGGCCTCGCCGGTCTGGCCATCGGCTGGGCCTATTCGGCGCCCCCGCTGCAGCTGAATAGTCACGGTCTTGGCGAGTTTTGCGTCGCTGCCGGCTTCCTGCTGATCGTCGCCGGAACCGACTACGTGCAGCGCGGTGACTTCGCAGTTCTGCCCTGGCTGGCCGGATTGCCGTATGCGCTGCTGGTGACGAACATTCTTTTCATCAACCAGTTCCCCGATCGCGAGGCTGATCGCGCCAGCGGCAAGCTGCACTGGGTGGCACGGCTGCGGCCGGATATCGCTGCCCGCGGCTATGGCCTGATCCTTTCGCTGGCCATCCTTTCGCTGTTGGGCAGTTTCGTGTTGGGTGCGCTGCCAATGGCCGCTGTCGCAGGGCTGCTTGCGCTGCTGCCGGCGGCGATGGCGTGGCGGCAATTGACGCGCTTCGCCGCGAGCCCTGAACACCTGGCCCCGGCGATACGGCTGACGCTGCTGGCGGCACACGCTTTCCCCTTGCTGCTGGCAGCGACCCTGATATGGGTCGGAGAACCGATATGAACGGATACGCAAAATGATTGGACGTATTGCGGGAATCCTTGCGGCCAAACATCCGCCGCAGGTGCTGGTCGACGTCGGTGGGGTCGGCTACGAGATCGACGTGCCGATGAGCACTTTCTACAATTTGCCCGCCATCGGCGAAAAGGTCAGCCTGCTCACCCACCTGGCGATCCGCGAGGACGCCCATCTTCTTTACGGCTTCGGCTCGGAGACCGAGCGCACGGCCTTCAGGGAATTGCTCAAGGTCTCCGGCATCGGCGCCAAGACCGCGCTGTCGGTGCTCTCCGGTCTGTCGGTCAACGACCTGTCGGCGGCGATCGCGGCGCAGGAGGCGGGCCGCATCGTCAAGGTTCCCGGCATCGGCAAGAAGACCGCCGAGCGCCTGCTGCTGGAACTCAAGGGCAGGCCGGTCTTCTCCGGTGCGATCGCCGCTGCGGGGCCGGCCAGCGTGTCGGACGACGTACGCCAGGCGCTCCTCGCACTCGGCTACAACGAGCGCGAGGCGACCGAGGCGCTGCGCCAGGTGCCCGGCGACCTGCCGGTACAGGACGCCATCCGCCAGGCCCTCAAACTCCTGTCCAAGGCCTGATAAGCTAGCACCATGATCGAGACCGACCGCCTCATCGCCCCCGAACCCGTCAGCGTGCAGGAGGAGCAGATCGAGCGCGCGTTGCGGCCGCGCACCCTGGCGGAATACGTCGGCCAGGTGAAGGCGCGCGAGCAACTGGAAATCTTCATCCATGCCGCGAGGAAGCGCAGCGAGGCACTCGACCACGTGCTGCTGTTCGGACCGCCGGGTCTCGGCAAGACCACCCTGGCGCACATCATCGCCCGCGAGATGGGCGTCAACCTGAGACAGACTTCCGGCCCGGTGCTCGAGCGCGCCGGCGACCTGGCCGCGCTCTTGACCAACCTCGAGCCGCACGACGTGCTGTTCATCGACGAGATCCACCGTCTGTCGCCGGTGGTCGAGGAGGTGCTCTATCCGGCGCTGGAGGATTTCCAGATCGACATCATGATCGGCGAGGGCCCGGCGGCGCGTTCGGTCAAGCTCGACCTGCCGCCTTTCACCCTGATCGGCGCAACCACCCGTGCCGGCATGCTGACCAATCCGCTGCGCGACCGTTTCGGTATCGTGGCGCGGCTGGAGTTCTACACGCCGGAGGAACTAGGCTTCATCGTCCACCGCTCGGCCGGCCTGCTCAAAATGGAACTGGATGAGGCCGGCGCGCTGGAAATCGCCCGCCGCTCACGCGGCACCCCGCGCATCGCCAACCGCCTGCTGCGGCGGGTGCGCGACTATGCCGAGGTCAAGGCGGAGGGGCGCGCTACCGGAGCGGTGGCGGATGCGGCGCTGGTGATGCTCGATGTCGACCACGCCGGGCTCGACGTGATGGACCGCAAGCTCTTGTCGGCGGTGGTGGACAAGTTCATGGGCGGGCCGGTGGGCCTGGACAACCTGGCGGCGGCGATCGGCGAGGCGCGCGACACCATCGAGGACGTGCTGGAGCCCTACCTGATCCAGCAGGGTTACCTGCAGCGCACGCCGCGCGGACGCATCGCGACTGCGCTGACCTACCGGCATTTCGGCCTGTCGATGCCGTCATCCAACACCGCCGCCGACCTGTTCTGAGTCATGTTCAGCCTGCCGGTGAGGGTCTACTGGGAAGACACCGATGCAGGCGGCGTAGTGTATTACGCCAATTATCTGCGTTTCATGGAACGGGCACGCTCCGAGTGGCTGCGCGAGCTGGGCTTCGAACAGGACCAGTTGCGCGACGAGGCTGGGGTGGTGTTCGTGGTGCGCCGGGTCGAGATCGATTACCTTGCGCCGGCGCGCTTCAACGATCTGCTCGACGTTTCGGTCAAACTGGCCGAGGCAGGGCGGGCCAGCATCGATGTGACACAGGAAATCGCTGCCGGACCAACCCGGTTGGCTTGCGCGTCGGTCAGGCTGGTCTGTGTCGACGCGGCACGCTTCAAACCCGCTAAAATACCCGCGGGCATCCTTCAACAGATTATCCGGTAGCCGTGAATCCCGACCTCAGTCAAAACCTCTCCCTGCTTCACCTCATCATCCACGCCTCGGTTCCGGTCCAGGCGGTCATGGTTCTGCTGGCCATCGCGTCGCTGATGTCGTGGTGGTACATCTTCATCAAGCTGTTTGCACTGAAGCGCGCG
>Ga0209288_10000516_pt1 | contig 11644 bp, 13 predicted proteins | sample PPLLaktember2015_4_FD_187261 | JGI IMG/M metagenome (GOLD analysis project Ga0209288, IMG submission 187261) | Freshwater sediment microbial communities from Prairie Pothole Lake near Jamestown, North Dakota, USA - PPLs Lake P8 Core (1) Depth... | ecosystem: Environmental > Aquatic > Freshwater...
AGCAACGTTGCCTGATAGAATTGCATTTGCATCTGTTGCATATGTAACTTGACTATTTAATAAAGTACCTTTTGAGTCATAAATCTTGTAATATGCACTTGTACCATTATTATTTTGAGCAACAATATTATCATGTGGTAAAACTGTAACTGAATATGTTCCTGCTGCTTCTTGCCCAACTGTTGGTGCAACAACAACATTCCCTTCTCTATCAAGAATACCAAAACCGCGAGTAAAAGGAACAAGAATTTGCCCATTACCCATTGTTCTAATTCCAGGAGCTTGTGTAACGCCTGTTTTAAATAATGTTTCTCCAAGAATTTGAATACCTTGTCTGTCATATGTTCTGTATCTAATTCCAGAATTTTCATATGTTACTACCCAGTTTCCATCAGATAGTGGTGCTACTTGAGGATTTGCATAATTTCCACCAAGAGATGTGAAACCTTTAACAACATCACCATCATTGTCATAGATAGCAAAATATGACATTGCTCCAACAACACTTTCATTCCAAACAATAACAAATCTTCCGTCTGGAAGTGCAGCCAAACCAACTCTCCAGTCTGATTCTGTTGCAGCAACTTTAACAGTTACGGTATCACGAACAACAGTTCCACCTTCACTGTAAATTTTAAATACTAATGCATTATCTCCACTCTGATTTTGTGCATAAGCAACAACAACGTTTCCATCTGGTAGTAATGCAGTGGCGATTCCATAATTTGAAGTAGAATCGACAAGATTACCAGATTCAAATGTATTATAAGATGTTGAATCCATAGTTCCATCAGAATCAACAATCGAATAACGTCCATCTGTTCCTGCTGCCCAAGCAACAAACATCTTACCATTGTTTAACTGTTGCAATGATACAGATTTACTTCCGCTTGATGCAGAATCAAGTGTTGTACTACCGATTTTTTGCCCCCAATCAAGTGCATCTAAACGAACACTACCCTTCTGAGCAGTAAGTGAATCGTTTTGAATAGCTTGTGGGATTAGAATGGGGGATTTTCTAATCCATGTTGGATCATACGTCATTTCGTTTTCCTCCAATGTAATTTTAAAAACAAATTAATTATTAAATAATAAAGAATTGATTACCATCACTCAAGAATGTTATAGATTTATAAGGAACATCAATAACAAAAAGTCTTTCACCATCAATGCCACTACTTGGCGTTGTTGTAACATAAATCGGGTTTGAATCTAAACTAACTTTCTTAATAATAACTCTACCATCTGGGATTTCAATCATTTGAATATTAACTACTCCGCTGTTTGTATTAACCAGGCAAACATCCCCGGTTACAGCAGTTGTATCACTATTAACATGTCTAATATTAATTAAGTCTAAATCATTTCTAACTGATTGTATTTGAAAATCAATATACGTTTTAACAGCCCTTTCAGTTGGAATCGCTAAATCCGAATTATCAGCCATTGTTATATCAGTAGAAAATTCATTAATCGAGCTTCCAAATTCAGTAGTTAAGCCATTTGCATCTACTCTAAATTTTTCTTTACTTCCAACAACAGCAGGACTTGATGTGTATGTAACTTGTATTTCGATTTTATTTACTTCTAATAAATCTCCAACTCCACCACCTGGACTTCCAATCATGGCCTCTACTTTGCATCCCAAATTTACAACATCACTCCACGTCCATGAATCTGGAGCATTTGGGTCCTGTGTTATATTAATCCAAGGAGTCCATGATCTAACAGGACCAAAAAATGATCTTAAATTTTGTGAATTTCCCTGTAATATTCCACCAAACATCGGATATAAATTGAATGCTGATATGTTTGGCCCTGCTCCATCCCTTCCATACACTCTTAATTCTACCTTTTCAACATTTCTATCACTCGCAGTTGTATCCGCAGTATTTGAAGGATTTATTTGAATATAAGCCCCTTGAGCTGAACCTGCTGATGCAAATGTTTCTGTATTTCCATCTACCATTCTTTGAGGATTGATCCAATTTAAGCTTGATACACCAGTCCCATCATTAAAATAATAAACTGATGTATATGTTGTTGAGTCTGGTCCAAAATATGTGTCACGAACTTTTACAACAAAAGAACTCTCTGTAGAATCAGTGACTTTTGCGCTTGCTAAATCATCAACTATTCTATTACTAACCCCTGCAAAACTGTCAACATATTGTTTAATTGCATACTCTGTTACTAAAGATATTTGACTGTTATCTCTTAATGTTGGTTCATTTGAAATTTCATTTACAATTACCCCGCTCGCTAATTCAAATCCAGCATTGGTAAATCTACCCCTCATATTTCCATTTATATTAATAGTTACAGATGCATCAGGAACAGCAGTTGAATCTAGTACTTCAACGTTAGAGTCACCTTGTGTAATCTTATTTGATACCCCTGTGATTAAAGAATCTACATAGGTTTTAACTGCCCTTTCAGTTGGAACAGCAGTATTTGATGACCCCGCCAATGTAACGTCAGTTGAAAATTCATTAATTGTACTTCCAGTTAAAGTTAAAGTTAAAGTTGTAAACTCTCCAGTATCGGGGTTTATTGCTCCAACTGGTCCTGGGGACCCCATTAAGTTTTCAACTGTTATTCTCTTTGTTTCGCTTGAATTTACAATAGGCAGAAGATCAGAACTGGTTGCAACTAATATTGGGTTAAGTTGCGAAATCTTTTTATCAGCCATTTTATATTTTATCCTTACAATAACACTCTAAATTAGTCGAACATTATATTTGAACCACTAGATATATTTTTGTCATAAAGTTTTTGTAATTTATTTCCTTTCGTGATACCATCTGCTTCGCCTACGTACATTCTCATTAAACCTTCTAAATGTTTAAGTTTTTCCAACGCTTGATATGCAGCATCAACCATTTTTATTTCTTTTGGATCAGGGTCATTTTTTGTTTCTAGATATTCTAAGAGTTCCCCCAACGACTCAAATGTGACTTGCACATCTTTTGAGTTTAATTCCCTCAGAAATCTGAAAGCAAGATTTGTTGTTCGTGACATTTATGAAACTCCTATGAACTTATTTTTTTAACATCTGGTAAATTTATAATTGCAGCTGCTTGTCTCGCAGCTTCACTTGGATGAACCATTCCTAAATCAGACATAATTTTGAAAGCCATAACATTTTTTGTTTCCCCAACCTCTTTTTGTAACATGTATGTTCTATTATGCATTGCTTCTAAATTATCGGCAATAATGTTTATAGCACATTCTTCAAATGGTATCGGATCACCGGCAGCTTCCTGATACCGTATTCCTTTTCTATAAAATACACATTTTTCACTACAAGCCTTTAAATCTCTAAATGGGCATTTCCCCTTCTCATTATTTTTAGCTATAGCCATGTTTTACTCCTTTCTTGAATTAAATTCTACATTGTAGAGTCATATTCCACCCCTTCGGTCTCCAACTAAGTGGTGTTCCACCAGCTGTTACTGCGCCAGTGTGATAATGGGTCCCAGTTGCGCTTGTCCAACCATGATTATGTGGTTGATTACCACCAGCTGCAGCAGTAGCAGTTGTTGCTGAATAGTCGTCTCCGCTGGTTCCTACACTATCAACAATTCCAGGACCTGACGAACCCATAAAATTAACTAGTGGGTATCCAGGACCATGTGTATGCGATGGCATTTGTGCAACCGTCAATGTGACATCTCCAGTTGTATGATTATGATGCCCATCACCATAAATACCATGAACGTGTGCTGGTTGTTCCCACTGTCCACCAACTTTCCAATTAGCTCCTGCTTCACCCCCTGCAGCACTACCTTTTGTTATATAAACAACTCCATCATCAATTCCTGTTACTAAATTATAACCAGAAACAGCTGTATTAGCATTAAATAGAATACAAATCCCACTCGGGATATCTATATATTGTGCATGTGTGTGATTTCCAACTGCTACTTGCGACCCACCAGCACCAACAGACCCATTACCATTTAAAGTAGAAAAATTTACTGAACCTGCACCAATATAAGCCTGTGAATGATAAGTATTATCGTGTGGGTAAGTAGATAAAAATCCTGTATGCCCTGATGCTCCATAATCAAGATTTAATAACAATGAGTGGTCACTTGTACCACCTCCACCTCCACCTCCACCTCCACCAGACCCACCACCAAATGATTCAGGAGATTGGATCATATAATTAAGAACAAGTGTCTTATCATCAGAGTAAACTCTAATTATATTCCCTCCATTTCTGATTTCAACATCAGCGGGGGTAACTTCTTTGTTTGTTGCGGCATCAAACCAATGACAGTCAAAAACAGAAGTTCCATCTAACATTGATACATCAATTTCAGCATAATATGGGCCACCAACTGGCCCACCCCAATAAGTTATTGTTCCTGATGTACTAGGAGCCAACATCATTTTTGGGTCAAATATCATTTCAACAGGTACGAATGAACTAGCTGATTTTAAAGCTCTTCCAACCATTTGAAATAAAGATCCTGGTCTAATATTTGTAACCGTACCTGCCTCGGTTTCTGATAAATATAAAAGATCACCAACTCCAATTAACACTCCTGTTTCTACAGGGACCCCTGTAGCAAATCCTGTAATAATTCCTTTTCCTGTTCCTTCAACTGTGGTTCCGATTGATGTAACAATTAGATCAGCTCCAGTTTGTACACTTGTTGAAATTGCAGGGGTTGCTTTTCCATTATTATTTACATAACATAACTGCCCAGTAATTATACCAGTTGAATCTGTGTTTATACCAACTTCAACACCACCAACTGATAATTCTTTCCACTCATTTGTGTAACCAAAGAAGAATTTATTTCTCTCTACGTCATATGCCATTCTACCTTGATCAGTTTGTTGATTGTGGTCTGGGAGAAACGCCTCACCACCAGCATAATATTTCAAGAATTTTCTTTTAATGTCTTTATAATTAGGATCTGGGTCATAATCATAAAGATCTATAATTTCATGTGGTGATGTAGTCGCTAACTCTACAACTTTCAACAGAAAATAAGGACTATTTGGTAATTCAAGTGCATTTCTTTGTGAGGGTTGAAGAATTTGAATTGTAGCCACAGGTGCAGGTCTTTGTTTTTGATATAAATAATGTAAAACAAGATAACAAGTACCACCAGGAAATAGTATATCTGGTGGACTAACCCAGTTATCATCATCTAAAAAATCAACAATATGTGTATGTGTGATTTTTATAAGAACATTATCTTTTACAACATAACCTGGTTGAACCACAACCATATGAGTTGAATTTGTTGCATCTGGAATTACATCCATTGATGTTGTTGTTAATAATCCTTCCTCATCATGAGTTACAAGCTGAGTTAGTTTATTAACAGTATTACTATAAAAAGATGCAAATGGGTCAACTGCCCTTACCTGTGCCGGTATAATGTTTGCCATTATGATGGATCTCCTTTACTATAAAACTTTATAGCTTTCTCTAAAATCTCTAAAAACGAATAAATCTCTTCCTCTGATTTCTTTATTTTTTGTTCTAAATTTTTGTTCCGATTGGTCAAGAATATTTTGAATTATTTCAGTAAAGAGTTTCAGTCTATATATATTAATAAATGAATATAAATATAACACACATTTATTTTTTTATGGAAGGAGGCGTCATGGTGGGAAATAGGGCACCACATCTATGTGTGGCGCCCCGTAACTTTTTTAGATAACTGTTCATCTAATTATATAGTATTTACTTATTTATTTGTTCTAAAAAAATTTAAGATTAGATCAAGTCTCTTCGATAAAAGATGTTATTATTTGGAGACATGGATTACTTCCTGGTATTTCAATCACCTTCCATCCATATTGAGAAAGCTTTAAATTTTTATTGGGGTCGAATGCCGCATCTTGATTATGCCAAAATGTATCTGGAAATTGTATTACAATTCTTAAAACAGGATCACAGAAGTCTGTTATAAATTCAAATTTTAATCTGTTATCAACACCATATTGAGTCACTAAATAATCTTTCCTTACATTAGAAAAATATATTTTTAAATGGTCTATAATTTTGTATTTCATGCTTTCCATTGGTGTTAAATCTTTATACTCTTGTATTAATTTTTCAATATTCATTTCTTCAATATCAGGTTCATGTTCTTCAACCAACTCTTCTACAGTAATTTCATCTTTTAAAAATAACTCTTTATGTTTTCCAAATTTACCTCTTGCTACAAATTCATTACTTGCTAATGGTGCATCGGGAAATCTTTTTGTATACTCTTCATATTTTATTTTGTGTTTTATTGAAAGATGTGTTGGTGATATAACTAAAAACGATTTTCCACAAATTTGACAAATGACTTTTCCCTTTTCATCAAACAAAGGATATAACAATGCTGCCATAATTTATTATTCTCCAATCTAAAATAATAGAAATTCTTTTTATATTTTGTTCTGAAATTTCAGGAGGTTGAAATGTTTTTAAAAACAGACCCAAATTTACCGCATCACTATATTATTGGAATTGGAATATATAATGATTTAAGAAAAGAAAATTTAGGGAAGTTATATCTAAAATATGTTCCATTATATTTTCACAACAAAGACGTTGAAAATTTATCTAATGCTATGCTGTTAATGGATGATAAAATGTATACAGAAATATACAAAACAAGTAGAAAGGAATTATTAGAAGTCAATGAATGTTTAGAATTAGTTACTACCATTTCTAGTTTAAAATTTGCAGCAAAAGCAAACAATGTAACATTACATCACTTTTCAACAGAAACAGAAATCGAAGCCCCTGAAGAATTTTTTGAAGATTTTATTCAAAGAGCAAATGTTAGGGGTAGTAGGGAAGTAACACTACTAAAAGAATCTATCATAAATTAAATTTAAGTCTTGGAGGTTTTAAAATGAAGGTGTATTGCCCGTGGACGGACAAAGAAGTAAATGATCTTAAAAAGAGACAGAACATGAAGAAAGTTCGTCCCTACAGATGTGAAATGTGCAATGAAATTTTAATCCCAACAGAATTTGGATTTATATGTTCAAATCCAGATTGTGATTTTATGCAAAATTGGGCATTAGCAATTGATTTTGAAGATAAGAAAGATGATAAAAATGAAAACTCTAATAATAGGAGATATACATAACGAATTTGGAATATTAAATGATTTAATAAATAAAAAGAAACCAGATCTGATTATATGTTGTGGTGATTTTGGTTATTGGCCAAGATTCAACAATAAACCTCATGGAGGGACTAAACAACTATCAGATATAAAATTACAAACAGCAGAAAAACTACTCTGGATTGATGGGAATCATGAAGATTTCTGGTCTTTAAGAAATAGAATAAGTGACGAAATAGAACCAGGAATCATCTATATGCCCAGAGGTTCAACATATAAACTTCCAGATGGAAGAACAATACTATTTATGGGAGGGGCTTATTCAATCGACAAACATTTAAGAAGAATTGGAGTTGATTGGTTTCCAGAAGAAACTATAACACAAAAGGATTTCAATGATTTACCAAATGTAGACATTGATATTTTTATTACACACACATGCCCCTCAGAGTTAGTTGATTTATTACTACCAAAGTATCTATTGAAAAAAGAAGAACCATCAAACATTGCTTTAACTGAATTGTGGAAAATGTATAATCCCAAATTATGGTTCTTTGGTCATTGGCATCAGTATTTAGAAATAAAAATGAAAAATACACAATTTTATTGTTTATCAGCAGCTGGCTTTTATGATAAATGGTGGATGTGGTTAAACTAAACTAAAAATAAAAAAGGAGAAATTGAAAATGCAGAAAATTGAACTTTTGATAATTGACCCGCAGAATGATTTTTGCCACCCAAAAGGTGCGTTGTATGTTAAGGGAGCAGAAGATGATATGACACGTCTTTCAACCATGACCATAAGACTGAAAGATAAGATTAGTGATATTCACGTTACTCTTGATAGTCATCATCTTATTGACATCGCACACCCTATATTTTGGGTTAACTCGAAAGGGAAACACCCTGATCCGTTTACTATTATTACAGCTGGTGATGTAAGGAATGGTTTATGGACTTCAACCAACCCACAGTTCAAAGCACGTGTAACTGAATATGTTACAAGTCTTGAGAAAAATGGGAGATACCCACTATGCATTTGGCCTCCCCATTGTCTTATTGGAAGTTGGGGGTATGGGGTTTATCAACCTCTATATGAAGCATTGTTGAAATGGGAAGAAGATTTTGCAATGGTTGATTATGTAACAAAAGGGTCCAATCTTTGGACTGAACATTATAGTGCAGTTCAGGCTGATGTTCCTGATCCCCAAGATCCTGGTACTCAACTAAACTGGAAATTGATTGAGACACTTCAGAGTGCAGATATAGTTTTGCTTGCAGGAGAAGCTCGTTCACATTGTTTGGCCAATACTGTTCGTGATATTGCCAATAACTTTGGAGAAGAAAATATTAAAAAGATGATTCTTCTTCAAGATGCAACATCTGATGTTTCTCCCAATCCCCCAGGAACAAATATGTTTACTGATATGGGTGAAGGTTTCGTGAAGGAAATGATTGGAAGAGGAATGCAGATCTCAACAACTGTAGATTTTCTCAAATGATCTGTTTAAGATGTGGATATTGCTGTCATAATTATTCAGTAGTGATTGTCGATAATCCAGCTTTGGGAATAAATGAAAGTAATATCATTTTTCATGAAGGGAATGGAACCCCCTGTAAACATTTGGGGGGTTCTAAACCCGGAGAATATTACTGTAAAATTCACAATGAACCCTGGTATGAAGACACTCCATGTTTCTCACATGGACAAATTGAAAGTAACGAAAATTGTAATTGTAGAATAGGAGAATATATTTTAAAGAAAGAAAATATAAAATGATAAATTTCGGACATCGAATAATAACAACAGAATTATGTAATATGAAATGCCCTCATTGTTTTAATAAAGATGCAAGAACAGCCGGAACTATGGACGCTGATATACTAATTGATTATATTAGAAAGAATAGTCAATCTTTAAGAAATTCTGATTTAAAGATGATGGGAGGCGAACCAACATTACATCCCAGATTTTCTGATATAGTCCGTGAGGGCTGTGATAATATGCATGATGTAAAGATATTTACAAATGGAAAAACAATAGATGAAATATGTAAATTACCTGTTGTATTTCGAAATCATATGATGGGTAAAGTAACTTATATAGTCAATGGGTATACTTCAAATATAGAGAAATTAAAAATTGCAAGAGATTATATTAGAAATGTTAAGCTTCATATAGTTGTTACACCGAGATGGGATGATAAAATGATGGAAAAAGCAATAAATCTAATCAAACTTTTTCCATATGTAATTCCAGTGATTTCTCCAGATAGTCAAGTGAATATATTTGATGAAGAAGAATTAAACAAATATAGAAAAATTTGGGTTGACACTATTATAGAACTTTTAAATACATGTTTTCGAATAGGAGTTGGATTTCCGCAAATTGATCATTATTTTCCATTATGTTTCTATACACAAGAAATGATTGATAAATTAGCGCGAAATGGTTATGAAGGGCTAAGCCTTCTTAAAATGGGCTGTTGTGGAGAAAGAGTTATGGGGTTGATAGATTGGAATTTCGATATTTATTACTGTAACCAAACCCGTATAAAAATTGGATCTCTATTAGATTCTGATGGTAATCCAAAATATTTACAAGATATTTTAGAAATGATCAATAAACATGGAACTGGTGTAAAGACAATTAAAATAATGGAATTTTCAGAAAAATGCAGAAATTGCCCCTCTTTAAGTGCATGTAAAGTTGGGTGTTTCTATAATACTCTCAGTAGAGAATCAGAAAGGAATATGAAATGCCAAAATTAATGACAGGAAAAGATGAAATCATTCAAATCCCAGGCGGAGGTAATTTTCAATTCTCTGCCGAACGAATTGAAAATCTGGTTGGTGCTACTGAATACACACTTGTTACAATTGTTTGTGACATCTCGGGTAGTGTGTATTCTTTCTCCAAACAACTCCTTGATTGTATCAAATCAATTGTTGATGCATGTAAAAAGTCACCCCGGGCAGATAATCTTTTGCTTCGACTGCTTACATTTAATGAAAAAATCAATGAAATTCATGGGTTTAAAAATCTTACGGATATTGATCCTGCGAATTATAAACCTCTGGATTGTGATGGTTACACTGCCTTGTTTGATGCCACATATGATGGTGTTGGTGCAACCCTTGAATATGCCAAAAGATTGATCGCTCAGGATTTTGATTGTAATGGAGCAGTATATATTATTACGGATGGAGTTGATAATCGTTCAACTATGACTCCACGATCTATTAAAGATAAGATCGAGAAAGCTATTCAAGATGAAGAGATTGAGTCTCTTGTTGCTATTCTTGTTGGATTACATGACCCTTCAGGAAAATGGGCGTCTGGAGTCAAAAAGTCACTTGAACACTTCCATCAAGAATCAGGTATCACTCAGTTTGTTGATATTGGTGAAGCTACTGCACAAAAACTTGCAAAGCTAGCTAATTTTGTGAGTCAGAGTATTTCTAGTCAATCACAAGCACTTGGGACTGGTGCTCCAAGTCAAACACTTCAGTTTTAATAAAAAAAAGAAAGGTAAATTAAGATGGACATTGAAGAAAAGAAACTTGATAACATTATTATTCAGAAAATCATGAAAGTTCGTAAAAACAAGAAGGGAACCCAAATTATTTCCAAAAAACAGATTGGTTGTTTGATTGCTGGCGTTTATGATAACCATATTGTTATTGGATATTCCATGTGCCACAGAAATGATGACTATGATGTTGTTGGTGGAAAAAAGTCATATGGGTTTGGTAGATTACTTGCATATAAAAGAGCCTTGAAATGGGCGAATGAAGGAGTGATCGAAGTTCCTCCTGGTATTGCGAGTGAAGTGGCAAGATTTACTGATAGATGTAAAAAGTATTACAAAGGTCTTGAGCCTCCCGCAATTCATCGTCAGTGGTGGGCGTAGTAAGCTAAATCTAAGGTGGGGAATGTTATATTGTTCCCCACCTTTAGAACAAACAATTGAAAGGAAAATTATGATATATACAGATACATTTTTAGAGATTGGATCGCAGCATAAGGTGTGCGAGGATTATATAGTAACTTGTGAAACTCCATTTCCGTGTGTTATTCTTTCTGATGGATGTTCTTCATCAAAAAATACAGAGATGGGATCAAGACTATTATGTTATTTGGCAAAACAATTCCTTACTTATCGTAAAAACTGCATTGCAAATGTTGATTATAAAGATATGGGGAGATGGATAATTCATAATGCAGAGATGACTGCAAGACAGTTGGGGTTAAAAAAAGAATGTTTAGATGCAACACTTCTCATTAGTTTTTTTATTGATAATAAAATAAGAACATTCATTTATGGTGACGGAGTAGTTGTTTTTAAACGGGGCGATACTTTTGAAATTACATCCATAGAATATAATAACAACATGCCATATTATTTGTCATACTTAATTGATGAAGAACGAAATCAATGTTACTACGAAAAGAAGAATCAAAAGTTGTTAAAGAAAACAATTATTGGTACAGAAGAAATAGAAAAAAGAGTCGCTTATACATTTGCATATGATTACCCAACTAT
>Ga0209288_10000520_pt1 | contig 11629 bp, 11 predicted proteins | sample PPLLaktember2015_4_FD_187261 | JGI IMG/M metagenome (GOLD analysis project Ga0209288, IMG submission 187261) | Freshwater sediment microbial communities from Prairie Pothole Lake near Jamestown, North Dakota, USA - PPLs Lake P8 Core (1) Depth... | ecosystem: Environmental > Aquatic > Freshwater...
AAAAATAACCTTCGAGGTTTCGTTCGTGCAACCTCGAAGGTTTAATTCATCAGGATTCAATTCCCTGTCTTGCTAAAATACCTTCTTGATAGTAGTGTTTGATTACTTTCATTTCAGTTACAAGATCAGCGGCTTCAAGAATTTTATCGGGACAATATCTTCCTGTTAAAATCAACTCAACAGTTTCAGGTTTCATTTTCATAAACGTCATTACTTCTTCATCATTAAATAATCCGAAATGAATTGAAACTAAAATTTCATCAAGGATAATCAAATCAAACTTTCCGCTCAGCATTTTTGCTTTGGCAGTTTCAAGTCCGCGTCTTGCTTTATCCATTTCTACCACGCTGGGCATTTCTTTACGATAAACAAAATCATCTCCGGCAAATTGTTCGATAGTAATCCACTCACTTAATAGTTCTAAACTTTTTAATTCGTTGTAAGGATATTCTTTCATAAACTGAGCAATGTAAGTTTTAAGCCCGTAACCAGCGGCTCTTACTGCCTGACCAATAGCGGCAGTTGATTTACCTTTTCCGTTACCGGTATAAATTTGTATAAAGCCTTTTTCTAATTTGTTCATTTAATTCTTCTGGAAGTTAGGATGATTGATAAGTTTTTGAGCTTGATTAAAATGTCTTTTGTCGTGCAAGCGAATTATCTCTAGAACATCACAAAAGTTTTCTTTTATAATTTTAGCCGCAGGTGAAGACATAACATATTTATTTAAATCTAAATCTTTAGCAGAACTCACAAGGTTTATTAAATTATTTTGGATTTCAAAAAAATAATCAAAAACATCTTTCCTGTATTTGCTTTTCGAAGGCATAAAAACGGGAAATGTTTTTACTTTTTTAATATTATCAGGATTGACTGATTTTATAATAAATTTACTTAGCAACCTGTGCTTAGCTTTAGTAACTGAACAATCTGTTTTTATTTGTTCTTTAGAAAATTGTTTTTCAAACTCAGCCAAGTATAGTTTGTTTGTAATCGCAAGATGATCAATGCATTCTGCTATACTCCAATTTTGCTTGTTAGGCTTCCAATTAATCTGATTTTCAGAAAGTGATTTAAATTTACCGAAGTTTATGAGAGCTGATTCAGTATCTGAAATGAATTTTTCTTTTAATTGTTGAATGGTTTGCATAACGACATTTTATTTATTGATCAAAGATTAGAAAGACTAAATGTTTTTCCAATATCATCCAACCCAAGCTTAATATTATAATTTACAACAGATTTATTTAACCAGGATAAAGGTTCATCAATTGGCTCGCTGCCCTGCTTAAACGTTTTAGTATGGATTGGAATAAAATATTTTGCACCTATGTGATCATTTGCCATAATTAAAGCCTCTTCGGGATTGCAATGGTTTTTTCTCCAGGGCTCATAAGCACCAATAGGCATAATCGCAATTTCAATATTTTCATCTCTAATCGATTTGAATAATTCGTGGTAAGCAGTATCTCCGCCAAATAAAATTTTCTTTCCATTCTTTTCAAGAATAATCGCATTAAAACTTCTGCCATCAATCATGTAACCTTTGGAACGATCCTTTTCCCATGGATAACGCCAGCCAAAATGTTTTACTTCAAGAGCTTTAAATTTTATTCCCTTTAATTCAGTTTCTTCGTTCCAATCAATCTCTTTCAAAGATTTCCATTCAAGTTCAGAGATCACATCCGCTGTGTTATAAGCAGTTATACAATCAATCTCATTTGGATATTTATTAACGATAGTTGAAAGTGTCTCGTAATCCATATGATCCATATGTGCATGTGAGAGAAGAATAATATCCGGTTTAGGAATTTCATCTGTGGTTAATGCCGGATAAGTAAATCTGCTGGGTCCAAATGTCATTCCGAAAATGCTAACACCAACTCTTTCAAATAAAACAGGATCAGTTAAAATAATTGTACCATAAAAATTTATTAGAATAGTTGCGTGTCCAATCCAGGCAATATTTATTTCATCAGCTTTCCATTTATCCGGTTCAGGTTTAAAGTTGGGGGAATTTGGGGGCTGTTTAGCTTGAATTTTCTCACTAACAAATAAAAATCCAGTTGATGCTAATGAAATATTTCTTATAAATTTTCTACGATTCAAATCAAATCCTTTGTTTAATAATCTTATAACCAAATATTCTTAAGAATAGTTCTAATTTAAATATTACAAGAATTTTATCAGAATAAAACCTATTTTTCTACTACACAAATTAAGATTGAGGCAAATCATGTTCGACATAGTACTTTTGCTCATTATCGCTGGTATTACAGGCGGAATCGGGCGCTCATTAGTCGGATTTAAGCGCGGTGGATGCATTATCTCAATCGTAGTAGGATTTATAGGTGCATACATCGGTACTATATTGGCTCGTGAGTTTAACTTTCCTGATTTCTGGTCATTTGAAATACGTGGTATTAATTACCCAATAGTCTGGTCAATTGTTGGAGCAGTAGTTTTTACAGCTATTTTAAGTTTGATTGTACCAAAGAAGAATTAGTTATCAAGCTTAACTTGTTTCAGCTTCTATTGTTGCTTTTATGAAAGATTCCGATACAGGTCTGAATGATTTGATTATCTATTGTTTGATTTAACTGCTTTAACTATTTCCGGCAATATTTTTCCTGCCTCACCCCAAAAGGACTCATGACAAATTGATGATATTTCGGTTGGTTCGATATTGACTTCAACAATAAAAGAACCAGCACGTTTTGCTGCGTGAACTAATCCCGCTGCAGGATAAACAACCGCGGAAGTACCAACAACGAAAAACATATCTGATAGAACAGCAGCTTTTTCACTACCTTCAAATTGATCTTCTGGCAAATACTCTCCAAACCAGACAACATCCGGCCGAATCAATCCGCCGCATTTACATTTAGGAACTCCGTTTGCAAAATCTAATTCTTCATTATAAAATGTTCTGCAATTGATGCAGAAATTTCTTTCAATGTTGCCATGTAATTCAAAAATATTTTTACTTCCGGCTCTTCGATGAAGATTATCAATATTCTGAGTTACAACTGTAACTTCATCAAATAAGTCCTGCATCTCTGAAATTGCAAGATGCCCGGTATTTGGTTTTGATTCGTGTATTATTTTTTTCCTGTGGTTATACCATTCCCATACCATTTGAGGATTTCGCATGAATGCGTTAAAGTTTGCAAGTTCTTCTGGTCTTAGTTTATTCCAGATTCCGTCTTTACCACGAAACGTTGGAATGCCGGATTCCGCAGAAATACCAGCACCGGTAAAGAAAACAATTTTTTTTGATTCGGAAAGTTTATCGAGAAAAGCCTCACCCAACCCTCCCCTAAGGGGAGGGCTATTTGATAGATCAGAATTCACAATGATTATTCATTTTTAATTTTTTCGTACAATTTTTTGGCATCTGCTAAAACAACATCATCATCCTCATCCACCTTTGGCGCTTTTTCAATTTTCTTTAAAGTTTCTTTAGCTTTATCATATTCATCTTCTTCTATGTAAGCTTTTGCAAGTTCAAACAAAAACATTCTGAAGTTAGGTTTAAGTTTAACTGCTGTTTCAAGCAATCTAACAGCCTCCTCTGTATCGCCCCAGCCTAATCCCAACGGTAAACGAACAAGGTATGCTTTTTCACAGACTTTTAAGTGCCCTCTTCCCAAAACATAATGTGCAAGCGCCTGAACATAATTACCACCATTGCCAATCTGGATGGCTTTTTCGCAGTCATCTTTAACATCATTAACTGTTCCGATTGCAGAAAAAATACCTTCAAATAATGCAATTCTACCATTGGCAATTGCCCTTCGAACATAAGTGATTGATTGATTTGATCCGAGCTTTACAGATTTGTCTGCATATTCAAAAGCCTTTTTATAAATTTTTTCCTGTTCATCTTTTTGTGCGTCGGTTTTATCCGGCATTTTCTCACCAAGATCCACATAAGCTCTGCTTATTCTCCAATACACTTCCCAATTATTTGGAAATAGTTTATCAGCTTTTAAATACTCATCTAATGCTTTTTGATTTTGAAATTCTTCTACAAATTGATCCCCTTGTTTTAAAAGTTCATCTACAGATTGTGCAGATGAAGTACTTAGGCCAATAATTGCCAGTAACAGGATTGATAAGAGTTGTAGATTTTTTTTCATTTCTATTCCTTATGTTTATTTAGATTAATCAAACAATGTTTTTTTATCTTCATCAGATTTATTTTGTAAACCGTGTGAATGAACATCAGTTCCGGCAAGTGAAATAAATTTTGTCCAGTTTGATCCCGGTTTAATTTCATTTGCGATAACATTTTTGTAGGCATTAACTTTTGCGCTAAGTTCATCTGCCTGATACAAAGTAATTGCTTCTAAAGTTTTAGGCACAACGGGTGAGGCATATTCCAGTTTTCCTTGATGGCTTAATATCAAGTGCAACAAATTATTTTTTAAGTTTTCAGGAAAGTCTGGTCTTTTATTTATCTCATCATTAACAATCATAGCCGCAATAACAATATGCCCTATTAGCTTACCCTTGTCTGTATATTCAAAAACAGGCTCAAAACTAAGTTCCTCAATTTTGCCAAAATCATGAAGCATTGCCCCGCAAACTAAAAGATCACGGTTTATTTGTGGATGAATATCACACATCAAATCACAAATTCTAATAATCTCTAAGGTGTGCTCAATCAATCCGCTGATATAACCGTGATGCCACATTTTACCAGCAGGAACAGAAGTATATTTTTCAAATCTTTCTTCTGTGAAAATATTTTTCATAATAGATTTCAAATCAATGTCTGCAATCTTTTCCATCCTGAATGTAAATTCTTTTTTCATCACATTAAGATCGCGCAAAGATTTGGGAAGAAAATCCTTTGGATTTACATCATCGCTTTGTTTTGTCAACCGGATCGATTCAATTTTAATTTGTGAGTTTCCCTGATATTCATCCATCGAACCGGCAATTTTAACAATATCACCTGCTGCAAGAGAGTTTTTTATTGATTTGAATCCAGATGCATCTTCCCAAAGATTTGCGGCAGAAGAACTTGACTTATCACCAAGTTCTAAGGAAAGATATTCTTTACCGGCTTTGGTTAATCTTAATTCAAATTTTTTTACTAGAAAAAAATGATCAATAGGATCGCCTTTTGAAAGTGACGATAATTCTGATTGGTTTAACATTTTTTATGACATACTGTTCTATGTTAAATAAAAGATGGTTGTCTCAAAAGTTAGTATTTGAGTGTCATTCCCCTGAAAACGCGAATCCAAAACCCATGTGAAGAAGTGGATTCCCACTTTCGTGGGAATGATAGTTCTGATTTTAGGTTTTGAGACAACCTGTTATAAAATTATTAGTTAATTATATCTGTTCTTCCGATAGAATAATAAGTAAACTTTAAATGATTAAGCTTTTCAGGATCATAAAGATTTCTTCCATCAAAGATAAGAGGAGTTTTTAAAGCTTTTTTTATTATATCAAAATCCGGATTACGAAATTCTTTCCACTCAGTAACAACAATCAATGCATCTGCATCCTTTAATGTTTCGTCGGATGTTTCAGCATATTGTATAGTATCACCCAGAACTGCTTTTGTAGTATTGTTTGCTTCAGGATCATAAGCTTTAACCGTTGCACCAGCTTCTAAAAGTAATTTTATAAGGTAGTGTGCAGGAGCCTCACGAACATCATCAGTATTTGGTTTAAAAGCTAATCCCCACATTGCAAAATGTTTTCCTTTAATATCGTATTTGTAATGATGAGTAATTTTTTTGTAGAAATGTTTTACCTGGTCTTTATTTACATCGATTACAGATTTTAAAATCTTAAAATCGTACTTGTTTTCATTTGCTGTATTAACCAAAGCGTGAACATCTTTAGGAAAACAAGAACCGCCATAACCAATGCCTGGAAACAAATATCTTTTACCAATTCTTGAATCAGATCCAATTCCCAATCGAACGGCATCAACTCGCGCACCTGTAAGTTCGCAAAGTCTTGCAATCTCATTCATAAAAGAGATTTTCATAGCAATAAATGAATTTGCTGCATACTTTGTCATCTCAGCAGATTTTTCGTCCATAAAGTAAACCGGATTTCCGGTTCGTACAAATGGTTCGTAAAGTTGTTCCATTACCTTTTTAGATTTTTCATTGCTTGTTCCAACAATTACTCTTTCTGGTTTCATAAAATCTTCAACCGCAATACCTTCGCGCAAAAACTCAGGATTAGAACAAACATCAAAATCAAAATTTGGAGCATGTTTTTTTATTGCTGCCCGCACTCTATCACTTGTTCCAACAGGAACTGTGCTTTTATCAACAATTACCTTAAATCCAATTTCAGGCTCATCCCTAAATATTTGTCCAAGATCATCCGCAACTTTTAAAACGTATTTAAGATCAGCAGCACCATCTCCACCCTGTGGTGTTGGCAGGCAAAGAAATATTACTTCTGCCTTCCGAACAGCTTCGCGTAATTCCGAGGTAAATGATAATCTTTTCTTAACTATGTTTCTTAAAAATAAAACTTCAAGTCCCGGTTCATAAATTGGTATGTGTCCGTCTTTCATTGATTTTATTTTATGATCATCAACATCAACACAAATAACATTGTTTCCGGTTTCTGCAAGACAAGTTCCTGACACCAGACCGACATAGCCAGTTCCGATTACTGCAAGATTCACAAGTTCCTCTTATAATAATTATTTTGTTTTAGAAAAATAATGAAAGTCTTTTTCAAATTGAATGATTTATAATTGTTGAATTAATTAAGAGCTAATGAAACTTCCCTGTTAAATTGTTTTAAATTAACTGGTTTGGAAAGTACTGATTTGATCCCTATTTCTCGATAAGTTTTTAACAATGCATCATCTGTAGAATCAACCAGAGCAATTATCGGAGCATAATATTTTTTATCACCGCGTAAAATAGATTTAACAAATTGTATTCCGTTCATCAATGGTAAATTATGCGAAGATATTATTAATGATGGGTGCTGTTTTAATACAACATTAATAGCTTCAAATCCATTATCCGTTCCAACAAACTTAAATTCAGGAAAATTTTCCCGGATATTTTTTTCTAAGATTATAAAATCATTTTGATTATGCTCAACTAATAATATCGTGTTATCAGAACTGGGAATTGTAAAATGAAATTCGCTGCCAATCTTTTCTTTCGAGTAAAACCAGATTTGTCCTTTATGTCTTTCAATAATTTCTTTAACAAGCGATAACCCAAGACCCGTACCTTTTTCTCCGCGTGTGCCTCTTGTACTAAACATTTTTTCAAACTTAAAAATTCTATGATGGTAATCATCAGGAATTCCAATACCTTCATCAATTATTATAAATTCCACTAACTCATTATTAAATCTTTCAGCAGAAATACGAATTGTTTTCCCGTCTTCTGAAAATTTAATTGCATTACTTACAAGATTGGTTATAACCTGAAGCATCAGTCTTTCATCTGCTTCAATAAAAATTGAATCCGGCACATTAACTTTTATATCAATATTTTTTCTCATCGCAACACCGGTAAGAGCCGAGATACAATTAAATACCAATCCTTGTGCCTGCACACGATGCGGATTCATCTGCATTCTACCGGTTTGAAGATTTGACCAATCTAAAAGATAGTTTACAAGCTGAAGTTGGTTGGTTGAGGAATCGTTTATATAATTAAGATATTCTGTTCGTTCAGCATCGGTTAGTGCAGCCTCACTGAGTAAAATTTCTGTAAAGCCAAGTATGCTTGAAAATGGGGCTCTTAAATCGTGAGACAGAATTGATAAAAAATTGTCCCTTGCTGTAACTTCATTTGAGAGTTTATTAATTATCTCTCCATAATCGCTTTCAGCTTTTTTAAACTCTGTTACATCTATAACTAAACCTTTTAGGATTTTCTGATTATCAACAATCTCCATTTTTAATTGTTCTTTTAACCAGATAATCCTTCCATCTTTGCGTTTATAACGATAGAGTAATTCCAGGTTAGAAATTTTACCATTCTCAATTTTGTTTAGTTTTTTCTTTACATCCGAGGCGTCTTCTTCGTGAAGCATCTCTCTTCCAAGTGAAGAAAGTTTTACAAGTTCAGCGGGTGTATATCCTGTTACATTTTTAACACTTGGAGAATAAAATATTTCTAATTTCTCGCCATTGATTGTCAAGGAGTAATGAAACTGATCATCAAAAACTGCAGCAATTTCACACAGCACAGAATTTTGCGGTTCTGTAATCAGTTTCTTTGCTGTAATACCGGATAGAAATGAATCTTTATTCTTCTTATCGCTATCTTTTGGTATTATATTATTTTTTTTTCGTGACATACAACAATTTTTAAATCATTACGTTAAAAATATACCGATTTACTCTTTTGGATGAAACGTAGTAAGCTAAGCAAAATGGAACTTTATCCGTTTAAAGTTGTTTTTTTTAAAAGATATTTCTCAATAAAACAGAAAAGATATGCTCAAAATATTCTTTACAACACTAATCATTTTTACAACAAATTCTTTATTAGCACAAGATTTAACCGGTAATCTCTATGGAAGAGTGTTTGATTTTACCACAAAACAGCCAATTCCATTTGCTAATATTCTTGTGGTGGAAACCAATTTTGGCGCAGCTTCAAATGAGGATGGATATTTTACAATCACCGGTCTTCCGGTAAACACTTATCAGGTTCGTGCATCTGTAGTTGGATATAATCCTCAAACTAAAACTGATGTGGTAGTCCAGACAGGTAAACCGGCTGAGGTAAATTTTGAAATTGTACAGCAAGCTATAGAACTTGAAGGTATTACCGTTACAAGTGATTACTTCCGAAAAGATCCGCTTGAAGTAAACAGCATAAGAAATTTTAGTTACGAAGAAATAAGAAGAAGCCCCGGTGGATTTGAAGATGTTGTTCGTGCCCTTTCAATCTTACCTGGCGTTGCACAAGCCGATGCCGGAAGAAATGATCTTATTGTCCGCGGCGGGGCACCTTCTGAAAATCTTTATCTTATTGATGGAATTGAAGTACCAAACATAAACCACTTTGGGACTCAAGGAGCAACAGGTGGTCCGTTAAGTTATGTTAATCTTGATTTTGTTCGTGAAACTTCCTTTTCAACAGGTGGATTTTCAGCACTATATGGTGATAAACTTTCATCTGTGCTTGATATTAAACTTAGAGATGGAAGAGAAGATAGATTTGGCGGAAAGGCTACAATCTCTGCTTCACAGTTTGGACTAAACTTAGAAGGACCAATCACAGATAAATCTAATTTTATTTTTTCTGCAAGAAGAAGTTATCTTGATTTTATTTTTAAAGCAGCAAATTTTTCTTTTGTACCCGAATATTACGATGTTTTGTTAAAAGCAGATTTCAATCCACACTCTAAAGATGCATTTAGTTTTTTATTTATCAGTGCATTTGATAATGTAAAATTCTTTAATGATGATTCAGATCAAAGAGCTGACAACTCAAGAATTCTTGGAACTGATCAGATTCAGTACGTTGCGGGTTTTACCTACAGACATTTATTTACCGATGGATTTTTTGATATTGCCTTAAGCCGCAATTATGTTGATTATGATAGCAGGCAGCAGGATTCACTTTTAAATCCTATCTTCACAAACAAATCTAAAGAAGAAGAAAATTCTTTACGTGCGGATTTAGTTTTTAAACTTTCTAAAACTTCCGAAATAAACATTGGTGGTACAGCAAAACTAATTGAAGCAGATTTTGATATTCTCTTTCCAACTTCTTTTATTACAACTTTCGGGGATTCGCTTCCTGTAACTTCGCTTAAATCAGAAAATAGTTATACTAAGTTTGGCATTTACACAAACTACAACACTTTACTCTTTAGTAAGCTTACAGCAAATGTTGGAATTCGTTCTGATATTTTTACAGCATTAAACAAAAATGTCTATTTCAGTCCGCGTCTTTCACTTTCTTATGCTTTAACAGATCTTACAAATTTAAATTTTAGCACAGGAATTTATCATCAGTCACCTTCTTATATCTGGTTAGAAGCGGTTAAAAGTAACAAAGATTTAAGAATGATTCAGGTTAACCAGTTTGTGTTGGGGTTTGATCAGAGAATTTCTTCTGATGCTTTGTTAAAGGTAGAAGCTTTTTATAAGAATTATGATAATTATCCAACCAGCACCTTAAGGCCATACCTGGTTCTTGCTAATACGGGTGCAGGATTTTCAGGAAGTGATGATAATTTTTCTTCATTTGGTCTAGAGCCATTGGTTGATGCCGGATTTGGTAAAGCACGCGGAGTTGAATTATCTATCCAGAAAAAACTTTCTGATATTCCTTACTACGGAATTATTAGTTTTACTTACAGCAAATCAGATTACACTTCTTTAGATGGAATTGAACGATCAGGAAGTTATGATCAAAACTGGATTGTAAATTTAAGCGGTGGTTATAAGTTTAATGAATTCTGGGAAGTAAGTTCCAAATTTAGATTTGCAAGTGGCAAACCTTTCACGCCATTTAATACCGATGGTACACAAAATATTGCAGATTACAATACTGCAAGAATTAAATCTGCGCACAGTCTTGATGTAAGAGTTGATAAGCGCTGGTACTTTAGCGGCTGGACTTTAATAACATACATTGATATTCAGAATATCTACAATCAGCAAAACCAGAGCGGTGTTCGCTGGGATCCACAAACAATGTCAGTTGATGAATCATCTTCAATCGGAATTTTACCATCAATTGGTGTTAGCGCAGAGTTTTAATTTGTAAACAAGAAAAGACAAAATTTTTTCCATTTGATTATTAGTCAGAGACTTCTGAAAAACAGATTTCGATTTAACTGTCATTCTCGCCCCGATTTTCATCGGGATAAACTCCAGCGGGAATCTACCATATAATCAAGAGATTCCTGTTTGCACAGGAATGACATATTGAATTTTTCAGAAGTCTCATTCAGTTATATAAATTGCCTTAAGACTTTAGTTTAAACAAGATTTTATAAAAATAATTTTATTCTTCTTCAGAAATAAAATCCTTTACCTTAAACTCATCCGTAAATCTATTTGCCAGTATCATAAATCCAATTCCTGCAACAACCCCAAATAATATCATTGTGTTAGCTCTAAGAAATTCATTGTATAAACATTCAATATTAAAGTAGTAACTAAATCTATAGTACACTAACCTTCCTGCATGAGAAATAATATTCCCAAACCCCGCCCCAAAGTATGCAAACAGTAATAGCTTTGCGGTTTTGTAAAATATTCGGAATCTTGAATAACTTTTTGCAATTTCTTTAATAAGACCATAAACGGAAAATATTCCAATCACCATCCAGAAAAATTCACTGTTACCAATAAAATCAGGAATAAGGAATATGGTTATAAGTAAAATCACCAACCGAAAAATGATTGTAACATACAGCTGCGGGTAATCCAGAAAACTAAGCTTATCAACAAGAGCATTATTAATACTTTTAGCAATACTATTCTTGTTTACAATTTCTGCTTTTGCAAACCCGCAGCTTGGACAATCTTTCAATTCGTGTTCGGATTTCTCTCCACAATTTGGACAGATGTTTGTGTACATTAATCCTTAATTAACATTTTTAACAAGATACCTTTTAATCTTTTGAGTTGTGGTTTTTTCAA
>Ga0209288_10000525_pt1 | contig 11603 bp, 9 predicted proteins | sample PPLLaktember2015_4_FD_187261 | JGI IMG/M metagenome (GOLD analysis project Ga0209288, IMG submission 187261) | Freshwater sediment microbial communities from Prairie Pothole Lake near Jamestown, North Dakota, USA - PPLs Lake P8 Core (1) Depth... | ecosystem: Environmental > Aquatic > Freshwater...
GGGCAGCAGCATCGAGACGAAGGCGACCGGCAGGAGAACGCCGACGACCAGCGGGCCGGTCACGCCGCCGGTCAGATACATGAGCGCCAAGAAGGCGATGCCGTCGATGGCCGCCTGCCAGCCCACCAGTTGGCGGCACTTCTGGGGGGATCGGGGTTGGCCATGGTCCGGGCGGGAGAAATGCCAATAAATGCCGAGGTTGCCGATCAGAATGAAGGCGGCGACGAGGACAAAGGCCCATGCCGGGAAGACGACACCGGCTGCTTGCGCCATCCAAACAACCGCCAAGAGACCGGGGGCTGCCCCCCAGCGGATACGGACCGGCCACCAGGAGAGCTTGAACAGCTTCTCCCACGCCGCGCCTGGATCAGCGTCATGTGCCACGGCAACCATCGCCTTCCCTCCGCCGCGGTGGATGAGGCGGGGGTGAAAGACTCGCTACCAACCGTCCCGGTGAAGGTTAACCGGGGACGATTTTTTTGGCTTTGAAAATGGCTTCGATCTTGGCTAACAGTTTTTTGGTGTCCAGAGGCTTTTCGAACAGCCATTCCACCGGCCATTGCTCGCCCAGGATGAATTCGAAGGGTCCGGGACCCTCCGTTCGCACCCTGTCGAGGAAGGCCGTCAGCATGATGATGGGCAGGTCTTTGAACTCCGGATCCTCTTTCAATTTAAACGCCAGGTCGAATCCCTCCGTATCGGATGCCATCATCACGTCCAGCAGCATGAGATCCGGCTTGCGCCGCGAAAGCAATTCCAGGGCTTCTTTTCCGTTGGAAGCCGTTTGAACCTCAAATCCGTTGCCTTCCAGGATAATCCGTGACGTCGCCACGATGTCCGGATCGTCGTCGACCACGAGAATAAACCCTTTCGTGTTCATAACCTTGGTCTCTCCTCGACCGGCCGCCGGTCGTGCCAGGGTGTCAACGGATGCCGGCGCCGTCCACTGCCGCAGGGCGGCTGGGATCAGGCATCCACCTTGAAGGGATTCACCACCATCACCGGAACCGGCGATGATTTGACCACGCGTTCCGCCACCGATCCGAAGATAACCTTGTCGAGGCCCTTGCGGCCGTGCGTCCCCATGACCACCAGATGGATTCCGTGGGTATTGATGTAGTTGAGGATCTCCTCGGAAGGGTCTCCGGCCACCACCTGGGTGCGGGTCCCCGCGATGTCCTTGAAGCTTTCATCCGCGAATTCATACAGCCGCTTTTCGGCGCCTTCGATGACTTCCTTTTCGAACTGGCTGACCGAGGGATGCGGCACGTACATGCTGGTGAAATAATCGAATACCCGCGCGACGAACAGCAGATGAATCCGGGCGTCGTAACGGATGGCCAGGCTCTTCACGAAGGGAACGATTTTGGTCGACGATTCCGACAAATCGACCGGGAAGAGGATTTTCTTAAACTCATGCATGCGTCATCTCCTTTCTCCTGCGTTGTCCGAAGCGCGAGCGGGGCGACCGGTCTCCGGCCGGCATCAATGGACGATGCAGACCGACCGGTCCCGGGCGAGGTGCACCACCTTGTTGGTCACTCGTCCGATGAAGAAGTCCCGCACCTGCGAGACTCCGCGGCGGCCCAGTACGATGATGCCGTAGTTTTCAGCCTCGGCGTATTTGGCGATTTCAGCGGCCCGGCTGACGGCGCCGGACACGAACCGGGTGGTGACGCGCTCCGGGGCGATGCCCAGGACGACCAGCTGCGAGCGCGCCGCCTCGAAGCGGAGCATGATGTTTTCGCGCACCGGCGCCAGCGACTCCTCGGAGATGAGGGTGCGGCGCAAGCCGGGCCGCACCGCGCTGCCGCCGCGCAGAACATGCATCAGGCAGATCTCGAATTCCGGATGCGGTCCGACGAGACGACCGGCGAACTTGAGGGCATGCATGGCGCCCGGCGAGCCGTCGAACCCGATCAGCAGCCGGTTTCCAGGCGCTTTGCGGCCAGCGATGATCAGGGGGGCGAAGGTCAGCCCCTGCAAAACTTTGAGGCTGACGCTGCCGACGATCATGCCGGCGAGTGCCCCCATGCCGCGGCGGCGGATTACGACGAATTCGTAATCGTCGCGGGCTTCGCGCAGGATATCGCGGGCAATCCCGTTGATGCGTTTTTGGATCCGGACCTCGACCGCCGTCTCCGGGAACCCGCCGGAGACCAGCAGCCGCTTGGCCAGCTGCATATAATCCTGTATCTGGCGGAGCTGGTCGGATCGCCAGGAGCGCGGCAGGGACCCCGGCGGATTCAAAACCCCAGGAGGAAGATCGTAATGGGCTTCCGGATAGCGGCTGAACACATGGAACAGCACCGCCTGCATGCCTCGAAGCGGCGCCAATGATGCGAGGTGTCGGCAAACCAGCAGCGCACGCTCGGAACCATCCAGCGGAACCAGGAATTTCCTGCGCTTTTTCATGGGCCCTCGTCCGATCGGGCGGGTGGCAGGGCCTTCAGACGCCGCCCCGGTTTCGGGCTGGTGTGGTTGCCGGAAGCGGTCGGTTGGGAAAGGAGATGTCCCGGCCCCCCTCGGAATCACCACGCCCGCGGAGGTTGTCCCTCTGCAGCCGCTTCAGGTCAAGGCGCAACCCCCGCCGCCGTCCCGGCCCCAGCGGGAGCGGCGGCGGGCTGATGATTGCTACAGCAACAGACATGCCACGCGTTTAATGCGTGCGGGAGGAATTCAAATGCATTTAGATTTCGGGGGTTGCCGCATGAAGCGGGCGCCGTCGTCACGTTTGCTCCGGGCGCCCCTGTCGGATTCTTTTACAGCATGTAAAACGCCTCCCGCGCGGCTGGAGCGAACCGATCGCGGCGTTTGCGTCTCAGAAAATCTCCCGCCGGTTTTCACGGTGGTCCACCAGGTAGAGCAAGGTGGCCGTCTTGGAGAGCTCTTCCTTGAGGCCCGTCAACTGAGACCGCTGGATGCCGTGCATGCGGATGTACACCTTGCGATAGCCCGCGGGCACATTTTCATAAGAACTCAGGATGCTCACCATGCGGCCGCCATAGCGGCGGATGATGTCCGCCAAGTCCTTGATGGAACCGGGCCGGTCTTCGGCCTGGAAGGCGAACTGAATGCCGCGCTTGCCGACGCCGGTCAGGGCGATCAGCACCCGGAACAGGTCGGTCTGGGTGATCGTGCCGACGACCTGCCCCTTTTCGTCCACCACCGGCGCACCGGAAATCTTGTTGTTGAGCAGGACCTCGGCGGTTTCTTCCACGGTCAGGTCCGGGGACACGGAGATCGGATTTTTGGACATGATGCTTTTCACCTTGATCTTCGAGATCAGGTAGAGAAGCTCATGAACGTCCAGCGTGGTGGCATCCGAGGCCGACGCCCGTTTCAGGTCCCGGTCGGTCACCACACCAACCAACTGGCCGTTCTTTAAGACCGGCATCATGCGGATGTTGTGCTGCTTCATACACTTAAGGGCATCCTGCATGGAGTCATCCTCGTTAACGGTGATCACGTTCTTGCTCATCCAGTTTTTGACCAGCATCCCTTCACCTCCGTTGAAGTCCCCGGCATTGGACGGGGGAAAGACGCCATGCGGTCCGTCATGGCGTCGTGGGGTTGGCTGCCCTTGAGAAAAAGCAAAGCATGTGCCATGGTTCCGCCTCGAGCGATGCGGTTATAACTAGTTGATTTAGAAAACGTTTATCGGTCTAATCCGCGGCGGCCCGGGCGGCGGCGGCCTGTCTGGTATTTTTACAGTCCGTAAAGCGCCTGAGGCTGACGGGCTGACCGGCGCACGGGAACGTTCAAACGGGCGGATCGTCCTCGACCGAGGTTCGCAGGCGCAGCCGGTATTTTTCGATTTTGGAATGAAGGGTCGGCCGCGAGAGTCCCAGGAGCCGGGCGGCTTGCGATCGGTTGCCGCGCGTTATGTTCAGCGCCTCGCCAACGAGGATACTCGCGAAATGATCCATGACGGCATCAAACTTGTTGATTTCTTCACTGGTGGTAATGGTCTCGCGCACCCACTGCCTCAGCACCTGATCGGTTTCACGCAGCGAGCCACCGCTGCGGCCTCCGACCGCCGCGCCCGCGGCCTGAAGAATATCCTGGGGCTGGATCGGTGCGCCACGGTTGAAGATCAGGGCTTTTTGAATGGCATTGGCCAGCTCGCGGACATTGCCCGGCCAGGGATGGCTGCGCAGGATGGCCACGGCTTCCCGGGTGATGCCGGGGTTGTCTATCTCTAATTCAGCGGCGTAGCGCGCCAGGAAATAATCCGTCAGCAGCGGGATGTCGTCCATCCGCTCGCGCAGCGGTGGCAGGATGATCGTGACGACCTTCAGCCGGTAGTACAGGTCTTCGCGAAAGCGGCCTTGCTGGAGCGCCACCTCGAGATCGCGGTTGGTGGCAGCGATGATCCGCACATCCACCGGGATGGTCTCCCGGCCGCCCAGCCGCTCGATGCTCTTCTCCTGCAGCAGGCGCAGAATCTTGGACTGGATCCCGAAGGGCATGTCGCCGATTTCGTCCAGGAAAACGGTTCCGCCGTGGGCCTGTTCGATCTTTCCCACCCGGCGGTGGGCGGCTCCGGTGAAGGCGCCCTTCTCGAAGCCGAACAGTTCGCTTTCGAGCAGATTCTCCGGGATGGCCACACAGTTGATCACCTGAAACGGTTTGTCGGCCCTCAGGCTGTGGCTGTACAGGGCGCGTGCCACCAGCTCCTTGCCCGTGCCGGATTCTCCGCGGATCATCACCGTGGCGTCGGTGGAGGAAACTCTGCCGATCGCCTTGTAGACATCCTGCATCGGCCGGCTGCGGCCGATGATCGCCTCGCGGTTGGTGGCGCCGGGGGCACCGTCCATTTCGACCGGAGAACGCATGAAACGGCCGGCCTCCAGAGCCTGCCGGATGATGCCCAGCATGCCCGGAATCTCGAACGGCTTGAGGACGTAGTCGAAGGCGCCGAGCTTGATGGCCTCGATGGCGTGGTGGGTGGTGCCGAAGGCGGTCATGATGATGACGGGCAGCTTGGGCTCCATGGCGTGGATGGCCCGGAAGGTCTCCAGGCCGTTCTTCCCCGGAAGGCGCATATCGAGGATGACCAGATCGGGAACCCGCTTCTTAAGCTTCTGAATGCCCTCCTCGCCCGAGGCGGCGCTGTCGGTGGCATAGCCTTCTTCGGAAAGCAGCTTTTGAAAGCTTTTACGCAGCTGGTCGTCGTCGTCAATGATCAGGATCAAGCTCATGTTGGGTTGGCTCCTGGCACGGCAGGATGATGACGAAATTGGCCCCATGGCCCTCGGTGGACTCCACCTCCAGCCTTCCTCCGTGTTCGGTGATGATGCGCTGGGCGATGCTCAGCCCCAGCCCGGTGCCCTGTTCCTTGGTGGAGAAAAACGGCTGAAATATCTTTTCGCGCAGGTGGGAGGGGATGCCGGGTCCGTTGTCGCGCACGACGATGACCGCTGCAGGGCCGAGATGCGGGTGGATGTCGGTTCGCTCCTCGATGGCGATGGATCCTCCCGGAGGCATGGCTTCGCAGGCATTCACGATCAGGTTGACCACGACTTCCTTGAGCTGCTCAATGTCGATCCGCGTCCCCGGTAACGGGATTGGCCGGTTCACGGTGACGGTCACCTCATAGGATTTCAGGCGGTATCGAAGCAGACGGAGTGCGGCATCCACGACGCTGGACGGGCTGCTGTCCTGCATTTTCAACTTGGGCGGGCGCGAAAATTCCAGGAAGTTCTGCACGATGGTGTCGATGTGGCGGATTTCAGAAGAGATCACCTCCAGGTCTTCCTTCTGGACGTCATCCAGATCCAGCGATCGACTGAGCGAAAATAAGCGCATCTGCACGGAGGTGAAGGGGTTGCGGATGCTGTGGGCCATGCTGGCAGCGAGTTTGCCGACGAGCGCCAATTTTTCGGCTTGCGCCAGCGATGTACGGCTTTTTTCGAGCTCCGACTGGGTGTGGTCGACATCGTGCAGCAGCACCCGCACCCGCCGGCTCAGCGTCTTGACTTCGTCTTCGGCCCGGATCGGTTCGCTATCGCGATGGGCTTCCAGCGTCAGCCTCCGCAGGGGTTCCAGGATCTGGTAGACGAACACAAACGCCAGCAGAAGCGTCAGACCAGCGGAAATGAAGATGGCGGTCAAGGCTAAGATCCGCAGCTGCTGGGCCTGGGTCTGGCTGTAACCCTTTGCCGTGAGAATGCGATCCGTGTGGAACTGCTTGAACTGGTCGCATAAGTGAATCAAGGATTCGAAGTGGGCATGGGCGACGCGATGGACGGCAGCGCCGGCCTCGGCGTCCCCGGATCGAAAGAGCTCAACCACTTGGCTTTTCTTGGCGATGTACTGCGAGTACTGCGCTTCGATCTCACTCAGCGTCTGGCTCTGGCTCGCCGTGTCGGAAGCGTCCCTGACTCGGGCCAGCCGTTCCAGAAAATCCTGCCACAAGGCGTCCTTCTGGCGCAGCCAGTCCGGGTTGCCGTCCAGAATATAATAGGACACAAGCCCCTTTTGCTTCATCAGGGCGTTCTCCAAACTTTCGGCGTTTTGAAAGGCAACGAGGTCTTTTTCCGTGATGGAAGTCAACAGGCCCTCCATGCGGAAAGTGTACCAGACCAGGGTCAGGCCTCCGAAGATGGTGATGGAGACAAAACCGATCAGGATCAGCAGGACGCGGTATCGAAGGGTCAGTGGACGCATGGAAGAAGAAAGGCTAGTTCCCTTGGGTGCGCGAGTTCAGCACCGCCTGCTGGAGGTGTGCAAACACCGCCGCCCCTCGAACGGCGGCTTTCTCCCGGCCGGCGGCCAGCGCATGAAACTGTTCGATCTTTTCCTTCTCCCGGCTGCTGAAGGTCTCCTCGGTCAGCTGCAGGTCGTTGCGCATGAGGCTGTAAATCACGGCCGGTCCGAGCCGGTCCGCTCCGCTTTCGCTGCGGTAGACGGCGCCGTAAATGGTGCAATGGGGAACGTTGAAAGGCCTCGGCGGAGGACGGTAGCCCAGCAGCTCGGCGAACAGGGCCAGCGATTCATTCACCCCTTCGGCATAGTTGCTCTCCAGCGAGGCGATGCCGTCCCGGCGGATGTCGTTGATGTCCTCGGGGGTAAAAGACAGATCGAGCCGGGCGATGCAGGCGGCCTGCACGGCTTTGAGGGAATCCGCCTTGCGGCTGATCTTGACGTCCGAGTCTCGCAGGATCTTGACGATGTTGCGCGGTTTCACCATTTCGCCGACGTCCGGGCTCTTGCGCATGGCGACATCGGCCACGGTGGTGCGGTAAATGGGCAGCTCGTTGTCGAGGACGAGGATGTCCGGCTCACGGGCGCCGGTGTCCTTCACATAGAGATCGAGGTCGCGCTCGCGGTGATGATTGAAAGGGCTCAGCGACAGCAGCTGACGCATGGCCACTTTGTCCAGCTTGGACTCGGCACCCTCCGGAGCAATGCTGGCCAGGACCTGGACGGCCAGTTGATCGATGCGGATCTTCTGCAGCAGGTTATCCTTGAAGGCCATGTCTCCCCCCTGGTTTGAGGTCAGCTCTAACACACCTGCCTGTACAAGTAAATCCAGGAGTCCCGGAGCATTTCCGCCGAGCGCCGCAGGATGCGCCGGTTGACCGGGTCGAGACAGTTGGTGTATACGGAACTTTAGGCCGCCGGGATGCTTGCGTCCATCGGCGGGGACCGGCCCGCCGGCGATTCCGCCGCGGCGGAGTTCAGTTCATCGCACTCGTCACCGCAGGGGCGCTCATGGACGACTATGTCAGGCTCACATACCGCGGACGCGAATTCCGGCTGCCGTTGGTGGCCGGGTCGGAAGGGGAGACGGCCGTCGACATTTCTCGGCTGCGCCAGGAGACGGGGCTGATCACCCTGGATCCGGGATTCGCCAACACCGGCAGCTGCAGCAGCGCCATCACGTTCGTGGACGGGGAACGCGGCATTCTGCGCTACCGCGGGATTCCGGTGGAGCAGCTGGCCGAACGCTCCACGTTCAAGGAGACCGCGTTTCTAATGATCAACGGTGCGCTGCCGACCCAGAAGGAGCTCACGCGCTTTTCGGTCCTGCTGAACGACCACTCTTTGGTTCACGAGGATATGAAGATCTTCTACCAGAGCTTTCCGCGTTCGTCCCACCCCATGGGTATTCTGTCGGCGATGGTGAACGCGTTGCGCAGCTTCTATCCCGAGCTGCAGAACCTGGAGGAGGAGATCAACATCACCGTGACGCGCCTGCTCTCCAAGGTCCGCACCATGGCGGCGATGTCCTACAAGATCTCACGGGGGCATACGGTGGTCTACCCCCGCTCCGATCTGACCTATTGCGCCAACTTTCTCAACATGATGTTCGACTCGCCGGTCAAACCGTACGAGCTGGACCCCGACGTGGTCAAGGCCCTCAACGTGTTCCTGATCCTGCATGCCGACCACGAACAGAACTGCTCGACCGCCGCGGTTCGGGTGGTCGGCAGCGCCCGGGTGAACCTCTATGCCGCCATTTCGGCCGGCATCGCGGCCCTGTGGGGGCCGTTGCATGGTGGCGCCAACCAGGCCGTGATCGAGATGCTCGCCGAGATGTCCCGCCATGGCAACCTGGCCGCGATGGTGGCGCGCGCCAAGGACAAGAACGATCCCTATCGCCTGATGGGGTTCGGCCACCGCGTGTACAAGACCTACGACCCGCGGGCCCGGATCATGAAACAAATGGCGCATGTGCTGCTTGAAAAGCTCAGACTGTCCGACCCGCTGCTGGATGTGGCCCGCGAGCTGGAGGCGATCGCCCTGAAGGACGACTACTTCGTCGAGCACCATTTGTATCCGAATGTGGATTTCTACAGCGGCATCGTGCTGCGGGCGATCGGCATTCCCACCAACATGTTCACCGTGCTGTTCGCCATCGGTCGGCTGCCGGGCTGGATCGCCCAGTGGAAGGAGAGCATGGACGACCCGGCCTGGAAGTTGTGCCGGCCGCGGCAGGTCTACTGCGGGCCGCGGGAACGCGATTACGTTCCGATCGAGGAAAGATAACCACCAGAAGGGGGAGGGGGGAATCATGATCGTCGGCGTGCTAAAGGAAATCAAAACCAAGGAGAGCCGGGTGGCCATGACGCCCGCCGGCGTGGAGCAGCTGGTCGCCCGGGGCCATGCCGTGTGCGTGGAGACCCGTGCCGGCGAAGGTTCGGGGTTCAGCGACCCGCAGTATCAAAAGGCCGGAGCGACCATTCTGGCCGCGCCCAAGGAGATCTATGCCAAGTGCGCGATGGTCATGAAGGTCAAGGAGCCCCTGCCGGTGGAGTACCCGCTGATCCGCAAGGGGCAGGTGGTGTTCACCTATTTCCACTTCGCCGCCTCCGAGTCCCTGACCCGGGCCATCCTCCGGAGCGGCTGCACGGCGGTGGCGTACGAAACGGTCAAGAAGGCCAACGGCTCCCTGCCGCTGCTCACCCCGATGAGCGAGGTGGCGGGCAAGATGGCCGTGCACGAGGGCGCGAAGTACCTCGAAAAGACTTACGGCGGCAAGGGCAAGCTGCTGGGCGGCGTTCCGGGAGTGGACAGCGGCACCGTCCTGATCCTGGGTGGCGGGGTGGTCGGCGTCAATGCCGCCAAGATCGCCTGCGGGTTGGGCGCCAAGGTCTATCTGTTGGACACCCAGCTGGAGCGGCTGCGCTATTTGAGCGACGTCATGCCGCCGAACTGCTTCCTGGTCTATTCCAGCCCCGCCAATGTCCGCCGCTACCTGCAGGAGGCGGACCTGGTCGTGGGCGCGGTGCTGATCCCCGGCGCCGCGGCGCCGCGGCTCATCACCCGCGACATGCTCAAGCTCATGAAGAAGGGCACCGTCATCGTGGACGTGGCCATCGACCAGGGGGGCTGCATCGAAACCGCGCGTCCCACCACCCACGACGACCCCATCTATGAGGTCGACGGCATCATCCACTATTGCGTTGCCAACATGCCCGGGGCGGTGTCCATGACTTCGACCATCGCGCTGACCAACGCGACGCTGCCCTACGCCATCGAGATTGCCGACAAGGGGGTGCGGCGGGCGGCCCTGGAAAATCCTGAAATCGCCCAGGGGATCAACATCATCGACGGCAAGGTGACTTACCCCGGCGTGGCTGAAGCGTTCGGCCTCAAATCGACACCAATCGAGAAGCTGCTGGCTTCCAAGCGGCGGAAGTGAGTTGAGCGGTTTTCCCGAATTGCTATAGGAGCACCAAATGGCCAAGACCAAACCATCAATCGATGCGCTCTGCGTCAACACGATCCGCACGCTGGCGATGGACGCCGTCGAGGCCGCCCGATCCGGCCACCCCGGCGCTCCCATGGGGCTGGCGCCGGCCGGATACGTGCTCTGGACCCGGGTGCTGAAGCACCATCCCCGGAACCCCGGCTGGCCGGATCGGGACCGTTTCGTGCTGTCCGCCGGCCATGCCTCGGCACTGCTATACGGCCTGCTGCATCTGTGCGGCTACGGCCTGCCGCTGGCCGAGCTTCGGCGGTTTCGCCAGTGGGGCAGCCGGACTCCCGGGCATCCCGAATTCGGCCACACGCCGGGCGTGGAGACGACCACCGGGCCGTTGGGCCAGGGATTTGCGAACGCGGTCGGCATGGCCATCGCCGAACGCCACCTGGCGGCGCGCTTCAACCGGGGGGCGCGGAAGATCGTCGATCATTTCACCTATGTCTTCTGCGGCGACGGCGACCTGATGGAAGGTGTGAGCGCCGAAGCGTCCTCGCTGGCCGGACACCTGGGACTGGGGCGTTTGATCTGCCTCTACGACGACAACCATGTGACCATCGACGGCGGCACGGAGCTGGCCTTTACAGAGGACGTGGCGCGCCGCTTCAGCGCCTACCGTTGGCACGTGCTGCGGGTCCGGGACGGCAACGACCTCGGCGCCATCGAGCAGGCTTTTCGGGCGGCCCAGGCGGAAACCGGCCGGCCCTCGCTGATCCTGTGCCGCACCCAGATCGCCTACGGCAGCCCCAACAAGCAGGGGTCTCACGAGGCGCACGGCGCCCCGCTGGGCGCCGAGGAAATTCGCCTGACCAAGCTGCGGCTGGGGATGCCCGCCGACGAGAGCTTCAGCGTGCCGGAAACGGTCCGGCACCATTTCGAACGCTGCGTGGCGAAGGGCGAGCGGGCCGAGGCGGCCTGGTGCCGAAAATGGGATGCGTGGGCCCGCCAGCACCCTGAACTGGCCGAAAGCTGGCGTCGGGCCATGGATGGGAGTCTGCCGGCGGGCTGGGATGCGGACCTGCCGACGTTCGCCGACGGCAAGCCGATCGCCACGCGTGCGGCCTTCGGCCAGGCCCTGAACGCCGTGGCCGCACGGGTGCCGGCCTTGATGGGCGGCTCGGCGGATCTATCGCCGTCCAACAATACGGTGATCAAGGGCGCCCGGGATTTCCAGAAAGACGCCTACGACGGGCGCTACCTGCGCTTCGGGGTGCGCGAGCACGCCATGGGGGCGGTGCTTTCCGGCATGGCCCTGCACAGGGGAATCCGGCCTTACGGCGGGACCTTTCTGGTGTTCTCCGATTACATGCGGCCGTCGATCCGGCTGGCGGCCCTGATGAAGCTGCCCGTCATTTATATCTTCACGCACGACAGCATCGCCGTCGGCGAG
>Ga0209288_10000530_pt1 | contig 11532 bp, 14 predicted proteins | sample PPLLaktember2015_4_FD_187261 | JGI IMG/M metagenome (GOLD analysis project Ga0209288, IMG submission 187261) | Freshwater sediment microbial communities from Prairie Pothole Lake near Jamestown, North Dakota, USA - PPLs Lake P8 Core (1) Depth... | ecosystem: Environmental > Aquatic > Freshwater...
GAAAACAGTCCGGCTGCTAATTCTACAAAAAATGAGCAAGCAACCAGCTATCAAACGGTTGAATATCTAACCTACTTCTTCTTTGGAGCATTGGAAGTACTCTTGGTTTTTAGACTTATACTTAAATTAACCGGAGCAAATAGCTTTAGCGCTTTTGTAGGCTTAGTTTATGGCATAACAGGTGTTTTCATTGTGCCTTTTCAGGGAATATTCCATCAAGCTACCACAGCAGGCGTAGAGACAACAGCAGTTTTAGAACCATCAACGATAGTCGCAATTGTTGTATACGCAGTTTTAGCAATAGGAATTGTAAAGTTACTACGAATACTTTCAGGCAAGAAACAGCAAGCTAAGTAGTTTATTGTTATCGGAATTAGGGTAATGAAAAGGGGTGAGAAAAATATGAATATTATTTATTGGTTAATCTTTGGGTTAATTGTAGGAGGTATTGCAAATTTTATTTCCCCCGGATTTCGGGGCGGAATAATAGGATCAATTATCTTAGGCGTAATTGGAGCGGTAGTTGGTGGATACTTAGGGCAAATGTTTTTCAATGTTGGAGTTACCGGATTTAATCTAGTCTCTTTTGCTGTGGCAATAGCAGGAGCATTAATTGTTCTTTTTGTTAGTAGGCTTATATAAAAATTTCCGGCAGGAGAAAAATTGCATAAAAGGTAAGCAAGGGAGGTATGTGTTATGAGCGATACTCAGCAACAAAAATCTCAAATAGATGAGGACGCGAGGAAAGCCAAGGAAGAAGCAGATACAAAGGCTTTTGACGCAAGACAACTTCTGGCAGATCAGGAAAGTGAAAAGATAAGAAGTGACGCGGAAGCCGAAATAGCGCAAATTCAAAATGACGCGCAGAAGTAGGTTCTAGCGCCATCTGAAGTAAAATGGCTATATGTGGACTTGTTCTAATTGCGGGAGGATATTTGAAAAAGCAAAACAACCTCACAGTTGTCGCAAGGTTCCTTTAGCACAACACTTCCAAAGTAAAGATAAGGCAAAAGAGATATTTGATTATCTAGTCAAACAAATCGATGAGAAAATCGGCAAATGTCGGATAATTTCTCTCCCCTGCTGCATCCATCTTTTCGGCAAATACGATTTTTTAGCAGCTCTCCCAAAGAAAGATAGGTTAGAAGTCAGGTTCGGTTTAGATCATGTTCTTGAGAACCCAAGATTAAAACAAAGCGTCCTTCTTTATTGAATTACTGGGTTTTTTGCGATGTTCAAAAGTCTTGTTTTCAAAATCGTCTATTTTACCCACTTTTAGTACGCCATCACTAGGGGCTAAACAAAAAGCTTTAGTTAAAGTACCGTTTTAACGGCCGTCTTTAATAGTAAGATAATTCTTGGTAGAATAGGGAATGAAATTTAAGAAAATATAATGAATAGTATTGAATTGCCACTTTTTCTTTCTTTTTTAGCTGGTATTTGTACAATCCTGGGTTGTTTTATTCTTTTTTTTATTAAGGGTTTCAAGAAAAGCTATTTGAGTTTTTTCCTCGGCTTATCTGCCGGAGCGATGATTTACCTTTCATTTATGGAGCTAATGCCAACAGCAATTAAAACATTAGGATTTTGGTCCTCAAATATTGTTTTTTTCTTGGGTATCTTATTCATCGGAATTATTGATTTTATCGCCCCTCACCACTTTATTAATTATTGCTCAAGGAAAGGAATCAAATACAATAAACTTATGCTTTCTGGATTTATAGTAGCGGTAGGTATAGCTATTCATAATTTTCCAGAGGGGATGGCGGTATTTATGAGTTCCTTAGGAGATACTCGATTTGGTATTTTGATTGCTTTTGCAATAGCCATACATAATATTCCCGAAGGAGTTGCGGTTGCTACCCCTATTTACTTTGCTACAAAAAGTAAGATGAAGGCTTTTGCCTATTCTTTCTTTGCTGGGATTGCCGAGCCACTAGGAGCAATCGCTGCCTATATTATTCTTCAACCTTATCTTTCTCCTATTTTCCTATCTTATATTTTTGCTTTTGTTGCCGGAATTATGGTTTATATCAGTTTTGATGAGCTGCTGCCATCATGTTTTAAAAATGGTCAAGGATATACAGCAATCGTTGGTATAGTGGTTGGCATGTTGGTAATAGCATTAAGTTTAAACTTCATCTAGCCTTTTCTATTAGATCCCTACTCTTATCTGCCTTGACAAAATATAGACATGGTAGTAATATGAATATGTATTCATTACACTAATGAAGAAAGGGGGTGAAAGAAATGCCAGCATTTGATAAAACAGGTCCACGGGGACAAGGCCCAATGACAGGACGAGGATTAGGTCCGTGTGGAGGAAGTCAAGGAATAAGGATGGGACTTGGTAGATGTTGCGGATATGGTAGAGGATTAGGTAGATACTTTGGATGGAATACTCCTCAGACAAAAGAAGAAAAGTTAGAGGATATTAAGGAGTATAAAAAAGCTCTGCAAGAAGAAATGGAAGATGTAGAGAAGGATCTTGCGGATTTACAGAAGCAAGAGTAAATAAATCCCTGTCTTGTCGAAATTTATATTTAAAGATAAGATAGGGATTTAGTAGCATTAGGTTAAATTATGCCAAGGCCAAGAATCCCCCGCTGCATGCGGTTTCAACCAGATGTATATTATTTTAAACCTCAAGGAATTCCTCTAAGAGAGCTTGAGGAAGTAACTTTATTGCTTGATGAGTTAGAAGCGTTAAAGCTATATGAAATTGATAATTTAGAACAAACGGAAGCCGCCGAGAAAATGAAGATTTCTCAGCCCACTTTTGCTAGAATTCTAAGCAGTACCCATAAAAAAATCGCCGAGGCTTTAATTAAAGGTAAAGCAATTCGTATCGGATTAAAATAAGCAAAACCCATTTCTGTTAAATAAAATAATAATGAAGCAAATTTTTATTACCATTTCCCTTTTTTGTTTTTCAATTTTTTTCAGTTTGTTTTTTAGCTCTCAAGTATTAGCTCAAAATGAAGCCGGGTTTAATCAACAACTTCCCGTAGCTGAATATAAAGAAGAAATTTTGGAAGGGAAAGTCATCCAGATTTTGGAGGAGAAACGGATTATCCCTATAGGAGCAAAAAAACACCAGCTTTATCAGAAGTTGGAGATATTAATCACAGAAGGATCGCTAAAAGACAAAAAGGTTATTATTGAAAATGGTAATTTGGCCATAAGTAATTTGCAAAAATATAAAATTGGTGACGAGTTGGTAATAAACTACAGTAAGAATTTTAAAGGGAATGATAGTTTTTATATCACCGACTATATTAGACGAAGTGCCCTGTTTTGGTTATTTATAATTTTTGTAGTTATGGCAGTAATGATTAGTCGATGGCAAGGGATAGCTTCTTTGGCGGGTATGGCAATCTCTTTCTTCGTGATTTTTAAATTTATTCTTCCTAAAATTTCTGCCGGAAACGATCCTGTACAAATTGCCATACTGGGTTCATTAGTGATTATCCCCGCCACTTTTCTTTTGTCTCATGGGATAAACAAAAAAACTGGAATAGCTATTGCGGGAACATTAATTTCTCTTGTTGTCACTGGCGTTTTGGCCAATGTTTTTATTGAAGCTTCTAAGCTGACAGGTTTTGCTTCGGAAGAGGCTGGGTTTTTGCAGGCATACAAACCAGGCCTTATTAATATTAAAGGCTTGCTTTTGGCGGGAATAATTATTGGAGTTTTAGGTGTTCTAGACGATATTACCATTTCTCAATCAGCCATAGTCCAACAGCTGAAAACAACCAACCCTAAATTAAAAGCAGGAGAACTTTACAAAAAGGCAATGGCGGTAGGGAAAGATCATATCGCTTCAATGGTAAATACTTTAATCTTAGTTTATACCGGAGCCGCCCTACCTCTTCTTCTTCTTTTTATTGATAGTCCCCGTCCTTTTTCAGAAGTGGTTAATTATGAAATTGTTGCTGCTGAGATAGTTAGAACTTTGGTTGGCAGCATCGGTTTAATATTGGCTGTACCAATCACAACTCTTATTGCTTCTCTATTAACCGAACACAAAGCCTAACCCCTAGTTTATTGATCTTAGAGATTAAGCTAAAATAAAAGTAATGAAAAAGCAAATAAGAAAATTGCCAATATCTTTATCCAAAAATAAATCGATAACAAATCTGGATATATTAGATTGACCGGAGAATTGCCTAATCCGGGATTCTTTTCCGACAGTGGAATTTTTGGAACGGTCTACTTTAAAAGTAAAAGTCCCGGGCTTGTAAAAATAGCGTGCTTACCTACTTCTATGGTTCTGATAAATGACGGCAGAGGGACTAATGTTCTTAAGGATTTTGCTGCGGTTTCCTATCTAATTTTACCTGATAAAATTCCCGAGAATGAACAAAAAAAGCAAAAAAGTATCAGTTTTAACTCTAATATTTTAGGGGAAAGTAGTGGCAGCACTCAAATGAATTTCTACGAAGAGAAAAATGTCTTAGGAGCAGCTACCAAAAACTACATAGAAAAAGGAGCAAGGCCAAATTTACTCGAAGTGCCTTTAAATAGCTTTGGGGAGATTGACAGATTTATCTTAGAGAAATGGCAAAAAGCCCTCAATGTTTTTAGTTGATTTACCCGAGGTAATCCTTTAATTTGTTGCCCCTTGAGGGGTGACGAAGTTTTCTTAAAGCCTTTGCCTCTATTTGTCTTATTCTTTCTCTGGTGACGGCAAACATTTTCCCAACCTCTTCTAATGTTTTTGGCCTTCCGTCTTTAAGTCCAAATCTTTCTTCTAGCACCCTTTTTTCTCTATCCGAAAGGGTGGATAGAACCTGATCGATTTGTTCTTTCAAAAGCTCCCTTGATGCTGTATCAAAAAGCGTCGGAGCCGAAGTATCGTGAATAAAATCGCCTAAGCGAGAATCTTCTTCGTCCCCAACCGGCGACTCCAAACTTGCCGGCTCCTGGGAAATTTTAATAATTTCCAAGGCTTTATCCGGTTCAATTCCCAAGGTTTTTGCTACTTCTTCAGGCGTTGGCTCACGACCTAGCTCCTGCATTAATTTTCTGGAAGCTCTTAAAAATCGGTTAATATTTTCAACCATATGAACCGGAATCCTGATTGTTCTCGCCTGGTCTGCTATTGCCCTGGTAATCGATTGCCTAATCCACCAAGTTGCGTAAGTAGAAAATTTAAAGCCTCTTCGCCAATCATATTTTTCAACCGCCCTGATTAATCCCTGATTTCCTTCCTGGATTAAATCTAAAAGGGTCAACCCTCGTCCCACATATTTTTTGGCGATTGAAACTACTAAGCGAAGGTTTGAATTAATTAAAATCTGCTTTGCGTGTTTATCGCCTTTCTCGACTTTTTTAGCCAAGGCAATTTCCTGGTCAAATTTTAGAAGAGGAATTCTACCGATTTCCTTAAGATACATTCTGACCGGATCGGAGACTGTCCCTTCGGTCAAAACCGTTAGAGCTTCCAGCTCCTTTTCCAAATCTTCTATTGGTTTTTCATCTTCGCTTTCGGCTGCTACCGATTCAAAAACATCAATATCTGTCCTGATTAATTTATCGTAAAGTAAATCTAATTCCGCTATATGCTCCTCGGGATGGGGAAAAATGCTTAAGATCTCGTCTTGGGTAATGTAGCCTCTTTTTTTGGCACTATTAACAATATCTATGAGAATGTTGGGCTGCTTCATGAGTCTATTTTAACAAATCCTACCTTCAATTGAAAGAAAGCTAATCAGGCTGTATGGCTTTATCCCTTTTGTAAAACTCTTCCAGCTCCTTGATTTGTTTGGTAATTTCTTCTTCGTAATTTGCTTCATCGACAAATTTTGACAAAGGATAAAGATAGCAGGTATCAAAAGCCGCAACTAACTCTTTCGATAATAAATGGGAGAATGTTTTAGCATCGAATTTTTCATTTTTCTCAAAGAACTCAACGAGGCCTTGAAAAATTCTACCCAAAGCCAATGATTCAAATCTGTAGCCCAGCAATAATTTTTTGTTTTCCTCAATTATTTTTTCAGGGGCACTACTTTGCAAAATTAAGGCTAATAAATATTCTTCCAAAATTTCCCTCCTGGGTCTTTTATCCTTTTTGGAAATAACTGCTTCAACTTCTAATTCTTTCTTTTGTATTTTACCTAGCTCTTTAAGAACGCTCTCTAAAGAGGTGCCAAGAATTGAGCTAAGTTTTTTAAGGTAATGCTCTTTGATTATTTCATTTGAAATGTTGGCAAAAAGCGGCAGAAGGTTATCGGTGATTTTCTTCTTACCCTCGGCGCTACCCTTGTTGTTTTCCGATACGAATTTGTTAACTAAATAATCATAAACTCCAAGATTTTCCCTCAAAGCTTTTTTGAATCCTAATGGATTTTTCTTTAAAGCTTCGTCCGGATCTTTACCGTCTTTAACAACCACTATTGAAGCAGTTAGTCCTTTTCTTTCTAAGACTTCCAAGCTTCGTCTGGTTGCTTCAAAACCCGCATTGTCTTGATCAAGACATAAATTTACTTTTGGCGTAAAGCGGGACAATAGCGCCACCTGATTCTCCGTCAAGGCAGTACCTTTGATTGCCACCGCATTTTTTATACCCTCCATATAAAGAGAAATCGCATCGAATTCTCCCTCGACGATAATCGCATCCTGATTTTTCTTAATCTCTTCTTTAGCGATATTCAGGCCGAAAAACATGCTGCCTTTGTGATATACCGCGGTTTCCTTGGTGTTTAAATACTTGGGCTGGTCCTTCTCGTTTAAGGCTCTGGCGGAAAATCCCGTCACGTTGCCCCTATGATCAAACAGTGGGAAAATAATCCTGCCTCGGAAAAAGTCGTAAAGCCTGCCGCCCCTTTCAAAAGACAAGCCGGCTGAAAGTAAATCCTTATTTTTATAATTTTTCTTTTTGAGGAGGTAGTTTGACAACGCGCTACCGGAACTTGGCGCAAAACCCAGCTGGAAAGTATCAATTATTCCTTTGTTCAATTTTCTTTTGTCGAGAAGGTATGAAAGGGCGTTTTTCCCGACCGGGTGCTTAGTTAAAATGTAATGATAGAACTTTAATGCCTGACTATTTAAGGTGAAAATGTTTTCTTTCTCCGAATATTGTCTCTGTCTAAAACTCGTTTCTTTTAAGGTAACCCCTGCTTTTTTTGCTAGAGCTCTTAGCGCTTCGGGAAACTCCATATTTTCGTACTCCATTAGAAATGTGAATGCGTCTCCACCCTTACCGCAACCAAAACAATGCCAGATCTGCCTTTCCGGAGAGATTACAAACGATGGGGTTTTCTCGTTATGAAAAGGGCAATTGGTTTTAAAATTACGGCCGGCTTTTTTAAGCGGGAGGTATTCCGAAATAAACGTAACGATGTCTATTTTTTCTCTAATATCTGTTGCCTGGTCCATAGTGCCGATATTGTAGCACGTCCTGGTGATTGACAAAAGAACAGAACTTCCTTAGAATACCCTTTGGCTATGGCCGCAACTATCGTAATTGGCTCACAATGGGGAGACGAAGGAAAAGGCAAAATAATTGACTACCTTGCCTCAACGTCTGACATAGTCATCAGATTCCACGGCGGAAACAATGCAGGGCACACGGTAATAAATAAGTTTGGAAAATTCCCGATGCACTTAGTTCCTTCAGGAATTTTTAGTAAAAGGGCAAAAGCTATCATTACTAACGGCGTAATTTTGGACCTGGAAGTTTTAGCCGGTGAAATTGAAAATCTGAAAAAATCGGATATCCCACTTAAAGACAAACTATATATTTCTCCTAGGTGCCATTTAATAATGCCCTACCATAAAATTTTAGACCGGCTTTACGAGGAGGCAAAAGGTAAAAACAAAACCGGTACAACGGGTCGAGGAATCGGCCCGACTTATGCCGATAAAGTAAGTTATAACGGAATCAGGCTTGCCGATCTAATGGATAAAAAACTTTTCTCGCAGAAATTAGAAACTCAACTTTTGGTAAAAAATAAAGTTTTAAAAGCCCTGGGAGAAAAACCGCTTGAACAAAAAGAGATTGAGAAAAACTTCTTTAAACTTTTTAACAAAATAAAACCTTACGTCAAGGAAACTTTTGATTTTATCTATGACAGTTTGGACAAAAAAAACGTCTTATTGGAAGGAGCCCATGGAGTCTTTTTGGATAATGACTGGGGCACTTATCCTTTTGTTACGGCATCTACTGTTTTGTCGGGAGGGGCTACTGCCGGAGCCGGAGTTCCTCCGCAAAAAATTAAAAATGTTGTCGGAGTAGTCAAAGCTTATACCACCAGAGTCGGTGCCGGACCTTTCCCAACCGAGCTATTTGATAAAGACGGTGAAACATTAAGAGCTGCCGGGAATGAGTTTGGAACGACTACCGGAAGACCGAGAAGATGCGGTTGGTTCGATGCGGAGTTAATAAGATTTGCCGCAAAAATCAACGGCTTCACGGAAATTGCCATTACCAAACTTGACGTTTTGGACAAATTTACACAGATCAAGATTTGTACTCATTATACGCTAAACGGCAAGAAGGTAAGCTATAATGACGGAACGGCAGAATTCTTATTCAAGGTGACTCCTGTCTACAAAATTATGCAGGGCTGGGCTGTAAATACCAAGGGAGTTAAAAATTTTGAAAAACTTCCTCAAGAGGCAAAGACATATATCAAGGAGTTGGAAAAAGAAATTGGGGTTAAAATAAAATATATTTCTACGGGCCAAAGCCGCTACGAAATCATCACCGTTTAATTCTATCTTCTCTTTTTAATAAAACTCTTCTATGCTAATTCTATATGCTTGTCCGCATATTTTCAGCTGCCCAAAAACGAAACTGCCTATTGACACTTTTAAAGCCTTTTTTTTAAACTAGGTTAGCTGATGAGTCGTTCTCTCCATGAACTGCGCGCAGCTGCCCGTCCAGGACCGGATAACTCCGGGAGCTCTTCGTCCCCAAATCCACGCGGTTATTTTGGTTGGGAAGTAATACGAAGAATGCAGGCACCACCAACATTTTCCACCATTTCCGACACCGATGTAACCCCGGAAAGGACATTAAGAGCAATGCAGGGACTATCGGCTTTTCCGGAAATACCAATTGTTGACGAAGCTCCCCAAGTTCCAATTTCTAAACACCCGCGAATTCCAAATCCTCCCCCTTCGGAGCATGGGGGTTTTAAAAGCGGCCGCCGAGAAGCAGCAAACAGAAGAAGAATGATGGCGAACAATACAGATCGCGGAGGGAGAAGTCCACAGAATCATGGCAAAAGAGGACATTAGGTTTATTACCAAAAGCTTGAAGAAAAATTCAAACAACTAGTTACCGCTTCGCAGGTGGTTGTTTTTGAGGAGCTGAGCTAGCCATTTTATCCAGCAAGGCTATCCTTTCATTTAGGCTATCTATTGTCTGGGCACAAATTTCAACCATAACTCTTGCACCCATCCATACGACTACTCCACCCAATAAGCCGATGGCGACTCGTCTGGCTGATCTATTTCTTACCACTCCATCAAGCACAACCGCTCCTGCCAACACGCTGGTTGCCTCCGCAGCTACATTAAGCGGTTTTTTGCAGTCAGAGATTAAATCTCGTCTATCCTCCAATCTTATGCTGCCAATGGTAGGATCCCTAGCTCCTTCCCTTTCAATATTCAAACCGCCATGCTTCTTTCCAAAAGTTACTCCTCCTTTTGGGTTAAATTCCGCAAATGCTCTTCCTTGGGGGGAAATTGTTCTTGCCACGATCTCTATCAATTGATTACTTAATCGTTCACTTCTCGCCATAATTTACGGAGTATATCAATACGCACGCTTTGAGTCAATTTTAGAGAAGCTTTGCTTGTTTAGAAGTTTTAGGTAAATTTATTTTAAGGTGATGATAAGCTGCAGGCGTTGCCGTTCGGCCCCGTGAAGTTTTTTTAATAAAGCCTATTTGTAATAGGTATGGTTCGATTACTTCTTCAATCGTGCCTATATCCTCGCTAATCGTCGAGGCTATCGTTTCGATCCCAACCGGTCCGCCGCTATGTTTTTCAATAATTGACTTTAAATACCTTACGTCCGATGAATCGAGTCCGACTTCATCAACTTCCAACATATCCAAAGCCCCTTTGATAAAATTCTTGGTCAGTTTCCCCTCTCCTTTTACCTGGACAAAATCCCTCGCCCGTTTTAGAAGTTTTAAGGCAATCCTTGGCGTTCCCCTGGCTCTTTTGGCGATTTCCGCTATCGACTCTTTATCTACCGGTACTTTTAACTTATGTGCTCCCTTGGTAATTATTTCTTCCAAAGCTTTTGGTTCATAAAAACTTAACCTATGGACTACCCCGAATCTGTCTCTTAAAGGCGCCGACATCAACCCGATTCTGGTAGTTGCACCAATAATCGTAAATTGCGGAAGATCGAGCCTTACCGTCCTTGCAGAGGGACCCTTGCCTATGATTATATCCAGAGCGTAGTCCTCCATTGCCGGATATAAGGTTTCTTCAACCACTTTGTTTAACCTGTGCATTTCATCGATAAAAAGCACGTCTCCTTTTTCTAAGTTAGTAAGAATCGAGGCTAAATCGCCGGCTCTTTCGATCGCAGGACCGCTGGTTACTCTGATATTGACCCCCATTTCTTTAGCGATAATGTGCGCCAGGGTTGTTTTACCAAGCCCCGGTGGGCCATATAAAAGAATATGCTCTATTGCTTCCTTACGTTTTTTGGCCGCGGTAATACCGATACGAAGCGATTCTTTAATTTTTTTCTGGCCGAAAAATTCATCCCATGACGAGGCCCTAAGAGATGTAAATAACACCTCTTCTTCAGGCGTTTCCGTTTCCCTTATTTTGGTTTTTAAGTTTTTAGCCATGTTTACCCAAATTTTTTAGGGCAAGCCTTATCTTCTCTTCGGTAGAAAGCCCCGGTTTTTTAATTTCTCTGACTGCCCTTTGCGCTTCGCCTACTGAAAATCCGAAATTTTTAAGCGCTTGTACTACTTCGGCATTTTCCAATAAATCTTTGCCGGACAAATCCAGATCCGCACCGCTACCCATCTTGTTTTTTAGCTCAATAATAATTTTCTGGGCATTTTTCGTACCTAAGCGGGGCACGGAAGTAAAAAAGGTTACGTCGCCTTTGATAATCGCTTCGATAATATCTTTTCTTTCGCCAAACGAAAAAATATTTAAAGCGGTTTTTGGTCCGATACCCGATACTGTGATCAGGCTCTCGAATAAGCCTAAGTCTTCTGCCTCTAAAAATCCGAACAGCTCCAAGGCATCCTCTCTAACGTAGGTATATGTAAAAAGCTTAAGCTTATCTTCCAAAGACAATTTTGAATAAATACTGTCGGGGACTAAAACTTTGTAACCGACTCCATTCACGTCGATAATTACAAATGGTCTTCGGAGCAGTTCTACTTTTCCTTTGAGGAGTCCGATCATAATTTAGTTGATTATAGCACACTATTTTGCAAGCTTTAAAAGCTTATTTGAGAAAGCGTGGGTTATGGCAATTGCCAATGCATCTGCCGTATCGTCCGGCTTTGGAACCTGTTTAAGACTGAGTAAAACTTTAAC
>Ga0209288_10000535_pt1 | contig 11429 bp, 1 predicted proteins | sample PPLLaktember2015_4_FD_187261 | JGI IMG/M metagenome (GOLD analysis project Ga0209288, IMG submission 187261) | Freshwater sediment microbial communities from Prairie Pothole Lake near Jamestown, North Dakota, USA - PPLs Lake P8 Core (1) Depth... | ecosystem: Environmental > Aquatic > Freshwater...
TGTACAGACCACTCCCAGTTGGATCGGTCGCATTCACCCATACCGTATACGTCATCAACGGAGCAAGACTGGAAAGAGACAGGCTTTTTGTTCCATTCGACGCACCCGTCCCACTATTCACCTGTCCGTTACTGCATTGGATCGACCATGAGAACAGATTCGCTTCAGGATCGCTGATGGGAATACTCCAGGTGAAACTGAAAGGATTATTGTAGGAGCCGTTGGCAGGACTGGGGTTCCCAAACACTGGCGGCTGATTCACTGTGGTCGTAAACATAAACCATGCGTGGCTGTACAGACCACTGCCAGCAGGATCGGTCGCATTCACCCAGACCGTATAGGTCGTTAATGAAGCAAGACCGGAAAGAGACAACGTTTTTGTGCCATTCGAGGCACCACTCGCGCCATTGGCTTGTCCGTTACTGCATTGAATCGACCATGAAAACAGATCCAGATCCGGGTCGCTGATGGGGATACTCCAGATGAAGCTGAAGGGAGTGTTTATGGTGTTGTTCGAAGGATTGGGGGTACCATACTCTGGCGGGGTATTTACTTTTGTCGTAAACGTATACCATGCCCGGGTGTACAGACCACTCCCAGTTGGATCGGTCGCATTCACCCATACCGTATACGTCATCAACGGAGCAAGACTGGAAAGAGACAGGCTTTTTGTTCCATTCGACGCACCCGTCCCACTATTCACCTGTCCATTACTGCATTGGATCGACCATGAGAGTGCGTTCCCCTCAAGATCTATGATGGGGATGCTCCAGACGAAAGTAAAGGGAGTGTCAATCGAACCATTCACTGGAGAAGGTGTTCCTAGCTCAGGGGGATCATTAAGTCCAGTCACTATGAATGTTACAGCATCTTCATCAAATAAACTGCCAGTGTCAGTCGCTCTAAACACGATCGTTTCAGAACCATACCAATTTGGATTGACGACCGTAATTGATGCGACGCGATCGATGATACTTACCAATAACTGCATGTTGCCTGAATAACTCCATATCATCTCAGAATCCAGATTGTCCACATCGGAAACGTAGTCATCCAAATAAATGGGCGTAAACGTCGAACCCTCCACTATTGTTTGATCAGGGATATTTATCACAACAGGCGCGTCATTGACACCAGTGACGGTGATTGAAACAATCGCAGAATCAGCATAGGTACCATCGCTAATAGTATAGGTGAATAAATCAGAACCATTGTAATTCGGCAGAGGGGTATAGATGACAAACACACCATTGGTAGATGATATCCCATGCGCGGGTTGAGTTAAACCAATAATGGTCAACGTGTTGTTATCCGGATCATAATCGTTGGAAAGCACGTTGACAAGGTTACTTAACGAATCCTCCGTAACAATCGCGACATCATCAGTCGCAACAGGGGGATCATTTAAGTTGGAGACTGTCACAAACACCGTGGCAACATCCGTCCCACCATGACCGTCGCTAAGAGTATAGGTAAAACTGTCAGGGCCGATGTAATTGAGTGTTGGTGTATAATACACGTACAGACCATCGGTTGATGACGACCCATGACTTGGTTGGGTCACCGATGCCACCGTAAGTGAATCACCATCGATATCCACATCGTTTCCACGGACGTTAATCTGATTGTTTGATGAATCCTCTGAAACCGTAGTAGCATCATCGGTTGCGACTGGTGGGTCATTGACACCAGTGACAAGGACGCTGACGCTGGCGGTATCCGCTCCACCATGACCATCAATGATTGAATACGTAAAACTATCAGGCCCATAGTAGTTAACCGCAGGGGAATACGACACCTGCGCAGATGAAAACGTCACAGAACCATGAGACGGTTGGGTGACACTGACGATCGTCAAGGTATCACCATCGATATCGTCATCGTTTATTAACACATCGACTATGTTGTTTGATGAATCCTCTGCAACTGTCACAGAATCATCGAGTGCAATGGGTGGATCGTTACTTGCTGATACCGAGAGGGTTATTGCTGCTGAATCACTGCCTCCATTCCCATCACTAATCGAGTAAACAAACGCATCGGAACCATGGTAGTTCAGCGAAGGAGTATAAAATACAAATGCACCATTTGTTGATGACGTCCCATGTGACGGCTGGGTGACACTGGTAATCAGCAAGGGATTGTTCTCAGGATCAACATCATTGCTCAGCACATCTAGCAGATTTCCTACTGAATCCTCAATAACAGCTGCAGTATCATCATATGCGGTTGGCGGGTCATTGGCTGGTGATACCGTAATCTGTATTGTTGCAGTATCTGTTCCACTATGTCCATCACTAATCGTATAGGTCAGACTGTCCGGTCCATTATAATTCGCAGACGGTGTATAATACACGAACGCGGCGGTATAGGTCGCAGATCCATGTGATGGCTGTGTGATACTTGTAAGGGTGAGTAAATCGCCATCGACATCAAAGTCGTTGACAAGGATGTCAACCTGGTTGTTCGTTGAATCTTCGATTACGGATTCGACATCGTCATTCGCATTTGGCGGGTCATTGATGTTGGTGACCGTTACGGTGACTAAAGCAGTATCGGTACCACCATGTCCATCGCTTGCCGTGTATGTGAAACTGTCAGCACCAACAAAGTTTGTTTGCGGAGTGTAGGACACCGCAGAAGCAGAAAACGTCGCTGAACCATGAGGTGGTTGAGTAACTCCAATTATGGTGAGAGAATCGCCATCGATATCATTATCGTTTTGTAACACAGTGATCGGGTTGTTATTTGAATCTTCGACAACAGTTGCGCTGTCATCATTTGCTGTTGGAGGATCGTTTGCTGCAGTGATCGAAATCGTAACAGTCGCGCTGTCCGTGCTTCCCCCATCACTGATGGTGTAGCTGAAACTATCAGCACCATTGTAGTCGGGTGCTGGTGTATAAAACACAAATGCTCCATTTGTTGATGACGTTCCATGTGACGGCTGGGTGACACTGGTGATCAGCAAGGGGTTGTTCTCAGGATCATAATCATTTGCTAACACATTGATAAGGTTATTTGAGGAGTCCTCAATGACAATAGCAGTATCATCAAGAGCAACGGGTGGGTCACTTTGTGAAGTGACCGTAAGAGTAACTCCTGCGGTATCAGTACCACCATTGCCATCGCTGACCATATATGTAAGAGAATCAGGCCCATTGTAGTCCGGATTCGGTGTGTAATATACATATGATGCTGTATAAGTTGCGACACCATTTGTTGGTTGTGTAATGCTTGTGATAATGAGGTTATCTCCATCGATATCGATGTCGTTGATCAGAACGTTCAATTGATTGTTTGATGAATCCTCAAGAACGGGGATGGAATCGTCATTGGCAACTGGGGGGTCATTCAACGGAGTTACCAATATGGTCACTATAGCGCTATCAGACCCGCCATGGCCATCGCTGATGCTATAGACAAAGGAATCAGCACCGTTATAGTTGGGTTGCGGTGTGTAGATAACAGAGGAGGTAGTATAGGAAGCAAGTCCATGTGAGGGTTGGGTAATTGCAGAAACGGTCAGGGAATCACCATCGAAATCATCGTCATTGAGTAGGACATTAATCGAGTTGCTACTTGAATCTTCAACAACCGTTGTACTGTCATCAACCGCGTTTGGAGGATCATTTACCTGGGTGATGGTGATGGAAACGGTTGCCGAATCAATACCACCCTGTGCGTCATCAATTGTATAAGAAAAGGTGTCAGAACCAACATAGTTGGGGGCGGGTGTGTAAAATACGAAGACTCCATTCGTCGAGGTTGTCCCATGCAGAGGCACGGTCACCGAAGTCACAGTCAACGTGTTATAATCAGGGTCGATATCGTTTGCAAGAACACTGATAAGATTGTTGATGGAATCTTCAGTAACGGTGGCAGCATCATCGTTTGCAATTGGTGGATCATTCACTGGTGTGACGGTTATAATAACTGTCGCTGAATCTACGCTTCCATGGCCATCATTGATCGTATACGTCAGAGAATCAAAACCATTGTAGTTTGCCGCTGGGGTATAAAACATATACAAACCGTTGTGTGATGCGGCTCCATGGGAAGGTTGTGTGATGCTTGAAATGGTAATGGTGTCTCCATCGATATCCACATCATTTGCACAGACATTCATCTGATTCGCGGTGGAATCTTCGACAACAGATATTGTATCATCATTGGCCACCGGTGGGTCATTCAGGGGAGTAACGGTTATGGTTACTATTGCGGTATCGGTTCCTCCCTGTCCGTCTGCGATGGTATACGTAAAGCTATCAGAGCCAGCATAGTTCCCTAGTGGCGTATAGTACACGAAGGTGGCAGTGAAGGTTGCTGTGCCATGAGATGGTGGAGTGACACTCACAATTGATAATGGGTTATTATCCGGGTCGTTATCATTACCCCTGACATTTAGCGTGTTTCCTGATGAGTCTTCATCAACCGTCGCGGTATCATCAACAGCCAAGGGTGGATCATTGACACCGGTTACTGTGATGAAAACCATGGCGACATCGGTTCCTCCATGACCATCGCTGATGGTGTAGGAGAAGCTATCAGAACCGAAATAGTTCGTTGTTGGAGTATAATACACATATTGTGTCGTTGAGGTAACTAACCCGTGCACTGGTTGCGTAACAGCAGTGATGCTGAGTAGGTCACCGTCGATATCATTGTCATTTGCCTGGACTGTAATCTGGTTATTCGTCGTATCCTCAATCACCGTTGCGGTATCATCACCAGCGACAGGTGGGTCATTAATTGAAAGAACAGTAACATCGACTGTTGCAGTATCACTACTCCCATGACCATCATCGATGGTGTACGTAAAAGAATCTGAGCCGAAGTAGTTCGGTGCAGGGGTGTAGTAGACGTAGGATGTAGTGAACGTTAGCGAACCATGCACTGGTTGGGTCACTGCAGTGATATCGATGGTATCAGCATCAATATCGAAATCGTTAGCACGGACATTTATCTGACTTGCAGAAGAATCCTCATTCACAGTTACGGCGTCATCAACAGCTGTTGGGGGGTCGTTTACTGCAGTTATCGTGACTGTGACGGTGGCGGTATCAGATCCAGCATGACCATCAGAGATGGTGTACACAAAGCTGTCCGCCCCATAATAATTCTGGGCAGGGGTGTATAATACATACGATGCGGTGAAGGTAACAGATCCATGGAGTGGTGTGGTGACCGCGGTGATAATGAGAGTATCGCCGTCATCGTCATAGTCGTTTGCTTGAACATTCAGTTGATTGGTACTTGAATCCTCTGAAACCGTTGCGGTATCATTCAGTGCAACGGGGGGGTCATTGACTGATGTAACGGTTATCGTGACTGTTGCTGAATCCGTGCTTCCGCCATCACTAATGGTATAGGTAAAGCTATCAGATCCATGATAATTCGGAAGCGGTGTATACAGAGCGAAGGTCGCCGTAAATGTCACTAGTCCATTCGGCGGTTGAGTGACGCTGATGATCGTGAGTGGATCACTGTTGGGGTCATTGTCGTTATTTAGCACGTATATTTGGTTTCCTGATGAATCCTCAAGGACCGTTGCGGTGTCATTATTCGCGTTGGGTGGATCATTGATGATAGCAACGGTTAAGGATATGGTGGCCGTGTCAGAATACCCAGTTCCATCACTGATGGTGTAACTACAAGTATCTGATCCGATGTATCCTGCTGTTGGTGTATAAAATACATACAGGCCATTGGTTGATGCGGTACCATGCAGTGGTATGGTAACTGAAGTAATCGTAAGAGGATTATTATCAGGATCGTAATCGTTTGCCAATACATTGAGTTGATTGTTCGTTGAATCCTTTGGAATGATCATGGCATCGTCGTTGGCAACCGGGGGATCACTGATGGGTGCTATCGTGACGGTGATGGTGGCAGTATCGGTTCCTCCATGTCCATCACTCATTGTGTAGGAGAACGAATCCGTGCCATAATGATTTGGATCGGGCGTGTAGAAAACATAGTTTCCGTTGGTTGTTGACGAACCATGAGGCGGATTGGTAACAGAGGCTATCGAGAGGGAGTCCCCGTCTGGATCATTGTCGTTTGCTAACACATTAATCAGATTGCCTGATGAATCCTCCGCGACAGTTGCAGCGTCGTTATTCGCGTTGGGTGGATCATTCATGGGAGTAACGGTGATAAATATGGTTGCGATGTCTATGCCTCCATTTCCATCAGAGATTGTATAGGTGAATGTATCTTGTCCATTGTAGTTTGCTGCCGGTGAATAGAAGATAAAACCGCTACTTGTTGAGGCAGATCCATGAAGCGGCTGTGTTACTGAAGTAATGGTTAATGGATTGTTCTCGATATCGAAATCATTGGCACGAGCATCGATGAGGTTATTTGTTGAATCTTCAGCAACGGTTATGGTGTCATTGACTGCAACAGGTGGGTCATTGACTGATGTAACGGTAATGAAAATGGTTGCTGAATCCGTACCACCATTGCCATCACTGATGGTGTAGGTAAGACTATCAGAGCCATAATAGTTCAAGGATGGCGAGTAAAATACCCTGGTTCCATTGGTTGATGAGGTACCATGGGTTGGCTGAGTCACGCTGACGATGGTAAGGACGTCGCCATCGACATCAACATCATTGGCGTAGACATTGATTTGATAGTCATTGAAATCTTCAGGCACTGATGCCGTATCGTCAAATGCGATAGGTACGTCATTGACCGGGGTGATAGTAACGACAACAGTCGCGGTGTCAATGCCGCCCTGGCCGTCACTTAGCGTATAGGTAAAGGAGTCTGATCCTGAATAGTTCGCAGCTGGCGTATAGGAAACTGATGAAGAAGAATATGTGCTTGATCCATGCATTGGTTGAGTGATTGAAACAATGGCGAGTGGATTTCCGTCGATGTCGATATCGTTTGCACGAACATTGATATCGTTATTTACTGAATCTTCAATGACTGTTGCGGCATCGTCGTTGGCAACTGGGGGATCATTAACAGGTGTAATAGTGATGGTTACAGTTGCGGTATCAGTCCCACCATGACCATCGCTAATGGAATAGGTAAAGCTGTCAGGACCATTGTAATTTGCTAAGGGAGTGTAGAATGCATAGGACGCAGTATAGGAAGAGGTACCATGGGTTGGTGTTGACACGCCTGTTATAGAAAGGGTATCGCCATCAATGTCATTATCATTTATCCGCACATTGATCTGATTGCTGATGGAGTCCTCAGCTACTGTTGATGTATCATCAACCGCGTTTGGCGCATCATTGACGGGGGTGACGGTGACGGTTACTATCGCTGTATCCGTACCGCCATAGCCATCGATGATGGTGTAGCTGAAGGTATCAACTCCATTGTAGTTTGGGTTCGGTGTGTACAATACATTAGAGATGGTGTAGGTAACGGTCCCATGCGTTGGCTGTGTGACTCCTGTTATCGAGAGAGGATCGAAATCGATGTCATTATCATTTGCTAACACGTTGATCTGGTTCCCTGTTGAATCTTCCGCAACGGTAGCAATATCATTAGTAGCGTTTGGAGCATCGTTGACAGGCGTAACTGTTACATTGACAATCGCGGTATCAGTTCCACCATGACCATCGCTGATGGTGTAAAAAAAACTATCCAGCCCATTATAATTCGCAGAAGGTGTATAACGAACATACGATGCAGTGTAGGTTGCAGTCCCGTGCGCAGGTGTTGATACAGCGGTTACTGAAAGGGTGTCACCATCGATATCACCATCATTGGTCAGCACGTTGATCTGAGTGTTTAAGGAGTCCTCAGCGACGGTTGCGGTGTCGTCATTCGCAATAGGTGCATCATTTACTGGGTTTACGGTCATGGAAACAGTGGCTTGGTCCGTACCACCATGGCCATCGCTGATGGTATAAACAAAGAGATCCGGACCATGATAGTTCAGATCAGGGATATATGTGACTGTTGCTCCATTAGTTGATGTAAATCCATGCGGTGAGTCGTCTACTGAGATGATGGTGAGCGGATGACTCTCCGGGTCATTGTCGTTTGCCAATACAGTAAGTGGTGTTGTGGAATCTTCGTTTACGGTAAAAAAATCATTGTTCGCGTTTGGAGCATATTGGGTGGTAAATGAATAGGTCTGTGATGTGATATATTTACCATCGGTTACGTCGACCCGCCACCAATATCGTACTCCACACGTATTAAAACCTGTGTTCACCTGTTTTACAACGCTAGATGGAGAAGGAGAAACGCGGATGGTTAGTAAAAAACCATCGCTATCTGATACCTCATAAGCAAGCAAGTAAAAACCATTTCCCATCGGTGCAATGTTAACAAAGTTATACAGGCTTTGACCAAGGTCAGCAATACGGGACTTATCAACAGGTTCATCATCAATAAAACCATCTTGACTAATATTGACGGTACAGGCAATCAGTTGACTATTCGGGTAAGTTGCATAGACAATAAGATATTGGTTGTTGGTTTCAAGGATTTTTGTCGTTCGGATATAAACCCCAGATCCATAATAATCAAAAATCAATGAATCGATAAATGACTTCGTTATCATACCGGTGTCTGCGATAGCTATTGTACGCAGTAACATCCGACCAGAAGTGCGACAGGCAATCGCATATCGGTTCATCCCAACGTTCAATACATTTGGATACAGGCCATCTGAGGCATCATATTCCCATATATCAGTGGTGATATTGATAAAAATCCCAAGTGATGAAATATTATAAGTACGGATGAACCCATCATTACCAGTTCCTTGGTAACAGATGAGGATGGTATCCGTATCAATCATCAGCAGTCGAGGATTATAAGAATCTGCAATATCATACTCAGCGGTAGAAAGAACTGTATCTGAAATCATTCCGTTACTGGCGATTTGTATGGTTTCAATAAATCCATCATTTGTTGCAGCAACACCGCCGGTACCCGCTTCAGTATAGGCTACAGCATAGTAATCTCCGGAGATTCTGATAATGTGCGCTCGTGAGCCTTCATTGCTTAATGAAAGGACATCGATTACAGATTTCTGAATAGTACCGTTTTCATCCCAGACCCGTGCAGTGAAAACTTTTGCTCGATCAGCAGCATAGTCACGGTATGCAATGGCATAGATATCATCAGCGATATGGACGATAGAGGGTTCATAACCATCTGAGTCATCATATTCCCAGCGGTCGATCTCCATTTTCTTTATGGTTCCATTCGTGTTCCAAGCTTTGAAGGTTCGTAAGAATCCGTCGTAGTCACCGCCGGTGTCGCCAGTGGCAGCAACAAGGTAATAATCACTTGTTCCTAGATGAACAATCTCAGGGGCACGTGCTTCTTGTTGATCATATTCAAATTGATCTCGTAGAGGGCTTATCCCTGTATTGTTTTTACCAAAAGCAACCCATGGTCCGGTATTATTACTATACCAGGTGATATCTGATCCACCCTTGTCTCCATCGTTGACTGTGGCACTGAGCATTGGATTTGGATCAATGGTGATCGCCTGGTTCGTTGGAGTTGGATTGGAAACCAGCGGTGGTTGATTGTTTGTGAAGATGTTGATGGTTGCTGCCCATCCGTCATAGCCATCGGTACTGGAGTCAGATCCTGGATAAATGATAAGATAATAGGTTTCGTTGACAAAGAGCAGTGATGGTGTCCATTGGCAATCTAGGGTGTCGAACTCAAGTCTGTCGATGATCAGGTCGCTGATGTAATATCCTAATTTGGTGATTTCGACCATGGTGATGAATCCATCACCACTAGTTCCTCGATAAGTGATGGCGTACCAGTATGTGTTCCAACTTGTGTTACCGCAATAGGTTATCTGGGGATACCAGCAGTCCGCGGTATCAAACTCAAGGCTGTCAATCCAGCTTTTCGTAATGGTTCCAAGGTTATTGATGCGGAAGACACGGAGCATTCCATCTGCTGAGCTATCTGAATAGACAAGGGCATAGTATCCATCGGCGATGCGGATGAGATTCGGGGTTATTGCCTGGTATGTTTCAAACTCCCACCAGGATGAGTTGGTATCTTGAATTGTACCGGTGCTGCTGATATTATAGGTTGTTAGGTATCCATCAGATCCTGATCCGGTGTAGATAATTGCTAGGGTATCAGTATCGACAGAGCAGAGTTGAATGGCAGGGTTGATGAGGCCGTCAATGTAGGCTGAGAAGTTTTGTGTATCATTGACATTGTTTCCTATATTTCCAGATGAATCGATATAGATGGTTTCAAGATACCCGGTATTCAAACTGTTCCAGATTTTTTGTGATGCGATAACAAAAATAGTTGGAGTGAGTCGTATGATGCTTTGGCTACAGGATCTGTTACTTAAGGTAAGGGTATCAATAGGTGTTTTTTGAATAATCCCAGAATTTGATGAGGCACTGAATGTTTTTACGATATTATTTCCGGTGTTCTGTTGGTAGGTGATTGCATAGATGTCACCAGAGACATGACAGAGGTAGGTGCCTGGTGATTGCATGGTAGCATCAGGTCCGATTTCCCAGGAGTCTACAATGGCGTTGGTGATTACTCCGTTGTCATTTTCCACATGGAACGTGGTGAGGTACGAGTCATTGTCTGTATCACTATTGGATGCAATCAGATAATACTCACTAGTGCCGAGGCGTAAGGCCTGGGTTTGTTTTCCTTTCGTTGGTTGCCATTCATAGGTTGAGACAAGGGAATCACCAATGAGCCCAAAACCTCCTCCTTTTCCAGGATCATCTTCATCGCCTATAGGAGTTATCTTTTGTTCGTCTGCCAGGATTATTGGTTCGTTCGTCTGTGACGTTGAGCGGACGCTCATGGTATTTTTGGAGGGAAGCGAAGATGAAAAGGCGTTTGATGCGAGAAGTGATGTGGTAGCGATAAGTACTAGGCTTATTGCTATGATAATTCTTTTTTTCCTCATGGACGTACACCCATATTTTGTATTTTGAGATATCAGGGTTGATATATAAGAGTATTATTTTATTACTTTTATATAATTTGCTCTTCTTTTCGTATTAAGAGATTTATCAACCGTATAGCAACGATTCCCCCGATAATCTGTAATTATTCCAATACATCACTAAGATATAAAGTTTATTATACTAATTTTAAAATAATGTCATTGTAAAGACCCTCTTCAAGTCAAGTATGATGAGAAAACGAATTTTTTTGTTTTTATCCGATAATTCAGATGGATTGAAAGGGGACGCACAATTTAAAGCAACCATGGAGGAAATGTTCAAACAAGCGTTCAAAGACAGGTAAGAATGGTATATTTTTGGAAAGAGGCATGGTAACATCTATTGGATCTGACCATTCACTTAGGACACCATGGGAATCCTTAGCGATTACCTTAATGGTAAACGTCCCTTTTTTCGTCCATGTTTTTTCCGCAGATGCGGTCACACCGCTATTTAGGGGCCCAATCCAGTTGCTCAATGTACCAT
>Ga0209288_10000541_pt1 | contig 11363 bp, 9 predicted proteins | sample PPLLaktember2015_4_FD_187261 | JGI IMG/M metagenome (GOLD analysis project Ga0209288, IMG submission 187261) | Freshwater sediment microbial communities from Prairie Pothole Lake near Jamestown, North Dakota, USA - PPLs Lake P8 Core (1) Depth... | ecosystem: Environmental > Aquatic > Freshwater...
GAGAAGATGGTCGTCAACATCCATGAGCGCGGCAACTGCTCGGTGGTCTGCATGCAGCGGCTGCCCTACGACCTCGCCCGCGGAGCCCTCCAGCCCGACACCATCCAGGGCTTCCCCGTCAACCGCAACTTGGAGCGGCTCAAAGACGCGCGCCTGACTCTCTACGATTCCGTCGGCGCCGGCATGACCCGCAGCTCGTTTCTGCTGAGGAAGTAAAAGCCGCTGACATTCCATGAGCGGCCAATATTCCTATTTTCGTGATCGGTAGGCATCCTTCCGATGGCTGACGCGGAGAACCAATACCGTTTCACCGAAGATTGAAAATTTTATAGCCCAGAGAAAGATAGGGGACGTACGTCAGAATATAAGTTGCTTTGCCATTTTTCGTTTGATAAAGATATCGAATGCCACGTCACGCGCGCATAGACGCCCCCGGTGCACTGCATCATGTGATTGTCCGGGGGATAGCCCGTCGCAGGGTGTTTGCTGATCATGCGGACCGGGATTTTTTCATCGAGCGGTTAGGAATGGTCCTTTCGGAGACGGAAACCCAATGTGTGGCCTGGGCGCTGATCCCCAATCATTTCCATTTGCTTCTGAAGACCGGCATGGTGCCGATCGCTTTGGTCATGAAACGTCTCCTGACCGGCTATGCGATGCACTACAACCGCAGGCACAAGCGTAACGGGCATCTGTTTCAGAACCGCTACAAGTCAATCCTTTGTCAGGAGGATTCCTATCTGTTGGAGCTGGTGCGCTATATCCACTTGAACCCGCTGCGTGCCAGGCTGGTTGCCAATATGAAAGAGCTGGGGCAAAACCGGTACTGCGGGCATAGCGTCCTCATGGGGAATGTGGCTGCCGAATGGCAGAACACGGCGTATATCCTTAGATTATTTGGCGGCAAGCCGTCTGTGGCACGGCGACGGTACCGGGAATTTGTGCAAAAGGGGATAGCGGCCGGCAGGCGGCGCGACCTCACCGGGGGTGGACTGATTCGCAGTGCGGGCGGATGGTCAGCCGTGAGGGCCTTGCGGAAGGCCGGGGCCTTGCAGAAGGGTGATGAGCGTGTTCTGGGTGATGGCGAATTTGTGGAGAAGGTGCTCGCGCAGGCCCAGGAGACGTTCGAAAGGAAATATCGGCTGAAGTTGAAGGGTATTCGCGTTGACCGTATTGCGGAGCGAGTTGCTGAAATATTGGATATCGACATCGCTCAGGTTTGGGCTGGGGGAAAACAGCCCAAGGTTGTGCGCGCCCGAAGTCTTTTCTGCTATTGGTCGACAAGTGAATTGGGGGTGAGCCAGGTCTGGTTGAGCCGGAAACTGGGGTTTTCCCAGGCGGCGATCAGCCTTTCGGTCGCTCGAGGGCGCCAGATCGTCAGCCAGAAGAACTATGAGATCGGAAATTTATAAACTGACGAACGTCCCTGAAAGCCTGAAAGCCCCGCATGCTTGATAACCGCGCAATAAGGCGTAAAGCAATAAGCCGTAATGCTTGACTTCGCTGGATTATCGGTTATTTTGCAGGCACCGAAACCCTGAAAGGAGAATGTTTGATGAAGTTTGCATGGATTTCAGCACTCAGTGTCCTCGCCGCCGTCACGCCAGCCGCTGCCGGGGACGCCTCGAAGGTGGCCCTCGAGACCGATAAGGGCAAAATCGTGATCGAGCTTTACCCGGACAAGGCGCCGAAAACCGTTCAGAACTTTCTGGACTACGTGGATGCCGGCCATTACAACAGCACGATCTTTCATCGCGTCATCCCCAACTTCATGATCCAGGGCGGCGGCATGACCGCCAGCATGAAGGAGAAGTCCACCAAGCCGCCGGTCAAGAACGAGGCGGACAACGGCCTTAAGAACCAGCGCGGCACCATCGCCATGGCCCGCACCCAGGTGCCGGACAGCGCGACCGCCCAGTTCTTCATCAACATGGTAGACAACGATTTCCTGGATTTCAAAGCCAAGACGCTCCAGGGCTGGGGCTATGCCGTCTTCGGCAAGGTCGTGGAGGGGTTGGAGGTCGTCGATGCCATCGCCAAGGTCAAGACGGCCAACCGCAGCGGGCACCAGGACGTACCCGTCGACACCGTCATGATCATTAAAGCCGAACGCGTAAAATAAAAGTCCGTTCGCCGGTGCGAACGGACTTTTATTTTAATGAAGATAGAAAAACCGAAGCGGTCGCGCCAGAGCGCTGTCGCTTCTTTTTTTTCGATCGGGCACAACCGGTTCACATGTTGTCGGACGGAACGGATCCGGCCATCTCTTCCTGCACGCCGCCCGCTTCGGCGGCAGCCGGATTCCGGAACTGGGTCGCCACCAGCTGGGCGAAGAACCCGCCCTGGCGCACCAGCTCGCTGAAGTTTCCGCGCTCGATGATGCGGCCCTCCTGGAAAACCAGAATCAAGTCCGCATCGCGAATGGTCGCCAGACGATGGGCGATGACAAAGGTGGTGCGCCCCTGCTTCAGGTTCTTGATCGCCTGCTGCACCGAGGCCTCGGTGGCCGCATCGAGAGCGCTGGTGGCCTCGTCCAGGATCAGGATCGGCGGGTTTTTGAGCAGCACCCGTGCGATCGACAGACGCTGGCGTTCCCCGCCGCTCAGATTGGCGCCGCGTTCGCCGATGCGGGTCTGGTAGCCGCGCGGTTGCCGCAGGATGAAATCGTGGGCGCAGGCCAAACGCGCCGCCGCCTCCAGGTCGGCGTCTTTGGCGTCCGGTTGACCCACGCGCAGATTGTCGGCGATGCTGCGGTAGAACAGCATGCTTTCCTGAAAAACCACCCCGATCTGCGCACGCAGCGAGTCGAGCGTCACGTCCCGGATGTCGACGCCGTCGATGCGGATGGTGCCGGCTTGCGGATCGTCCTGGCGGTGCAGCAACCCCATGGCCGTGCTTTTGCCGGCGCCGGTCTCGCCGACCAGGGCCACCGTCCGGCCCGGCTCCGCCACGAAGCTGACGTCGTCCAGGGCCCTGCGGGGGAGCTCGTAGCTGTAGTTCACATGGTCGAACTCGACGCGACCGCGGACGTTTTCAAGCGGCCGGGCTCCCGGCCGATCGCATACGGCCGACGGGGTATCCAGCACCTCGAAAAACTCCTTCAGCCCGTGAACGTCCATGAACAGGCTGTTGACGAACCCCACCACCTGGTCCATGCGGCCGATGAGGTGCGTGGCGAAACCCATGAAGGTGACGACCTCGCCCACCGTGGCCTCCCCCTTCAGGTTGAGCCAGGCGCCCATGGCAAAGATGCTGATGACCGTGATGGTCGCCACCGCGCCCTGCAGGACGCTCACGACCGCCCACCAGTTGAGCACCGGGAATTGGGCCGAGAGCAGGCGCTCGATCACCTCGCGCATCATGCGCATCTCGGCCGACAGCCGCACGAAGCTCTGCACCAGCACCACGTTGCCGATCGCATCGCCGGCGCGTTCGGCGAGATCGGTGTGATAAGCCTGAACCACGCCCTGGGCGCTCAGCGTGCGCCGCGTGACATAGCCGGTCAGCAGCGCCGAGCTCATGATCAGGACGATCATCAGCGTGGCGAGCCGCCAGTTCAGCAATATCGTCATCGGCAGCAGGACCAGCAGCGCCACGAGCGTGGAGAGGTGTTCCCGGAACATGGACACCCACAGTCCGAAGAGCTGGTCTCCGCCCTGCAGCATGATCTTGAGCAGCCGGCCGGAGTGCGAACGGCGGTGGTAGGCCAGGTGCAGCTGCAGGACGTGCTCGAAGAACATCGCCGTGACGTTCTGGCGCTGGCGATGGGCCAGCCGGTCGGCGTGCAGGGACACCAGGATGCGTGCGCCGATGCCACCGACGCCGACGGCCGTCCATAGACCGAATATCCGAACGCCGTCATGGAAGGTGGCCTCGGCGCCCCGCGCGGCGACGTTGGCAAGAAGGTCGATCGCTTTTCCGAACAGGATGGGGTCGAGAAACGGCACGGCGGCGAGCGCCAGGTTGGCGACAGTCAACGTGATGGCCAACCCGCGCACCGGCCTCAGCAGACCGAGAACGCGGCCGTAAATGGCAAAGAAGAAGGGAATGCGCATAGATGCAAAAACCAGCGATGGTCATTTAACCAGACCACCGCTATCTCCCAATCGATAGCGCGTCGAATCTATCCGAGTTGATAATCGTCGTCAAGGATCCACTAGCGCACTCGGTTATCGTTCGTGCCGACGTTGCGATTCGGATCCGCCGAAACGGTCAACTCCGCTCAGCGTGCGGACGTTCCGGCTCCGGCGGATCCTTCTTGAGAACCCGGCGGATGGCCTCATCCATCTCGCTGATCAAAATGGGCTTCATGACCAGCGCTTGGATTCCCTTTTCCTTGGCCTTCTGCGCATCGATCAATTGGCTGTAACCGGTGCAAAGAATCACCGGAATTTCCGGGTTGATCCGCATGAGCTCCCCGGCGAGCGCGTCTCCGGTCAAGCCGGGCATCGTCTGGTCCGAAATCACGAGGTCAAACGCGCGCGGCTCGGCCTTGAAAACCTCGAGCGCAGCAGCCGGACAGGTTCGCGACACGACCTCGTAGCCCAGGCGTTTAAGAATCCGTTCTCCGATATCAGCGATCATTCGTTCGTCATCCACAAACAGAATTCTGCCAGAGCCCCCTTGCAGCGGCGCGGAGGGGCTCGGCGCAGCCGTTGACGGCAGCTCGATTTGGGGCAGGTAAATGCTGAAAAGCGAGCCCTGCCCCAAACGACTGGCGACCCGAATGGTTCCGTTCGATTTCTTGACGATTCCATGAACGACGGCAAGCCCCAGGCCGGTGCCGACCCCCTTTTCCTTCGTGGTAAAGTAGGGATCGAATATTCGTTCCATAGTTTCAGGGCGAATTCCCTGGCCGGTGTCTTCTACGGCAAGCTCCACATAACATCCCGGTTCCAAATCGGGGAACGCATGGCGTTGTCCGACCGTGATCTCCGTCCGACGAACTCGAATGCCCACGCTGCCCGCTGCACTGCCGATGGCATGCACCGCGTTCGTGCATAGGTTCATCAGGATTTGATGCAGCTCGACCGAATTCGCCAGCACGGATCCGGCGTTTTCATCGATGTGACAGTGGATGTCGATGGTGGCAGGAATGCTGGCTCTTAAAAACTTCGCGACCTCCTTCACGACCATGCCGACCTGCACCGGTATTCTCTCTTCATCCGTTTGCCGGCTGAAGGATAGAATCTGCTTCACCAAGTCCTTGGCCCGGTTGGCCGCCTTCAGCGCTTCCTGCAGATAATCGACCGGTGCTCCCTCGCTGAGCAGGGACAGCTCGGTATACCCGATGATGGCAGACAGAATATTGTTGAAATCGTGAGCGATCCCTCCCGCCAGAGAGCCGATCGCCTCCATTTTCTGAGCTTGCAGCAGCTGGGATTCGAGCTTACCCCTTTCTTCATCCGCCTTCTTGCGGGCCGTGAGGTCCTGAACCAGTGAAATGAAATAAAGGGGCCGTCCATTTTGATCCCGCTGCAGGCTGGCCCAAATCGACGTCCAAACCGTTGAGCCGTCCTTGTGGACAAAGCGCCGCTCCTGCTCACCTGAGGAAATCCGGCCTTCCAAGAGATCCTGCACGAAGTGGGATCTTAAGCCGAGGTCGTCCGCGTGGGTAAAATCAGCTACCGGCCGTCCGATCATATCGCTCCGAGGATAGCCCAGCATTTTGGCCAGAGCCAGATTGACCTCCAGATAGACCCCGTGCAGATCCACCAACGTCATTCCCACGGATGCATTTTCAAAGGCGGTCCGAAAACGCGCCTCACTGTTTCGGAGCGCCTCCTCCGAAAGCTTTCGCTCCGTGATATCCTTGATGCTGCCCTCGTAATACTGCACCTGCCCGGAGCTGTCTCGGAATACAGTTGACTGGTTTTCGACCCACAACGTGGTGCCGTCATAGCGGCGCATCTGGCACTCATAATGCCGGCCGGCCGCTCGCTTGAACTCCTCGCGCGTTTCGGCCGAAACATACAACTCTTCGGCTCGGCGCGCGAGAAAGGTCTCTTTATCCGGGTACCCGAACATTTGGACGAGCATCGGGTTGGCATCGAGGACCAGACCGGAGGGCGTCGTCCGGTAGAGCCCTATGGGCAGATTGTTGAACAAGCTGCGATAATGGGTTTCGCTTTTTTTCAGCGCTTCCTGGGTTGACTTCAACTGACTGTAGTTGTTTTCTAGTTTTTTAATTTGGCCTTTGATCTGCAGCCGCATGCGGCGGAAGGCCCTGCCTAGCGCACCGATCTCATCCGGGCGATCGAGAATCACGGAAGCATCTTCGATATCCAGCTGGCCTTCACCGAACCCCACAGCGGCATCGGCCAGATGCACGATCGGGTAGATGAACCGGCGCGCCGCACGCTGGCTGAGCGAATAGACCGCGATTAACGTTAAAGATAAGATCAAGACGATAATGCTTCCGATCAGGACCACCTGCTTGGCAACAAAGCGTTGATAGTCGGTGTTCACCGCTTCCGACTTTTGGTGCATGGTCAGGACGGGGACGGAGAACTCATCTATATAGGTTGTAGCCGCGATCATCAGCGTACGGCCTTGCACGTTCACGGCGACGGGGGTCATCGCCATGTATTTGCTGCGCACGCGCCCGTCCGGCTCGATCCAATCGTAATAACCGGAACTTTCTTGTCCGGCCAATGACGGTTCGAAAATGGCCCACCACGCCGGCAGCTTCTCGGATAGAAACCGCATGTCTCGATCGACCAGATCGGCGTTGGGATGCACGTGCATGACGCCCGTCCCGGCCTCGTACATGCAAGTATACCCGCTAAGCCCCACGGGTTGCAGGGCAAGCGCTTTGAACGATTCGATATGCTGAAGCTGCGCCACGTCGAGGTGCGGGTTGAAGCTGAGAAACAGCTCGACTTGAGCGGCGACGTCCTTGGCGCGGCTTCGGATAATGGCTTGACCGATTTCCTCGAGCTGCTTCTTTGCGTAATCGCCGAGCTGATAGTTAGAACGATGGATCAGGTCGGCGATATAGCGCTCCGAAAAGAGGGCTCCCAGCACCGTGCAGATAAAGAAGGTGACGACCGGTATCAGCGAGAGAAATAGATATTCGCGGGTGAACTTTCGGACCAATGACTGCGAAGCGCTTTGGGAGGAATTCTTGAGCAACGCCTCCGCATCATAGGAGATGCCCGGCCTTGCCGGACGAAGCGGGGTCTCTGCATCGCGGCTGTGAAAGGGAATCGTCATTTTGCGCCTTGCCGATGGTTGTTCGGTGCCGCTCCTTTCTTCGCTTAAATTGATATCGGTACGAAATCGCAGAACTCAAATTTTTGATTTTGCGTGAATCGGGTGTTGTGGCCGTATTCGCCTCAAATGCTTGCAAGAATTCGAAGAATCAACTATGGTTGGGGTTGATCCTTTTCTCTCCTTGCGGATTCGATGCGTGCAAAACGGATCGACAGGACGCGCCCCCTGGTGATCGACGGGCGTAATGCAAAGCGACCGGCGGAGGTTAAACATGGCGCCCTCTATTCCTCAGATCAAGAGAATCCTCTTTACCACGGACCTGTCGAAACAGGCCGGTTATGCATTCGATTACGCCTTAGGACTTTCCAGTCAATATGGCGCCGGGCTGACCATTCTCTTTGTCATGGAAGACACCCCGCAAGTCCATCCTCAGGATTTCAAGGATTTTTTGGGCGAAAAGCGCTGGGCGGAGGTGCAAAAATCCCTTGAAGACGAGGCCCGTCAAATCCTGATCGGGAAGAAGCGCGAAGGTGTCATGATTCGGCAGAAACTGGAGGAGATGCTGGCGGCGGCTCAGGAACGCCTCGGAGGCTCAAACCGGCCTCCGGACCGGATGGTGGTGACCCACGGCGACGTCGTCGAGTGCATCGTAAACGAAGCTCGATCCCATCAAATCGACTTGATCGTCATGGGCTACCACGCCAAGGGCCGGCTGGAGGAAGCCGTAACCGGCAGCATCAGCCGCAGTGTGCTGCGAAAGACCGAGGTGCCGGTTCTGCTGGTCAAGCTGCCGGAGGATGGCTGATGCGGGATGGTTAGGGGAACTGTGCCACGCCCACGCCGCTTAAAATGTTGAAAGCCTCCGGTTATCCTTTCCGGAGGCTTTCAACGTTTTGCAGCAGAATGTCAGAATCGGCTAAAAAAACCTATCCTGCAGGCCGTAAGGATCCTTGACCTCCAGGGCGGGGTCGAACTTGAGCTTCTTCGTGCCGCGCTGATCCAAGTACTTCATGATCTCGAGATCCACCTTGAGCGGAACTTCGATGCCGGCCTTCGTCAGGGCCTGGCGCAGGTAGGCTTCGGCCCGGCTGCCGAAGGCGATGGAGTCGCCCAGGATGCGCAGACCCTCCGGCGGATTGTGGAAGCCGATCGAGTTTTCGGCGCCGATGAAGAGTACCCGGTAGAAGGCGTCTTCATAGAATTCCTTGGCCTTGTCGTAGAGCTGCTGGTCGATGGCTTTGCCCTCCGCCTGGGCCTTGTGGGCGGTCTCCAGCAGCTTGGCCACGGTGGCGGTCTGGTAGCCGGCGCGGATCATGATGGACACCGTGCGGTCCTGGATGGAAAACACGCGCTCGCGCAGCCAATCGGGGCCCTCGGCGTGGCACTGCTTGCAGGCCTTCATGTCGGCCTGAACCGGGCTCATGACGCGGTGGTCCGAGACCTTGTGGACGCCGACGATGGTGTAGGGCATGTGGCAGTCGGCGCAGGAGGCGCCGGCCTTGAAGTGGGTGCTGCTGTTGGTCCAGAACTCGTATTCCGGGTGCCGGATGAAGCCCATCTTGAACCCGGTGACGGTCTGCTTCCATTCCTTGACCGTTTCGTCCTTGCGGATCTGCTTGATGATGTCCTCGATCGTGATGGCGCCGAACTTGCTGTTCTGCCAGGGGAAGTAGAGCCCGACGGACTTGTTGTCCTGGTCCTTGGGGATGTTGTAGGTCACGTGGCACTGCGCGCAGACGGCCGAGCGCATCTCCTGGCGGGTCAGCTTGGCGGGATCGACCCCCATGGACTTGTAAGCCTCGATCAGCGTGAACCCTCTCGATATCTTGAGGCTTTGGTCCCTGTTGTCGTGGCAGTCGATGCAGGCGACCCCCAGGTCGCGATTTTTCTCGGGGATTTTGCCAAGCACTTCCTTGAACGGCTTCTGGTAGTAGTCAACGCCCATCTCCTTCTGCAGCCCCGGCGCATAAGGGCTTTTGCAGCTCAGGCAGACGCCGCCGGCGCCGATGCGCGAGGCGTCGATCTCGACCTGGTCGCGCACCATGAAGGCGTGGCCACGGGGTTCGTTGTACTCCACACCGAAACCCCAGCCGTTGAACAGCAGCGCCATGTAAGGAAACATGGAGAGCTTGTCCACGCTGACCGCCCCGCCGTCCATGCCGATCTTGTATTTGCTGCGGCGGCTGGGAACGGGCTCGGCGGTCTTCTTCCAGAGCTCGTATTGCTCGGGATAGGCCTTGCCCCAGACCGCCGGGTCGATCTCCCCGTCCGGGATGGTGACGGTCTTTACCGCCTGCGGTTTGGGTTGTTCGCAGCCGGCAAAGACGAATGCCAGCATGATGCACACGCTGACCGCCAGGATGTGTTTTGCGCTGTAGGACATCTCCCCCTCCTCAGATTTGGGTATTGGATTGAACCGGGCCATTGGGTTTCAGTTCGTCAGCCGGACGCCGGCCAGCTGGTGCTGCAAAAACCGATGGCAGTCCCAGCAGTTGCGATCCTGGTTGATCATCGCCACGCGTTCGGAATGGCAGCGGATGCAGTTGGCCTGCACGAATTTCTTTCCGCGCTCGGAAATGGTGATGGTCGCGGGCGTCTGGCCGGAATAAAACACGAGGACGTCCTTCATACCGTCGACCGTTTTCCAGACATAGTAAGCCGGCATATTTTCGTGCGGCAGATGGCAGTCGACGCAGCGGATGGTGCGGTGGGCGCCGACGTTGAACCACGCCTCGAACTGGGATTCCATGACATGGCAGGAGTTGCAGAACAGCGGGGATTCGGTTTTGGCCATAAGCTGGGGCGGGCCGAAGGAGAGGAAACCGCCGACCGCGCCGCCCAGAACGACCAGCAGCACCAGCACCTTCCAGTTGAGCTTTTTCAGGAGACTCATCGCTTCGCAACCTTTTTTTGAAGGGTTACGGCCAAGGGGCCTGGTCTGTGCGATGATGCCTGAATCCGGGAGGCCCCGCTTTGCTTCCTTACGAACGACTGCAGAACCTGGGATGAGAAGAGACGTTGGCTCAATGCATACCTTTTCCATATATTTAAAAAATTGACTTAAGTCAAAAAGAGGACGCCGCCGCAGTGGAACTGGCGACCGCGCTGGCCGGACCCGGAGTGGCCGTCCAAGGCCGGCCCACGGAAGGTAAACTGCAGCTGCAGACGGTCACGCGTCGTCCGATTCGCAGGCGATACGGAAGGAGGGGTTCTGGAGCTTCGAACGCCTGCACTTGGGGCACCTGCCGGGGCGCGTCAGCCGCCGGCGGTCCTCGAACACGTAGCCGCACAGCAGGCATTCGCTGGGGGTGAGAATGAATTGGCCCCCCGCGGCTTGCACCGAGCGCTCAACGTGGATGAGGTGCTCATAGACCTCTTTTTCCTTGATGCGCAGTTCCTCCGAAAGCCCGCGGGCGTCCATCTCTCGATCGCTTAAAAGCGCTATGATTTTGCGGCGCAGGGTCTGGGTCTCCACAAGCAACCTCCCTGATCCAGGAACCATGGCCCCAACCGCACGGAGCCGCTCGGATAAAGCGGCGGCCCTCGGCTGCGTCGCGGACCGTCGGCCGAAAAAACGGCGGTGAAATTACACGCGTTAACGACGTGCCCGATCCCTGACAAATGTCAAGCGGCATTCGGGGTCAAGCCTTTTTGACAATGGTATATAGAAGGAGATTGAGCTTTATGAAAGCTAAGGAATTCGATAAAAAATTCGATGCTGGAGACCGTATTGTTCAATATCTTGACCTGGAGCGCGCTGTCCGGCCCGGCCAAGAGCAGAGACGGGTCAATGTGGATTTCCCTTCATGGATGATCAGCCGGCTGGATCAGGAAGCTAAACGGTTGGGCGTGCCGAGGCAGTCCCTGATCAAGATTTGGATTGCCGAAAAACTGCAGAGCATGTAACTGCGCCTTTTATAAACGGGCAGAACCTGCACGAGATCGAAACCCTTGCCGCGGCGGCCGAGTCTGTGGGACTGAATGGAGGCGAGTTGGACGAAGTCCTCCGCAGCAAGACCTCCAAGACGGCCGTCGATCAGGATTGGCTGCGGTCCCATCATCTGAGCATCACTGCGGTCCCGACCTTCCACCTGAACGGGGAGAACCTCGTGGGCGCCCAGCCCTACGAACAGCTGGCGGCGTTTCTG
>Ga0209288_10000545_pt1 | contig 11348 bp, 28 predicted proteins | sample PPLLaktember2015_4_FD_187261 | JGI IMG/M metagenome (GOLD analysis project Ga0209288, IMG submission 187261) | Freshwater sediment microbial communities from Prairie Pothole Lake near Jamestown, North Dakota, USA - PPLs Lake P8 Core (1) Depth... | ecosystem: Environmental > Aquatic > Freshwater...
AGAAGTCGAACACGTCGCCGTTGATCTCAGCACGGTTGATCTCAGGATCGGTCCACATCACACCGTCAGGAGTTTGGATGCTGCCGTGATCATAAAGACCCTCTAGCAGTTCTTCATAGCAGCAAACGTCATTCTGCTGGATGAAGTCTTGGATGCTCTCATCATTCTCAATCCAGAGCACTACATTCCAGGTCTTGTAGTTTGCCCAACCGTTGTAGGTAACATCCAGCAGGTTGGTCTGGTGAGTGCGGGTTGCGGTTGCCATGGGGTTCAGGTGGTGAACTGAGAGAAGTGTAGCACGGAAAGGGGGGCGTCGGTGCCCCCCGTGAGAGGCGCTCAGATGGCGCTGGTTCCCTTGCTCACCCAGAGTGCCAGGCGCATGGTCGATGCCTTGCTAACCTGCTGAGCGGTGCGTCCGTGAGCGATGGCAGCAGTCTTCAGGCAGTGGCGCTTGGCGTCGGTGTTGCCCACCAGGATCATGCGGGCGTTCTGGAGGAGTTGCTGCTGGGTCATGGTCGGTTCAGGTGGTGAACGTGTTCAGTATAAGGGCAGGATGGGGCAGGTCTAGGGGCAGGATGGACAGTTCGAGGAAGTGGCACAAGGTGCCTTGCTAGGAGTTGCCGCGGCCCTATACTGAGGTCACAAGCGAAGGAGGGGCGGGGTAGCCCTGTAGATGAAAAAGGTCGTCACTCCCCCTGCCTACTTTTTTTAATAAAAAAAAGTATAAAAAAAGGGAGCAAATACGCTCCCCTTTTGTATCATTCTTCAGGTCCAAAAGCACACTCTAGGGAGTGTGCTTCCTCATCACTCCACCCATAGGTTCCGTCTTCATTCTCAGGGTAGTCGATGTAGTTCCATCCTTCCATAATGTCGTCCATGTTGTCTTCCAGGTATTCTTCCAGATCACAGAATTCTTCGATCTGAAGGCAGTCGGTGAAGGCGGTGGTCATGGTCGGTTCAGGTGGTGAACGTGTTCACTGTAGCATGGGGGTGGGGGCACCTGTTGTGCCCCCTTGTGACAGTTTAGGCAGTGACCTCCATCCACTCCTGTTCGTTGCAGTAGATGACGATCGGAGCGCCACCCAGTTCGATGCTCCAATCGTAGGCAACGTCGACGGCGTGCTCCTCGCTGGTGAAGAACTCCGCGTGATCCATGCCAGTGCCCTTGGGGGCGGCGCTCCAGGAAGTGAATGCCATTTGGGGTGTCTCCCGTGTACCCATACAGTATAGAGGGTCTGTAGGGGCAGCAGCGCCACCCCTTGTGCATCTTAACAGACCGTCACACTAAACCCTTGTGCATCCTACGGTAGGCAACCCAGGTGATCGCTTGCACTTGCGCAGCAGAGTGATGAGAATTCGTCACCTCTGAGATGATCTTAGCAGCATCACGGTAGGCGTCTTGAATGTGGCGGTAGGTTTTATCAGTCAGAGAAGGGACATCCTTCAGAGAGGTGACCGTACCGTTCCAAACGTTGTAGGCATGACCGTCGATGCAGGGAGTGTCGCTGTCACCGTTACATGCGATGCAAAGGAAGAATGCAACGGTCTTGTTACCCCTGAGGACTGATACGATCTGTTCACGGGTTAGTTGACAGTCAAGAATCGTAGATGCCTTGTCTTTGTTGTTTGAATAGGTGCCAACCTTGACGCTGCTGTAGTCGATCTCTGCTGCCCATGCTCTCAGCATAATTTCAGCGTCGATGATGTTTGACTCCCACCGATTGTTTGGGGAAAGTGCAGCGATGACACCTGCCACGATGTCAGAATGCACACCGTACTTTTCACCTAAAGTGACACAAATCTGGTAAGCGTTGTTATACCATTGCATCCCGACCTGACGATCGTAGATGCTGCTCTGGAAGTAGGTTGCCAGGATGGAGTCGGTGTGTGCCATGGTGTGGGGTGGTTGGCGTTGAGAGAATCCTACAGCAGCAGCAAACTCCCTAGAGTGGGGGTCTGTGCAGGTTAGTCAAGTGGCACAAGGTGTCAACGTGAAACCTGAATGTTAGAAGAATCTGCACTTAGAACTGCGACAGCATTCATGACTTTAACTGCCCCCGATGTGGCAAGAATGATAAAGACGCAGGAGAGAAACTTCACGGGAAAAAAGTATAAAGGAAAGGGGGCAGAATGCCCCCCTGATACTATCAGGCAACTGCTGCAGTCACCTGGGTGAGTTGATCACCACGGATTGCCAGATTGATGAACTTACCCACGGAGTCCTCGTTTTCGATCACCAGGTTGAGATCAGCAACGAATTCTACAGGATCAGTCACGTTGTAGGTGTAGTCACGCCCACCGTTGAAAGTAACAGTCACTTGACCGTCTTGCACTTCGCTGATGTTTTCGATGGCGCTGGATTGGAACTTGAACATGATGTTAAAAAAAGTAAAGGGTTGAGTGAAGTGTTTTGAGCGGGATGCTTCACCCCCGCTGATGTGATCAGTATGGCACGGATTGGGGGTGGGGTCAACCCCCTGTGTGCCAGTTGCTCAATCGTCTGACTCGGCAGGATCGCCTAGCAGTTCGGGATAGTATTCGCTACACTCCGTGAGCAATTCTTCATCAGAATAGCGTCCATAACCCTCATCCAGGTAGTCATAACAGAGTTGGGTCATCGTCTTGAGGTCCATGTCATCCAGCATCTGCTGAATGAGAGCATCTTGCAGTTCAGAACGGTTCATCAGAAGGAGAGGTAAGGGTGATCAGAGTCTAACACATCGTTGGTGTCAGATGCGGTGAGCAGTGTTGTGATGGGATAATACTCATCCGCATCAGGATCATACACTGTCGGGGTGCAGTCTAACTGCTCTGCTGTCATAGATTGCAACATGACCAGCAGATCCTTATAGGTTTGGCAACCATAGGGTGCGTTAGGTGTCATCAGACTTCATCCCTCATTTCGGTGAGTTTGTCATACAGAAGTGAAATGTCTACCTCTGTGAGTTCAGTCAGGTAGCACCAATCGCTACTGTCAAGAATTGCCATCAGGGCATCAATCTCTTGATAGTTAAGATGTGTGAGTGTCATCATCAGTAGTCGTAGTTTCCGTTGAGGTACTCATTCATGTCAAACTCTTCATCATGAAACTCAGGAATGTCGAAGATCTCAGCATCGGAGTCTTCAATCTCATTCAGGATGTAAGTGTCGAAGTCCATGAGTGTTTCAGGTGAACGAATGTAGATTAACCAGAATCTGGGGGGAGGTCAATCCCCCCTGTGCCAGTTGTCAGATCATCACAAGGGCAGGTGATTTCTTTACACTAAAGGACATGAAATTGCTGCATTCAATAGACATGCCTTCAGTACCAAACTCTTCGATGACTTCCCAGGTTTCGTGATCTTGTTTGATAATCACGGCACCCTGATAATCAGGGTCATTAGACATAGATTTGTAGATTCCAGAGGCATAACCAATCGTAGAACTTAATGCCTTTTGATTGAAGAAACCATAGTCGTTTTCACCGAATCCGATCACTTTGTAGAGAACAGTCATGGGGTGAATCCCTCAGGAACAAACGTAGTTTGGCATGGGATGGGGGGCAGCACAACCCCTAGTGTGCCACCAGATCAACTGTCACAAGGGCTTGACATCTCTTCAGAATCTTGCTAGAATCGCTTTGCTGCCGTTGAAGATAAGTTATAAGACATCTTAAGTATAATCTAAAGAGATGCCGAAGGCATACCCCGAAGGGGTATAGTTTAAGACAAATGATATAATTTAAGACAATAAAAAAGGCAAGGACACCACTCCCTGCCTCTGTTACCCTATCCACCTTATGTGTTATGATATATTGTCTTCTCTCTCGTGTATGGGTGACGATATTCTCGAATCACCCAATAGGAGTAGGGAGACTTGAACTCCCACGAGGTTGCCCTCAACAGATTTTAAGTCTGGTGTGTCTACCGATTCCACCATACTCCCTTATGTGTATAAGTATACGTTATCTCGTCGAGATTGTCAAGTGTATTGATAATCTCGTCATGATATGATATACTAGATGTTGTGTATAATCTCGTCGAGATGTATGATATCTCGCACACATCTCGACGAGATCTCACTCACCAGGCATTCGCAAACACGAATCCGTCTACGAACTCATAGTCATAACGAAGTCCTTGATCCCATGTTGCCTGCCAGTCAACTACCACGAACGAAGGAACATTCAACGCATAACAGTCAGTTGTAAACTGTTCTGCAAAGTCTGCCTCATCCTCATAACGCCCCTGGAAGGCATCTTCAAAGTGCTCAAGATCACTTTCATCCCAGATCTCAAGGAAAGCATCTACAGCATCTTCTCCGTAGTTCTCACAGAGTTCTGCGCAGAGTTCTTGATGCTCTTCGGAAATCTCTTTCGGTTCTGGTTTGTTCAGAAGACCTTTTGCATCCAGGAGTTGAGTATAAAACTCAGTATACTTGAGTTTACCATCAATTTCATAACCACATGCCCGAAGAATGTCGGACATCTTAGCAGGTGGTTCTTGTGCCTGCATTTCAGTCACTTTGGAAACGAGTTCGGTGCCGATCAGCATGGTGTGTCTCTCAGGAACAAATGTAATGTAGCAGGGTTTGGGGGGCATGTCAACCCCCCTGGTCCAGTTCAGAAGGCGTCACACATCATAGCAGATGTTGCTCCGCTTCACTTCATCATACCATGCCATGGCAACGTCGTCCATAATCGTGGTCAGAGACATGCAGAAATTAGCATATTCTGCCCGAGAATTCATCAGTTCCGTGCGGTGCTCATGGCGCTCAACAATCCGAGTGTTGTAGTAGTTCATGGGGTGTCTCAGGAACAAATGTAATGTAGAACGGATTGGGGGATTATGCAACCCCCCTTGTGCCAGTTCTCAAACTGCCAGCGCCAGGGCAGGAATCTCTACCAGTTCTGGCGATTTGTCATTCTCAAACTGGTGCATATTGTAGCACACCCATTCACCATCACGGAAGAGATAGGCAAATTCTTCATTATCAGAGAGATACTCTTCAAGTGAAGCATCAAGACATGGGAGGCAGTTTTCACCACGCTGAGAGTAATATTGGGGACCATAAGATCCATCAGCACTATCATCCCAACGGTGATCAGTCCAGCAAGATGACATATCACCACCGTCAATCAGTTCTGCAGCAAGTTCTTTGCTGTTATAATGAGTCTTCAGAATACGACCCAACCATTCGGGATAACCATCAGAATGATGATACGCCGAAAGAATAGATTCATCAGAGAGTTGAATGCCGATGCGTGAACGAGTGCTCATGGTGGTGTGGTGTTGAACGAATGTAATGTAACCCCCCTGCACCAGAAGCACAAGGGGGTGTGTGCCAGTATCAGACCTGGCACATGGCACTCAAACGATTGCGAATATCAAACAACTCCATTTCATCCATATCTGCAGAATCAAGATCTACAGGAGCGAATTCTTCAAGATTCACAGTTCCATTCTTATAAATGGGTGCAAAGTACAACTCATCGCCATCTTCCTGGGAGAGAGTATACACACAACCGTGATCAGGAAAGGTGATGAAAACCATGGGGCGTTTGTGTTGAACAGAACCAACATAACCCCGCTTCCTGGTTCTTCAAGGCAACACTAGACCAGTTCACAAGGCGGCACAACCCCACACCAATTGGCAGGGTGCTGTGGTATCTTATAGGGACAATCAGATGAGGGGAGGGGTATCCCTGTGGACGACAATACATCGCCACCGCCCCTGCCATAAAATAATTATATAACGATAGTGTTATACCATTATAGTATATTATAATAAATGTGCCAGTATAGGAACTGGCACATTACTCACCACGGATCTAGATCCTTGATGCTAGCATGTACATCCTCGTCACCTTGTAGATCAAGCAGTTCTCGCCAATTAATGTCTTCTAAATCTAGATCATCATAACACTCAACGTATAGAGTGACACTTACCTTGCGTTTTTGTGCGATCATGAGTATCTCGTGGGTTGTTCTGGTATTCTATCATGCATAATGGCGATATGCAAGATCTTGATAATCTTGCCCATCCCGTGCGTAATCCTCGTCGAGATTTGGTGTGCCTAGATCGGCATAAGTATCCTCGTCGAGATCTGCGTAATCGTTGCCGAAAGTATAGTCGAGATCGTAGTCGTCGTACATAAAACTCGCCGAGATTGTGTAACTTGGAGTATTATAGCGTGACCTCGGCGAGATTGCAAGCCCTGTGCCCACCCAAAATCTAGACGAGATCATGAGATTATATAGCAAATATAGCATCATATTGTGTTATAACGCTAACATTATATAGTTTTACAATCTCGCCGAGATCTTATGTGGGTCTCAGAGCATTTTGGTGGGGTAGGGGTTGACAAATTGCGCTCCTTATGCTATGCAGGCCAAACTCACAAGACTCGGAGGCATTTATAAGAATTTATAAGCATTTATAAACATTAAGAGAGCATTAAGAGAGATTTATAATATTATATAATCATATAACACTTCTATTATACATTTTTGCCAACATTCATTAAAAAGTATCAAGAAATACTCAAAATCCTACATAGTAGTGTTGTACAATACATTAATAGTACTCTGCACTATTATGAGAAGCATTATATACCTAATCATCAACAAAGACAATGGATTCAAATACGTGGGTAAGACTACGTTAATGATGAATAAAGAATGGCAGGCACATATAGAGGCATCTAAAAAGATGTCAAAAGAACCCATTCACAAAGCATTTCGCAAGTTCGGTGTTCATAAGTTTATCATACGTGAATTAGATGATTGTCATGAAAAGCAATTAGAAGAAAAGTATCAATTCTGGATAACCAAATATCAACCAGAATATAATGACTTACCCAAAATTAAACCACCACCAAAACCAAGACCCATATCAACAAATGCCTGGGGCACTGTAATTAAGGAAGAACATAGAGGAAATGGTAAACACTGTGGTCTTAGAATAAGAGGTACAAATATTGAAACTGGTGAAATAAAAGAATGGAATACCGTAAGAGAAGCAGCAGAAGAAATTACGGGTGATCCAAGAAAGAATTCAAATATATTAGTGACTGCACGTAGGAATGGTAAGTGTTATGGATATAAATGGAAAATACTTGAACAAAAGAACAAGAAAAAAGCAATCTATGGAATCAATAAATTAACAGAAGAAAATGGACCAGAATATGAGAGTATTAAAGCAGCATGTAGAGCATTAGGTAATGGATGTGCAGGAACCTCATTGAAAAAGAGTCTAGAACATCCTGGTCAGTATAGTTGGAAAGGATACTACTGGTATTATAAGAATATATAAAGAAACTTAAAATGAGATTATGATTGAATATAGTCAGGTATTAGAAGACACTATCTTTCCAAGTTTTATAAGATCCTGTGTTCCAAACTTAGATCTAAAAGAACTAGAAAAAGAGTGTTATTTGATTCAAGAGAATGAACCATCCATTAAGGCATCAAATCATGGTGGTTATCATTCTCCAACTAAAAACCTAAATGAATGTGGAAACTATAAAAACTTTGAGCAACTGATTCAAACAGTAAGAAAGTTTTCTCAGGATACTGTAGATTTCTATGATTTAAATATTAATTTATCATCTTTGTACTGGTGGTTTAATATTAATAAGGCATATCAATATAACTTTGTTCACCACCATTTTAGAGCAGATTTGATTGGTGTCTTTTATATAACTGCTCCGAAGGATTCTGGAAATTTAACCATTGTAAGAAAAGACGGATCCGAATATGGTAACTTATACGCTCGTAAGTTTAATATGTTAGAAATAGAAATAGGAGCAGAAACTGGGCGTCTCTATCTCATTCCTGGTCATTTATGGCATTATGTGAAGTGTAATGAGAGTCAGGAAAACAGAATATCAGTCTCATTTAACATTTACTTCTAAAAATCAAACTTACAATGAATCCATCCAGTGCAAATATATTTTGTTTCGCATTTTGGACTCACACCGCGATGAACATAAGTCCAGGTTGCAGGAAAGAATAGAAGTTTTCCCTGTTCTGGTTTAATTTTAGTTCCATCAATGAATTCAGTTTCACCCTCATGATGAACATCATTCAAATACCAAATATAAGTAAAAACCCGATATCCATGTTTCATATCATAGTGCCAATCCTGATGCCAGGTATAGTGCTCTCCTGGACGGGTTCTTTGAATTTGATATCCACTATCACATAATTTATTTTCTAAACCCATGACTATTTCTGGGTTAATTGAATCACAATACTTTATATAATTAATAAGTGGTTGGCGAAGTGAGTCATAAAAAGTATCGTCCTCGTTTTTCCAATCACTCCATTTAGTGATGTATAAGTCTGTTGACATTTTATATTCTGGTTGAATACAAGATTCACTATCGCTACCATCACCAATTACTTTTCCTGGACCTTTTTTGTCATCAGACTCAAACTTCTGAATTATGTGTTGACAAAATTCAGGTGTGAGATTGTTTGGATACACCTGAATTAAATCTTTCATCTCCATGTTTACAACTCCTTTGTGTCCATTGAAGAGACGGGAGATTCAATAAAAATCTCAATGATTGTTTCCTTATTCCAATGCCGTATTACACCAGCAATGATGAAACAGTTCGTGATCAGATAAGTTGCAAAGATAATAGTGCGAATGATTGCAACGTTATCCGATTCTTTATCACATTTTGATGCCTTTTCACCCAGTGCCTTTGCCCACCATCTCCAGGGATTTTTAGGTGCCTTTGCCCACCATCTCCAGGGATTTTTAGGCTTCATGAACTGATTCCCTTGATCTGACATAAATGAGTTCTTTCCATTGGTCTATGTAGCAAAGAACAAGTAATCGTTCATTTTCATGAATGGAACAGGCATAAAGGTTTTCGGAATCCTTGGGGCGGACGTTGGATTCAATGGTAATATATTCCTTTCCCTTGAAGTACACCCACCCCTCAACACCCTTACCATTATTCCATATCACATAATCATTGACTCTGGGATTGTATTTCATACGTCAAGTAATAAACACATCAACAATACGGGAGTTCTCCTCATTTGCCAGAGCGAACTTATGTGCATTCACCACACGTTCCATGATACGATCCGTATAACGGTCATCAAAATCATTAGACTTGGAAAGAATCTCAAATGCCTCTGTATCAGATTCTGCAATCAAACTAATCGTGCCACCATACTCCGAAGAAGGAAAAGGAACCCAGTAGGTGACGATGTAAAGATACTTCATTTGATGTTTTAAATTACTCCTTGATTGTAACCGAATGTTTGAGATTTGTCAATTGGCGTTGAAGTTCAATCTGAATTAAAATCAGATGTGAGTACAAAAAAGACTGATACTCAGTACCCTCAATGAGAGAGGTAAGATTATCAATCTGCATCAGTGCCAGAATGAGTTTTGTTTGATCATTCATTACATGAACTCTTCCATGTAATAATCAACAGTTACCTCAAGTTCTGCTGCTTTTTTCTCAATCTCATTTTCAATGATCATTTTAGATTCTTGCTTACGTAGTTCATGCTCAAGATAGGATTGATTCATGTCATGATGCATTAATTCAACCTCTGCATGTTTGGTAAAATCATTAAATGCCTTGATGAATTGTTTGATGTCTTCGTTGTTCATTTGGCGTAACTGCAATCGTGATGAGGTTGTGGAAGTTCGGCACAGACTTTATCATATGCCTTGAATAATTCTTGATCGCGTTTAATGATCAGACCATTCCACATGAGAATGGCGATGATTCCAAGAAACCAGTAGGATGTTTTCATCAGCAGGCACCTGCCATCGGATTGCCAAGTTGAGGCAGGTTAGAGTTATCACCCGTTTGACTGTAACCGTATGCCACACGCTCACGAATGTCCAACAGCATTTCTACTTTGTTGAGAAACTTCTTTGACACTTGACCGTGAGGAGCAAAGGTGACGGCACGAAGGAACCAAGTGGTAGAAATGTCACCATAAGGAGTCTTGACAGGATAGAAATCAACCACCATATTGCCATCCTTGCTGGTCAGTTGAGGAGTTTGCACTGGTTGTGTCCCGATTACCTTTGTATTATAGGTCAGAAGGACGGCACCACGTCGTTGCGTATGCCAGTTTGCGATCTGTCCATCAGTTCCCAGTAGGAATGGAGTTTATCATAAAGTGCTGGCACACTGCCATATTCTTTTGCAATACGATGTTCATCTGCATTTTCAAGATTTTGCAGTGCAGAGAGAATCACACCCATCTCATGTACATTTAAATTAACTGTTGCTTCTGTAATTTTCATTATTCAATCCCAACTAACGTTTTGAAGTAAAAAACCAGGCATCACATAAGTCCAGGCACCCAGTCCATCTGCAGCACCAGATCCACCAACCTTATATTCCCACTTATATTCATACTTATTATGACTGTCCCAGGTCATATAACCTTTTTCTTTGTCAAATCGTCCTTTGATGGTCAAACCAAACTTATTAGAGAAGATATTGCGAGTGCGAAGAGCACCACTCTTTTCACGGGTTTCAACTACCTTACACACATCAGGATAGGTTTGAACACCCGCCTCAAGCATACAAGGAGTTTCATATGTGAAAGGGCGATATGTTTGTTGTTCTTGTGCAACGGCAGGAGCAGCAGCAATCAGAACAGCGGCAAGAGCAAGCAGTTTTTTCATGATTTCAAATGTTTGATAAGTTCTGGAAAATTTGCGTGTCCTTTGTATAATATACCACCAATCACCATAATGTCAAGTAGAAAGAGCACTACTAGCATAATGGTGGCGTAGAGTGTATTTTTATTCACCCAACGACTCGCCAACAAACAACAGCGTTGCCCTTACGCGGAGAAGCAATATGAGAAAAAGCAGCATAAGAAAGATCCAAGTCAGCATGAGAATATGGACCACGATCATTGACACGAACAATTACTTGTTTTCCATTGTCTTGATTTGTGACTCTAATTTTGCTTCCCATACGTAAGTAAGGATGAGCAGCAGTCCAACGGTAAGCATCAAATCGTTCTCCATTTGCAGTAGTTTGCCCATGAAATCCATCACCAACACCATAAAATGTGGCAATACCGCAGGTCAGTCCAGCAATTAGTCCAATCATCAACTCAATTCAATACGATCAAATACTAGCATACCAATCTCAAAAAGCAACTCATCGTCCATGTCACCCATGGCAGAACGAATACCCTCAATCACAGCACCGTGCATGTATTCTGCATATTCAGGATCTTCATAGATGTGATTGATCACTGCAGGTTTGAGAGCATCGGCAATCTTGGAAATAGATGTAGTAGAGAGTTTCATAATCAGTTGATGAGTTCGTTCAGAAAGCAATTGGAGAGCACATAATCATCCCA
>Ga0209288_10000546_pt1 | contig 11326 bp, 13 predicted proteins | sample PPLLaktember2015_4_FD_187261 | JGI IMG/M metagenome (GOLD analysis project Ga0209288, IMG submission 187261) | Freshwater sediment microbial communities from Prairie Pothole Lake near Jamestown, North Dakota, USA - PPLs Lake P8 Core (1) Depth... | ecosystem: Environmental > Aquatic > Freshwater...
GGATCAAATCGGAGTGTGTGTAGACACGAACGTCGATCTCTTTGACGATGAAGACCTCTCCGTTAAAGAGTAGATAGAGACGGTAAAATTGACGTAAGGATATTAAAAAGATGCCTGTTTCAAACCCAGTAGCACAACAGTGGTTAGACCTGATCGCTTACGCAGAAGGTACTGACCGTGATCGTAAGGGTGAAGGTTACGACATGATGTTCGGGAGACGACGCTTTACTGATTCCAGGCGTCACCCCAATGTAGTTATAAAAACACCTACTTTCCCTCGTGGCAGTGCAGCCGCCGGAAGATATCAATTTATGCCTAGTACCTTTCAAGAGGTGGCCGCAAAAAGAGGTTTAAAAGATTTTGGACCTCTTTCTCAAGATCTGGCGGCCCTGGAATTAATTGAACGTGCTGGCGTTAACCCCTACGTCGAAAAACCTAGTCGTTCATCGATCCCTAAGTTAGCCCGCATTTGGGCTTCTCTTCCTACGCAAGAAGGGAAAAGTTACTACAATCAACCGGTAAAATCTTTCCAGGAGCTTGAAAAATTCCTTGGTTCTACTCAGGCAAGAGCTGTTGCATCAAATCAAACCGCCTCTACGGGAATAGACGCTAAAACTCCTCCTAAGTTTAATTTTCAAGAAGCACTTAACAATGTGCTTCAGAAGTTTGCTGTCCAGTCTTTGGGTTCTCCGTCCGCTGAGTTTACACCTGAAGTGCAGCGTTATCTCGCCGTGGCATCCGATGTCGACGCTGGTGACTCGGACGTCGTAGAAGACTATGAGACTAAAGCGCTTCAATCGATGTTGAATGATGGCGGTGCGGCTACGGGAGCTTTTGGTTTATTAAAAGACGTACTCGATCTCAAGCGACAGGAAAGTGAGTACAACAAGGCAGCGTCCAGTGCTGCTACTACTCCCACTTCTGGTGTAACTGCTTCCGCTTCTCAGAACACAGGGGAACTGATGAGCATTGTTGATCTTGGAAAACGCTTGCAGGAGAAGGGATTTCGGATAGGAGAGCACCCAGCATTTGGTAAAGTTGGGCAGCACGCTCCTAAATCTCATCATTACGCTGGTCACGCTCTGGACATTACAGATTGGGGCGAAGGAGATTGGAAGTCCCGCATCAATCAACTTGGAGCGAGTTTGAAGTCGGCTGTTCCCGGCGCGGAAATCTTTTACCCGAAAGACGACCCCGTGGGGGGACATCACGAACACGTGCATTTTGCCGTTCCTGGAGGCAAGGTTCGCGTCACTGAGCAGTTGAGAAAACTGTTGGGTTGATTGTTATACTTGATTGAGAGCTATAGAAATTATGGGCGCCTCTCCTCAACAGAAAGCTATGGACGCGGCCAGGGAGTCAGTCGAAATGGCCGTGGGTCGTCAAGAGATGCTTGAAAGGAATATTCGGAGACGTAGTACAGGTTTTGAGAAAAAGGCTAAAGGGCAATTAGAAACATTAGAAAGTGCCGCAGGTACAACTCTACCTGACTACATTTCGGCAGCAAAATCTCAATTCGGCGAGATTCCAACGATTCAAGCGACACAACAGAAGTATCAGGATATGTTGAGCAACTTTGATCCAGGTTTAATTGGATCTGCGTCTGATCAACGTCTGCGTGATTCGTTGATGCAGAGTGCCCAGCAATACGCACAAGGCATCAGCAACGTGGCTGGTGAGGTAAGTGGCCGTCTGTATAAAACTCTCGATGAGCCTCAAAAACAATTTGAGCGTCTCGCTGGTAGCGCCGCTACTAACTTACAGTTAGATTCCATGGCGATGAGGATGGCTACACGTCCTAAAACAATTCGTTCCGATGTTGGCTCAATGAAGGATCTGTACACCTATAACATTTGATGCACATTCCTGCGTCAAAACATGAACGCCGTGTGGGGTTTCACGCTGAAGCCCCGTTCGCGAAGCACGACTATAGATTTCGGAGCAGAGACGTTATTCGGATGGCCGGTAGTGTCTGGTCTGAATCTGCAGACGAGCACAGTAAAAAGCTCCAGAGGGAACGAGATCGTGAGCGTATGAGAGAAACCCCTGTTGGTTTAGGGTTTGCCGATCGTGATAACTACGGCCCAGACAATTCGTATGACAGCGTAGCTACTCTTAGTAGTATACGCGGCCCAGAGGACTATACGCCTCGATAAAATCATAAACTCGTTGTTGACTATTAAGTAAGCTAGGAAAATAAAAAATAAAACCAAAGCATTTATTTGTATTTACTTTTCCAAAGTCTTCCGTATCTGTAAGGACTTTAGGGTGTTCTTTCATAATACAAACGGGCAGATCTAAACCGATCCGCTGCGTGGTAATAAGAGCAACTTCGGAAGAAGTTAGAAATAAGATACCCTCGTCAAACTCAGCTTTTCTGTAACGACGGAGCATCTCCTCCATCCAAATCCTCTGAGCTGACTTAACAAATCGCCTGCGCTTTACATAAAGCCTATACTCCGGAGGTTGCTCCATGGAATACAGGACACTCTTAGGCGGGTATAAGTAAACATTTTTTGCCTTCCACGACTGTTTCAGACCGTTTTCACGCGGAGAAAAATATTTTTGAGCACCCACGTACGTATTCGCGTTTTCGCTGGATGCGGGATCAAGCTCGATAGATCCGCCAAAAAAAGCAGCCGTCGTCGCCAGCACGTTGACTGGCGATATGTAATCTTCAACGGCGCAAGGCATCTTCTGAGTATTCCTTAATCAACTGATCTACTTTATCTAAATCAATGACGTGCACCGATAAACCAAATGGTGCGACCATAACAACCACGGGAGCATCTGTTTCTTTTTCTTTGTCGATTACGTTGATCAACTGAGACAGACAATCCGCCAAAGATTCATTCAACATCTCTTCAGCTAGCGCCCTGTCTTTAGCGATCTCAGAAACAGTCATGTACTGACTCGCTTCAGAGTTAGACGGATTAAAGAACAAAGCACCCGCACCTTTGGCTTTGCGGAACTCCGCGTACAGCGTAGTTACGTCGCCCAGAATCATACGAACCGTGTTTTCGGAAACACGATTCTTCACTTCACTTTTACCGAACAGCATGTTCTTCAGCTGTTCGCCGATCTCACGAAACTTGTTCATTGTCGTAATTTGAAAAATTGTTCCAGGCGTCGCTCAACACTTTAGTCGAGTCGTACAGGAAGTTCGAAGGGTTGTTTTCCGAAGGATCTAGTTTGCAGAAGTGACGCCCTTCAACTAACCCCGAAGCGCCTCCTGAAACAATACCCTGATGTATCAATTTGTCTATACGCACACTAGGAATACCTAAGCGCACCGCCAAAGCTTTTTTAGAAATGAACGCCGTGGTGATCTTCCCGCTTTTTGAATTAGCGATCATTTGAAGTGAGGTGTCGATGTTGTTCAACACCTTCAGGATTTCTAGAAATTCAGATTGTTGTGCCATGTTGTTTTAAAGAGGGCTGCACCGCCACCCAGTACTAGGCAGCGGTGTTCAGTTACCGTCTCCGAGAAAAGGCAAAAATCGGAGAACACCCTCAGGGTACCAGACACCGGCCTTTCTTACTGGTCTGGTGGCTTTACTTTACAGGAGGTTTTCCAGTTGTGTTGCAAAGTCTTGAGGTTCGTCAATCAAGAGACGGATGAGATTCGTCAGTTTGTAGTCGATTTTAGAGGTGTTGACTTCTCGCTCATTAAGGATTAGCCAGTATTTATAAGCATTCAGAAGGTACATATGGGTCTGTTTAGCTCGTAGTGCCTGTCCCTTCCACTTTTCGTAGTCAAAGCTATTGGAGTGCCTAGAGCTACCTGTCTTTAACTCCAGCTCGCGAATTTCGATCTGAAGCTCGATGTCCTTTATGGTGTATTCGATTGACGAGATCCTGGCCCGGCATTCGTCGAGCGCTGTGGGTTGTTTGTTGTCGGTGTAGATCCAAGTCGGGAGGTTATCGATTACGTAACGCTCTTCCCAGAGGCAGGGCTTTACGGGAGCAGTAAAACTCATTCGTTTAAAACTGAGTGAATTAAGGGGTTAAATCTACCGTCGATACAGTAAAGAACATGCGACTCAAATTCAATCTGCTTAATCAGACCGTATTTTTTGAGCCGCTTCAGCTTTTTAAAAACATGATCTTTGGATGTTCTTAGCCCAGCTGTTAGTTCCTTGGCTGACAACGGTTGGGCGTAGTTTAGCAGATGCAGGATTTCGGCGTAGAACCTTACACAGGCGCGGAGTTCTTTATCGTAGAAATCGTTCGTAGCGACAGTGATTTGTTGTGCTTGATCTCGATTAAGTCCTTGATCATCTGATTGGGTAGATTTTTTTGAGTCCACGTAAGGACGTCGAGTCTGATCTCAGGCGTGACTTTAGCAGCTGGGCTCTTGGCTCGCATCATGTGATATGGATTGATGCACTCTGGATCACCGCACGTCGTTAAAATTTTGTCCTTGCGGGACAGTTCAACACCATAAAATTTCGCAAACACGAATCGGCGTGGTCTCATCAGGATCTTGTCGTGTGAATCGACAAGACGGCTGAAGCAGTTCGGAAGATACAGGTGAGCGTCCTGGGTGATCTCGTGACGGTTCTGAGCGAACCAGGCTGCGATCCGATCAGAATCTGATTTAGCGGTCTTCAGCTCGGTTAGGCAGATCGGGCAGGCAAACAGACCGGATACAGGTCTGATTTTTTTAAAGTCCTCAGGGTGCAGGCAAATCTGGTTAAAGCGGCGGCACTTGCAGGTCAGTGCTTTGGCGTTGACGTATGTGTCGACGCGGAAGTGGTCGAGGGTCTCGGTTTGAAGAATCTCCCCCTGAGTCTCACCGGGATCGATTGGGACGAGGAGACCGAAGACGGAAATCAGTGTGCTGAGAGACATGGAGTGCACCTAGTGCTATGGAGCTCACCTAAGCATAGCGTGTCGGGAGCCCTTCTAAAAAGAAGTTTTTCTATTAAAGGCTCTACTTAACGTAAATTGCGCGACGCATGAGTCTCACTGGTTTTCGCTCATTTAAATTGCGGTGTAAATCGTGCTAATTGCGATTGAGCGTAGTTTATTTAAGACGATTATTTTTAATTACGTAGCTAAGGCTATTTAGATGCAATTTACGTTAAGTAGAGGGCACTCAGAGAAAGTTTTTGTCGAGAGGGTTCACTTTTGCAAACCGTGGGGGTAATCACGACAACTATAGGTAAAACCTTGTGTTAACATCTGGATATCCAAAACTTGCTACACCTACCATGACTTTTAAAGTCTGCTGGGAAGCGAGAGCTCCTAAGGCACCTCCTACTGACTTCTGGGACCGCTGTAAAGAAGAGGCGTTCCTGTCTAACGTACCTGCTTGGATGTTGGCAGAAGAGGGCTTCACGCACGAAGAGGTTGACACGATGCGCCGCCTCCGGTAAGCTCTCGGAGCACCCAAATCAAAATCATGTTCAACATGCAGCGGAAAGGCGCCCAGAGCCGCCGTGATCGGTTCCTGCGCTTTTACGAGCTCTACTGTGACGGGCTGACCTACCAACAAATTGCAGATAAAGAAGGCATTACTCGGGAACGCGTCCGTCAAGTACTGCACAAAGGTGCAACAACTGAGGAATTTAAAAAGCTAAAAGAGCTAATCGATCTGCGTCGCCAGAACTCATGGCGGACAAAAGAAGTTGAGAATCTGTTAGCTACGGGCAGCTCGTGTCCTCAAATCGCTAAGCTTTTAAATATCTCTGTCGATGCCGTTAAAAGGATCAGCGCCAAAAGGACAAAGCGTTTAAAAGCTCAATCAGTAAGCTAAACTTAACTTTAGGAGGGAGGGTTTCACTTTCTGATGCCGGAAATCAATAATCCTCCCTGCCCAGTACACGGTGCTATACCCCGTGCTCTACATGAGCACAATTTTACGGGTATTGTTACTGTAATCGAAAACATTATCGACACAATTAGCGGCGTGGGCACGATCTCGTATACTAAGTGCCCTTACGGGTACCCTTGGAACTTCGAGGGAGTTGTACGCGCTCTAGAGGACTTAAACGCATCGATTAGCGGTATTGCTCCTGGTGTTGTCGGCGGTTCTGGAATTTATATCACCGAGAGTGGCGGTGTCTCTGTTGTTAACGCAAACTACGGTGTAATCACGTCTGGGGGTCTTGGCGCCGGTAACAACGTTGCCTTCACGTACATCCCCGGTAAGACCGTCATCAACACCTCGGCAACTCTGAGCGGAGCCGCCGTGGCAGTTAACGTTCAGAGTACCGCACCTCTTGGTGTTGAAGGCACACTTTGGTACGATACCAACCAAGGTCGACTATTCGTATACGCTTCTGGGGATTGGCTACAAACCAATGCAGATGCGTTTGCCATCAAGGGTGCATATGCACCGTCTGGTACTGGACTTAACAGCCCCACCAGAGACGGTCTGCTCTGGTACAACACCCAGATCGGTACTCTGTTTATTTACGACGCTACAACCAGCGGTTGGTACGAGACCGCGCCCGGCGACAAAGGCGCATCGTATTCGACTGGCGCCCCGATCCCAGAGAAAGAAGGTGAGCTCTGGTACTCCACTGACGAATCCGTGCTCAAGGTATGGGACGGCACCGACTGGATCTCCGTGTAGAATGCGCTGGTCTCACATGACTTCACATGGCAAAGCCTAAAGGCCAAGCTCTGATCCAATCCAAACCGAAAAAGACTCGCCAAGGGCATGGCCTGCACTCCAAACCGAATCACGGTCGTAAAAAAATGAGGGGCCAAGGAAAGTGAGTAGACTTGGTTAAACTCTTGTAGGAAAGTGGCGTTAACCATCTTTAGGGCTGGAGAGAGTATCGAAGTCGGCGATATCGTCGCAGTTACCTCGAACAGCGTGGCCCGCAAAGCCGTTGTTGGTGACGCCACCCGTTTTAAAGCTGTAGGCGTAGCGATTAGTTCTGGTTCGTTACACGCACCGGTTCAAGTCGTCGTCGACGGCGAAGTCCATACCTTTTCGGGTCTCACTCCCGGTGATTACTTGTACCTAAGTAACTCTCCGGGAGATTACTACACCAGCTATTACCCAATGGTGTCGGGTCTTAGCGACACTCTCTACGGTTCAGCAAATATTGCCGCTTTCGCCCGAGCTACCTCTACATCGGGTGTTGTGTTGCAACCTTCGGCTTCACTGTTAGCTGACGTATCAATTCCCTACATCGTCACTGAAGATAGCCCTGTCGAAGGAATTTACACGATTCTTACTGAAGACGGCGATATAATTGAGCAAGAGGGCTGAGCAACGTGGCTTCAGAAAAGATTTCTCAGTTTAATAGTCTTACAACCGTTGCTAGCGGTGACTATTTTCCTGTTGTAGACGTATCAGAAGCGTTAGACGCAAATAAGAATAAACGTGTTCAAATTGGTGTACTTGACGATCGTTTCGTCAACTCTGACGGCGACACGATCACCGGCACTTTGACTGCTAGCGGTATCGTTGTACCTAGCGGTGGTTCCCTCACCATCGTCGACGGCGCTTCGGTCACCGGGCTTCCTGACACCACTCAGCTGATCAACCGTTCGATTCCTGAGATCAACCTCAATTTGATCCGAGGCGACACCTGGGACGGTTTTTACATGTATTTACAGGAGGCTGATGGCTCTCCTGCTAATCTCTCTAATTCCACTGTAAACTCCTACGCACGTACGTCGACTTACGACGTCATCACCGATCTCAACACTACCGTTGTTACTCCCGGCTCTGGTTATATTCGGGTCTGGGCCTCGTCCGCTCAGACTGCTCTTCTCCCTGCGACCTCTGGTCAGCAGATCTATTGGGATGTTCAGCGCACTCACGATGAGCTCGCGGCTGGTGTCTCCGGATTCACTAACAGCGCCTCTGGCACTCTGGCTGTCGTAACGACCACCTATCCAGGTATCTCGCGGTACGACTCCGTGATCATCAGCGGCGTGGCTGTGTCCGGCCTTCCCGCCAACGTTTATAACGTTCTGTATCCCACTAATCCAAGTGGACAGAACCAACTGAACCTGATTACATCCTCGATTCCGTATCAGTTTGCTATTCCCGAGCTTTCGACTTCAGGTACGAATGTTGAAGCAACTGGTGTATATGCGACTGGCATCGCTCTTTATTCGCGTAGAGTCGATACAATGGTGAGAGGAATCGTGTTCGTCACTCTCCCCTGACGGAAGTTTTAAGACATGGCTGACGTAAACGCAACGGTAATCACTATTGGTCGGTCGGCCCCGATTCCTAAGGGTCAACAGACGATGCAGGAGAGCCTGCCCGTTGTTGTTGCCAGCGACCAATCTGCTGTTCCCGTCAGCATTCAGAACCAGCAGATCTCGGAAGTCAGCCTGAGTCTGCTCGGTATCCCCCGTACCGAAACTGCTCTCGGTATCTTCTCCGACGTCACCACTTACGACGTCAACCCCAATGAGTGGGCAAGCACGGGCGGTGGTTCTACCGTTCACCTTGCCAGTGAAAGCGCAGCCAAGATTTTCCTTCCTGCAGCTAGCGGCAGCGCTACTCAGACTCTGAGCAGCCGAAGGTTCTTCCGCTATCAGCCGGGCCGAGTTAGTTCCGCTACGTTCGGCGTCCGCTTCTCTGAGTCGACTGATGCGACCGACGTCAAGAAAGCCGGCGCTTTTGACGGCAAAGACGGTTACTACTGGGAAGTTCAGGGCGGTGCTCAGGACTTCACCGGGGATGTCCGCACTAATAAGAACTTCAACTTCTTATGCGTGCGTCGCAGTAGCGCATTCGAAACTAACGCTCCTGGCATCCGCACTCCGGACGCTGGCGATGGCGATGTCGGTACTGCCGGCAGCGATCTGGTTATCGTTCGTGGCGGTCTCACTTATGTTCACGCTGCTCTTTACGATCGCAGTCTCCGGAACGCTACTAGCGGCGTCAATATCGGTAGTAACGCTTCATCGAATGGTACGACGACTGTTTCGTCGAGTTTCCTAACGGTTGCTAGCGGTAACCAATACACCTACGAGTATCGTGTTCCTCGGCGTTACTTTTCCGGGGATCGTCTCGATGCTCAAACTGCGACCCTCTTCTACTCTGATCGGACGCCTGGAAAGAATAGTTTTACACTGCACGCTAGCGGCACTGCTAATACTCCTTTAGTTTCCTACATCGACGGTACTGCTGTTACTGACGATAACGGCAATCTTCAAACCGATACTTCTGTTTGGGACTTTGATTTTACCAAAGTCACCATGCTGAAGGTCGACTACTCCTGGTACGGGGCAGTCGGCGCTCGTTTCTTCGCTTACATTCCCGACTCGACCTCGACCGGCAACGCCTCGTGGGTGCGGGTCCATGACATCCGCACTTCGAACCAACTCGTTAGCCCGAGTCTTTCGAATCCGACTCTGCCGATTACTTACGTCGCGCAGAAGTTCAATAGCGCCAATGAGTCCGCCGTTTATAAGTATGGCGCTTCGTACTACATCGATGGTGGCGACACTGGAACCGTTGTTGCTCGTTCCCAGAGCAACGCCAATGATCGCGGTGTAAGCACCACTGGTGAGGCTTTGCTGGCCGTCCGCGTGAAGAACGAAGTTAACGGTGTGCGAAACCGGATGCAGGTCTATCCGACCCGTCTGGGTGTCGGTGCCGGTGCTCGCGGCACGGTCAAGCTGATCAAGAACCCTGTCTATGTGTCGGGCGTTGCGTCCTTCACCAGTGCAGGCACGCTGAGCCCCGTCGAATACGCCGACGTCCCTTCTGGCACCGTGCCTATCGTTAGCGGCGGCGTCACCGTGGCAACGTTCTTTGTCGGCCAGGGTGGCACCGATATCGATCTGTCTCCCTACTTCGCGTATAACAAAGATTATCTGTCCTATCCGTTGACTTCTGCATCTGGCGACGCTCTTTATGTGGTCGCTAACAGCGCAGCGGGTACGATGGATGTGAGCAGCTCCCTCACCTGGGAGGAGCAAGTTTGAGCGGTAATCCATGACGACTTTAAGTGGGTTTTATCAACTCCCCGATGATGCCGCTCCTGCAGGTCTGACTCGCGTTGAGTCGGACCTCATCAACTACTTGGACGGTCGGCTGCTGTATGCGTCCGGCACAGACACACCCGTAACCGCACCGCTTGATGACCTTGTGGTGTCTTCTGGCACTGCGTATCCGGTCGTCATCTCTAATACGGTTGACTCGACGATTCCCGCTCTGGATCGTACCGACAATCAGTCTGAAGTTTCGTTCAGCCTTCTTGGTATTCCCAAGGATGAGCGTCAGCTAGGTTTGTTTTCTGTTGTTAACAGCTACGGCGCTGACCCGCAGAACTGGCGTGGCAATGTCGGAGGTACGGCCGATTACACTTACTACTACGACCCGACGTCATATACGTTTGATGGCGCTTTTGGTTACTACCAGCGCGAAATAAAGACAGAAAGTGCACTGCAGGCTTACGTTTATCCCAAAGCTCGTAGTTTCAAGTATCCGTTTGATGATGGCACAGGGCGTTTCCCTGGGGATAAAACTGATGGTGTGATGACCCAGTTCTGGGAAACCAAACGGGCTTTCCGATATCAACCGGGTCGTATTACGGGCGTTACTTTGGGCGTTCGTATGTCGACGAACAGCCAGCATACAGGTGAAGTTATTACCTGGGGTGTTCGTAACTCTGTCGGCGATGGTTACTACTTCCAGCTTGAGCGCGGCACAGATCTTTATGTTGTCCGGCAGTCAGCAACGCTCGGCACGCTAAAGGTTCCTCGGGATTCCTGGAACGGCGATCCAATTACGATCGACAGTAACGCCGCGTGGAGTTTTGACCTGCGTAAGGTCACCATGTTCTCCATCCAGTTTGGATGGTATGGCGCGATTGGAGCTGAGTTTTACGCATACGTACCTAGTGAGTATAGAGATGCCCGATGGGTGCGTTTGCACGGCATTACCGCTTCAAACGAGTATTCGCTCCCTAGCTTGCGTTCACCTTTTATGAAGGTGTTTACTCAAGCGCGTACAACTGCCGGCACGACACAACCTGCATTCATCAATTTATACGGTAGTAGCGTTTATATTGATGGCGGCGATGACGGCACGCTGGTTACTGGTAGTGCGTCAATGCCTGAGGCCAAGCTGATCGATTCGACTGATCGGTCGATTATGGGTCTTCAGCTCAAACCGACGATTAATGGGGTTACAAACCAGCAAAATATCTTCCCAGTCAGTCTTGGACTGCGGTCGGATGTGGACGCCAAAGTCACTATGGCGTTTGAGACTTTGCCGAATAATATCAACTACACGCCTGGTTTCGGTACGTCGCTCAGCCGTGGCTCTAGTGCAGTAATCCCTGTTGCACGTCTCAGTGATACGACTCTGAGCGGCAACTTCCCGAACATTTCG
>Ga0209288_10000548_pt1 | contig 11305 bp, 12 predicted proteins | sample PPLLaktember2015_4_FD_187261 | JGI IMG/M metagenome (GOLD analysis project Ga0209288, IMG submission 187261) | Freshwater sediment microbial communities from Prairie Pothole Lake near Jamestown, North Dakota, USA - PPLs Lake P8 Core (1) Depth... | ecosystem: Environmental > Aquatic > Freshwater...
ATCCGGCGCGCCATGGCCGTCCGGGCGAGAGGCCGTCAGCCGCCGTCCGCCTCGAGCGCCTCGGTGCGGCGCGGCGGGTAGCTGTCCCAGTGGTTGCATCCGGGACACTGCCAATAGAAGCGGCGGGCCTTGAAGCCGCACTGCCCGCAGACGAAGCGGGAGAGGCGCGCCGCCTGCTTCTGGATCAGCGCGCCGGCGAGCGCGATGTCCGAGGCGGCCGCATCGGTCTCGCCACCGGCCTTGCGCAGTTCGATGAGCTGCTCGAGACCGAGCAGCGACGGATTGCGCGACAGCGACTCGCGCAGCCAGGCGATGGCCGCCGGCGCGCCGTCGCGGCGTGCGCGCGCCTGCGCGATGGCGCGCAGCGCGTCGACCGACGGATGCTCGGCGAGGGCCGCCTCCAGCCGCAGCAGGCCGGCGTCGAGCCGGCCCACGTGCTCGTGCGCCTGCAGCCAGCGCTCGCCGGTGAGCGCGAGGTGCGGCGCGCTGATCCGCGCCAGTTCGCTCCAGGCGTCGATCGCCGCATCGAAGTCGTCCGCGGCGAACGCCGCCTCGCCGCGCAGGAGCCAAGGCCGCGGATGGGCGCCGCCCGAGACGAGCGCGCGATCGATCTCGCGGCGCGCCTGCTCGTGACGGTCGGGCGCGCTGCCGGCCAGCGCCTGCTGGGCGAGCTCGCAGTGGAAATGGGCGATCAGGTGGCGAAGGTCCTCGCCCGCATCACGCTGCAGCCGCTGCGCGAGCTCGATCGCCCGCGGCCAGTCGCGCACCATCTGCGCGAGATCGAGGCGGTGGCGCAGCGCCGCGCCGGCATAGCTCGAGCCCTCGAGGCGGTTGAACGCATCCTCGGCACGATCGAGCAGGCCGGCCCGCAGGAAGTCCTGACCGAGCTCGAAGAGCGCGTGCTCGCGCTGGGCCGGCTGCAGATCGGAGCGCGACACCAGGCTCTGGTGGACGCGGATCGCGCGGTCGGTCTCGCCGCGGCGCCGGAACAGGTTGCCGAGCGCGAAATGCAGCTCCACCGTCTCGGGGTCGAGCTTGACCACGTCGACGAAGGCATCGATCGCCTTGTCGGGCTGCTCGTTGAGCAGGAAATTCAGGCCCTTGAAGTACGCATCGGGCAGCTGCGACGACTGCCGGATGAGGTGTCGGGCGTCGATGCGCGACGCGAGCCAGCCCAGCGCGAAGAACAGCGGGATGACCAGCAGCCACCACAGCTCGAGTTCCATCTCGGGATCGTCTCGGAGGCGCGCCGCGCGGCGCTCAGATGCCGCGCGGGCCGGATTCGCCGCGGACCGGCAGGCGGGCGGAGTCGGATGGCGCGGCGGCCTCCGCGGCCCGTACGGCGGCCTTCGTGGCCGAGTCGGCGTCGCGCCGCAGCCGCCCGATCGAGCGGCGCTGACGCAGCACCAGCGGCATCGTGGCGATCACGCCGATCAGCGCGCCCGCGGCGAAGAAGAGCAGCAGGAAGAGCACGAGCGGCGCACGCCACTCGAACTCGGGAATCCCGAAGAAGCGCAGCGTCGCGGTATCGGTGTTCGACAGCGCGAAGCCCATCATCACCAGGAAGAGGCCCAGCCTGAACAGCCAGCTCAGCAGCCGCATCGCGCCGGTTCCGGGAGCGCGCTCAGCGCTCGTCGCCGTCGGCGCGGGCACGCAGGTCGACCCGCTCGCGCAGCTCCTTGCCCGGCTTGAAATGGGGCACCCGCTTCTCGGGTACCTGGACTCGCTCGCCGGACTTCGGATTGCGCCCGATGCGCGGCGGACGGTGCGACAGCGCGAAGCTGCCGAAGCCCCGGATCTCGATCCGGTGTCCGTCGGCCAGGGTCTTGGCCATCGCGTCGAGGATCGTCTTGACCGCGAACTCGGCGTCCTTCGCGACCAGCTGCGGATACCGCTCGGCGAGCCGCGCGATGAGCTCCGACTTGGTCATCGTCCCGGGGGACTGCTGATCGTCGATGTCCAGCATGGCGGCCTGCGCGGCTCCGTTGAATGTGGGCCCGGCCCGCGAGGGCCGGGGAGCCCCGGCCCTCGCGGGCCGGAGACCGGTCGCGCCCACCAGGGGCCCGACCGGGTGCTGCGACTTACTTGGTGGGCTCTTCGCCGCCCGACAGCTTGGCACGCAGCAGCGCGCCGAGGTTGGTGGTGCCGGTAGCGGCACCGCTCTCGGCCTGCATGCGCTGGATCGTCTCGGCGGTCTCGACGGTGTCCTTCGCCTTGATCGACAGGCTGATCGAACGGTTCTTGCGGTCGATGTTGATGATCATCGCCTCGACCTGATCGCCTTCCTTCATGTGCATGCGGGCATCCTCGACGCGATCGCGCGAGATCTCGGACGCACGCAGGTAGCCGTCGATGTCGCCACCGATATGGACCACCGCACCCTTCGGATCGACGCTCTTCACGGTCCCGATCACGACGTGACCCTTCTCGTGCTGCGAGGCGTAGCTGGTGAACGGGTCGCCGTCGAGCTGCTTGATGCCGAGCGAGATGCGCTCGCGCTCGACGTCGATCGCCAGCACCACCGCACCCACGTCGTCGCCCTTCTTGAACTCGCGCACGGCCTCTTCGCCGGTCTTGCTCCAGGAGAGGTCGGACAGGTGCACCAGACCGTCGATGCCGCCCGGCAGGCCGAGGAACACGCCGAAGTCGGTGATCGACTTGATCGTGCCGCTGACCTTGTCGCCCTTGCGGTGGTTCTCGGCGAATTCCTGCCACGGGTTCGGACGGCACTGCTTCATGCCGAGCGAGATCCGGCGGCGGTCCTCGTCGATCTCCAGGACCATGACCTCGACCTCGTCACCCAGCGACACGACCTTGCCGGGGTTGACGTTCTTGTTGGTCCAGTCCATCTCGGAGACGTGCACCAGGCCTTCGATGCCCGGCTCGATCTCGACGAAGGAGCCGTAGTCGGTGATGTTCGTGACCTTGCCGAACATGCGCGTGCCGGTGGGGTACCGACGCGAGATGCCGACCCACGGATCGTCGCCGAGCTGCTTGACGCCCAGCGAGACGCGGTTCTTCTCCTGGTCGAACTTGAGCACCTTCGCGGTGACTTCCTGGCCGACCGCCAGCACTTCCGACGGGTGACGCACGCGACGCCAGGCCATGTCGGTGATGTGCAGCAGGCCGTCGATGCCGCCGAGGTCGATGAAGGCGCCGTAGTCGGTGATGTTCTTGACCGTGCCCTTGACGATCGAGCCTTCCTGCAGCGTCTCGAGCAGCTTCGCGCGCTCTTCGCCCTGCGACAGCTCGATGACGGCGCGGCGCGAGACCACGACGTTGTTGCGCTTGCGGTCGAGCTTGATGACCTTGAACTCGAGCGTCTTGCCCTCGTACGGGGTCGTGTCCTTGACCGGACGCATGTCGATCAGCGAACCCGGCAGGAACGCGCGGATGCCGTTCGTCATGACGGTCAGGCCACCCTTGACCTTGCCGGTGATCGTGCCTTCGACGAGGGTGCTGTCGTCGAGCGCGCGCTCGAGGTTCACCCACGCCGCCAGGCGCTTGGCGCGATCGCGCGACAGACGCGTCTCGCCGTAGCCGTTCTCGAGCGAATCGATGGCGACGGAGACGAAGTCGCCTTCCTTGACGTCGAGCTCGCCGCGATCGTTGTGGAACTCCTCGATCGGGATGAAGCTCTCGGATTTGAGTCCGGCGTTGACGACCACGAAGTTGTGGTCGATGCGGACCACCTCGGCGGTGATCACCTCGCCTTGCCGCATCTCCTGCTTGGAGAGCGACTCTTCGAAGAGCTTCGCGAAACTCTCGGTCTCTGGAATGGAAGTGGTGTTCAAGTGGTTTCCTGTGCGCACGCCGGAGAGAGGGAACGCCGTGGTGTCACGCTGAGGTGCCACCCGTGATGCGACCCGTAAATCCAGCGGTGTTGACGTGAAAGACGGACCGCTCGCGCGGACCGCTACCCTTGCGCCGCCCAGCGATCCAGCACCTTCGAGACCGTCTCGTCGACGGTCAGGGAGGTCGAATCCAGGACGTACGCACCTTCTGCCGGAGCCAGCGGGGCGACCGAGCGCGATGCGTCGCGCGCGTCCCGTTCCCGAAGATCCTGCAAAAGGCCCGGGAGGTTAGCAGAAATCCCCTTTTCGATCAACTGCTTATGGCGGCGCTCCGCGCGCGATTCCGCGCTGGCCGTCAGGAACACCTTGAGCGCGGCATCCGGGAAGACGACCGTGCCCATGTCGCGCCCGTCTGCGACCAGGCCCGGCGGCCGCCTGAAACCGCGCTGCAGGCCGAGCAGCGCGGTGCGCACGCCGGGGTGGACCGCGAGCCGCGAGGCGCCGTTGCCGACCGCTTCGTCGCGGATCGCTTCGGTGACGTCCTCGCCGCCGAGCGCGATCCGGCCGTCTGCGCCGAACCCGACGGGCAGCGTGGCCGCGACCCGGGCGAGCCGGTCGGCCGCATCGAGCGGCACTCCGGCGCGCAGCGCCGCGAGCGCGGTCAGCCGGTAGAGGGCGCCGCTGTCGAGGTAGTGCCAGCCGAGCGCCTGCGCGACTCGCTGGGCGATCGTGCCCTTGCCCGAGGCGGTCGGGCCATCCAGCGTCAGCACCGGGGCACGCCGGGCGTCGATCGAGGCGGGCACGGGGCGGAGGACGTCCGCCGGAGTCGGATCGCCGCTCATCCGGCGCGGGCGTGCTCGACGTCGATGCCCGCCTCGCGCGCGAGCGCGACGAAGTTCGGGAACGAGGTGCCGACGTTGGCGGTATCGGCGATCCGGATCGGGCCGGCCGCGCGCAGCGACGCGACGGAGAACGCCATCGCCGGGCGGTGATCGCCGTGGGAGTCGACCGCGCCGGCGGCGAACACGTCGGCCCGGTCGCCGCGGCCCTCGATGACGATGCCGTCGGGCGTGGGGGTCGCGTCGATGCCGAGCGCGCGCAGCCCGTCGGCCATGACCGCGATGCGGTCGGACTCCTTGACGCGCAGTTCCTCGGCGCCCGTGACCGTGGTCCGCCCGCGGGCACAGGCCGCGGCGACGAACAGGACCGGGAACTCGTCGATGGCGAGAGGCACCAGTTCGGGCGGCACGTCGATGCCCCGCAGCGACGACGAACGGATCCGGAGGTCGGCCACCGGTTCGCCGCCGACGGTCCGGGGATTCTCCAGCGTCAGGTCCGCGCCCATCAGCCGCAGGATGTCGATCACGCCGGTCCGCGTCGGGTTGGTGCCGACGTGGCGCAGCAGCAGGTCGGCATCGCGTGCGATCGCGCCCGCCACGAGGAAGAAGGCCGCCGACGAGATGTCCGCCGGCACGTCGATGTCGGTGGCGCGCAGCGCGGCACCGCCGACGACGGTGACGGTCGCGCCGTCGACCCCGACCGGCACGCCGAACGCGCCCAGCATCCGTTCCGTGTGGTCACGGGTGGGCGCGGGCTCGGTCACGCGCGTCTCGCCGTCGGCATAGAGGCCGGCCAGCATCAGCGCCGACTTCACCTGCGCGCTGGCCACCGGCATCTCGTAGGCGATGCCCCGCAGCCGGCCCGCAGGCGGGTGGATCCGCAGCGGCGGCCGCCCGTCGACGGTGTCGATGCGCGCGCCCATGCGGGCGAGCGGCTCGGTCACGCGCTTCATCGGTCGGCGCGACAGGCTCGCGTCGCCGACGAGCCGGGCCTCGAAGCCCTGCCCTGCGAGCAAGCCGGACAGCAGGCGCATCGAGGTGCCCGAGTTGCCGCAGTCGAGGTCGACCGTCGGCGCGCGCAGGCCGTGCAGACCGACCCCTTCGACGGTGACACGGCCCTCCGCCGGGCCCTCGATGCGCACGCCGAGCGCCCGGAACACGTTCATCGTCGAGATCGCGTCGGCGCCCTCGAGGAAGCCGGTGACGCGCGTGGTGCCGGTGGCGATCGCCCCGAGCATGATCGACCGGTGCGAGATCGACTTGTCGCCGGGGACCCGGAGCGCGCCCCGGACGGCGCCGGCGGGCCGGGCGATGAAATGATCGGACATGCGATGAAGTTCCTGTTCGCCGCGCGACGACGGCCGGATGCTGGCGGTCGATTGTATCGCCCGGGTCGGCGCCCGCCCGACGCCCCCCGCGCCCCCGGACCGTTCCACCCGACCTCAGCCGGCAGGAGACCGACCATGCCTTTCGACCGCAACCCGACCTCCGATCCTCGCCGCGCCGCGGAGCCCCTCGGCACCCGCCGCTCGATGCCCACCGCGACGGCGGCGGCGCGGGTCACGCCCGACGGACGCGGCCCGGGAGCCGGTCGCCCTGGCACGACGGACGACCGCAAGGGCGGCGCGCCGCGCCGTTCGCTGGCCGCCCGCGAACTCCTGTCGAACCTGCCCGACGGCATGCTGCAGGTCACCGCCGAACGATTCCCGCATGTCATCGAGGCGCTCGCCCGTGACTGGGCCGAGCCGGCGCGGATGAACGCCACCATCGACGAGTTCGTCTTCGACCAGCGCGGCGACCGCTCCGGCTTTCCGCTCGAGGTGATGCTGGAACTGTCGGAGCTGCGCGCGCGCTACGAGCGCTGGGTGGGGCCGAGATCGCAGCGGGGACGCTGAGCAGGGCCCGCGTGCTATCGTCGCCGCCTTTCCGAAGGAGACACACGATGGCATTCACCACCACCCCTTCCGGGCTTCAGTACGAGGACGTCGTGGTCGGCGCCGGCGCCGAGGCGACGGCCGGCTGCATGGCCGTCGTCCACTACACCGGCTGGCTCTACGACAACGGCCAGGCGGGCCGCAAGTTCGACTCGTCGAAGGACCGCGGTGCGCCGTTCGATTTCCCGCTCGGCGCGGGCCACGTCATCCGGGGATGGGACGAAGGCGTGCAGGGCATGAAGATCGGCGGCACCCGCCGGCTCGTGATCCCGGCCGAGCTCGGGTACGGCGCGCGCGGCGCGGGCGGCGTGATCCCCCCGAACGCCACGCTGCTCTTCGAAGTCGACCTGCTGGGCGTCTGACCCAGGGTGCCGGCCGGACGGCCGGCAGGGGTTGCGAGGTGCCGGCCGGACGGCCGGCAGGGGTCACGAGGTGCCGGCCGGACGGCCGGCACGGGTCGCTGCCGACCCGGTTGCTAGAATCGGGGTTTTCGTCCGACGCCCGATGACCGCAGCGAACCCGCCCGCCTCCGCCCCGAGCGCACAGACCTCCCGTGCGGACTCGCCCCGCGATGCCGATGCCGCCCGAACCAGCCACTTCATCCGGCAGGCGGTCGACTCGGACCTCGAAGCCGGACAGTACGCGCGCCGCGTCTGGTCCGGAAAGCCCGGCCCGGCCGTGCTTCAGCTCGGCTCGCCGCCCGACGCGGCCCCGATCCGCACCCGCTTCCCGCCGGAGCCCAACGGCTACCTGCATATCGGCCACGCGAAGTCGATCTGCCTGAACTTCGGGCTCGCGCTCGACTATGCCGGCCGCTGCCACATGCGGTTCGACGACACGAACCCCGTGAAGGAGGATCAGGAGTACGTCGACGGCATCCTCGACACGGTCCGCTGGCTCGGCTTCACCTGGGACACCGGCGGCGAGGACAACCTCTACTTCGCCAGCGACTACTTCGGCTGGTTCTACGAGATCGCCGAGCATCTGGTCGGCACCGGCCACGCCTACGTCGATTCGCAGCCCGCCGACGAGATGCGCGCGCGGCGCGGCACCCTGACCGAGCCGGGCACCGACTCGCCGTTCCGCGGCCGCAGCCCGGAGGAAAGCCTCGCGCTGCTGCGCGAGATGCGCGCGGGCGCCCACGCCGAAGGCACCCACGTGCTCCGCGCGAAGATCGACATGGCGTCGCCGAACGTCACGATGCGCGACCCGGTCCTCTACCGCATCCGCTTCGCGCATCACCACCGGACCGGCGACGCCTGGTGCATCTACCCGATGTACGACTTCGCGCATCCGCTGTCCGACGCGCTCGAGAACGTCACCCATTCGCTGTGCACGCTCGAGTTCGAGGACCACCGGCCGCTGTACGACTGGCTGCTCGAGCGCGCCGCCGAGGGCGGGTTCTTCCAGCGGCCGCTGCCGCGGCAGATCGAGTTCGCGCGCCTCAACATGACCTACACGGTCACCAGCAAGCGCAAGCTGCAGGAGCTGGTGCAGTCCGGCTCGGTCGACGGCTGGGACGACCCGCGGATGCCGACCATCGTCGCGCTGCGCCGGCGCGGCTACACGCCCGAGTCGATCCGGCTGTTCGCCGAACGGATCGGCGTCTCCAAGGCCCACCAGTGGGTGGATCCGTCGGTGCTCGAGCAGGCGCTGCGCGACGACCTCGACGCGAAGGCCGCGCGGGCCTTCGCGGTGCTCGACCCGCTCCGGCTCGAGCTGGTGAACTTCCCCGAGACACTCGAGGAGCCCTGCACCGCGCCGGTCCATCCGCATCATCCGGACCGCGGGCTGCGGCACTTCCCGCTGACCCGCGAACTCTGGATCGAGCGCGAGGATTTCCAGGCGCAGCCGCAGAAAGGATTCTTCCGGCTCTTCCCGGGCAACAAGGTGCGCCTGAAGCACGGTTTCGTCATCGAGTGCACCGGCTTCGAGGCGGATGCCGACGGCCGGGTCACCAAGGTGCTGGCCAGCTACTTCCCCGACTCGAAGTCCGGCACGCCGGGCGCCGACGGCTACAAGGTGAAGGGCAACATCCACTGGGTCTCGGCCCGTCACGGCGTGCCCGCCGAGGTCCGGATGTACGAGCGGCTGTTCCTCGAGGCGCACCCCGACGCGGGCGGCCGCGACTACCGCGAGTCGATCAATCCGCAGGCCAAGCGCATCGTGCAGGCGATCCTCGAGCCGGGTCTCGCGACCGCGGGAGCCGATGCACGCTTCCAGTTCGAGCGTCACGGCTACTTCGTGGCCGACCGGATCGACCACCGGCCCGAAGCACCGGTCTTCAACCTGTCGGTGACGCTGAAGGATTCGTGGGGCGCGAGGAAGTGAACCGGGACAGCCGGCGCTAGACGTCGTCCGCCACGAACGGGTTCGACGCGCGCTCGTCGCCGAAGGTCGACATCGGTCCGTGCCCCGGCACGAAGGCGACGTCGTCGCCCATCGGCCAGAGCTTCTCGCGGATCGAGCGGATCAGCTGCGCGTGGTTGCCGCGCGGGAAGTCGGTCCGCCCGATCGAACCCTGGAAGAGCACGTCCCCGACGATCGCCAGGCGGCTGCCGGGATGATGGAACACGACGTGGCCGGGCGTGTGGCCCGGGCAGTGCGCGACCTGCAGCTCGACATCGCCGAACCGCACGGTGTCGCCGTCCACGAGCCAGCGGTCGGACTCGAACGCGTCGAGCGGCGGGAAGCCGAACATCTTGCCCTGGCCGGGCAGCTGGTCGATCCAGAACTTGTCCTCGAGGTGCGGCCCTTCGATCGTCACGCCGTGGCGCTGCGCGTACTGCGCGGCCTGCCCGCAGTGATCGATGTGGCCGTGCGTGAGCAGCACCTTCTCGAGGGTGGCGCCGGTGGCGGCGAGCGCGGCGTCGATGCGGTCGAGGTCGCCGCCCGGGTCGATGGCGACCGCGCGCATCGTGGATTCGTCGACGAGGATCGAGCAGTTCTGCTGGAACGGCGTGACCGGGACGATCGTCAGTTTCATCGGGGGGCCGGTCTCAGCGCGATTCGGTGGGACGCTGCACCCACGCATGCGCGAGCAGCGCCTTCATCGGCACGATCGAGAGCGCCGACTCGTGCGTCGCTTCGAGCACCACCGGCGGCGCCGCGCCCGCCTCGTACGCCTCCAGCCAGCGCGCGGCGCACAGGCACCAGCGGTCGCCAGCCTCCAGTCCCTTGAAGCGGTACTCGGGGCGGGGCGTGCTCAGGTCGTTGCCGCGCTGCCGGCTGAACTCGAGGAACGCCCCGGTCACGCGCGCACAGACCGTGTGGCTGCCGAGGTCGTCGGGACCGGTGCTGCAGCAGCCGTCGCGGAAGAAACCCGTCAGGGGATCGTACGAGCACGCCTGCAGCGGCCCGCCGAGCACGTTGCGGCCGGGGCGGCCGACCGAATCGGTCATGGAAGCGGACTCCTCGAGATCGGCCGGTCGAATCGGCCTCAGCCACCCAGGTCGATCACCTGATCGAGCACTCGACGGCCCGCATCCTCGATGCGAAGCCGCACCGGCAGCATCTCGAAATCGTACCCCAACCACAAGTCGATCCTTGGATCGTCCGTTCCAGGCGGTGACGGTCGCGACAGGTGCAGCGCATGGACCGGTCCGCCGGGCACCAGGAGCACATCGGTGCCGACCACGACGAAGCGCTCGGTGCGGACTTCGCGCATCGTCGCCACCGGCAGGTCGAAGCCGGTGCCCGCGACGAACCGTTCGGGCCGCGCCCGGGCGAGCAGGCCGATCTGGTAGAAGACGCTCAGCCGGTCCTGGGTGCCTGCGGGCAGCGGCACCGCTTCGCGACCTGCAGGCAGCAGTTGCCCGGCGTCGGGATCGAACGCGACCGAGCGCTCGGGACGCCGGCCTCGCGTCTCGGCATAGCGCACCGGCTGCAGCCCGGCCGCGCCGAGCCGACCCGCGCTCGACTGCGTGAGCGTGCCGGAGTAGACGAGCGACAGCAGCCCCTCGGCCTCGCCTTCGGTGCGCACTTCGTAGCGGTCGCCGTCGTTGACCAGCCGGTATTCGAGGCGCGCGACCGACAGCGCGTCGGTGTAGTCGCCCCAGTAGACCCTGAAGCGCTGTCGCCGTGAGCCCGGCAGCGCCGGCAGCGGCGCAGCGGGCGCTTCGGCCTGGGGCGGCGGTGCCGGATCAGTGGCCTCCGTCGACGGCGTGTCGGACGGCGCGGACGGCTGGGGCGTTCCGGCCGCCGCGGTAGGCACCGGCTCGGTGCCCGGCAACGCGTCGGAGGTCGGCGTCCCGCCGTCGTCCGGACCCGTGGCGAGATCGACGAAGTCGGCGGCGCTCGCCGGCTCGGCCGGCGCCGCAGGCGGTGCGATGGCCGCCGTGGCCGGGGGCGGCACCGCAGGCCGCGCGACCGGTTTCGACGGTGGCGGCCGCACGCGTGGCGGTGCCGGACTCGGGGCCGGCGCCTCGACCCTCGGGGCGGCCGGCACGACGGGCGCGGGCGGCACCACCAGCACCACCTCGACCGGTGCCGGATCCGACGATGCCTTCGGCGTCGGCCCCCCGAGTCGGCCCGCCACGCCGGAGACGAGCAGCGCATGCAGCGCGACCGACGCGGCCAGCAGGGCGACGGTCGCGCCCGCACGGCGCGCGCGAGCGGCGATTCGGGTCATCGGACGATGCTACCGCACCGGCCGCCGTTCCCGCCGTCCCGGCGGAGGACTGTTGCCGACCTTTACACCCGCCTCGACGGGGGCGCCCGCGGCACCGCCCATGTGCTT
>Ga0209288_10000549_pt1 | contig 11301 bp, 4 predicted proteins | sample PPLLaktember2015_4_FD_187261 | JGI IMG/M metagenome (GOLD analysis project Ga0209288, IMG submission 187261) | Freshwater sediment microbial communities from Prairie Pothole Lake near Jamestown, North Dakota, USA - PPLs Lake P8 Core (1) Depth... | ecosystem: Environmental > Aquatic > Freshwater...
CGATTTAATTGGTCAACAAAAGTCCATACTTCAAAAAGGAAATGCCTTTGCACTAATGGTGAATTATAATTTACTGACCGCCTGGATGGCGATAGGAAATACAACCTATACTGTGTCAGGGACTGTTCCCTTTGATAATTGGTCAAAAATTGACTTCACATATGGTGGAGGATTCTTAAAACTCTATGTCAACAACGTCATCCAAACGGGGGGCGATGAGCCGTGTTCAGGGTCTCTAAAAACAAATACAGACCATCTGATTTTCGGAGGAGGTTTGTATGGTTCAATTGATGAAATAAAAATTTTCAGGGGTGTCTATGTTCCCCCATAATTATGGTTTTCAACAAAATGAAATAATGAAAAATAGGCCTATTTAAAAATGTGATAAAATGTTCAATGCTAAAGAAAAATTAAAAAAATGTAATAATTTATTCTTAAGAAAAAATCAACGGAAAAACAGAGCAGCATCTGAAGTGGTAGGAACTCTTCTGCTTGTCGGTATTGGTGTTTCGCTTTTCGCACTCTTAGCAGTCGTGACATTTACTATGCCATCGATATTCTTTTCAGATCCAACACCATCGACAAATATTATTGGACGGGTGGATGGAAATACTGTTGTGTTTGACCATTATGGGGGACGACCCTTACCTCTTGATACAAAAATCACGGTGATGTTTGCAGAAACACCAGTAACTATGACCGTTGGAGATCTCCTTGATGCGTCATCGAAAATCGATGGTCAATGGAATATCGGCGAAAGAATCGTTATTGTAAATAATGATCCGAATCTCCCGATCATGCTCATAAATGTTCTCATTACTGATACTGCGAGTAATACCGTTGTCTTGCGAGGCGTTCTTCAAGAGGGATCTCAAGCGGTCAATCCCATTGCTGTAACCTTGCATGCAGATACCATTACGACGAATACCGCAAAAATCTACATGCATTATGACTTTCGATATTACATAGGAACAAGAAAAATATGTTTTACGTATATTTCATCTTCTGTGTACAACGCGAATACTAGTGCTCCTTGGAATTCAACTGGTTGGGTTCAGGTGTTTAATAGCAATGGATCGTATAATTTCAACCTTGTTGGTTTACTTGAAAACACAGAGTATTTCTACCAGGCATGGGTTCAATATAACTCTTCGACCAATGCGAGTGTGAAACTGACATCATCAGGCTCAATCAATGTGTTTCGTACGCAGAGTTATTCAAGTGGAATGTGGCATTTTGATGAAAGCTCAGGCTTGAAAGCTATTGATGGATCAAATAATGGGAATAACGGCACGTTATATCCAGCGGATGTCACGCAGACAGCACAACGACTGAATCAATCTGATAACGTTGTGAATAATCGGTCGTTACGTTTCGATGGCTATAACGATTATGTCGTCGTCAATCACGCCGCAAGCCTTTCTCCAACCAATGAGATAGCGATAGAAGGATGGGTAAAACCAGAATTTAAAAACGAATGGAAAGGGACAAATCTTCAACGAATAAACAGTACGATGTATGGGACGCAGATCTACGGGTGTTACGAGGAAGATATTATTAATATTACGAATAATAGATATGCGATTGTCTCAAGGAATTCAGCGTTGGTTGGGTTTGTTATCACTGTTGAAATCTCTGATAATGGAAACATTACTGAGAATGCGACAACCAGCGTTTGTGATATCTATCAATTTGAGACGACACGGTGTGAGACTCCGAAGATAACTAAGGTTGTGGGAAGTACCGATATTTATGCGATTGTCTACAGAGGACCAAATTATTATTTGTATATGGCAACGATTAAAATAGCATCAGATGGAAAAATAACTAAACCATTTATTGATAAAAAAGTTTTAGATTCCATCAATTCGAATTATCCTGATATTATCTATACAGAGACTGATTATTATGGTGTTGTGTACTCCTCCTATGAATTCTATTTAGCTGCGAATAGATATGTTGGGCGACTCCAAACCACAAAAGTAACCACAGCGGGTGTGATTACAGCACAAAAATCATATTACAATTATGGTAGTTCAGGTAACGCAGCAGGAATCATGCAATATCCTGATATTATTCATGTGAATGGTGAATATTATTCCATTGTATTTCGTGACTCCGATACTGATGGTGCGTTAATAGCTGTCCAAATTAAAAATGGTTGGAACCTCTTCCCTGACACCGTGAAGTATAAATTTGATAATAATAATATCTCTGATCTGCCTCTTCGTATCATACATGTCTATGATAAAATATATACAGTTTTTTATGGAGATAAAGTAGGTAGTATCATACGTGGTGGGGCAATAATCACATTAGTTGTATCTAACACAGGAACGATGGAAGATACAGTGGCGTATACAACACTGCTGCCCCCCGCAGACTGGACGCAATTTACCAATCCTGAAATCATCCAAGTCGATGGGAATATCTTTGCAGCCACCTATCGTATTAGTAACCGCGCTGAGGTAAAAACATTCGAAATATCAAATATAGGAATAATAACCAATCATACAAATGACGCTGTATGGAAATATGCCTATCAACCGGCATCATCCTATACGATTTATTCACCCAAGATTATCAGAGTAAATCCAACGCTAGATCCGGTTGTTAAAACCTTTGCGATCGTGTACCCTAAAACTATCAGCTCTGATACAAATAATGGGGTTTTATTAACTATCAAAATCGCAGATAATGGTTCCATATTAAAAAAAATCTATGACTCTGTACTCTTAGGCCCAGTCAATTTCTATGCACCTGACATCGTTCATGTTTCCAATGATATCTATGCGGTAGTCAGCAGAAAAGTTATGTATGGCAGTATCTCTCTTCACACCATTCGTATCTCTAATATTGGGAAAATAAATACCAGTTTTATTGACACATTAGATATACCGATGCCTGAGGTGACACCTGGTTCAACAATAAAAATTTATTACACTATTGATAATCTCTATCTGATTGCCTTCGATAATTATGGGACTCCCGGAATTACCTTAAAAACAGTTGAAATTGCGAATAACGGGACTATAAAAGATTATGTCCTCTGTTCGTATAACATCACAAAAGCCGGGTATTCAAATTTCTGTTCACCAAATGTCATACGAATAAAAGATGATATTTTTGCAGTCTCGTATCATTCAACAAACTATGCGAGTAAAAGTGATTTTTTAAGTACAATAAAGATTTTACCAACGGGTAACATCACAGTTATCGCTACCTATACTATGAATTCTTATTTCTCATCGGTCTATGGTTATGACGAATATTCAGATATTATCCCAATTGAGGCAAGCAATCACCTGTATGCATTAGTATATGGATATGATTATTTTATCCCTGGCCAACATCGGGGTTCTGGTGTCATCATGACCATTCAAATTAATGATACTGGGACTATTAATCCAACTCCATTTACGACCTTTATTTTCGATGCCTATGGTTGTAGCAGACCTGATATTATCCACATTGAGAATACAACCTATGCATTGGCATATTCAAAATCTGTCTGGGTAAGCCCCTATCAGATCTCTGGGAATCTGCTTACCATAAGTATTTCATCGAATGGGACGGTCATTAGAAAAATCGATGCAGTGACGTATTCAACTGTGAATAGCAATTACGATATCGCACATTGTCAATTCCTTGATCGTATCTACAAAGATGTCTATGCATTGATTTATACGATCCCCTCCGGGTCGACAGCAAGAGGGTACATTGGCACATTCTGTATTTCACCAAATGGCGCAATTTATCGGACGGTGAGTAATGTCATGTTTGATTTTCAATTAGCGTTAAAAACCGCGACGAATCTTTTACCATGTTATTTGAATATAACGAATGATCTCATTGGTGTCTGTTATCAGGGGGATTATGATGATGGGTATATTGAGACGGTGAAAATCACTATGACTGACTCAAGTGCAACCTTGAAAAATATCATCTCAAAATCAGGTTCCTATGCGATTAAGGGAAATCAAACAGTTTTTGTCGCGACATTACAGACGACAGGTGGAACTAAAACTTTGACCTTGCCTATCAAACCTGGGTGGAACTACCTTGTGCTTACCTATGACCATGCCCAGATAAAATTCTTTAATAACCTCACCAACGTCTCATTACTGTGTAATGAGAATATAATAAGTTCTGCTAATGCTGTTATTTTCGGTGGCTTTAGCGGTATCTATGATGAATTCGCTATCTATAAAATGCATCTCCGAGACGATGAAATTTATGATCATTACACCAAATATTAGAAAATCATGACAAAAAGAAAGGTAGATATCATGAGAATGCCTAAAAAAAATAAATCGCTTCTTCCGATCAAAAGAGGATTTCATTCAACTAAACATGATACCAATGCAGTATCAGAAATTATCGCAACGATTTTACTTTTATCGATTAGTCTTGCGCTTCTTTGTGTAGTATATTTACTCGTATTAAACAACGCAACCGGTCCTTCATCAACGTATAAAGTGTCATCCGCGCAACTTCTTGCTACGGCGAATGAAAATAACGTGTTTTTACAAAACAACGGGGGTGTTCCTCTTTCGTTGAGCACGAAATTAGTTTATACTATTGGTGGAACAGATTTTTTTATCACCGCAGCAGATTGTATTGTTGATACGAATGGTGATGGGATGTGGAGTATTGGTGAACAGATCATATTTACCCCTCCTGCTATCCCTAGTTTATTTGGTTTACAAATCCAGATCAAAATTATCAATCCAGACACAAACTCTATGATTATGGCTGGTCTTGTTCAAGAGGGTGCGAAAGGTGATTTTCCATATGCTCAGACATTAAACCCCTATGATGTATGGCCTCATAGTGCGACGTTAAAATTATTTTACAATTTTGTTCAGGTGAATTATCTACCGGGGAAACTCTGGTTTCAATGGAAACGATCTGATGACATTCTCTGGACGAAAACCCCCTATATCAATATCACTGCAGCTCCCCTCTCCGGTTATCAAACACTAACACTGTATAATCTTACGTCAAATAAAAATTATCTGTATGAAGCATGGATTCAGTACACTGCAGGGAATACTACGGTGAATGAATCTGGAGGAATCAAACTTTTTACAACGCAGATTGATGCGATGGGAATTTGGCATTTCGATGAACTAAACGGTATAACGGTTTTAGATTCGTCTGGGCAATATCCACCTAATGACGGGGCTTTGAAGCCGAACGAACCGCGAGGGCCTCAAAGGATGAGCACAGCGTTGAATCATTCTGTAAAAAATCTGTATATGGATGGGATTGATGATTTTGTTGAGGTTGCGAATTCAAATACCTTAAGTGTTACCAACGAATGCACCCTTGAAGCCTGGATCAATCGTTCAGGGCACAGTGATGCACTGGTCGGGATACCAGTTCAAAAATCATTATCACAGTTTGGGAACTATACCTTAGGATGTGTTGATCCATGTCTTCTTCATGTCAACGGAAACATCTATGCTCTCGTGTCAACAAATGAAAATTCGTTAGGTTTCCTTTCAACTATTGATATCAGTGATACAGGAGATATTTATGAGAACGTATCGACATCATCATGTATTCTTGATCTTTTTAATTTTGATTCCTCCTGCAAAAATCCAAAAATTATTAAAGTAAGTGGATTCAACAGAATATATGCTATCGTGTACACAAGACCAAGTTCCGGAGATCAATTATATATCAAAACAGTGAAAATTTTTGATGATGGAGTTATAAATAAAATCCCTATTGGTAATCGTGTTCTTGATACGAACATTTCAGCCAGCCCAGATATTATAAAAATAGATATTGACACGTATTCCATTGTATATTCGATAAGTGCTGCAAATAACGGAGTGTTAATCTCTCTGGATATCTCCCTTGCTGGAGTAATTTCTCCGGTAAATAAAAAATTACTTTTTGGGGATATCATGATAGAGCCGGAAATCATCAAGATCGTTGATAGTTTTGATCACTATGTCATCGTCTATAATTGCATAGGCGATGATGGTGGATTACGAACCGTAGAAATTACTAATGCAGGAACATTATCAGAGATTTCATATCACGTGTGGTATGATGATGATGATGGTGGAAGTCCAGAGATCATCCATGTCCATGATGATGTCTATGCTATTGTGTACGCAGGGCCGATTGTAAGACAATCATGCATTTTAAAAACGATTGAAATACTTTGGAATGGTGATATCACTCTCAGTCGCACGATTCCTCCACTCGCAGGTGCTATTGATCAAATTTCAATTGATTTTATCGCGAATAAGACTGTTCGTTCACCACATATCCTCCCTATAGATGGACCGAATGACTATTATGGTATTTCCTACAGTATCGATTCTCCTACTGCAAACCTCTGGGGAAAAATAGTGACGCTTAAAATACAAGATAACGGAAATATTGTTTCCTTATCTAAGAAAGATGTGACCTTCGAACCATTCATGTGTTCCGCATCCTATTTCATCCCAATAGATGTTGATATCTATGGGATTGTCTACCGCAGCGAATATTCTGATGGTATCCTTAAAACAATCGAGATAGGAAACGATGGACACATCCACAATAACCCTATTCATGATATGCAGGAAATCGGTGGCCTAAAATGCTATGTAGAAGATGAGGTTCTCACCTCAGACAATCAATATGTCGTGGATGTCTATAGAGGTATCAACGCACAACTGATGATAAAAACAGTAAAAACAAACACTGCGACTAAAACCATAGCACAAACGTTTACTGATTCGATGATCATCGAACTTGGCTATACCTCATCAAATGGGACATTTAATGCATCCTACGCCCCAACGATCATCCCAATCAAGAATGATGTGTATGCGATAGCGTACTGTCATTATATGACCCTTCCTTCGTTTCATCATGGCAAGATCGTCACCGTACGAGTCAATGCGACGGGAAAAATCTCCCTTATTGAACAATATACTTTTGATAATAACGTTATGAACACACCCTTCTTTTTTACCCCTATAAACAAAACAAACAGCTTCTACGCACTGATCTATCAGCTCTACAGTACGTCCCAAGGAAAGATAGCAACCATAAAGATCGGTGACAACGGACATATTTTCGGCGTCCAAGACTCCTATCTTTTTGAAGCATTACGCTGCAGAGAACCATCCATGGTTTCTATCAGCGGTGATATCTATGGAATTATCTATCGTGACTCTCTTACCTCCAGTACCTACGGACGGTTAGCGACCCTAAAAATCTATGGGAACAATGGAACCATAAAAAAAAGCATCATCGATCTCTGGCAGTTTACACCTAACTGCTATCATCCTTCAATCGTAAAGGTGGATAACAACATCTTTGCTTTTGCCTATTCTTATAATAATGGGGGTAATTGGTACTATGCATACGTTACCACCTTAAAAATAGCAGATAATGGCATTATCACAAAATCTTGGATTGATTACCTTCAATTTATCAGGGTATATTATACTGATAATTATATGCCTCAACAACCAGAAATATTGCATATAGACAATCGCGTCTACGCTATCATCTCAAAAGACCTCCCCGACCCATGGAATAATTATGTCTACAATAGCTATATCACCACCTTGCGGATCGGTGAAAATGGAGATGTCATCGATACCGTAGACGGTGCCATACAAATTTCAACAAGCCCAAGGATAACCAGCTATGACATGAAGATAATACCCTTTGTCAATGACAGTTATATCGCTATCTATGGTGGGAAAAATTATGATTTATATCAATGCATCGTTCGGATACCTTTAAGTGGAACAAACCAGACGATAGTTTCAAAACAAGATTCCTATCTGATCAGTGCGAATAAAACAAAAGTGTTTATGACATTTACCGATTCAAGTAATGCCAAATTCACACTCTCAGCGAATCTAGCAAACAACTGGAATTATGTCGTTGGCACCTACGATAAAACGACGATGAACCTCTATCTGAATGGCGTCCTTATCAACTCACTTCCGCTTGGCTCAAAACCAATAAAAGTCACCACAAACAAACTCTACTTTGGGCCATACAACAGTTATTGTGATGAATTTTCCCTCTATGCTGCCGTGCTTAATCCTGCACGAATAACACAAAATTACAATTATTATCGTCCCTCATAAGAAAAAGAGAATAGATAGAGTGAAACCTATGCGAAAAATAATAAAAAGTTTGAGAAAAAAAGATGAAGCAGTAGCTGGTATCGTTGTCGCAGTCATGATCGTTGGACTGGTTCTAGCAGTGATTTCAATTGTTCAAACCATCTATATTCCAAAATGGATGGAATCCCGAGAAGCGGAACATATGGGAGTTGTCGCAGACCAGTTTTCAAATATCAAATTCACGATTGATACCCAAATCGCTCTGAAAGAAAACGTTCCGGTAGCAACCTCAATTACCCTGGGGAGTAGAGAGCTTGGATTTTTCATGTCAAATAAAGCGTTTGGCCGGCTTGCATTAATCTCAAACGGATGGGCGTATCGATTCGTTCGAACCGCAGGGGATACCTATGAAGACAATTATGGGATCCTTCGCTATTCATCCGAAAATGCCTATTTCCTCAACCAGATCTATAACTACGAGATTGGAGGTGTCGTGCTGAATCAGACAGAAGGAGCTGTCTTTATTATCAAACCAGAATTTTCAGTACTCTATAATGCTTCCACTCGCATCGCAAACCTCTCATTAACCTGTATAGATCTCGTCCCGAATGACGAAAAAACATCTATAAGCGGGTACGGAACATACCCAGTAAGAACAGAATATATGTCAGCAACAAATACGACAATCACCTCATTAAAAACCTTTGTGATCATCACCCCGTTTTCTTCTATCTGGTACACCTTCTTAAATACAACATTATCTGATGCAAACCTCGTAAAAAACACTGATTACACTATAACAAAAACATCCAACCAAGTCACAATAACCTTTAATTCCCCTCCTTTGACAAACGTAATCTGGACTTAAACTAAAATACAAATTGCTGCTCAGATAACACCGGGATGGTCAGATTAAAACATTGGAAAAAAATGAATCTGTAAATCACCAATCTCAACAGGTTAAGGAACAGAAATAGTAATCAAAATTTTTAAAAGATACATAAAAAAAAGAAAAAGAGGGGAGAGTCTATGCGACTCCGATGACCAGGATCAGTAGAACTGTCCCTGATGCACTTGCTGAAGCTGTTCCAGCGGTGACTGCAATACCAGTCTTACCGAAACCAACAACGAAGTCTTTCACAACGACTTCTTCTCCAGCTGCGAGAGCTGCGATAGTCCCTGATTTGGCTTTTCCAACGAAGATCAGTTTGCCATCCAGGTCAATGGTCCAGTCGATGTTGGTCAGATCAACAGCGCCGGTGTTCTTAATGGTCGCTGAGACGCCAAGTCCGCCTTTTATGGTGATCGTGATTGCTGCTCCTTCGACGGTGAAGGCTTGGCTTTTCTCGGTTTCAACATTGCCTTCGAGGTCCACGGAGTAGAAGTAGACGACATGATCGCCCGCTTCTGTGACTTGCACGGGTGCGGTGTAGGTTGCATAGGAGCCATCGTCGATCTTGTATTTGGTGAAATTGACTCCGGACATATCATCAGTTGCTGTGAGTGTGATGGTGACTGGGTTGGTTCCTGTGATAACGCAGGTTGTCACTGGTGGTGTCGTATCTGTTGGTGCGCCACCGATCAGTTGAAATGCCTGGTCACCATAGGTAGTAGTTGTCCAGTAATTCATACCTAATAGCGGAAATCCTTGTACTCCTTCATGCATTATATCTTCGTTAGCACCGTTCGTTGACCATCCCCATTGTCCATCGGTTGAGAATGGCGCAACTTCTTGGATGGCTATCCAGTATTTTACACCACCTGTGGCTGTAAAGACTGGGTCTAGTGCTACGTCGTATTCGTATTTATCGGTTCCATAGGAAACTCCGGTAACTGATGGGTAGTTATAGACTGCAAGGGCTGTGCCTGTCGGATCGGTCGGTCCTCCAGTGGGCTGGTTTCCGCTTCCATCGTCTGCATAGAAAATGACGTTGAACTCAACTGGATTCGGATAGACCGCACCATTCCAGAACTGACCCCACCAGTGAACACCGGTGACGTCTGCGGTACTGCTGAGTTGGAAATCATCAGCGACCTGTGAGTCAAATGGATATACTTGATCGAGTTGTGATGATAATCCATTTCCGGTGCCATCATCAGCATAGTTATCCCAAATAACATCCCGGGATGTAGGGTTTTGGCTTCCAGTGTAACTTCCATTGCTTATGGTCATTGTCGATAAGGTTTTTGTATTTGCTGTCACAGCAGATGCTGATAGGAGCATGACTGCTGAGAGAAGCAAAACACCAGCTATTTTCAATAATTTTTTGTTCTGCATAATTTTTTTCCCCAATCTCTAATATAAGCCATATACTATATAAAACTTTTTATTCTTTTTCTGATAAGATAGTATTTTGCAATATTAGGATTTTTCCCCAGAGAAATACAACAATTGCCTCAAAATAAATACCGTATGTCTGCCTATTGAGAAGATATTGATAAAAAAAAGAAAAAAAAAGGATAGAGGGGGAGTCTATGCGACCCCAATGACTAAGATCAGCAGAACGGTCCCTGATGCACTTGCTTCTTCAGTCCCAGCGGTGACTGCGATACCAGTCTTGCCGAAACCAACAACGAAGTCTTTCACGGTGATTTCTTCTCCAGCTGGAAGGGCTGCGATGGTGCCTGATTTGGCTTTTCCGACAAAGATCAGTTTGCCATCCAGGTCAATGGTCCAGTCAATATTTGCCAAATCTGTTGTTCCGGTGTTCTTTATGACAGCAGAGACGCCTAGTCCACCCTTAATCGTAATCGTGATTGGTAAGGCGACTGTAAACGCCTGATTTTTCTCTGTCTCTATATTTCCTTCGTAGTCGACGGAGTAGAAATACACAACATGGTCACCAACTTCCGTAACGACCACTGGTGCTGTGTAGGTGGCGAAAGTGCCATCATCTATCTTGTACATCGTATCGTTCACACCAGAGAGATCATCCGTGGCTGTCAGGGTGATCGTCACCGGGTTCTCTCCAGTAATTGTACAGGTGGTGACTGGTGGTGTGGTGTCTTCAACGACGCCGGTGTTTGTGACTGTGACATCATCGATTTTAACTTCAAACATATCTGTACATTCACAGTGTCTAAATGCGATATAAATTGTTTGTCCAGCAAACGCTGAGAGATCATCGGTGAGTTGGACATAATCAGACGATCCTGCGGGGCAGGTGTAATCATCGATTTGTGTGGTAAAATCGCCAGGAACAGA
>Ga0209288_10000557_pt1 | contig 11176 bp, 9 predicted proteins | sample PPLLaktember2015_4_FD_187261 | JGI IMG/M metagenome (GOLD analysis project Ga0209288, IMG submission 187261) | Freshwater sediment microbial communities from Prairie Pothole Lake near Jamestown, North Dakota, USA - PPLs Lake P8 Core (1) Depth... | ecosystem: Environmental > Aquatic > Freshwater...
GGATTGAAGTCTTTTACAATCGCATCAGACGCCATTCAACCCTGGGATATCTAAGTCCTGTTGACTTTGAGAAAATGAATACTTAACCTTATAAAAGTGTCCACCAAATCGGGGGAAGATCAGTTTCGACCTACCATTGAGATGTCCGGTGTCGGGTTTCTCCGAACCCCGGCGTGGTGCGGAAAGGATTTAATCCCTATGGGACCTTGACCCTGCACCCCTCTCGCCATATCCCCTGTTGATTTTTTTTCGGATGGGGCTATATTGGTTTTTTATCGATTAAAGCTCCACCCGGCCCGGAGATATATCGGGTGACGTTGAAGGTAACATGGCGGACTTGATTCAGGACAAAACCATCGCCGGGTATCGGCTCGACGAGAAGCTATCGGACAATGAATATTCGGAGTCGTGGATCGCGGAAGCGGTATCGGACGGCAGGAAGTATTTCCTCAAATCGTATCGTCCCGACGCCGGCGGCAGTCCGGTAAATCTGAAGCGAATCCTCGAACGCTCGTTCACGCTGCAAAAACGTCTGAAGGCCCGGGGGTTTCTTAGCTGTTTAAAGCGAGCTTCGGCCGGAGATTCGCTTCTCCATGTTTACCCCTACCGTTCGCTGCGGGAATACCATCGGTTCGGGTATGACGATTTCCGGCAAACGTTCCCGGCGTCTTTGGTGCAGATATGCCTCCTGCTGGATTTACTGCACTGCAAGGGGCTGGTGCACTGCGATATCAAATTCGAAAATTTCCTGACCAGCACCACGGACGGAGATATAATCCTTTCGGACTTCGAATTCCTGGCCAACGCCAACGATAAGCCGCTCGGCAATATAATCGGGACACCGGGATACATTGCGCCGGAAATCCGCGATAACAGCGAAATCCTCAGGCAGTCGGACAATTATTCCTTCGGTGTCGGACTGCGGAACTTCCTCGCCGAAAACGGCGGATGTCCGGAAATCGAGCGGGCGGCCAGGGCCCTCGGTGAAATGGCCGGCGATTTGACGGCGGAGGATCCGGCGGTACGTCCGCTCTTTTTGGGGCAGGTGCTGTTCAAGCACGGGATAATTTCGGCGGAAGAATACGGCGACTATCTGCGGCGGCTGCTTGGCAGATATCTGATTTCGAATTACGCGGAGAAGAAGCGTGAATTGCGTTCCGGCGAATTAGGCCTGAATTCGTTTCTCCGGAATTTCAGCGGCGTTTACGGGATTCCGGAGGAGTTCATCGAGGATATTTCGAAATTGCCGGCACTGCGAATCAGGACGATTCTGCGGAAGCTGCCGGCGGTATCGAAGATCGAGCGGTTCGGGGATTTCTGGCATATATCGGTCGCGGACGAGTATTTGTATGAGCAGTACAAGGCGCTCGGAATACTTTCCGAATTTACTCCGGTTAAAATCGATATCGGGGAATACGATACGTACGGAAAATTGACGAATCTCGATAAAGAGGCGAACCAAATCAGATCATCCGGCGCGGCGTTCAAGAACTATTTAAAGCTGCAGGCTGAGCGGCCGCAATCGGGGAAATTGTCTTACGATAACAATAAAACGGAGATATCGCGGTTAATTCTGCTGGCCCTGATATCGGACCGACTGGGGCGGATAACCAACGCGGTCGGAATTCTCGAGGAGCTGGTGCAGGCGGAAGGCAAGCCGATTTATCTGGAGCAATGGCTGAAACTGAGGCTGGCCTTTCGTTACGCCCAGAAGGGGAGATATGACGAATTCAGGGAAATCGTGGAGCAGGCGATTTCCGAAGACCCGGATCATAATTACTCGTACAATGAATTAATGAGATTGAAAGCCTGGCGTTTGAGAATAGAAGGAAAGTTCGGGGAATCGGGCGAGATCCTCAAGAATTTAAAGGGAAGGCTGGAAAAGTCGGACCGGTTCGATGACCTGACGAGGGTCACTTATGATCTGGCCATTGTGAGGCGAATCGAGGGGGATACTCGCGAGGCGATCAGGCTGTTCAAAGAAGTCCTAAAGCTCGAGGAAAAATGCGGAAATGTCAACAATCAAATCCTTGCTCTGGAAGGAATCAGTGTCATCGCTTTCTGCAAGGCCGAGTATCGGGAAGCGCTTAGGTACGAAGAGCAGGCGCTTGCCCTCGCATCCCGGTTAGGGGGCGTATCCAACTTACTATCCGTATATTCGAGACTGATGAATATTTACACAAGAATGGGGAATTACAGAAAGGCCGAATACTGCCTGCAAAAATCGAATGAATCAATATCGAACGATACTTCAACCTATCGCTTCCATTATATGGATAAGGGTTTCCTGCTATTAAACAGCGGAATGTATAGCAAGGCGGAACTCGCATTAAAGACCGCAGAAAGCCTGTTAACGGTCAAGAAGTCGCCGAAGGAGCTATCGAAAATCTATCAGATGCTGGCAGTCGCCGCGTTCTACCGAGGGGATATCGGCGGGGTTAAAGGGTATTCTTCGAAATCGCGGGAGGCCTGCGTAAATTTTGGCGATTTGACTGAAATCCACGAACTGGATTTACTTGAAAGCCTATCGGAATATTTTAGCGGAAAATCCGACAATGGCGGTCAAATTCTAGGCGTGCTGGATGAATTGATAGAAAGAAAATCTTACTTCTATGCGGCTCAAGCGTTGTTCTACGTCATCGTCGAAGGGCTGAATCCTTCGGGAAAACTATCAGTCACTCAACGGGGTTTTGTAAGCAAAATAATAAAACAGCAGGAAGTCCCGCTATTCAAGGCCATATCGCATCTGATTGATACTTCGGCCAGACCGATCCGCTTGAAAGAAAACGAATTTGCGGGAATGAAAAAAGCATACCGGGCACTCGAGAACGGCTGCCAGTATTTCCAATCGGCTATGTTAAGCCTGAAAATCGCAGAACTATATATCGATCAGGGCAATCCCAAACTCGGTGGCAAATTCCTCGATAACGCCGAAAAGACCTTCCGCAGATTCGGCAACGAACATTTCATCGGGCTCATCGAGCAGTTAAAAAACCGGCTTTCGCAGACGTCCGGGGATAGAAAGCACCTGGCCGATTCGATTCTGAAAATATCGGAAGTATTCGGCAAGATCGACAATTATTCCGACGCCGTGGAGCGCATGGTGAGGTACGTGGTGGAAGAGACCGGTGCGGAACGGGGGGTGCTGGTTCTTCTGGACAAGGAAAACCCGAACGAGCCGAGTATCGAAGCTTCGTTTAACTGCGACGAAGATAGTATCGAAGACATTTCGAAAATAAGCAGCAATATTCCTCAGGCGGTTTTCCGCAAAAACGAGCCGTTGATAATCGAGGACGCTCTGGAGAATAAAATGACATCGGGGTTCAAGAGTATCATAAGGCATAATATCCGGTCGGTCATCTGTATTCCGCTGAAAGTGAATGCCATGGTAAACGGGGTATTGTATCTGGATCATCAGACGATTCCGGCCCTGTTCGATAAAGAAGACGTGGCGTTTTCGATGGCTACGGCCAATTTCCTCTCTACCCTTCTCAAGACTCTAAAGAAATACAAGACCCTGGGGGTGTTTAAAAAGGTGATTCAGGATCAGCACGGTCGGCGCAGTTTTGTCACCCGGAATAAAACCATGAATGACCTGCTGAAGAATATCCCCAGAATCGCTATTTCCGACAGTGATGTGCTGATTACGGGCGAATCGGGGACGGGAAAGCAGCTGATAGCCGAAATGATTCACTATGAATCGCTACGCAAGGACCATCCCTTAATCGCATTCAATTGCGCGGCAATATCGGAAACCCTGATTGAAAGCGAGCTTTTCGGGGTCACCGAGGGTGCGTATACCGGAGCAAAGGCTCGTGACGGCAAATTCGCGGCGGCCGACGGAGGGACCTTGTTTGTAGATGAAATCGGCAATATGTCTCTCGCGATGCAGAAAAAGATCCTGGTTGCGATAGAAACCAAGACATTCAGCAAGGTCGGCAGCAATCTGAAAATATATTCCGACGCACGAATTATCTATGCCACCAACAAGGATTTAAAGGGTCTGGTGGAAGCGGACGAATTTCAATCGGACCTGTATTACCGGATTAATAAAATTCGCCTGCATCTGCCGCCATTGCGAGAAAGAAAGGACGATATCAAGCTGCTGGCGAACCATTTCCTCAAGGGAATAAAGCCGGAATTCGACACACCGTTTTTGACCGACGACATTTATGAATTGCTGGAAAGGTATCACTGGCCCGGAAACGTAAGAGAGCTGTACAATGCGATTGAACGTTTAATAGTCCTGTTCCCCGGAAAGGTGATTCTTAAAAAGGATTTGCCTGCTGAAATCGTCGATGCGAAATCGTCCGGTAATTATAAAAGCAAAAGCGATCGGGAACTGAAGAGGAATTTGGAAAATGCGCTAATCAGGAATGATTGGAATCAATCGGCGGCGTCCCGGGACCTCGGGATGCCTCCGGCGACATTTCGCAGAAAAATGAAAAAATTCGGATTGGGTGAGAAGTAGAATTTCTGGTCATTATAGTCACTTCTACACCACAACCGCATATCTAACCATATAAATTTCAATAGATTACGGAATGGCTGCGGATGATCTGGTCATTTTGATCAATTTGAAGCAGTTTCCCACCCCCTGTCCATTTTTGTAAGCTGTTATCTTTCATCTGCTTATCCAATTGTATCCAATCGGTTTCAATCAGCACTGAAATTGTAAGGGAAAAGCGGCAAGCAACCATAAAAACCGGAGGTTTAAATGAACCGCACTTGCCGCAGATTTTTCCTGATTCCGGCCGCCATTATTTTTTTGGGGGGCATGTTTTTAACAAACAATGCCATGGTCGTAATGGCCGAAGAGCCGACCAATCCTGATTCGACGCTTGAAATACCGCCGCCGCCGGGGCTGCAAGCGATGCCGGGGGATTCGACCGATTCCAAGCTGCTGATTTCGGACGATTCGGACGACGGCTTTTTGAGCGAATTCCTAAATTTCATAATAGGTCAATAAAGGGATGGGAGGTTCGGGCAGGAAATATCCCGCCCGCAAAGTTTATGAATACACTATCGAACATAATCAACACGGTTATCCTGCTTTATAATCGCCAGCAGGTTAGCGTGGATGAATTAATGGGAGTTCTGGATGTTTCGGACAGGACGGTATTCCGTTACTTGGACCGCTTGTCAAAGGCCGGAATTCCGGTTTACTTCGATCGACGTTTGGGCGGTTATACTGTTCACGATCGGAAGGGGGCGCGGTTTCCGAGAATTCTAAACAGCGACATTGTCTTCATGGTGTTGGCGTTGAAGGCTCTGGAGCAGATTCTCCCGATTGATTATCGGGAGATGTTGGATGATTTGAAGACGCGATTGTTAACGAATGCACAATTTCCACTGAGTAAGATGATCGAGATCGACCAGGTTATCGGGACGATCAAAGAGCCGCTGACGGCGGATTCCGCAATAGATATCCTGATTCAAGCGGCGCTGTTATTCGAAACCGGCGTCATGATCAAGAAAAATGGGGAAGGGGATGGAAAGGGTATTGTGGTCGATAATCCCAGACTGGAATTCGATAACGGCTGGCATATAACGGGGATTAGAAATCGGAAACCGGTCAAAATCAAGCGCAGTGATATCATTTATGCTCAGTTGATTTAGCCTTTGTTTCGAGATTCGGGAATAGTCGATATTAAACCAAAAAGCCCCCGGGTTGCGGGGGCCTGGTATCACGATAATCAAAAATGTTTAATTAAGGTAAGCGCGAAGGGACCGGCTGCGTGATGCGTGGCGCAGGCGGCGAATCGCCTTTTCCTTGATTTGCCGGACTCGTTCGCGAGTCAGGCCGAAGCGGGAGCCGATTTCCTCGAGGGTCAGGGCCTTTTCATGGTTCAGTCCAAAATAAAGACTGATGACTTCGGCTTCACGCGGGGTCAGGGTATCGAGGGCCTTTTCGATTTCCACCCGGAGCGACTGGTCGAGCAGTTCTTCGTCCGGGGCGGGTTGGAATTCATCCTCGAGAATATCGATCAGGGAGTTGTCCTCGGATACCGAGAAAGGGGCATCGAGGGACAAATGGGAGTTCGATATTTTGAGGGTGTCGGAAACTTCCATTTCGGACAAATCGAGTTCTTTGGCGATTTCGTCCGGGGAAGGTTCGCGGCCGAGATCCTGTTCCAGCGAGCTTGAAATCTTGCCGATTTTATGGAGGGTTCCGACACGGTTGAGCGGGAGCCGGACGATACGGCTCTGCTCGGCCAGTGCCTGCAGGATGGCCTGACGGATCCACCAGACGGCATAGCTGATAAATTTAAAGCCTCTCGTTTCATCGAAGCGTTTGGCGGCTTTGATGAGCCCGATATTCCCCTCATTGATCAGGTCGGCCAGCGAGAGCCCCTGGTTCTGGTACTGTTTTGCTACCGACACGACGAAGCGGAGGTTGGCCTTTGTTAATGATTCCAGGGCAGCTTGTGAACCCTGCTTTATTTTTTTGGCCAGCCGGACTTCTTCATCGGCGGTAATAAGGGGAGTTTCTCCAATTTCGCGGAGGTACAGATCGAGCGATCTGTCTTCGTCGCGGTACTTCGCAGATTGTTTAGCCACGATGAATATCTAACGCCTCCTTAGCAAATGAGCATATCCGATACACTCATGTAATTCAAGGCCGCACGGCCTTGTATTCAATTGAACCCGACGGATCCACCAGCAAGAACGGGATCGCTTTCTGGCGTCCCTGCAGCTGTTCGGCCACCATTTGCAGATCGACAAGGTTCTTTATTTCTACGTTATTTACCTGTGTGATAATTGATCCCGGCATAATCCCGGCGCCGTAAGCCGGAGTGTTTCTTCCCACACGATTGATATACACGCCGGGGAAAGTCTGCCCGCCGATTTCCTGCGCGATATTATCGGTATAATTCAGGAGTTCCATACCCAGCCAGGTCAAGCGGTCATCGGCACTGGTGAACTGGCTGGAATGTTCTTTTCGGTATTCGTCGCGATCGACCACACTGGTCGCGACTTCCATCGTCTTACCTTTACGGACCAGAGTCACCGGAATTTGTTGGTTTTTCGGAGCAGTCGCTACCAGGACCGAGAATTGATCGACATCGCTGATATCCTGACCGTTGAATTTCACCAGGACATCATTGGGTTCGATCCCGGCCTCCTGAGCCGGAGAATCCTGGAAAACATCTTCAATCATGACCCCTTTAACGGCGCTGAGCCCGTTATCCCTGGCGACTTTTTCGTTAACATTGGCAAGATAGACGCCAAACCATCCCCGGGAAATTTTACCGGTGGCAATCAGATCGGGCACCACGGAACGGGCGAGATTGATTGGTATTGCAAAACCGATTCCAACCGAAGCACCGGTCGGCGATGAAATCGCGGCATTGACACCGATCGCTTCACCCTTGAGGTTTATCAGCGGCCCCCCGGAGTTACCGGGATTGATTGAAGCATCGGTTTGGATGTAATCCTGATATCTCGGTGTTCCCTGTCCGAAACGAAGATTGGATCGGCCCTTGGCCGAAACCACTCCGACCGTAACAGTCCGGTCGAGCCCCTGCTGCGGGAAAGGATTCCCGATAGCAATGACCCAGTCGCCGACTTTGATTTCGGATGAATTGCCGAACGGGACAAATTTTATCTCTTCTTTCGGATCTACTTTTAACACCGCCAGGTCGGTTTGCGGATCGACACCAATGACCTTGGCATCATATTGATAACCGGTCGCGGTGCGGACGATAACTCGTGAAGCCCCTTCGACCACATGATTATTAGTCAAGATATAACCGTCTTCCCTGAAAAAGAACCCGGAACCGTATGATTTCTGCGGTTCGCGCGGCACCTGGAAAAAGCGCCAGAAGAGGTCGTCATGATAAGAATCGCGGACGTCATGTTCGGCCTCGATGTGGACAATGGCATCGGTAACCCGTTCCACGACCGCAACAAACGGCGATTCGTAATCTCCCTCACTGCCGACCACCACCGGATACCCTCCGCTGACATCGGTGGCCTGCGATTTGGGGGTGAAATCCATTTGTGAGGCAATTATAATTCCGAGAAAAATAAAGACCGCCCCCAAAACAACCAAAGACAATACTTTTTTACCGGTCCCCAAAGGAGTCCCCATTAAAGCAAACACCTCCAAACAAGATAGCCGTGTAATTTACCATCGTTTATACGCTTTGTCAAGTATATTTATTAACATATTGTTAGCCATTTCGTCATATCCGGCTTCCTATTATACCTCATCAGGGGTCAACGGGTTTCGCCTAATATTAAAGTATTAATAATTCCAACCTTAATCTCCCCTTTACAATCCGACGAATCAGGGGGGTGTTAGTGATTGACTTTTATACCATTGCTCTTTACCATTGACTACAATGGAGACGGCCAAAGCGGATAAATTGATAATTAAATTCGGAAGATTGCTCCATGAGCAGGGGTATATCGCGGGCTATGACGGGAATTTGTCGCTTCGGCTTTCCTCTTCCAGAATTCTTATAACACCTTCACTGAAGGCCAAGGGATTCCTGAAAACGGGTGAGAATATCGTTATCGACTATTCGGGGAAGAAGATTTCAGGGGGCGGAAAGCCGTCATCGGAAACGGCGATGCATCTTCAGGTTTATGCGAACAGGCCGGATATATCCGCCTGCTGCCATGCCCATCCTCCGCACGCCACGGCGTTCGCGGCGGCCGGGAAAAGGCTGCCGGCCAATATTCTCCCCGAGGCGATATTACTTCTGGGAGAAATTCCGCTGGTGGAACATATTCCAACCGGCGTTGCCGAAAAGTGGGCGGCGTTCGCCAAATATGCCCGAAAGGGATTCGCCCATCTATTGAAGAATCATGGCGTTTTGACCACCGGGCGGACCCTCGAAGAAGCTTATTTTCGCATGGAAACGGTTGAACATTATGCCCGGATTGTCTATATTGCACAGAAGCTGGGGCGGCCGAAAGCGCTCGGGAAGGCAGAAACGGCCCGGCTGATAAGAATCCATAAAAAGATGTTCGGAGAATCCTGAATTTATTATGCCGAAAAAAGTAATTCTCGATAAGGCCGACCGCATTTATCAGTATCCGCTCGATCTCGAGGAATATTTCCCGAAACGTATTCCCCGCGCTCCGGAAAAAAAACATCCATTAATCGACCTTGGGCATTTCAAATGGCCGGTGAAGAGCGAATTTTCTCAGAGCGGGACGACGGCCTTCGAACAGGCTTCCGCGGCGGGACTGGAGCGATTGAAAGAGTTGCTGGCCGATTGGTACAAGAGAGAGCACAATGTTGCGGTGGATCCGAAGCGGGAGATTTATATCGGGCAGGGAATTCGACGGATACTGTGCGACCTCTGTCTGGCATTCATCGAGGACGGCGATATCGTGCTATGTCCCGAGCCGGGTATCCCCTTTTATAAGCGTCAGGTAATCACTGCCGGGGGGATACCGATCACCTATCAGAATTCGGAAAAAACCAATTTCAAGCCGTCGTACAAGCAGTTGTCGGCCAAGCTGGGTAAGGCGGCCAAGATAATCATTATCAATAATCCTCACAATCCTCTGGGGACGGTCCTGGACCAGGCGGATTTAAGCGAGTTGGTAAGGATAGCATCGCGGGATAATCTGTTTATAGTTATGGATGCCGCTTACAGTTCATTGTCGGAAGAAGCTTACATTCCTTTTTTGGGCATACGGGGGGCGAAGAAGGTGGGGCTGGAGATGTATTCTATCCCCTATACGTTCGGACTTCCTTATCTTCCGTTCGGTTTTGCGATCGGTTCGCAGGAGGCGATTCACGGCCTGAATATAATCCACCACACTACCGGGAGGTATGTCCCGTCGTTCTGGGTGGAGATGGCCGCGAAGTCGATTGAGGAATATCCGGCGGAGCAGCTTCGTGCGGTTCGGAAAGATATCAATCAATCCCGTATGGAAGCGGTCCAAATGGCGGACAAGTTCGGCTGGAGGTACCTCGGAGGAAAATCGGCTCCGTTTATCTGGACCCGCAATCCCGGCAGGCATCAGTCATCGGAATATGCCAATGCTCTTTTACGCCGCAAAAATATTTTAGTGCTTCCGGGGACGGCATTCGGGGAGACCGGTGAAGGTTATACCAGGCTGTCATTGACCGCGACGGCGGAGGATTATCGGGCGGCAATGGAACGGATGTCGCGGACGATCGGTTTTGGATTTAAGGCGGAGGATTAGTACCGATGGATGTTATCAGGCTGAACAGGATGGTCTTCTACGGCTATCACGGAGTGAGCGCTCCGGAAAAAGAGACCGGGCGGCGTTTCGAGGTCGATTGCGAACTGGAAGCGGACCTGGCTCCGCCGGGAAAAAGCGACCAGTTGACTGATACCGTGGATTATGTCGCCGTTTATGAGAATATCAGGGAGATTGTCGAGGGCAAGGCTTTTTCGCTGATCGAGAAACTGGGGCTGGCGATCGCCGACCGGCTGCTGGAGAAGTTTCCTGTCTTTCGAGTGACGGTCAGGGTCCGCAAGATGACCCCTCCCATACCGGGCAACATCGATAATATTGAAATCGAAGTGAGCCGGCAGCAGCCGGATACATCCAAGATTATCTCCGCAAAGGAGGAATAACCGTGTCGACAACCGTGTATTTGATTTTGGGGTCCAATCTTGGAGACCGCGAAAAGAATCTGAACGAGGCCTATCGCGGCTTACTGAAAATCGAGGGGCTGGAAATAGTAGAATCCTCTCCCCTGTATCTCAATCCCGCGGTCGGGATGAAAAAGAGCGCTCCCGATTTTATCAACGTGGCCATCGAAGCCAATTATAAATACCGTCCTCAGGAATTGCTCAACGCCATAGAGTTAATCGAGAAGAAGATGGGAAGAACCGGCAAGGGAAAAATCGAGCCCCGAACGATCGATATCGATATCGCCTTGTTCGGAGACGAGATCATCGAAACCGAACAGCTTTCGATACCGCACCGCCGGTTGACGGAACGGGCGTTCATGCTCGGACCAATATTGCACCTTCATCCCGAAGCGGTTCATCCGGTCACGAAGGAGCCGCTGGCTTCGTATCTGAAAGATAAAGACCGCGAAAAACTGATAGTTTTCAAAGAGCAGATCGAAGTCGATGCCTGAGCCGAATTACATCGCCATTGAAGGGGTCATCGGGGCGGGTAAAACGACGCTGGCGAAGATGCTGGCGGAACGCTTGGGAGCGGAACTGATTCT
>Ga0209288_10000558_pt1 | contig 11175 bp, 25 predicted proteins | sample PPLLaktember2015_4_FD_187261 | JGI IMG/M metagenome (GOLD analysis project Ga0209288, IMG submission 187261) | Freshwater sediment microbial communities from Prairie Pothole Lake near Jamestown, North Dakota, USA - PPLs Lake P8 Core (1) Depth... | ecosystem: Environmental > Aquatic > Freshwater...
ACCGCTTTCGATAAGCAACTTCCGCGTCAAGGGTATCCAGTCCCGATGTTCCGCAACCTTCTTCCTGCCCCACCGCTTCGTCATAACAGAGTGATGCTGACACGGCGGAGAAGCCCATATAAAATCGTAATCCCTTAGAAAATCCGGCTCAAGCAAACCAACATTCTGCAAAATGAACCTGAAAGGATAATGCGGCTGCTCAAAGCAATCTATTCCCACAACCTCAAACCCCGCATCAGCCAAACCTTTAGATGCACCACCCGCACCGCAGAATAAATCCAAAACCTTCATACTTTCAGCAACCCCCTGTGAATCAGCCGGTGGCAGTTAGGACAGACAACAATAGTATTCTTGCGACTATAACGGCTTCCTGTGCCCTTTAACCTGTGGGCATCACAAGGGCCGACCCAACTACACAACGAACATAGATTAAGATTGCGTATTTTGTTTAGCTCGCGTCGCTCTCTGCGATGAGGCCCGCATAAATCACGGTAATACCTCTTACCATTCACAGAACCACGCATATCCACTACGCGGTTACAACCTTTAATACTACAAATACCTCTTTGCCTTTTCATAGTGGGGGTTACTATAACACCCCATTCTTAAAAATCAAATAAAATAATAAAAATAAATGGCGATACCAACTGTCCACAAATTCTGATTTTTGGGAAATTTATAGACGCGAGGAGTGCATCATTGACCGCGCGGGGCAGTTGGGGTCATACCCCCTTCGCCAATACCGCTTTTATCATCCTTAACGTTTGTATTGTCTGTATCGTCTGCGCCTTGCTCTACCTCAAGGATAGGGCAATCAATACAGTTGTTATCATCGCACCAGACATATTCAGTCATACAGTTCATACATATACTATATACGTTGTAATCGTTATGTTCAAGGGTAATTGCATATTTATTATGCTTTGCGTTTGGCAATCTGTAATCTTGTTGTATGCTTTAGGTAGAACAGAACAACGAAATTGAAAACTTAATAGGGGAGATTGATTATGAGTATGAACAATAAATGTATGCGTTGCGGCGCCGATATGCAGGAGGCGGGGATTAGCAATATGATAGACGGCAGGTGCTACCACGGCCTTCAAGAATTAGCTGATACCGAATGGATTATCTGCCCCGAATGTTACGAACAGAACCAGCATACAGGCGAATGGACATTGAAGACCTAAGGCAAGGACGCCTTGTAATCATAAAACCATATTCAATACTTTTGAGGGGGACAAATGCGATACTTAATTTACGCAGCGATAGCTTGGCTTGGTATAATGCTTGTGTTCGCTTGTTGCGGATGCAATGCAAGGCCATATGCGACAATGTATGACACAGGACACAAGCCGATAATCATTGTCGGCGCAGAATGGAGGATATAACAATGAAGTGCAATCAATGTGATAGCTGTTATATCAACGGTGTATTCTGTCACGAAACAGGATGCCCGAACAAAGGCAAGGTTTACGACAAGGAAACAGATAGTTGGAAAGATTACGAGCTTGAACGGGAGGACGACAACAATGACTAATTGCGACCCAGGACACTTCACAGTAGGAGGATTGACAATGTTTATTCTACTCACAAGCTTATTCTTCGGGATACTGATATACTTTGGTATCAAAACAAAACAGAGCAAGCCGACAAAGAATAGCTGGCGATGTCTTTAATGAAAGGGAATACAGATGCAGTCAAACTTAAAGCTCATTGAGAACATAGCGGAGAATATCAAGAATGAATTATGGGACGCGGCTTATGACGATATATGCCTGATAACCAGACCAAAGGGATATATCAAGCGAATCAAAGCAGCTATGACTACTGATGGCCCGAACAGCGAAGAAGATGAACGATGGATTAAATCAATCGGGCCAATGCTCACGGGCGAATATGCTTGCGGAAATATCTAACAAGCTCATTCTCTCTCCCCTTCACTACGCCCTGACAGCTTCTCACTGTCGGGGCTTTTTTCTTGCGCTTCATTCAGAGGTACATCTGCATCGGACTTGACATCGTTCGTCAATCCTGGCTCACCCTGCGAAGCCGAAATCTCCGTGTTCGCTACCAATTTAGGACTTTGCGGACTTTCAAGCAATAAACTATCAGGAATAGACGACGCAGCTAATCGGAGTTTGTCGTCAATCTCGTCGAGCTTGCCACTACCATCAGCAAGGACATCGAGACGAAGCCCATATATTGCGTTTTGTTCACGAATAGCGGCTATTGCATTGGTAAGGTCAGGGATTTTATATTCGAGTGCCATTACCTGAATTTTCTCTAATTTCAGGGCTTGTTTTTCGCGGGTAACTATAATTTCGGCTGTTTTATCAGCGTTTGCCTGAATTATCTCTCTTGCTTTGATATTTTTCAATCGTCTTATTTCGTCCTGGACATAGGGTTTTTTCAGGAGTTTTTCAGCTTCTTGCGACGAATTGACTGTTGTTTTATATCCTGCGTGAATGTAAGCCCTTGCTAATCCTTCACTTAGGTAAGCGTAGTTATAGCAAAATGCTCTGGATTTATCAGTTAATTCAGCTCGTCTGCTCATAAATCATAAATTATTGATTTACTTAGGTGTTGTCAAGCATCTTTTTTAATCCCTGCTTGCCGTGCTATTTCCTGTCGTTCTTTAAGCGAAGCAATAGGAAATGCCAGCGGCGTAGCCGCGTTTTTCTCTTTGGAATCTCTTTGAGATTCTCTCTTCTCTTCTCTTCTACTCTCTTCTCCCTGGCTTTTTTTCCCACCCCCGTCCGCAGAATCGGCCATAGTGTCCGTTTTGGCGGACATCTGCTCTTTCAGTCGTCTTTTTTGTCGTTTGGATAGCTCGTATTTTTCGGTCGAGGTAACATAAAAGCAACCGTCGTCAAGTTGTTTAAGTTTCTTGTTGCTTATGGCTTTTTTGATAGTATTCTGCAATAATTCAGGCGAAACAACGAAAAGACCGGCAAGTTGCTGTATTGAATAGGGGCAGTTTTCATTGGCTCGTATAAAGCCCTGGTCTTTCTTTGAAAGCGTCAAAAGGTCAATCCAGACACTTCTTTCGTCCGGCTCAAACTCCAAACGAGTTGAACCAAAGAGCCATTTGTCAACATAGAACGGATACCAGTCGTCTCCTTTTGCGTTTTTCATTTTTTGCCCCCTTCTTGTCTGTAGTCGGCCTGTTTGATACGCAAATACTCTCGGCGGCGTATTTCCCGTTCTATTCCCCAAATCTCTTTGAATTTAGCAATCTGCCAGCCCTCTGGAATCTCCGTTATCTGTGCCGGCTCGTTATATTTTGGCTGCTTGAGATTTTCAAGCGACTTCTTGCATTGTTCGTCCGATAATCTCGCCGTATTTGATACAGCCCTCAAACAAGCGTCCACTTTGCCGTTTTTATCAGCCATACCCAAAAGTGTAACATAGACTTTTGTTGTGTCGGAATCCTCAGCCCAGGGGACCGACATAATAAGCGTGCCGAATAGTTTTGAAAGTCCTGCCATAGTTATATTCCTTAAAATCGTTATAATCACTACAACCATTACTCGCCTACACACCTTAACTAATATACACAAACTTTCACACTAATCAACACTTTTCTTTTGCAATTTGCTGTTTTTTGTGGTATGCTATAAATAGCGGGAGTTAAGCTAATTGGCAGTTGGCTTTGAATCGGTGAAAGCTGAAAAATGCCCTTCCGCCCGCAATTATATTTAGGAGTGAAAGACAATGGCAGTCAAAGCAAACGAGAAAACAAAAGTAGAATTGGCAATTAAGATTGTGGATGAATGGCACGCCGACAGTCGTAATTTTACCAAAGAAGAACCAGACGGACTGAAATTGGCTCGGCTTGTTATCAAAGACGGCGAGTAGGGACGATTGACAAACGCAAGGGATTGAGGAGTTTAGAGAATAGCTGGAGGAAATACAATGCTGATAGAAAACAAAAGCGAAAAACCTGGAACGTTTTATATTGAGGAATTGCCGTCTAATTTAGGGCTGGGCTTGGCGAAAATAGTAATCACCCGCAAAGACGGAACGCAGCACGTCGATTATCCGGTGCAATATATGGACGGTTCTTTTGGCTATGATTTTCCCGAACGAATACCGGCGCAAGTTATGCGCGCAATGAAGGTGAGATTTACAGTTTAGCTTTTGGAGGAAATATGAAAAACACAGATTACAAAAACCTGATAGGGGACGGCAAGCTGCCTAATTTGTTTTGGGTTAGCTTGTCGAATGATTACAGCTATTCGCACAAAGAAAAATACAAAGACGGTGAAATGTGCTGTATTGACTGGATTGGCGATATAATCCCCACGTTCAAAAGCAAGGGCAAGACGATTGCAAAGCCGTTCACGTCCTATGAATTGGCAAAAGAGTTTTGTGATACTCTTTGCCTGGGCGAAAAAAGTGATTACGGTGATTTTATTGTCAATCGTATAAATATCGAGGATAGATTATCCGGCGAAGTTTATGAAAAGACACGGATTTTCAATCCCACTGATTGCACTGTCGAAGAAGATGAACGGCAGGATATGCAATTTAGTATTGACCGCGAAGCAGAATTGAAAGCAAAACTTTAACTTTTGGAGGATGGACGATGAAAGAATACTACGGTGAATTTAATGGCAACGGCTACGAGATATGGCTGAATGGTGAAAACGGGGACGCGGTTTATCGTGCCGGCAACTGCAAATACGATTCTGCACAATGGCTACCGCCTGGCGCCGAAGGTGCGCTCGATATTGCCACGATAGAAGAATACTGCGAAAGCACCGGCAAGGAAATTGCGAAAAAAAATGGCGGTGTCTGGATGGGAGCTAAAAAGGTGGAGGATTTTGAAATATGAATGATAAACAAAAACAACTTATTATTGAACACGGCGAAAACCTCAATCGGATTTTCAAGACGGGCATTGAGCCGTTGACACTTTGCAAGAAACAATGACCTGTGCAATCTGCCATAAACCGATTAAGAAGAAAGAATCGCACGTTTTTACACTGAGGCCATCGGCTTGCTTGCCCTGGCATCACCGGATTAAATATGTGCGATGGCACAAGGCGTGCGAAGAAGTTAATCCTGTCGTTGCCGACAAGCTATGCAAGGCCGCCGATGAAATAATGGCAATACAGATAGACCGCGAAAGGGCTTACTGGGATGGATACCGAAAAGAACATAACTCTGCTTGAGGCGTGCAGGTTAATGCGAAAATATGTAGGTCGATTTGTAACGGAGGGCGAAAGGGAACAGTATTTCGCCGACAAAAAGCAATGGGAGCGGGCTATGCTGTCCGCCGTAGAAAGCGGGGAAATGCTGAAATGAAAGAGTTTGAGCCAAACAGTTTTTGTAAATCCTGTGGCAACTGTTGTAAAAGTATGCCTGGTTCTTATACCGCCAAAGATATTTTGCGGATTTTCGGCAGCATTAAGGCAGCGGTTGAGAGCGGCAAAGTTGCGATTGACTGGTGGGAAGGCAATAAACCGCTTTACTATATGCGGCCAAAAGTAGCCGGAGTTTCAAAACTTTATGACCCATCGTGGGGCGGTCGTTGCATACACTTGACAGACAATGGCTGCGAATTGACCCGCGACAAAATGCCTACTCACTGCAAAACATTGAGGCCGATGGAAAAACAAGGTGGCGATTGTGTTCAGGTGGGCATTAAAAAACACAACGAAAAATACCGCGCCGCAATGTCATTCAAAAGAGCGAAAATTAACCTGAGCGGATTGTCCGCTATAGAATCTGGAGAAATGCTGAATGGCTAAAACCAAAAAAATAAGCTTGCAATGGAAAGTTAACACAAATGGCTTAATGAATGAGGTTGTGACCTGCCACGGCGCGTCCATACTTTATATGCCGTTAAAGATATTCCTGTCTTTGCTTGCCTGTGTTGCTCAACGTGCCTCTGAGATAAATGACAAAGAACTCAATAAGCTGATGTTGCGGCTATCTCTTTACGATATAGCAAACCCAAAATCAGAATTATTCGACCAAGATGCCGTCGAAAAATACCTAAATTCATAGGGAGTGAAAATGACACAGAAAAAGATTAAATTTACGTCACTGCCGATTTACAAAGCCATACGCGACAGCAAGCTCACAAAATCCCGCCAGGATGAAGTGCTGAGAAAGTTGAAAAAGTATAGGATAATACATAATAGGCCGTGTATCGAAAGCGCGGAAACGCTTGACGGAATAGGCAGGTGGGAAGATTTACCCGAAGGTTTTGATTACTGGCAGCAGATGCACAACGATAGCGGTTTGTGACGTCTGTATAGGTCGTAATGCGTTCAGGAACCCCCTATCTTTGGCCTGCCAGTTCAAAAAGTAGCCGACCGCAAGCAATGGCCGGAACAAAAGCGATTGTAGGGCATCCTACGAAGCTGTTTTTAACAAAATGGCGTTTTTACGCAGAAAAGAGGGATTATGAAAAACAAGAATGTCCGGCTAAATCTTTCATTGCCAAAAGTCACAGTTAATAGGGTAATGGAAATCAAAAAAAGAACAGGTGCGCCCACTCAAAGCCAAGCAATAAGCAGAGCAATTCAGCTTTACGCCTATATACTTGACCATCCCGTAAAAAGCGACGAGGGTGTCTTATTGATATTGTAACCTCTACAACCGATACCGCCGACAAGGAATCTAACGGAAAATCTGAAAAACTTTGAAAATGCTATTGCCTTTTCAAAACGAAAAGTGGAGAATGAACCTGTGCGAATAATACCAAAACAAAACAGTAATCTTTCCTGCGGGCAAACCTGTTCGCACCAGGTCGGCCCCCAAGCTGATATGCCCGCAGGTCGGTATCATAGTGTTTCCTCCGAAACAGGGCAGAGTCGCTATTTCCTCTGCCCGCACTCTTCCTCCCAACAAGGGCGGGCCAGCTACTACCAAACCTCCTCGCTGCCCGCCCGTATTTTTAGGGGATAAGAAAATATGAAATTATTAGCATCTTTTTTGGGATTCGCCATTGGCACAGCAATCTTCGTTCCCTTTATTGGCATAGGGCAAGCTTTTCATAACTGGTTCTTTCTATCAACGGGCGCGTTTTGCTTTTGGCTTATCGTTTTGAGATGGAGATAAGATATGAGACATTTAATAGCGTGTATTATATTGTGCTTCTTTGCGAACACGGCAATCGCGGAGTGGAGTGAAATTTGGGACTTTTGCCGTAACGATGATTACCCGTGTTTTGTATGGATAGAGTTTAACGACGTAAATCCTGCCCGATGCAGCGGCGAATGGTGGTCAGTAGAAAGCGGAGGATTGCCAGATAAAAAGATAATTATGTTATGGCCAGAACCAAATCAGAGCGACGGTCATCGTTGGGTACGGCATATATCAGACGGGGCATCCAGGGTATTGTGTTCAGACGGCTCTCTTTTCTCGACTGATACAGGATGCGATATAGCCGTAACGGTCGGAGGCGTAAACAGTGGCTTACTGGTAACAGCAACCACAACAGATTCGATAGTAATGTATTTTTATTATAGCGGAGAATGGACTGGAGAATGTACAGGCAAGCAGGAATTGCAAAATCAGCTTCCTCCGCCGTCAAACGACTGCTCAATATCCTGCGGCCCTGCTTCATTTTTTGGTTTTGGAGGAGCTGTTCAAGTATATTTTAGTTTTCCGAATCCTCTTATTCACACTAATTATCCAGTAGATAAGCGATGGTTTGACTCTAATGACTTATATATTACGTTGACGCATTTTGCGCAAATGGCAAATAATTGGACTGGCGATTCTGCGGAATTATGTACTTTATTAGAAGCGTATATGCAATAGCTTTTCACTGGCTGTTTTCTTGTTGAAGGCGGCAAGTCCATACAAGCGTAACCCTCGAGGCGCAAATATGGCTTTGGGTGAAATAGAAAAAGCGTATGCAAAGGCATTGAAGCCGGAGTTAAAGAAGGCTATTGTGAGCGGTGAGCCTGAACGAGCCGCAAGCTTTGCTAAAGCACTTGCAAAGGTATATCGAAAAGCACGTCTGCGCTTGCGAACATTGGCGAGGGTTAGGAATAATAATTAAGAACTCTTCATCACAAAGGGTCGCAATGGCCCTTCTCGAAGCCGCCCTTCGCTTTGGGGTGTGGGCAAGGGCGGCTTATTTTAAGGAATGATTTATGAGCATCAGAACTATATGGCATTGCGATAAGTGCGCAAAAGAGGCGGAAATAAATGAGGCTCGAAGTTGGGAAACTCCGAAGGATTGGCTAAAATTGGAGTTGCGATACAATAGTTCTTCTTATGGGAACAAAATACTTTGTCCTGATTGTAAGGCAACGCTAAAGGTTGGGCCAATAAAAATTGAAACTGTCGCAAATGTTGGCGACCAACTTATTGAGATATTATCCGAAATAGCACAGGAGGCAACAAGACAATGATTACGAAAACTCAGTTGGCTAATCGTGCGAAACATCTTGGCTCGACCGACATCGTTGCCCTGTTCGGTCTGCATCCGAAGTTGAACGCTTACGACATATATCTTGAGAAAAGCGGCAAGTTGACCGAAGCCGACCAAGCCGACGACAAATGGATTTCACGCGGCAATTATATGGAACCGTCGCTGATTATGTTCGCCGAAGAATTGCTCGGGCGCATAAAGACCACGAAGCAGGAGTTTTCTGCGGCAAACGGTCTGATTGTGTCTCACCCAGACGGTCAGCCGGTCAAAATACCTTCTTCGACGTTGGAAGCGAAGTCAGTCGGCCCCTGGGCAAACGAGAAGATGATTGGCGACGAAGGCAAGATTGTTACAATGCCCGCCGCCGGCTGCTGGGGCGACGAAAATACCGATAGCGTTCCACACCGCGTTACATTTCAGGCGCAGGTTCATATCCTTTGCACAGGCGCAGAGGTCTGCTATGTCCCTGCTTATCTGCCGTATCGAGAGTTTGTGATGTTCGCTATCCTCCGCAATATGGCAATTATCGAAAGCATTTTAGAAGAGGCACATCGTTTTTGGGAAAAGAATGTCAAGGCCGATACGCCTCCTGAGAATATCCTTCCGGCACTTGAAACAATTAAACGAATTAAACACAGGCCAGAGAAGGTCGTTCCAATAAGTTCCGAAGTGGCGAGAGTGTGGGATGACGCGAGAAATTCGCGTCTCGAAGCGAAGGCGAAAGAAGACCTCGCGGAAACCGCATTACGCGCCGCCATCGGGGATGCGGATGCAGGACAATTTGAAGGCGGAATGGTTGTAATTCAACATATCAGCAAAAAGGGATTCGTGATGCCTGCCGTGAAATATACAACACCAAGAATGGTTAAAAAATGATGAAACCCAAGAAGTTTGATAAAATAACTGTTCACAAAAGCGGTTTAATTACGGGGATTACTCGATATACGGAAGTGCCGGCTGAGGCGTATTATTTAGCAGAGGCCAATCAAATGTGGTCCAAATCGGCACAATGGAAAGTGTTCAAGGCAAAGAGAAGTAATAGAAAAATGACACTTCGATATATGAGGACTTTGAACAGAAAATCAGAACGTTGAGATTGAAGGAGTAAAAATGGCAGAGGATAATGTAGCAACTAAACCAACCGAAACGCAGGAAATTCAAAAAACAGAAGCGCAGAAGCCCGCACCGCTAATCTCGATTGACGAGGGCGACTTTCAATGCTATCTCGACACGGCTAAATTCAATCAGATGTGGCGAGCCGCACAGGTGTTTTCATCGAGCGAAATCGTGCCGACTCAATATCGCAATAAGCCCAATGATTGCTTTATAGCCCTTCAAATGGCTATGCGATGCAAGTGTGACCCGATGGCGTTTATGCAGGGGACATACGTTGTATATGGCCGACCAGGTATGGAAGCGAAACTGGCAATCGCCCTGATGAATAGTCGCGGGCCTTTCGATGGGCCGGTGCAATGGAAATTTGAAGGTAAAGGCGCAAGCCGTTCCTGCACCGCTTATGCAAAACACAAACAAACTGGCGGAATGTGCGAAGCCACAATAACGTGGGATATGGCTGAAAAAGAGGGCTGGACGAAAAAACAAGGCAGTAAGTGGCAGACGATGCCCGACCTGATGTTTATGTATCGCTCCGCTGCGTTCCTCGGACGCTTGTATTGTCCCGAAGTGCTTTATGGTATGCAGACAGTTGAGGAAATCGTAGATGTAGGGCCTCGACCGGAAGATACAAATATCGTGGCAATCCAAGCACCACAAGCGGGCAACGCTGCGGTTGCGGAAAAGTTGACACAACGGAAAAAAGTTGAATCGACCGAGCAGAAGCCCGCCGAAGAAAAGAAGGACAAGTTGCCTGTGCCGGACGTGAATGAGTTGCGGGCGAAATGGATATGCGATGTATGCGGTCGGTTAGTCGTCGAGTTAAAGAAAAACGACAAAGGCAAGGCTGTATGTCCATACGCCGATTGTCTCGCGGTCGGGGAAGTCAGAGAGACGACTGATAAGGATTTTGAACCAGCGAAATGATTAACTTTGAGGAAATATGAAAATCAAGAAATTTTCTTTAGGCCAAATACTATCTATCACTCACGAAAAATTGATGTGTAGTATGGGTGGCGTTTATGAGATTCTTAATTTTATGACGCAGGACAACCTTTATACACATCAGTTGCCGAGAGCGTCAAGAGAATGTAAGCCCTGGATTCTGCGACAACACTCTCGATTGATGGAAATATCGCTTGAGGACGTCAATAAAGATAACTGGCGAGATACACTGAATGTGCTTGAGGAGGAATACGGCGCGTCATTGGAAATAGAGGCAATCCCGCGAGACGACCACGATTTCAAAGAGCCTTTGGCTGAATTAGAGGAAATGGTCGGCAAAGACAAAATTATTGTAATACAACCCGATAAGCAAAATGATTAACGCCGAGGAGATTTCAACTCGATGTTTTCTCGCCGGTCTGCCGGATACAGAAGCGGGAAAGATTATTGCGTTCTGCAAAAAGAAGAAAATCCGGCACATTTTCAGTCCGGCCAAGTTCGTGCAAAAGTGGTTGTTGAATCCCAAAAGGCCGGAAATCGAGTTGAACGAAAAAGTGCGAACAAGGGAAAAATCACTCGCCGAGGAAAAGCGAACTTTGGCGGTGGCAATGGACAGGACGTTCAGGCGGGCAAACTTGAATGCTGCCGCCACCGTCAAAGTTATACCTTCGTGCAAGGTTAATGTCAACAGCGCAAGGAACAGGATTTTGAATCAGTTG
>Ga0209288_10000562_pt1 | contig 11139 bp, 12 predicted proteins | sample PPLLaktember2015_4_FD_187261 | JGI IMG/M metagenome (GOLD analysis project Ga0209288, IMG submission 187261) | Freshwater sediment microbial communities from Prairie Pothole Lake near Jamestown, North Dakota, USA - PPLs Lake P8 Core (1) Depth... | ecosystem: Environmental > Aquatic > Freshwater...
CGGCCGCTGTTCGAGCTCTACGCCATCGAGGACGAGATCGAGAAGGCTTTGGGGCGGCGCGTCGACCTCAAGTCCGGCGGCTATCTGATCATCGACCAGACCGAGGCGCTGACCACGGTCGACGTCAACACCGGCGGCTTCGTCGGCGCGCGCAATTTCGACGACACCATCTTCAAGACCAACCTCGAGGCCGCGCAGGCCATCGCGCGCCAGCTGCGCCTGAGGAACCTCGGCGGCATCATCATCATCGACTTCATCGACATGGACAACGCCGAGCACCAGGAAGCGGTGCTCACCGAGCTGAAGAAAGTGCTGGCGCGCGACCCCACGCGCACCACCGTCAGCGGCTTCTCGGCGCTGGGGCTGGTCGAGATGACGCGCAAGCGGACACGGGAATCGCTGGCGCACGTGCTGTGCGAGCCCTGTCCCACCTGCCAGGGCCGCGGCGAGATCAAGACCGCACAGACCGTGTGCTACGACGTGCTGCGCGAAATCCTGCGCGAGGCGCGCCAGTTCGTCGCCCGCGAATATCGCATCGTCGCCGCGCAAAGTGTCATCGACCTGTTCCTCGACGAGGAATCCAGCAGCCTCGCCCAGCTCATCGACTTCATCGGCAAGCCGATTTCGCTGCAGGTCGAGACCAGCTACCCGCAGGAGCAGTACGACATTATTTTGTTGTGAAGGGTGAGGGGTGAAGGGTGAAGGGCGGGCACCGGCACGACTCCCATCCCCCGCCATCGGGGGAGGGGCCGGGGGAGAGGTCAACCCGTCTCCTGCATCCGTGCTCGCCTCAAGCTGAATTGAAACCCCATCCACCTTCCTACTGGATAACCGCCTGCATCGAGCTGGCTGCCGCCGACCCGGTGATGGCGGCGCTGATCGCGCGCTATCCCGACTGCGTGCTTGGCGATCGCGGTGATCCGTTCCAGACCCTGGCGCGCGCCATCGTCGGTCAGCAGATTTCGGTCAAGGCAGCTGACAGCGTGTGGGCGCGCTTCGCCGCCTATGCGCAAAACGTCAGCCCCGAGCGCATCGCCACCCTCGAACTCGACGCGCTCGCCGCCTGCGGCCTGTCGCGGCGCAAGGCCGAATACCTGGTCGACCTCGCCGGGCATTTCATCGACGGCCGCGTCGAGCCGGTACGCTGGAAAAAAATGGAAGACGAAGCGGTGGTCGCCGAACTCGTCGACGTGCGCGGCATCGGTCGCTGGACCGCGGAAATGTTCCTTATCTTCAACCTGCGCCGCCCCGACGTCTGGCCGGTTGACGACATCGGCCTGCAAAAGGCCGTCGCCCTGCATTACCTCGGGGGCGATCGCCCCACCCCAAAAATCCTGCGCCAGCACGGCGAACGCCACGCCCCCTGGCGCACCGTCGCCACCTGGTACCTGTGGCGCAGCCTCGACCCGGCCGTGGTGCAGTATTAGCCTGCGTTGCCGGGCCTTATAGTAGCGGGGTGTCCATGAACCTAGAAGCCGCAGTTGATCGCTTGGTACCCGAACAGGAACTGCATGAGCACCGATTTTTCTGCCTTCATTTCCGATCACCAATTGGGTGAGCACGCTACGCACCCGCAGGCACGCCTGCTCGTGCGCCTGCCATTGCACCCGCAAGGGGCAGGCCGGATTCGTAAGGCCGCTGACGCGGCAACGACTCCGCTCTCGCGCCTCCTTGCAGGCCTCGGCCTGCGGCGTCGTTGCTTCGCGGCAGTCACCCGATCAGACGCACCTTCGGGCGCGTCCAACTACGGTTTCTAGGTTGAACGGAATTCAACATGGGGTTTGAAGCATGGCTGACCGTGGCCGTGATCGCGCTGTGCATTGGCCTGCTGGCGAGCAACCGCTTTCCTTCCGATGCGGTGATGGTGGGCGGCCTCACACTGCTGCTGCTCGCCGGCGTCCTCAGCCCGGGCGAGGCGCTGGCCGGGCTGGCCAACGAAGGCATGGTGACCGTGGCCGTGCTCTACGTGGTGGTGGCCGGCATCAGCGAGACGGGCGGCACCGCCTGGGTGTCGCAGGCGCTGCTCGGCCGGCCGCGCTCGATCGCGCATGCCCAGGCGCGGCTGATGGTGCCGGTGGCTGCGCTGAGTGCCTTCCTCAACAACACGCCGGTGGTGGCAATGTTCATTCCGGCGGTGCAGGACTGGGCCAAGCGCCATCGGCTCGCCGTCTCGCAGTTGATGATGCCGCTGAGCTACGCCGCCATCGCCGGCGGCACCTGTACCCTAATCGGCACCAGCACCAACCTGGTGGTCAACGGCCTGCTGCTGCAGGAAACCGACACGCCGGGGCTGGGCTTCTTCGATATCGCCTGGGTGGGAGTACCCACGCTGATTTTGACCATCGGCTTCACCGTCCTTTTCGGCAGGCGCCTGCTGCCCGAGCGGCAGTCGGTGCTCAGCCGGCTCGCCGACGCGCGGGAGTACACCGTGGAGATGCTGGTGGAGTCGCGCAGCCCGCTCGACGGCACGAGCATCGAGGAGGCCGGTCTGCGCCAGCTGCCCGGCCTCTATCTGGTGGAAATCGAGCGCGGTGGCCACATCCTTCCCGCTGTTTCGCCCGAGACCGTGCTGCGGGGCGGCGACCGCCTGCTGTTCGCCGGGGTCGTCGAATCCGTAGTGGACCTGCAGAAGATCCGCGGTCTCATGCCCGCCACCCATCAGGTTTTCAAGCTCGACGCACCGCGTCACCAGCGCTGCCTGGTCGAGGCCGTGGTCTCGGAAAGCTTCCCTCTCCTTGGCAGGAGCATCCGCGAGGGGCGCTTCCGCACGCTCTACCAGGCGGCCATCATTGCCGTGGCCCGCAATGGCGAGCGCATCCGCAGCAAGATCGGGGACATCGTTCCCAGGCCAGGCGACACCCTGCTGATGGAAACCCATCCCAGCTTCCTCGAACGTTATCGCAACACCAGGGATTTCCTCCTCGTCAGCCGCCTCGACAACTCCACGCCGCCGCGCCGTGAGCGGGCCGGGCTCGCGCTCCTGGTCATGGCGGGGATGGTGATGCTGGCAGCCAGCGGGCTGCTGAGCATGCTGGAGTCGGCCATGCTCGCGGCCGGACTGATGTTGCTGTTGCGCTGCACCTCGGCTTCCGCGGCACGCCGTGCGGTGGACTGGCAAGTGCTGCTGGTGATCGCCGCGTCGTTCGGCATGGGCACCGCGCTGCAGCAGACCGGAGCTGCCAGTGCCGTCGCGGGGGGCCTGGTGGCGCTGGCCGGCGACAACCCCTGGGCGACGCTCGCCCTGGTCTTCGTCGCCACCTCGCTCTTCACCAACCTGATCACCAACAATGCCGCAGCGGCGCTGATGTTTCCCATCGCGCTCGCCGCCGCGGCGCGGCTCGACGTCAGCGTGTTGCCCTTCGCAGTCGTCATCATGAAGGCCGCGTCGGCCAGTTTCGCCACGCCTCTGGGCTACCAGACCAACCTGATGGTGCTGGGCCCGGGGGGCTACCGTTTCGCCGACTACCTGCGCCTGGGTGTGCCGCTGACCGCCCTGACCGGAGCGCTCACCGTTCTCATCGCACCGCTGATCTGGCCATTCTGAGGCGGGCGGCGCGAAGCATGGCCGGAACACCGCGACGCGGGCCCCGTCGCGCTGCCCTATCTGGCTTCGTCGGGGACGAACTTCAGCACGTTGCCGTTGATGCAGTAGCGCTTGTAGGTGGGGGCGGGGCCGTCGTCGAAGACGTGGCCGAGGTGGATCCCCGAGCTGGCGCTGCGCACTTCGACGCGCTTCATGCCATGGCTGCGGTCTTCGTGCAGGGTGATCGCGCCTTCCAGCGGACTGAAGAAACTCGGCCAGCCGGTGCCGCTTTCGAACTTGCTGTCGCTGCGGAACAGCGCGGCGCCGGTGATCGGGTCGACGAAGGTTCCGGGTCGTTTCTCATCCAGATGCGAACCGGTGAAAGGACGTTCGGTGCGCTGCTCGAAGGCTATTTTCCTTTGCTCGGGCGTGAGCAGCCGGAATCCCAGCCACTCCCAGAAGCGCGCCTTCTCGCCGCTGTAGCCGGTGTAGCGCGAGACCTCCTTGCCCTTCTCGAACAGCACGATGGTGGGTGTCGCGAACAGGGCTTTTTCCAGGGTCCAGCCGCTCGGTGCGTTGGGGTTGAGGGTACGGACGATCGAGACTTCCGATTGCCAGGAATCAAGAACTTCGGCCTTGAACTGCTTGCAAAAGGCGCAGTCCTCCGCCTCGAAAACCACCAGCTGGCGGTCGTAGGCAAGTGCCTTGCCGTCGAGAAGGGGCGCCGGCGTCGAGGCCTTGCTGTCCGATCCCGGGTACTTCACCCCCGTGCCGCCCAGGCCGCAGTAGCCGTTAGGGTTTTTCACCAGGTAATCCTGGTGATACTCCTCAGCGGAATGGTAGGTCGTCAGCGGGGCGATCTCGGTGGTGATCGTGCCGCGCCTGGCCTGCGTCAGTGCCTGCTGGTAGACGTCGCGGGTGCGCTGCGCGACAGCCAGTTGCGTGTCATCGTTGGTATAGATCGCGCTGCGGTAGTTGCTGCCGACATCGTTGCCCTGGCGGTCGCCCTGGGTAGGGTCGTGGTTTTCCCAGAACCCGATCAGCACCTTTTCCAGGGTCGTTCGAGCGGGGTCGAAACTGACCTTGACCACTTCGGCGTGGTTGCGTTTTGCCGACAGGCCCATCCGCACCTTGCGTTCGTGCGCGAGCACCGCCTGGTAGCTGCCATCGATCTCGCCGTTGGCATAACCGCTTTCGACATCGACGACACCGGGGAGCTCGGACATGCGTCTTTCCGCTCCCCAGAAGCAGCCCATGCCCAGTACGACCGAATCTAGCGGGGTGTTCGATCCGGTTGGCTTACTGGTGTCGACCGGGCTGGCTGGGGGCTTTTCCTGTGCGCAGGCGCTGACCATCAAGCTCATGCACAGGGCCATGAACAGGCCATGAATCGAACGACTGGAAATCATCTGCAATATCCTCTCGAGAACCCTTATGGTCGGCATCCCTGCCGGCGTGCCAGGATCCGAAAGGTTTGGTCGCCGCGCGGCGGGATTGCTTACAACGGAAAAAGCCGCAGCCGATGTCAGGCCGTTTCCGCGCCGCGTATCTCGGCAATCACCGGTGCGTGATCCGACGGCCGCTCCAGCTTGCGCATGTCGCGGTCGATGCTTGATGAGACACATTCGGCGGCCAGAGGTTCGCTCAGAAGTATGTGGTCGATGCGCAGGCCGTGGTTGCGGCGGAAACCCATCATCCGGTAATCCCACCAGCTGAAGCTTTTCTCCGGCTGTTCGAACAGGCGGAAGCTGTCTTTCAGGCCCAGCGCCAGCAAATTGCGGAAGCGCTCGCGTTCCGGCTCCGACACCAGCACGCTGCCCTTCCACGCCTCGGGATCGTGGACATCACGGTCTTCGGGCGCGACGTTGTAGTCGCCGAGCACCGCAAGCTTCGGATATCTGACCAGTTCATCCTTGAGCCAAGCGGCGAGCGCATCGAACCAGGCAAGTTTGTAGGGATACTTGTCGGAATCGAGGCTCTGGCCGTTGGGGCAATACACGCATACCAGGCGCACGCCGTCGAGGGTGGCGGCGATGACGCGTTTCTGTTCGTCTTCCAGACCAGGGATGCCGACACTGACGTCAGTCAGTTCGCCGCGGCCGAGTACGGCGACGCCGTTGTAGGTCTTCTGGCCGGCGAAAACGACGCGATAGCCGGCAGCCTCGAGTTCGGCGACCGGGAAGTTATCGTCGGTGAGCTTGGTTTCCTGCAGGCACACCGCGTCGGGCTGGCGGGTGGCGAGAAAGTCCAGCAACTGCGGCAGGCGGACCTTGAGGGAGTTGACGTTCCAGGAGGCGATTTTCATCTATTTCATATCGCCATCATTGGCGATGTCTGTTTGCGACTTGTGTGTATGCGCCTATAAATCTGGCTACACGTAATGGAGGGTTTTCCGACGAGGCATTTTGCCACACAGCGTCCTCGCGCTGAGGCTCCATGGGACCGGATGATGATCTGCCCCCGGTGAGCCGTTCTCACCTCCCCGTCATCATGGTCGTTGCCGCCTGGTCTCGGCGATCCGCATGATCGTTAACAACCATTGCGATCGCCCGCCGCCTTTCCCGGTGTGGCGTGGGAAGAACAGCTGTGGCTTGCCGCGCGATAATCAGTCTGTGCGTTCGCGTCCGATGCCCGGATGATTCGCCGTTGCAAAACACAGACATACCAAACCCTAAAGCAGGCGCCATTGCATTTTTCACTGGCCAAAAAATCATGATGGAGTGCAACACCATGTTTATAAACAATAAATCAAAGTGGCACGCAATCTGCTTAAAGCTGGGGGTCGTTATGCGGGGAGTGCGTGTGCACGTCAGCAGTTGGTTCGATCTCTTTCATGACCGTCCGATCGGCGTTTCCAGTCTGGTCATCAAGGACGTCGATATTCCCGGAAAGGGAAAGGTGCGCGTGGTTCGCTCAGTCGATTGTCTGGGCGCAATGTGTCCAAGGCCGCAGCTGTTGACCATGAAAGTGCTGGGAGAAGTCGGGCCGGGCGAGGTCATCGAGGTGAGGATGGACAACCCGACCGCGGTCGAGGGCTTTCCGGCGCTCGGGCAGACGCTTGGCTGCGCCCACCTCGCAACGATCCGGGAATCCGATTGCTGGTGTGTTTACATGCGCAAGGGTTTGTAGATGAAGTTTTGGGCGGCCCGATAGGCGGCCCGTTCTTGGAGGAGAAGACGAGTGAGTAGTGTAGCGACGGCAAGTACCGCAACCGGGCCGCATTGGTTGATGCGTAAGAGCAGCCTACAGGCGTTGAGTGTGTTTTTACTCGTGGTCGCCGGCTCATTGCTGGCCCTGGCCCAGGACACGCGCTTCGTCTACATGCTGGTTTACGTCTGGTTCGGGCTTGCCTACGGCATGTTGCTGCAATACGGCCGTTTCTGCATGGCCTCGGCCGTGCGTGACCTGTTCGCGGTGAAGGTGCCGCGCATGGCGGTCGGGATGATGATCGCCGTGGCGCTATACGCCGTGGTGGCAGCCGTCGTGACCCTGGCCGGCTTCAGCACCTTCCATCCGAATGCGATGGGCTGGCACATTGTCATCGGCGCCGCGATCTTCGGCTTCGGGATCGTCTTCACCGGCGGTTGCGCTTCCGGTTCGCTGTACAAGGCGGGCGAGGGCAACATGAACTCGATGCTGGTGATCCTGGCGATCTCGTTCTCCCAGGCCATCGTTGTCAGCGCCAGTGGCTGGTGGGATTCGCTGGTGCCGCAGTCCTGGATCGAGTCCGCCAAGGCCAAGGAAATGCCGGAAGAGCTGAGCGTCACCGAGGGCTGGTTCGATATCTTCACCGCCGGGCACATCTGGGACCTCAAGGGCGCCACCACTGCCGACATGTTCGACATGGCGGGCACCACTGCCGGCGTCGTCTGGATGAACACGATGCTGACCGCGATCCTGCCGGTCGCCATCATCCTGATCGCTCTGTACGTCTTCTATTACCGCAAGGGCCATCTGCGTCGCACAGGCAAGGCGGCCCCCACCCTTGGTGACGAGATCGCAGGCATGTGGGCCATGTTCACCTCGTCCAAGAACACCGCCATTGCCGGCATCGGGCTAGGCATTCTCGCCGGCCTGCATATGTACGTGACTGGTGCGCTGCGCGAGCACTACGAGATCTTCAACTTCGGCGAGCTGCTGGTGGCGATGGGCTATACCAATGGCCTTTCGATCCAGGACACCGTGTTCGACCCGGGCTACTGGTATATCACCACTCAGGAAGCGCAGTGGGGCGGCTGGATCATGCAGCAACTCGGCATCAACAGCATGGACAGCATCTTCTTCGGCCTCGACAACGGCCTGCCGAACCCGCTGCTGAACGCGCCCGGCTTCATGTCGATCGGCATCATTCTCGGCGCCTCGGTGATGGCACTGGCACGCCGCGAGTTCAAGTGGAAGATGCCGAGCTGGGAAACCGCGTTCTTCGCCATCGTCGGCGGCACGCTGATGGGCATCGGTGCACGTCTGGCGATGGGCTGCAACATCGGCGCCTTCTTCGCCACCGTCACCAACGGCGATCCCAGCGGCTGGGTGTTCCTGTTCGGCATGGTGATTGGCGCCTACATCGGCGTGAAGGCTTTTACCTGGTACATGGACTGGAGCGACTCCCGCAAGACTTCGGAGTGCGGCCTCTAAGCGCGGCCCGAATATTTAGACAAGCAATCAAGGAGCAATGTTATGGCAATGACTTTCAACAAGATCGCCGACCACGAGTGGGAGCTGAATGTATGCGGCTACACCTGCCCGCATCCGCAGATGTACACCAAGAAGGCCCTGCAGAAGATAGAAAGCGGTGACGTGCTGTCCCTGGTCTTCGACAACCCGTCCTCGGGCGAGTCGATCATGGCCATGTGCGAGGCCGAGGGCAACGACCTGTTCGACCGCCAGGATGGCGGCGGCTCGTTTACCTGGAAGATCCGCAAGGCCTGAGCGATGCAACTCGGAATCGTTGTCACCGACGAAAGCTACATGCCGCACGCGATTGGTCTGCTTGACGCGGCCCACGCGCGCGGCTGGCAAACCCTGTGTTTCCTCACCGATACCGGCGTCAACCTGCTCGCTCACGACGACTGTGTCGAGCGTGCAAAGTCGAAGCCGAACATGGTTTCGCTGTGCGAGCACAGCGCGGAGAAGTACGCTGCCGACCGTTATGACCTGCAGGCGCATGCCGACTTCGTCATCATCGGTGGCCAGTACCAAAACGCCGAACTGGTGCAGAAATGTGACCGGGTCCTGGTCTTGTAGGAAAGAAGAACAATGGCAGATCAAAAACGCATTCTGGTAATGGCCGTGCATAAGCCGGCCGAAGCCTTGCGCATGGCCGCCGGCCTCACCCTGTTGGACGACGCCGTGACCGTCGCCTCCTGGGGCAAGCTGCCCGAGAGTGGCGACGTCGCGGAGCAGATGGAGGCGCTGGAGTTCGGCGACGTACCGGTGGTCGAGCTGGATCACACCGGCGACGCGGTGGCGGTGCTGGCGCGGCAGATTCTCGAAAACGATCTGGTGTATTGCGTATGAGCGCGCCGAAGCGGGTCCTGCTGATCAATCCGGCGTCCGAACCGGCCATTCCGGGACTGGCCGACGCTTTGCGCAAGGCCGGCGCCGAAGTCATGGAATTAAAACTTGACGCCTACGACGCCGTGCTCGATGCGCTGAAACAGGACTGGATGCCGGTGGTGCTGAAAACGCCACTGGATTGAAGAGGTTTTTCCCGCGGCTGCGGCCGCGGTTGTAAGGTTGCGCATGACTAGGGCCGGCGGATGATTCGCCGGCCCCAGCGGGCCAGCCACTATGGGAGTGTCGCCTTGCCGCAGGGCAGGGACGGCGCGGGCTTGAAATTGGATGGAGGAGATTCGATGAACATGCGCATAAATATGGGCTGGACAGGCGCGTGCGCCCTGGCTCTGGTACTTGGCCTGCAGGGCTGCGGCGGGGAAGAGGACACATCGTCGACGGCGAGCCAGATCACGGTGAATACGCCGGCGGCGATCGCTCAGGTTTCGGCTGACAACTACGATGACAACGTCAACGGCCTCATCACTGAATCGACACTCAAACGCTGGAAGGACGACTGGCCAACTGAGCGCGCCACGCTCGGTCTCAGCGGCAAGCTGATTATCCTGCAGGTGACCGCCGGGCCCGCGGGGGCTGAATACATCAAGCAGGATGGTGTGAATGTGTTCACCTACCTGTCGCCGTCGAGCGAATGGATCCAGACCCGCAGCAACGGCGTCATTGAGACGCAAAGCATGGTGCCTGAAGGCGCGGCCATGGATGCACTGCTGAAGAAATTAAACATCGATCCGAAAAACGACATGGTTGTCGTCGCCATGGGTACCGGCACCACCGGGAATGCCATGGGCCAAGGGCGTATCTGGTACGCGCTGCGCTACTGGGGCATGGACAAGAAGAACCTGGCGATTCTTAACGGCGGTAACCAGTGGCTCGATGACGTTTTGGGACTGCCTGTTGAGTTATTGCCCGGCGACTTCCAGGCAACCGCGGCGACCCAATCGGTTGTCCCAGGCAACCATTCTGTCCGGGAACTGCTGGTCGACAATACCCAGCTGCAAGCCACAATGGAGGACTTGCTGAAAGTTCTGCCGTCATCCGATACCAATGTTAAAACCGACGGCGTCTTCATTTGGGATGCGCGCAGCGTTGGCCAGTACAGTGCTGGTGAATATGCTGAGTTGGGCGAGCGTAGTTGCACTACAGCGTATTGTGATCTTGATGACGCCGCCGACTACATGTGGTCCTTCCAGAACGGCGGCTCGCGTCAGGGCCACCCGTATGGCACGCTGCAGTTGCAGTTTACGAGAATGCTGGATGCGAGCAAGGGCTATGCATACCGTGCCAAATCTGAGCTCTCCGCCATGCTGTTGGGCGGAACCAACGCAGACGGCGTGGGCTTTGTCGGCTCCGACTATCAACTGGTCGGTCAGGGCAATGCCTATCAGGAAGGCGATACCATCTACGGTTATTGTGAAACGACCTTCCGGGCTATGATTACGGGCGTCGTGAGTGCGGTGATCCTCGGCAAGCCGACCCGCTTCTACGACGGTGCGATGGTGGAATGGAACTCGCTGTCGAACATGCGCGACAGTAACTACAATTTCATCCTGCCGAGCGATTCGCCGTGGCGTACCGATTTGAAGTCGTTCTTCCGTCCGGCCACCAGCTATACATTGGTCAACCCACGCACGATTATCGACCCGTATGCTACTTCGGCCAGCGCCATCATCGACGCCGACAGGGTCTACAAAATCGAACAGCCGGTTGGTAGTGACACCGGCAGCGGCAGCGCCCCGACCAACCCCTGCGGCGGCTGATTCCTCCCGGCTGTTGCATACTTCAGGGCCCACGTCTGCGTGGGCCTTTTTTCATGGAGAAGGGCATGTCGAAGTCTGTAGGAAAAGGGTTGACGGTAGCTCTGGCGCTGTTGGTTGCCGTGATCGCGCTGCTGTCGGGCTGCGGCAGGCAGGCCGAGCCTTCGGTAGAGAACTTTCTGGAGAAACACTGGGCCGAGCCCCTGCCACCGCAGGGCACGCCGCCTTCGGCGTTTTCCCCGCTTGAATCTTCCCTCAATCCCGAAGCCTGCGGACAATGCCACGCCG
>Ga0209288_10000569_pt1 | contig 11073 bp, 10 predicted proteins | sample PPLLaktember2015_4_FD_187261 | JGI IMG/M metagenome (GOLD analysis project Ga0209288, IMG submission 187261) | Freshwater sediment microbial communities from Prairie Pothole Lake near Jamestown, North Dakota, USA - PPLs Lake P8 Core (1) Depth... | ecosystem: Environmental > Aquatic > Freshwater...
CGTCCATTTGATTTTTCATTCACGAATAACAAGACAATTAAACATGCGTTCTGGCCTTACTTCACAAAAGGCGAGACTCTTGTTTTTCCGTCAAAGTGGATGCTGTCAAATGGTATTCAGCCTGATGCTACACCGTTCGTTTCATTCGACATGAACAGCTACGATTCCATTGGCAATGGAAAAATAACCGTTGAGTTGTCGTATGAGCGTACAAACAACCTGCAGTTCAGACTGTTGAGTATGATACCAAGGAGGACGAGAAGGCTTGATTCATTATCCAAATTAACTGGTGAATGCGGAAAGCAGATGTCGAGGTATGTGTATGAGTCGTTCGTGAAAGATGATATCCATAAGCATGGCTTATTAACATTTAAGGAGTATGATGAACCAGGATCTACCGGACATATACCTTCAGTACGCAGAACTGTTGAGCGAAACCGCCTCGACAGAGATCACGTTAAGAAATCAAAAGAGAGCGTTAGACGACATCAAGAGACAGATGAGTTCGCCAGACTCGGACGGCTCTTACGGTATAGAAATCACTTCCCACGCTTTTAAACAAATTGCTGAAAGGCTGGAAGCTCTCGCTCTTGAGAATTCAAAAATCTACAAGGATGCATTCAACTCAGAAGATCCGAGTCGTTCGTATTTACTTCCGTCAAACCTCAAAGCGTTTGTGGTTACTATGATCGCAAACGCAAGGAAGAAAGGAAACTTCTCCAAAGAACAGTCAAGAGGGAATTCAGGGAATGTAGAGTATCACTACACAGTGATCATTAAGGATTGGGGTGGTGATAACGGCAAGCAGCTCGAATTCACAGGGATCGTAGAGAACAATCACATCAAAACGGGGTACTTCAATTGGGTCTGAAAATCTATTTGAAGAACAACCATGAGTTGTTTGTGCGAACCGACGATACTGCGCTCCTGGAAGAGCTTAAGGGCGTCCTTGGGGGGAGAAAGGTGTACAACCAAAATTGTATCACCGCTCCTCTCAAGGCGGGTCCGAAGCTTTACAGATACAAGAGCGCAAATCCTGAGGTGGATCCTGTAACATCGCAGGCAATCCTTGCAGTTTACAAGAATACCAAAAAGAGGATTGAGAACATTGAAAAGATACGGAGTGAGTATCTGATTCCTGGATTGATCAAATTCGAATACAAGGTTGAGGGGAGGTATCCACCTCTTGACCATCAGAAGATAATGTACAACGCGTGTTACTATTGTTCAGTTTCCGCTATCATAGCAGATCCGGGCACATGCAAAACGGCCTCGTACCTCTGGGCGATCGACCAGAGGATCAAGGATGGTAAGGTCAAGAAGGCGCTTGTAATCACGCTCTCGGGGCTTAAGAGGAACGTTCTCGAAGAGATGAGTGTACAGGTTCCTCACCTTAAAGGCGTGGTGCTTAATGGTGGTGCGCATGCAAATGTGGTGATCAATAAGAAGTACAAGATGGCGAAGAAGAACTTGGATTACGATGTCTACATCGCGAACTACGAGTCGATGTTCAGCATTGTAACATTATTTCCGGACGACTTCTTTGATATGATAGTGCTTGACGAAGCGCATCGTATTGGCAACCCATCATCCAGGCAGACCGAATGTATTGTGGATAAGTTCGAAAACGCCAAGTACAAGGTCATTGTTACGGGCACACTCCACGCCAACACTGTAATGTCGTTCTATATGCCATTCAGATTCCTTGGTGCAGATGTGGTGCCTTATGCGAGTTACTACGACTTTCGAAGGCGTTACATGTACGCGACTGATGCGCAGGGATTTATTTGGAAGGAATGCGCCGGCTCAAGATATGAGGTTCAGAAGATAGTTGGCCAGATCGCCATTGCGTTCAAAAAGGAAGAGTGCCTCGACCTCCCCGATCTGATCAGAGAGAGAGTCTATTGCGAACTCAGCGCAGAACAAAAAGTTGTGTACAACGAAGTGGCTAAGGATCTGTTGTCAGAGATAAAGAATATGTGCTCGAAGTGTGACAAGGGGCCCTCACCATGCCAGTACGCATGCCAAGAGGAGATTGTTGTTAAGAGTGTGCTCGTGAAGATGACGAAGCTCGCACAGATAGCGTGCGGGTTCTATACGAATACAAGAATTATTGTCGATAAGGATGGTAGGGAAACGAATGATTCGAACAACATCATCTTTCCCGAAAATCCCAAGCTCGACGCGATGATTGGTGACATACTGCTGAATATTCCGAAGGGCGAGAAGGTTATTATCTGGTCAAGCCATATCGTTGCCCTCAGGATGATTTGTGAGCGGTTGGATAAGGCCTTTGGACCTGGTAGCTATCTGACATGCTGGGGTGATGATGATGCGTACGCCAGGGGAAAGCAATTTGAGGAGTCGAGTGAGGATTACCTCGTAGCAAATCCGGCTAAAGGTGGGGTTGGACTTAACCTTCAATACTCACACTACCAGATATTCTTTAGCAATTCATTCTCAATGATTCAGAGACAGCAGGCCGAGGCGAGGCAAAATCGGCAGGGGCAGACCAGTAAGATGACTGCATTCGATGTACTTGCCGATAAGACAATAGATACATATATACTCAAGAGACTGGTAGGGAAAGAGGAGATGGCTGTGTGCTTGTCAGAGATTGCGAATTTGGTAAGAAAGGAAGTGTGATAGAAAATAGTTCTCCCCTTCCATCGATCTCTCAATCAGCCTCGGACTTAACAGTCCGGGGCTTTTTTATTTACATAAATCAAAGGAGTACAATGTCGATTAAACCCATTAAGCTCAAAGCTGAACATATCCCAGGTCAAGGATGGGTTGTCAAAGCCCTCGTACCCAAACCCTTCTGTTGTGTGGAATTCACATTGAAGGCTGGAGAGCAGCCCATCCTCAACGGACGGGATGGGAATTCTATTGTAAGAGCAATAGCAGATGACGTTTACATTCAATTCAAACCACAAGAGTGGGATGAAATGATCGGTAAGGTGTTTACTGAAATGGTAGCGTTATGGAACAAGAAGCACGGTTACAAAGAGGATGTCAAGAACTTTGACTACAGTCCATACTTGTGCAGGGCGTGGAAGAAAGGAGCTGTTTGCGCCTATTTCGAAGATCACACTTGTCCGGCAAGATCGTGTTTCAATCAGAGAGCAACTTAACCCAAATTAACAGGAGAGTATCATGACTAAGGAAGAGCAAGAAGTTCAGCAACGTTCAGTGGCAGTATCGGCACTTATGAAATTTTTCAAGGATGTGGAGGAGAATTATCCGATAAAACCACTCGTCTCCATCCGGAAAAATCATTCTATAACCGGAGCGAGGTGCGTTGCGTTGTCAAATGCTAAGGTGTTTAAGGGTGGAAAGATACTCAGGAAGCTTGACGAAAAGCTGGCCAATGAGATTTTTGAAGCCTCGAAAGACATATCTAAAGTGTACTACAAAAACAAATTGGATAAGGAGAAGGGGAAGAAAAAAGGTGGCTCAAACAAATCTGCAATCAGACAAGATGAAATCGAAAAGAAACGCGCAATCAAAAGGCAGTCTGAGTTTGAGCCTGAACCAACCAACGAGGAGGTGAGAACTGAAGAGAAGGGCAACAAGTTGACCGAAAGGTCCTCAGCATTTGAGGCTTACGTTACTGCAAAGCTTGAGGCTAATTCTAAGGAATTGAAGCAGATGTTTACAATGTTGCTTGGTGATCTTCAAGCAATTAAGTCACACGCGTTTGATACTAACGAAGTTCTTAAACCTGTTGTGAGATTCATCACTGAACAGAAAATAAAAGAGAACAGTGGCCTCATTCAACATAAACCGCTTGGAGGTTAATTTGTGAGCAAAGCAAGAAAGAAAGCTCCGAGGAAGAAAGCGTCATCGAAACGAAAGTCATCCTCGAGAGACCAGTCGTCCCAGAGTGAGCGATCAACCCCGAGGTACGAATCAAGGGCCTTTCGAGCTACGGAGGCGGATATTGACAGGATGTTCAATGAAACCGCAACTCGAAGACCTGAGAGAACCGGTGACTTATATCTGGTTATGTACGATATAGTTTGTGAGAACTCACAAATCAGAAGGTCTGAACTTCTTAACATGCTTCTTGAGATTGATGCAAGATGGTCAATATTCTTCTTCACGGAGCGAGTTGGTCCAACCCTTACCTACCCCGACCAGGTGAGGATATCCCAATGCGCAACTGAAGCTGAAGCTGAAGAGATGAAAAGACAACTGGTTCGTGACAGGCAAGATGAGTTCAAGATCAATTGGGGCGTTATATCGGCGATGAAATCATGGATCAACCGTCACCTGCCACCCGAACTTGTTGGCGGAAGGATCTATGGAGCAAGCAACATGGGCTATGTTACCGGCGACAACATGACGCACGAGGAACCGGCCCGATGGTTGTACTCGAGAATCAAAGCCATTAGTAACGCTGAGGCTGATTACCGTAACGTGTCCCGCATGTTGAGAGAGAACTCGGTTACGCAGAATCAGAGGGGCTTAGCTTCTGAAGTCTGTCATTATGTTAATGACGGGTTGTACAGTCATGACTTGGCGTCTATGGCTGTGAGGCTGAACTCTTTGTTCATTAACCCTGATGGTCTCTGAGTTGGTTTCTGCAGGCTGAGCGCTAAGGCTTGAGGGGTGGGTTGGTGGTCACCCTACCCCTATCAGCCTGCAGTTTTCTTTTCTTAACACAAATTAGCTGGAGGTTACAGTGCTTAATGCAGACTTGGTTGAAAAGGTCTTTCTCGATTGCATGTTCAAGGATGAGGAAGTGGTCGACGGAGTCCCAGTTATTGAACCTGTGAAGGTTGAAGGTGTAGTCAACAACTACGGTTTTCATCCGACGCGACTTGAATCTCACAGAGACGGGGTCAAATTATTCTTGGGCGAGCTTCCCAAAGGATTCCACCAGAACACAGGTGGCGGAGCATCGTTCCTGCAAGCTTGTATTGATAAGGGTGGAAATCAATGGGGCGAGCATCCGAACATCGAACAGCTCATGTGTTTGGGAATCGGGCTTGGGCTGGCCAAATACTGCATGCCGAAAGAGATGTGGAGTGTACTTCCTGGTGGAATGCCGTATTTTGTAGTGAAGGCGTAGTTTTTGCGCATCAACGATCTTTGAAAATATTGGGGGTGAATTGGTTTCGACGGAAAGCGATAAGTAATGAATGCATGCCGAGGATGACCGTTGGCCTCGTTAAATATCGGTTAATCCATTAACTGCCAAAACAGTTAATCCGGGCGTCTCTTTTGCCATGCAGTTCGCTGCAATGTGCGAACTGGGACTCCCGGTCGCAGCCGCTGTCTAATCAAAGACAGCTAGGATCCCAGGCAAGTCGTAGTGTACTGGTGATCTGATATAGAATTACGAATCGGAGTCATGCGCGTGAGCTGTGACTCTTAAAAATTTCACGCACTCTGTTCCTGAGATTGCCGAGTTAGTAGGGAATAGAGTACACAATTCGGATAAGCATGTAGTATTTGTTATGGTTTACTTTTCGGACTGGGGTTCAACTCCCCACACCTCCACCAATTATGTTCCTCGTGAACATATGAGGCCTCCCTGCAGCCAATAGTAAGAATAGGCAGGGGATTCTAAACATAACAGAGTGGGTGGCGGGTACATGTATGCTTTACCATTAGCCGAAATGGTCCCGCCATCCTTTTTGTCAGGGCCTATAACTCAGTCGGTCAGAGTAGCGGTCTCATAATCCGCGAGTCCCAGGTTCAAATCCTGGTGGGCCCACCATCTTCCTAAAAGGACTCCTATGCAAATCTGCGTCTGCGGTTGGCACTACCACATGCCTCTCTACGAGACTCTTCGTGAATACGCAAAAGAGACTCACCAGCACATACATGTGATCTGCAACAAAGATCACGCCCCTTTAGAACTCAGTTTGGATAATTTCTTCAAGGTCGCCCATCGACCAAACGTAGGCCTCGAGTTTGGCGCTTATGCTCACTTCATGATGAACTTTTGGCGATCTACAGAAGACGTTCTTTTCATGCATGATGACATCATGCTGACAAAAGACGTCCTCAAAGAAATTTCCAATTACAATACAGCTTACCAGGCCTACATCTTTAAGAATCTTGATCATTACAAAAAGAACATAGCTCATGGGAGAATGATATTCTGCAGGTCGCAATTCCTTAATGAGGTCAGTAGGCGTGGTGGTATATGGTTCGATGAAGGAAACGTAGGCTACACTGCACCAGATAACTCAGGATTACACAAACCACCTTCCGGGTGCCAAGACCACAATGCCGGCATCAAGCATTTTGATGCTATGGCTGGAGCTATAGGAGACGATGAAGAAATGTTGACGCAGTTACCTATGTACATAGAAGAGATTGAGTTTGGATTTCGTGGAAAGTTCTAACGACCTGTGTACTTAAGATCTGCGTGTTTAGGTCGTTAGACTTTGTCCACAAGCGCACTTCATAGTGCGCTTTCGATCCGTGCAGCCCTAACCAGATGGGGTTGCATGCCAGCGGGGTGGTGGAGCTGAGACCCAAGGCTTCATCACCCTTTTCTATTTTCAGAAAGGAACCTCGATGTCCACTAAAGACATCTTCAACCAACCTCGTGACTCCCACGGTCGCTACAAAGAATTCGGCATCATAGCGGAGATAATAGCATGCATTATCGAAACGTTCCTCTCGAGTCCGATCTCCAAAGAAAAATCCTCAACGACCTCCGATCAATGCCCGACTGCCTCTGCTTCAAAATAAGAGTCTCCAGCGACAACGGCACCTGCGATATCTTCTTCACAACTACCAGAACAGGTGCTGTTCTCCTGGAGCTCAAGAGGCCTAACGAAGAACCCACTAAGCTTCAGTTCAACAGGATCAAAGAAGCGAATCGGTGCGGGTGCAAGTCGTTCTACTGCGATACGTGGGAAAGCTGGTGGAAGCTCAAAATTGAACTTGGGCTTGTTATTGTTTGACAAATCTTGTAATAACAATGTTGAGATGGATTACGCATTTCTTTTTTAAGGAGGACCCTGATGTCGATGGATGTTCCGTATGGGTTCATCGAGGAATCGATGGCTCAGTATCTTGGTCTTGACTATATCCCTTATAATTTGTCAGGTGGAAGTAAAGCTGCGATGATTGATGCCCCGACGTTCAATGTTGTATATGGATGTATTCGACAGATACACGATGAAACACGCCAGATACCCGAGATTACGCCAAGGATATTCAACTCTGATGTCGTTGGTATGAGGATCATCCTCCACAAGTATTATGTGGATGATGGGGTGTTCGATTCATTGACAGGTGGTGATGTTAAAGGACACTCATTGTACGGTGCTATAAAGAATTTTGGTGAGTCTACAACGAGGTTTGATGAGACGTGGTTTAAAGCAACCATGTTGACAAAATTTGCTAATCAGGCTGGTAACGTGGTTGATGATGACCCGTTTGGATTGAACGCCCCTGCTGAGGATCCGCTTCCGTTCCCAGAGCCAGCTCAAGTGCAAGAGTCGGTTCCAGAGGTTGTTAAAGAGCCGGATCCAATTCCTGAGGTGAAGGTTGACACTCCAGAAGAAATACTTAAAAAGAAAATGAGCGCCCTTGTTAGTGAGATCAGTTCTTATCTGGTAGATTATCAGGGTATGGAGAAGTTTGGTGAGGGCAACTCCATTTGCTTTATGAAAAACCTGCGTGGAGTTCCGAGCAGGATATCAGATCTCGCCAAGATGATAGGTAGGATGATAATCTTTTCGACACATTACAACACTTGTGTAAATGCAGAGAGAACGATAAGAAGTGCGTGTAGCAAAATAGGGCTTAAGCCTGAAGATCACGTATTGGTCATCTGTGGAAGTATGAATGATGTCATGGGGTTCGTTATACCAATGGCTGATGCTCATGTGAGGTCGACGTGTCTTGGTCATCAGACCAAGTATCTTTTTATACCTCACTCCTCTGATGATCAGCATAGAACTCCATACCGAGATTACGATTACGTTTACAAAGACACGGTTACCAATGTTGTCTTTGCATTACGTAAAGGTATGATGGTATCCATATTGTGTACTGATTATGATAACCCGTCATATACTACCAATCTTTTTTATGAGATTGGTAGAAGGATTGATGGTAAGGTTTCATACGATGAATTGCGGGGAATTGATAAGGCGTATTGGAATCAGAGATTCGCACATGAAGAGAGTAACTATGTTGAGTTTGCAGTTGGTAATTCCAAGAGTCTGATAACGAACCTTGAAAATCAACTTGAAGAGATTAAGACCAGATATCAGGAATCATTTGATAAGGCGATGATACTAGGAAAGACAATGCAGCAACTCAGCACCCAGATTGCATGTTTTGACAAAGAGAAGCTGGAATCCGAGGAACGTGCGAAGGCTCTGAAGAATTATCAGGATACAGTTGCTTTGAAGAAGGTTAGTTCAATAGCCATTTCGGACGGAGTCATTCATGTGTACACGAAGAACATATACGCACAGGATGACCGGACTAAGAAGTGGCATGACATCGGTACATTCCATATCAGAATTCGGATGCATGACTCCGCGTATTCTACTGATGGCACAGTCAGGATAAAGAATACGAAGTATCAGATTCGGTCATTCTCGTCATACATGGAAGCTCCGCATATTTTCAAGGAAGGCAATATCTGTCATGGTAATCTGTCAACTGGAATGATCAATGCGTATCAGCGCAAGGATCTGTTTCAATTGGTGTATCAGTTGATCGTGTTCCTTGGGAGCGCAAATACCGACGACTCTGCCGGCAAGTACATTAACTGTTGGCCAGAAGTGTCTGAGGAAGTTGCGATGCAGAGTGACGACGATATGCAGACGGAGGATGAGAAGAAGATGCAGGAGTTCAAGGCGGCAGAAAAGGAGTTTGACGACTCCTTGTTGAATTCATTACCCATCAAAATTTAAGGAGGATGAATGGATCTTAAGGTTCTGATTGGTCATGGCATACGCCTTGACAGCAACAGTGTTCCAATCGATTTGCTGACAGCAGCTTCGCATTTGGAATATGATTCGCAAGGTCATATTGCTGCGATCAACTTCAATGCGACCGATCGAGATATGATTGACAAGCTCACGATGGTAAGGACGATGGTCTCGTCAGTTATTGTGCACGAATGTTTAATCAGAGGAATAGTGGAAAACGTGTATGAGGTGTATAAAGTCCAGGAGGTTCGTCAGCAACCGGCTCCTGAGGGTGTTGCGGTGATGACGATGCAGAGTCACGAGCAAATTCACAGGGCTATTGGTGAGGCAATACATGAACAACTTCAGGCCGATCTTGATCGGCGTGGCCTTGCTGTTGGAGTGGACCATGGGGTTGTAGAACAACCACGCGGTCTTGGTCTGCGAGGTCTTGCTGGGCTTATAGGTCGCACTACACCACTGGGCATTCCAATCGGTCAACCCGAAGAAGCTCGAGAAGACGTTGCTGATGAGCTTGAGGATGATCTCGATCAGGATGATGGGGATGCCTTCGACAGAGATGGTGGACCTAACGGATACATGATGAGAGAAGGAATAAGCTATGATCGTATTTCTGAGTATCATCTTGAAGATATAACGACAGATGCTCTACCAGCCGCTCTGGCTGAACGTAGTGGTGGAAGCATAGCATCAACTGCAAAGCTGTATACTGACAAGGTAAGAGTTTACAACGATCTTATGTCAAGGCTTACCGGAATCCAGAGGGAGATACGAGCGCTCTCAGATAAGCTCTCGTCGGATGAGGTTGTGAAGAAGATAGTTGATGGTTTGGAATGGATATCCAGAAACTGTCCTTCAATGGAATCGTACAAGCTCACAAGGTCGCATATCGTGATTACAACGACTGAGCTGAGTACGGATAATGCCATAGAAGGTCATGTGAGGAAGCTTGGTAAGTTTGCTATCCTGATCAATCTGGCTGGGCTGGCAGGTTCATTTGAAGCCGCTTCATCTGAGCGAGTTCTTGTAAGGATTTTCAATCTTACGAGAACACACAATCATGGTGACAACTGGATGTGCGGACACGTTCAGGGTAACGGGATCGCATGCTTTGGTAATGCCACCAGCATGCTCATCGACGCCTTTGCAGCTTCAGACGTGTTTCAGGTTCTCGATATTGTCCTGAGGTTTATAAGGAACCCCGATCCAAACGATCAGTGGGGCGAACAAATGAAGTGCTGGCCCTGGGCTGATGGAGAGGTGGTTGAATCATGAACTACGATAAGAAGAACGAGAAGACCACGTACACTCTTTTGACAAAGATGGACAAATCCCCGAAAATCATTTTTGACAAGAAAGCAATAAAGTGGTTTGAAGCTCTTGCTGACCTCCATCAAAGTGAAGTTGGCTGCTTTGCATTTGTCGATGACATGCCGGACTACACGTTCTTTGTAAGGGACGCGTTCTATCCGAAGCATGAGTTGATGACTGCGGGGACTTGCGAGATATCATCCGAAGGTGAAGCGTTGATGGTCAACTGGCTTCTCGATCGTGGAAGGACTGACGATCTCACTAAGAGAAGGTGCTGGTGCCACTCGCACCATTCGATGGGTGTGTTCGCATCTGCCCAAGATGAGGACCAGGCTATTGACCTTGCCATAAGAGCGAAGGATAACTATATCCGATGCATCTTCAACAAGGCTCACGAGATGTCTGTTTCGTTTTATGACTATGATAAACAGTTGAGATTTGACAACGTGAAGTGGACGGTTACCAAGTGGTCGACTGGTGAACTGGATCAGAAGCTTGCCATGATTCAGAATGCACTATCGAGCACTGACAAGGCCGATGTGAAATTAGATGTGATAGAGAAGATTCTCCATTGCGATCCAGAGATGGAGGATATCAGGGCTAAGATCAAAGAGTTGATGGAGACGCATGTTCCTAAACGTGAGGTAACGACGTTTACGCAGCCGTATTCGTGGATGCCTGGGGCCGCACCTCACTCAACGCCTCCGTTGAACCAGGCTGGTTTTAGGAATAATCTCCCGTCATATAGCAGGAGAGAGTTGGATCTGTTTAATGATTCTGGGTATGAATCATATGGCGCAGACTTCTATTCTGAGAGCGGATTCGAGCGAGCTGTAACCCCTGG
>Ga0209288_10000572_pt1 | contig 11034 bp, 11 predicted proteins | sample PPLLaktember2015_4_FD_187261 | JGI IMG/M metagenome (GOLD analysis project Ga0209288, IMG submission 187261) | Freshwater sediment microbial communities from Prairie Pothole Lake near Jamestown, North Dakota, USA - PPLs Lake P8 Core (1) Depth... | ecosystem: Environmental > Aquatic > Freshwater...
AAGAGGCTTTGGTCGCAACCACTTTGATGCTGACGATCGATTTTCCAACTTCCTTGACGTCGGCGGCGGTGAGCTTTGCCTCTTCGATGATCGCCTGGACCACCGGGTCCGCAGCCGCTTCTCCCAGATAGAAGGGGCTCTCCCCGACCACCTGCACATCGGCAAATCCGGCGGTTTTCAGCATGCCGAGGTAGTCGTTCTTGAGGCTGGCGCCGGCCACACAGCCTAAATAGGCAGCGGCTGAGCCTGCCAATACCGGCGGGAGCGGACGCTCCAGAACCACGTCGGAAAGCGTGAGCTTCCCTCCCGCCTTCAGCACCCTGAACGCCTCTGAAAAGACTCTCGGCTTGTTGGGCGACAGGTTGATGACGCAGTTGGATAGGATGACATCCACCGAGTCGTCGATCACAGGCAGGTATTCGATGTCGCCCAGCCGGAATTCGACGTTGCGATATCCGCCCTTTTTGGCATTCTCCCAGGCCTTCCTGACCATCTCCGGGGTCATGTCCACGCCGATCACCCGGCCCTGCTCGCCGACCGCTTTGGCCGCCAGAAAGCAGTCGAACCCCGCCCCCGAACCCAGATCCAACACCGTCTGGCCTTCCTTGAGAGATGCCAGGGCCACAGGATTGCCGCAGCCGAGGCCCAGGTTGGCCCCTTCCGGCACCTGGCTCATCTCCTCTTGGGAATAGCCGATCATCTCCCCGATCGATTGGATCGAAGCGCTCGAACCGCAGCAGGACGACGGGGCCCCGCAGCAAGGCCGGCTTTCGATGGCCACGCGTCCGTAGCCTTCCTTAACTTTGTTTTTGATTTCATCTTTGTCCATATTCCCCCCTTATATCCTGGTTCCGAAGAAATCAGGATGTTAAAATGTCCTTCATCATCGGCCCCAGCATGCCCTTCACCATGCCAGCCAGGGAATCAGCCTTGACCATGGTGATGCAGCACGTCTGTCCCTCCTTTTCCCAGCCGATCAGAACGAGCTTGTCCCCTGCCTGGATGCCGGCCTTTTCACGGATGGTCTTGGGCAGCACCATCTGGCCCTTCTCGTCCACGCTGACCATCGCCTCCACCTGGCAGCACCCCATGCCTGCACCCGAAAAGCATGAAGGCGCCTTGTCTTTTTTAACCGCCATCCGAATCGCCTCCGATACCTTATTTATTAAAAATCAAAATAGTCTGATTTTTTTGAATGTCAAGACTAAGAACGTTTTTTCCACTCCTACATCAAGACGCGAAAGTCTTTACCTCAATTTCATCAGTCTTCTGCATCACCTGCCACAGATCATATTGGGCTTGCTGAACCAGCCAACTCTCCACACTACCGCCAAAGGCTTTGGAAAGCCTGATCGCCATTTCGGGCGAGATTCCGAAATGCCCATTAAGCAAGGCGGACAGCGTCTTCCGGGATATGCCCAAACCCTTGGCGGCATCCGTCACAGTTAATCCTAACGGCTGCAAGCAAAGTTCCTTTATCACTTCGCCGGGATGAGGTGGATCATACATTACCATGTTTTTGCCTCCTTAGTGATAATCGAGCTAATCGACATCAACAGCATCGCTATTCTCGATTTCTACCCATCCCAACATTTCGCCTTAATTTCTTCAGTTGATTGCGTTATCTTATCTGAACGCAAGTTGTGGACGCCACGTTATCCTGAAGGTAACAAAGAGAAGATGAGACCATGTTCAAGGTACGCTTAGTGGGGCTTCAGCGCATATTCATGGCCATCCTTCTGGCACTTCTTCTATCCGGGTGTGCCATAGTACCCACACCCACTCGCTCTGCTCGAATTGGAGGTGTCGAGCCGCTTGGGGGCTGCGCGGACTTTTTCGCATCGCTGGATGAACGCACATCGGAGTCTCGATCGCTGGATGCCGGCGCCTTCAGGGTTGAGGGTTACCCCTATTTGAGGGTGAATCGTTTTCTGGCATCGTTTCAAGAGCAAACCGAGGACCAGGCCGCCTTCGCCGCATGGGTGGACCGGATGCAGGCGCTGGATCAGGAGGCGCGCCAATTCGAAATTGCCAACCTTCACACTGCACCCGGCTCCGCAGGCGACTCAAGCGGGCTCAATGCCAGAGTCGCCAGCTGCGGCGACCTTCTAAAGGCAGCGGACCTCCAAGACGGCGAGCAGCAGGCGGCGCTTCGAAAAACGGTCACGGTGCCCGATGAATACCTGGCTCTGCCGCGGGTCCTGGGTCTCTATCCCCTGACCAGGCTTTTTGTTTCTAACGGCGTGCGGAACTGGCATACCGAGGCCCGCAGGACCTTCTCCACCGACCCTCCGGTCAGCTGGCAGGCCATTCGCTACGTTCCGGAGAAAAGCACCGGGTTGCCGGATAAGAGCCAGATCGTTGCGTCAACCAAACGCGACATCCTGGGAATACCGGTCTACTCGCCAACGGACCTGGAGGCCCTCTTTTGGATGTATGCTCCGGTCTGGGAAGTCCGGACGGAAGCCGAATACGATCGGATCGGCGCCCCGATCTGGACGCCGAGAGGAGCGCTCGACATCGACACCCGCCAACCGACCGCGTACACCGTGCTGTCCTTTACGCGTTTCGGCAACGAGACTCTGACCCAGCTCAACTACATCATCTGGTTTCCCGCGCGACCTAAGGAACATTCCCTGGACATCTACGGCGGGATGCTCGACGGGGTGAACTACCGTGTCACGCTGGATCGGAACGGGAACCCTCTGCTTTACGAAACGATTCACAATTGCGGCTGCTACTACGAAGCCTACCCCACCGGGCGGCTGCGGGTTCGCGAGAAGATAGACTACGCCGAACCGCCGCTGATCCTCAAAGCGCCCGAGTTGACACCTGTCGATGGGCGCATGACCGTGGCCATGGAGACCCGGACGCACTATGTCCGGCACCTCTACCCTGCCGCCCGTCGGTCTCATCCCGAGGCGATGGCCTATTCTCTCGCGGACTACGGCGCGCTTCGCAGCCTGCCTGATCCCAAGGGCGGCCGCAGGAGCATGTTCGGCCCGGACAGCCTCGCGCCGGGGAGTGAACGGCTGGAACGCTTCATCCTCTGGCCCACGGGAGTGGTATCACCCGGTGCCATGCGACAATGGGGCCGCCACGCCGTTGCCTTCGTGGGTGAACGCCACTTCGACGACCCAGATTCCATGAACAAAATGTTCATGGAATCTGAGTGAAAGAGACCATTCCTGGAAGCCTTGCGCACGTCTCTGTTGTGCGCCCGACCGTCACCCGCCCTGGCCGCCGGCCTGTTGGGGAGAGACAACCACGTGGACACATCCAAGGCCCAAATTGAGCTGGGCTGGTGCGCGCAAGTCCCTTACACAGACGCCATACAAGAAATCGGCAAATATGCAAAAAAATCTTCAATTCTTGAATCCGGTTTTTTTTCTTGACTTATCTTCTTTTACTGTGTCAGGTTTGAAATCATAGCATACTGATGCAGTTCGGATTTCGTCCCGACAGGATGCTACACCCCCTTCTCCCGCCATAGAGAACAGCGGCCATGCTCGAAAACAAACCCAACCTTTCTCAACAAATCCCAATTGAAAATCCGTTCCGGTTTTCGCGCCGAGCCTTCATCATGACATCCGTGCTGGCAGGCGGCGTGGTCGTTCTGGCTGCCATCCCCATCGTGTCGACGGTTGTCCTCCCCTCTCTCAAAAAAGGCGTCGGCAAGTGGATCGATTTCGGCAAGGTAGACAAACTGGCAGTGGATGACTTCAGCATGTTGTCATACGAGTTCATGGTCAAGGACGGCTGGCAGGATCTCCCGCAGCGAGGGTTTGTCTGGGCCAGGGCGGATGGCCGGAACGGTGTCACGGTTTTTTCGTCAACTTGCTCCCACTTGGCCTGCAGCGTGATCTGGAACAAAGAGCGGCAGATGTTCCTCTGCCCTTGCCACAGTGGCCTGTTCAGCCCAGACGGACAACCGGCGGGCGGTCCTCCGAAAAAGCCGCTCACCCTTCTGCCGCACAAGATCGAAGAAGACAAGCTGCTGATTCTCATTACGCTTTAATTCGGGCCCATGCCTGGGCCAAGGAGGCCGACCATGCAAAAAAAATTAAAAGTTGGGATTCTCACCTGCGCCCTGCTGGGGTTCGTCGGGATGCTCATTTTCTCAGGCAGCGTCACCGGGGCCGCCAAACAGACGTTAACCTCCGTCTACTCCAAGGCCGCTCCCACGGGCCTGGACGACCCTACGTGGGGCAAAATCAAGGCGCTTGAGGTGCCGTTCGACGGGAAAGAGATATTTGCTGGGAAGAAAGCTGCCGTGATGGCCAAGGCGGTTCATACGGATAATGAAATCTATTTCTGGTTCAACTGGAAAGACCCCACCCTGAGTGTTACCAAGGAAGCATGGAAATACGACGGGCAGACCTGGGCCCGGCAGAAGGGTGACGAGGACCGCATCTCGCTGCTCTTCGAAATCAACCGCATCAACAACTACGCCACCAAGGGCTGCGCCGTGACGTGCCACGTACCCCCGGGAGCACCCAACGCCAAAGAGGGCAAGTTCGGGACTGCGACCGATGCCGAGAAGGGCGACCTGTGGCACTGGAAGGCAGCCCGCTCTGATCCCGCCGGCTACGCCGACGACGGCTATCTGACCAAGATCAGCGACACCAAGGGCGGTCGAAAGGGGGACGCCGGCAAGGGCGGCGACAAGGCCAACATCACGGACGACAAAACCAAGCCCAAGTATATGCTGGCGCCGGGCAAGAAACTTGGCAAGAACAACATTATACTTGCCGCGGATGCGGTCGACATCACCGACTATTCGGTCTTCAAGGCCGGCGATGTGGTCACCTACCGCATGCCGGTGGCGGCGGAGGGGTCGTTTGCCGACATCAAGGCCGTCAGCCGGTACGCCGACGGCGCTTGGACGGTGATGCTCTCCCGCAAGCTCAACACCGGAAACGATGACGACGTGGCCTTCGATCCCAGGAAGAAATACAATTTCACCATGGCGCTGTTCGACGATTCCAAGGACTATGACTCCTATGATTCTGAGGCGCTGAACCTGGAATTCAAGAAATAGCTGACCGGCTCTCAGTAAACCGAAAACCTGGGATGGAATGAAATGAGTGAAGCAGAGGTTCACCCCACGGAGCCAGGGCCGACCGCTGCCACGGCCCGAGAATGTTGCGCGCAGCTGCTCAGCGTGCAGGTGCCGGCGGATGCCATATGCTGGCACCGCTTCTTCGGAGCCATGCAGTTGGCGCTGATCGGACTGCTGTTCTTGACCGGAGTTTTGATGGCCCTTGCCTATACTCCGGTTCCGGGTACAGCCTATGATAGCGTCGATTATTTCCAGTTCAGCCTTGCTTTCGGGGATGTGGTCCGGGGCGTGCATCACTATGCTTGGAACCTGCTGCTGATGGTCATGGGGCTTCACCTGCTACGTGCCTTGTTCGTCGGCGCCTACAAGTCGCCCCGCCAACCCGTCTGGGTTTCCGGGGTGTTGTTTCTGCTGGTGATGCCGCTTTTCATCATCACCGGCGACCTGCTGCCCTGGGACCAGAAGGGATACTGGTCAACCCAGGTGCGCTTCAGCATCATCGCCTCCATCCCGGTGGCAGGGGATTTTCTGGTACAGTTGCTTCGCGGCGGACCTTTGACCGGAATTGTCGCCTTGACCCGCCTTTACGTTTTGCACATCCTCCTCTTGCCCTGCGCCCTCGTCCTGCTGATCGGCTTGCACATGTACTTCCTGGGCACCCGGGGGCTTTCGGGGCCCTTCTCGGACACTGCCGCTCAACGGCCGAAAGTCTCTTTCCTGCCGGTCCTTGTCAACCGCTGGCTGGTGGTTTTCCTTCTGTCGGCGATTGGACTGGGGCTGGTCGCCTGGCAGTGGCCAGCCGCCCTGGGGGATCCGGCCGATCCGACCGATTCGGCTTTCATTCCCCGCCCGGAATGGTGGGTGTTGTCCTTGAACCAACTGGTCGCCATTTTCAAAGGCCCCTTCATGGTACTCGGGTCGGCAATCATCCCAGGCGGGCTGGTTTTCCTGCTTGGGGCGCTGCCCTTTCTGGACCGCTCGCCGGAACGCCGTCCTTCCAAGCGTTTGGGGGTAATGCTGACAGCGGCGGTGATCCTCGCCGCCCTGATAGCACTGTCCGTCATGGGATATGTCGAGCACTTCGTGCGGCCGGTGCATTGAGGGTTCCGCGCAAACGCGGATGATGGCGCGCTACGCCACCCTCTCGACGACAAAGGCCCTCTCTCCCCCTTTGAAAAGGGGGCCGGGGGGGATTTTCAGATGGAGCGACTTCCTCGGAAGGCGCTGAAAGAGGTGGCCATGTTTAGATGGTTGATTGCGGGGATCGCAGTGTTTTCAAGTGCCACCATTGTGTTTGCAGCGGCACCCTCGCCGGAAGATACCGGAGTCATGACGATAACCGCCCGGTATGTCAAAACACCGCCCGCCGGGATCGATGACCCTGCCTGGCAGCGTGTCGCTCCGGTCCAGGTTCCTGTCGCAGGCCGCTTGGAGATGGCCGATATCAAGGAAATCGTTGCGACCCGGGCACTCTACACTGACAACGAACTCTACTTCCTGCTCAGCTGGGCGGACCCGACCCGCAGCGTTAACAAGGAGTCGTGGCAGTTCGACGGAGAAAAATGGGTTCACCTCAAGGGGGACGAGGACCGGGTCGCACTGCTGTTTGAGATCGACAGGATCAACCAGTTTTCGTCCAAAAGCTGTGCCGTTGTCTGCCACAGCCCGGCGGACCTGTCCCGGAGCCAGTGGAAGCTTGCCACCCGGACCCCGGCCGAAAAAGGCGATCTCTGGCACTGGAAGGCGGCCCGCTCGGCTCCCTACCGACATGCCGATGACGGCTGGCTCACGGTGGCGGGCAACCCGTCCGGATCCTACCGCGAAACCGGCCGAAGAAACGATGCGGGCGCCGGCGGGGATGTCAAAAACGAAACCCCGGACGGCTCTCGCCCGATTTACATGCAGGACCCTGCGCGCAAACCGTCGGCGCCCGGTTTCTTGCTCCTGGAGGAAGCCGTCCCCATCACGGACTACTCCATCTTCAAGACGGGCGACGCGATCCCCTACCGCCTGCCCGTGAAGCCGGGCGGCTCAAGGTTTGATGTGAAAGCCGAGAGCCGGCATGACGGCAGCCGCTGGACGGTCATGCTGCAACGAAAGTTAAATACCGGTCAAGAAGATGATGTCGTCTTCGACGCCCGCAAGCGATTCAGCTTCGCCATCGCCGTTTTCGACGATACCGGCGCCGACCACTCCAAGACCACCCGTAGCCTGGTGCTTGTTTTCAAACGCTGAACGGCCGGAACGATCGAACGGGCAAAGAGGTTTTCCGCTTTGCCCGTTTTTTTATTCCTCCGCCAGCCCGTCGTTTTGGGTCTCGGGCATGCAAACCACAGCCGGTTGGACGGGTTGAGCATCGGGCTGAGGCAAGAGGTGCTTGGGGAGAAACGCGAGGCCGGCTATGAGGGTGGGGATCACCGCGCTGGCGATCACGGCCGTCACAAGGAAAGAATACTGCTCCTGGCTCACGATCCCGTTCGAGAATCCGTACAAGGCCGAGATGGTGCCGAAGGTCAGGCCGGTGGACATCAGCAGAGTGTAGTACCAGCGTTCGTTGCGCTCCCGTCGGAACATCCCGATGATGGGGAACAGTCCGAAAATTTTTGAAACCACCTTCCCGGCCAGTAGGGCGATCAGGACCAGCGGGGCCGTCAGCAGCGCCGGAAGCGAAACCAGCGTGCCGGCGCGCAGGAAATAGAAAGGCGTGAGAAAGCCGACGGTCAGGGTTCGGATCCGCCGGACCCAGAATGTGTCCTGCGCCGCGCTGCCGGCCAGGATCATCCCCGCGATGTAGGCCGGCAGGACGGCTTCGCTTCCCGACCAGAGCGCCAGGGCGCCGAGACCCATCAGCACCAGCAGGATCCACTTGGTGCGGATGGCCGCCGTGCGGTGGGCGTAGATGCGGGTCAAGGCTTTGGTTAAAAATGGCAGCAGGCCCAAAACCGCGATGGTCACAGCCAGAAAAATGACTGTCTTATAGGTGAACGGGGCGAATATGAGCCCCAGCGCCAGGACGGTGCCCAGGTCGTTGACGAAGCAGGCCCCCAGGATTCCCTTGCCGAAATCCGTGCGGTTGAAGCCGGTCTCCAGCATCACCGCATAGACCACCGCCATCGAGGTCGTGGACAGAGCGATCCCGCCGAGCCAGCTCGCGCGCGGGTCCCACCCGAGGACATAATAGGCCAGGGCCGCGCACCCCAAAAAAGGCGCCAGGAAGCCGACCACCCCCACCACGCTTACTTCCTTCCATTTTTTGCGGATCACCTCGGGTTCGAGTTCCGCGCCTGCCAGAAAAGTGAGCAGCACCGCACCGGAGGAGGCCAGAAACCGCAGCCATTCCTGGCTCGATCCAAGGGCTTCGAACATACCCAAATAGGAGGCCACAGCGGCCGCGGCCACACCCACGCAAATCTCGATCAGGGCGATCGAAATGCGCAGATGGTAAGCAATCACCGAGGATAATACAGCCAGCGACAGCCAAATTGCGGCGATGGTGAAAAACTGCTCCATGGTCGAGAACTCCTTTCAAAAAGGAAATAGTTCCGCGCACCAATTAAAAACCCGCCTTGCGGCGGGAATCTCAAATAGGAGGACGACTCCGCCGCTGCATGAGATGCACGGCAGGAGTCATCAGCACCAGGGGCGGTTTTACGGGGGACTCCATCCCCTCCCGGATTAGCGGTGCACGACCATAGCACTCAAATGGTAAAAAGTGAAACCAAATAAACTCGCCCAAATCAGGATTATGATGCCCGCGGCAACCCAATTCTTGGGGTTACCGGCCTTCATGGTCAATGCGGCCTTTTCCCTGCAATCCAGAAGCACCTCGGCCGGTATCAATTTTATCACCAAGGCGATACCCAGAGGAATTAGGATGAGGTCATCCAAATAACCGAGCACCGGGATGGGGTCAGGTATCAGGTCGATCGGGCTGAACGCATAGGCCACAACCACAACTGCAACCACCCGGGCATACCAGGGGACCCTCCGATCCTTGGAGATGAGATAAAGCGCATACACTTCCTGCTTTAACTTTCGAGCCTTTGCTTTCCATTTTTCAAATGCCATTGAAGGCCACCCGTCCATTTCCTCACTTTCCTACCCGAAGCAGGGCCAGCGTGCCGGCGGCCATCAGTAAGGCGGCCAGGCCGAAGCCGAAGACAGGCGAGACAATCGTCCACAGCACCCCCACCAGGGAGCTTGAAACGAACTTGCTTGTGCCGTTCACCGTGCCGAGGGCGCCAAAGCTCATCGCGAGCATATCCCCACTCACCATCCCGGCCGCCACGGTGGATTCCAGCGCCTCCTGCACGGCCATGTAGAGGCCGGCGATAAAAAAGACCGCACCCAGCGGAAGCAAGCTGTCGACTCCGAACCAAAAGGCCATTGCGGTCATGACAGCCGTCAGGACGCCCAGCACGTAGCCGACAATCAGTACCGGCAGCGACCCGTAACGATCCGCCAGCATGCCGACCGGATAGGACATGGCGACCTGGACGATGTTGCGCCACACATAGAGCATGCCCGCCATTTGGGCGGCCTGGACCATGCCCATCGAAGATGCCAGCAACTGGGTGGCCGCCAGAATGAGCAAGGAGTGCGAAAAATCACCGATGCCGAAAAGACCCACAGCACCCAGGTAGCGTTTGAACCGCGACGGCAGCTCTCTCAGGGCACGGAAGAATTGCAGGGCCGGGTTCGGGGAGTGCTCGGGGTCCTGCACCAGCGCCAGGAAGGCCAACACTGCCAGCACTCCGGGCAGGATGCTGAACCACAGGACCACGCGAAACGGCCCGGCGGGGTCTTCCCAGGAGAGTTCCTGCGCCCAGCCCAGCAGCGCCACACCCAACAGGGGGCCGACGACCGCCCCTACCGTGTCCATCGCCCGATGAAAACCGAACGCCCGCCCCCGCGTTTCGGGGTTGATGGCTTGAGTGACGATAGCGTCCCGCAGAGGGCCGCGAAGTCCCTTGCCGAACCAGGAAATCACCCGTCCCACCAGCAGCAGCGGCCAACCGGCCGCCATCGCAATCAGCACCTGCCCAAACGGGGTCAACCCGTAGCCGACCACCACCAGCAGCTTTCGATGACCGAGCTTGCCAGCGATGTATCCCGAGATCATTTTCGTGAAACTGGCCACCGCATCGGCAACACCCTCGATAATTCCCAACACCGCCGCCGGAATCCCCAGCACCGCCAGGAATCCGGGCAGGATGACCGTGGTGGTCTCGTAGCAGAAGTCGCCCAGCGCGCTGGTCACCCCAGCTCCACAGACAGTGCGGTTCATCCAGCTTTTGGGTATTTCCTGTTGGTTGCCTTTCGCGATTCCGGCCATCTCCTCAGCAGTGGTCTTGATCGTCACGCTCATTGCGAACCTCCAAGATTACGAGCAGCACATCCCACCCAATTCATCGGTTTTCGTCGTGAACCTCGAAAACCCGCTGGGCGTAAGACTCGAGCAGAGCCTCGCAGTCCTGCAAGCGTTTTTGGGCTTCGACGGCCAACGTAGCTCCGTAAAAATCGAGCTTTCTTATTTTAGCCAGCCAGGATTGAAGCTTTTTCAGGTCCACGTCGTTTTCTTCGATTTCGGCGTAGCTGAAGTGGCGAGCCTTGGTCTCTTTTGCGATCTCAGCTTCAAAGTCCGCGCACTTGGAGATGAACTCGCGGTATTCCTCGTCGCGGTCCGATTTGAAACGGGCGAGCACTTTTTCCTGCTGAGGCCGATCCAGCGCCACTGTCTCCAAAATCACCGACTCCCCGCCCATCTCAGCGACATCGTTCTGCAGCATCTTCAGGCGGCGCGCATGGTCGTCGATCTTGGGCAGCAGGCAAACGCCGTTCTGCAAATAGACCGCGCCCATACTCTTTAGCCGCCGCCACAGGGCAACCCTTTTCCGGGCGGGTTCCGGAGGGACTTTATAGGTGAACAAGAGCCAAGTTTGTATTTTCATGCAACCCTTTTACTGTAACGG
>Ga0209288_10000575_pt1 | contig 11011 bp, 9 predicted proteins | sample PPLLaktember2015_4_FD_187261 | JGI IMG/M metagenome (GOLD analysis project Ga0209288, IMG submission 187261) | Freshwater sediment microbial communities from Prairie Pothole Lake near Jamestown, North Dakota, USA - PPLs Lake P8 Core (1) Depth... | ecosystem: Environmental > Aquatic > Freshwater...
ATTAGAAAGAACAAGATTACATTTAATGTTCCGATAAGAACCTTATCCATCGATAAAAAATCAGGTAAAGGAGAAATTGGGTTAGGTAGCGGAATTGTTTGGGACAGCATTGCAGATGAAGAATTTGAGGAGACAAAACTTAAAGGGAAATTTTTAACCGAACCAAATAAACTGTTTGAGATTTTCGAAACAATGAAGATTGAGGATGGAAAAATATTTCTAATAGATGAACATTTAGATAGGATGGAACAAACGGCTAATTACTTTTTGTTCTGCTATGATGGAAAAAAAACTAAGTCATTCTTAAATAAGATAATTTCTCGAATTGGAAAAGACAGTTATAGATTAAGACTTTCTTTAGATAAGTATGGAGGACTTTCTCATATGTTATCAGAGATGCCTCAATTACCAAATGAAGTGCAAGTAATAATCTCACCAAGCAAAATTTATTCAAAAAATAGATTTCAATATTTTAAAACTACAAACCGATCATTATATAATCGAGAATATAGTAAATACTCTTCAAAAGGATTTTTTGATGTAATTTATTTTAATGAAAGAGGTGAGTTAGCTGAAGGTTCAATTACAAATATTTTTGTTTACAAAAATGATGTAATCTCTACTCCGCCATTAAATGCAGGAATATTGGCGGGAGTATATCGTAAACATTTATTAAAAAATAATTCTGGTATTCGCGAAAGAAGACTGCATTTAGAGGATTTATTGGAAGCAAATAAAATTGTGTTAACAAATTCTTTACGTGGTAAGGTTATAGTCAATAAATTATTTCTTGATGAAAATGAGTTTATTGAATTCAGATAAAAAATAGCAGGAGCTGTTTTAAATATATGATTGATTTTGTCATTCCCACGAACCTGCCTGCAGTAGGCAGGAGTGGGAATCCAATTCATCTTGATTCGTTTAGATTCCCGTTTTCACGGGAATGACACACTGAACCGACTTATTAGACAACCTCTTTTGAGTTCAAATCATTAAATGTCTTAAGTCAGCATATTTATTTTATTTTCCATATTTTGCAATCAAATAAAAAATCAACTCAGAAATGTCAAAATCAATAACAGAAACTTCAAAAAGAAAGAAAGAACACATTCAACTTTGTCTAACCGATAAAGTCGCATTTCGTTCAAAGACCAATGGATTTGAGAAGTATGATTTCATTCATGATGCAGTAACTGAAGTTGATATTTCAAAGCTATCGTTTCAAACAAAATTATTTTCTAAAAAAACAAACTATCCTTTTCTGATATCCTGTATGACGGGCGGAACTGAAGAAGCCGAAAATATCAATCAGAGATTAGCTGTTATTGCAGAGGAATTAAAAATCCCTATTGGTGTTGGTAGTCAGAGGCAAGCATTAGAAAATAAAGACAATCACAATTCATATAAAGTCATTCGTAAAACTGCGAAGAGTGTTCCAGTTTTAGGAAATATTGGCGCAGCACAGCTTGTTCAATCAAAAAATCTAACGGATATTTTATCTCTGATTGATATGCTTGAAGCAGATGCGTTTGTTGTTCATTTAAATCCGTTACAGGAATTACTGCAGCCTGAAGGCGAACCAAACTTTGTTGGATTATTATGCAAATTGGAAAAATTAATTTTAAAATCTAAGGTACCTGTAATTGTTAAAGAAGTTGGTTCAGGAATTAGTAAAGAAGTTGCAAAGAAATTATTAGACATTGGTGCAAGTGGAATTGATGTTGCCGGAGCTGGCGGCACAAGCTGGGCGGGAGTTGAGATTATTAGAAGCAAATCACAAGAAGATTTTTGGGATTGGGGTTTGCCAACTTCATATTGTTTAAAAGAAATTTATCCTTTAAAGAAAAAAAATAATTTTACTTTAATTGGTTCCGGGGGAATTAATTCAGCTTATGATCTTGCAATGGCTTTTGCTTTTGGTGCTGATCTTGTTGCATCTGCAAGAATTATTCTTCAAACATTGATGAAAAACGGAGACAAAGCTGTAAGTAGATTAATAATAAATTGGTTTGAGTACCTTAAAAAAGTTATGTTTCTTACCGGATCAAGAAATCTAAATGAATTTAAAAATGGAAAGATCATTAAAAAGGAAGAATTACTTTGAAACCTTATGATATAAAGAAATATATTTTGTTTTATGAGAGGGAAAGAAAAATTATTGATAAAAAGCTTTCTTTAGCATTAAAGAGAAGAAATCCATTTTCCTTATATGAGCCTGCATCATACATTCTGGAAAGCAGCGGCAAAAGGCTTAGGCCATTACTTGTTTTGCTTTCTGCAAAAGCAGTTGGTGGAAACATAAAAAACTTTTATAACGCAGCCCTTTCTGTTGAGATGCTTCACAACTTTACACTGGTGCATGATGATATTATGGATAATGCGGATTTGCGAAGAGGGAATTTAACAATTCACAAAAAGTATAATCTAAATACAGCAATATTAACCGGAGATATATTAGCTGCAGTTGCGTATGAATTTTTGCTAAAAGATTGTAAAGTAAATGCTAAGCAGGCGTTGGATTCATTTACAAAAGGATTAGTTGAAGTTTGCGAAGGACAGAGTCTTGATACTGAATTTGAAACAAGAAAAAATGTTTCGCTTTCTGAATACATTTATATGATAGAGAAAAAGACTGCAGCTCTTGCAAGAATGTGTTGTGAACTAGGAGCCTATCTTGCGAATGGAAGTAAAGCAGATATTAAAGCATTATCCAATTATGGAAAATATCTTGGAATTGCATTTCAAATTCAGGACGATCTTTTAGATATTATGGCTGATAAATCGGAGTTTGGTAAAAGAATCGGCGGTGACTTGATGGAGGGTAAAAAAACATTTTTGTTTATTGAGGCGCTTGAAAAAGCAAAGGGAAAGGACAAGGATGATTTGCTAAAAGTTGTTGCAAATAAAGGAATAAAAGAAATTCAAATAGAGTATTACAAAAAGCTTTATGAAAAACTTGGCGTTATTGAAGATGCAAAAGGTGCAATTCGGAATTATACGAACAAAGCTTTGAAGTCAATTAATAAACTATCAAACAAAAAAGAAGTAGAAATCTTTTACTGGCTGGCTGATTCACTAATTAAAAGAAATAAGTAATGATAGAAAAAATAGTTAAGATAGTTAACAAGGCCGGACTTCATACTCGTCCAGCTGCAACAATAGTTAAGCTTGCTGCAAAATATAAAAGTGAATTTTTTATTTATCGTGATGGGATGAGTATAAATGGTAAAAGTATTATCGGCGTTATGACTTTAGCTGCAGAAATTGGTTCTGAGTTGAAATTGACATTTGAAGGATCGGATGAGCAGCAGGCTTGCGATGAAATAGTTGCATATTTTGAGAGAGGATTTGATGAATTATGAAATCATTTAAAGACATTTATAAAAATTCTGAAAATAAAATTGCAGGAATTGCAGCAGCTCCAGGAATCGTTATCGGTAATGTCTATTTATTCACAAAAGAGAAGCTTGAAATAAGCAAAGCGCCTATTACTAATAGTGAAGAAGCAATCACCAATTTTGAAGAAGCACTAAAACAATCAAAAAAAGAATTGAATAAGATATTTGGAATTGCACGTGAAAAAATGGATGAGGTTCGGGCCGCGATATTTGAAGCTCAGTTAATGATTTTAGATGATCCTATTTTATTAGGAAATATTGAAAAGAGAATTAAGGATGAAATGATTCAGCCTGAGTTTATAGTGGCAGATGAAATTTCAAAATATCAGGAATTGATGATCATCTCGCACGAATCTTATATGAAAGAACGCGCACACGACATCGAGGATATTAAATACAGAATCATCCGTAATTTGCAAAAGAAAAGATGGCAGTCTAAAATTGAAAAAAACTTAATCGTAGTAAGCGAGTCACTAACTCCTGCTGATACATTACTTTTTTCAAGAAGAGAAGCCTTGGGTTTTGTTACAGATCATGGAGGATTAACCTCACACGCTGCAATAATTTCAAGATCATTAAATATTCCTGCTGTGGTTGGTACACACAACGCTTCCACATTAATAAATGATGGTGACACAATTATCGTTGATGGTTTTCACGGTTATATAATTACAAATCCAACAGAAATTCAACTAGAATTCTTTAAAGGAAAACAAAAGAAACTTTTTGAAATTCAGAAAGGACTTGAGGAACTTAAAGATCAACCTGCTGTTACAATTGATGGGAAAGAAATAAATCTTGAGGCTAATGTTGATGTTACAGGTGAAATTGATATTGTTATAACAAGCGGAGCTAAAGGTATAGGATTATATAGATCTGAACAAATATTAAATGAGATTGGTTCTTTTCCTGATGAGGAAGAACAAACAATTATCTATTCCAAACTTGCATCAAGAATTTATCCAAAGTTTGTAACAATCCGTGCTTTCGATATTGGCGGGGATAAGTTTAGATTTAGTGAGTACAAAGAGCCTAATCCATTTTTAGGTTTACGCGGAGTGAGATTTTTATTGGAGAATGAAACTCTTTTTCGAACGCAAATTCGTGCTGTTCTTCGAGCAAGCGAACATAAAAATATTAAATTTATGATTCCCATGATATCAACACTTGAAGAAGTATGGCGTTCATTAGATATAATTCATGAATGTAAAAGTGATCTAAAAAGAGAAAAGGTAAAATTTGATAATCATATAAAGATTGGAATCATGGTTGAAGTTCCGTCTGCTGCGGTTATGGCAAAAGAGTATTCTGAGGAAGTCGATTTTTTAAGTATTGGTACAAATGATTTAATTCAATATATGATGGCTGTTGATCGCGGCAACGATCTTGTTTCAAATCTATATCAGGAATTTAGTCCTGTCATTATCAGAACGATTGATCACATAGTGAGTGCAGCGAAGAAGAGTAAAATTCCAGTTAGCATTTGCGGTGAAATGGCAGCTGATACACTTGCAATTCCTTTGCTTGTTGGATTAGGATTAGATTCACTTAGCATGTCTCCTGCAACTATTCTTTACGCAAAAAGAATCATTCGAGGATTTGAGTATAAAAAAGCAAAATTACTAGCAGAAGAATGTCTGCAATGTAAAACTGAGATTGATATTCAGAAAAAAGTTAAAAAGTTCTTTGATGAGAATAATATTACAAGAACAAGGAATATAATTTAATGCATATAAAAGAATATGTAGCAAAGTACGATCCCCAGAATCAGTTTGATGTTTTAATAAATACCTATAAGCAGATTGAATTTGCCTGGGAAAATAAATTTATAATTAGCAGGATAGAATCTTCGGATATATCAAATATCATAATAAGTGGTCTCGGAGGCTCTGCAATTAGTGCTGATTTAATTAAGAATTATTTAGGCAGTGAAATTGAAATCCCGATTATCGTTAATAGAAATTATAAGCTGCCAAAGTTTGCTGGTAAGAATACTTTGTTCATTGCATCATCATACTCCGGCAATACAGAAGAAACTATTTCAGCATTAAAGCAAGCTATTCAAATAGGTTGTAAAATTATTTGTATAACTACTGGCGGTGAAATTGAAGCAATTGCAAAGAATAAAAATATTACATGCGTTAAAGTTCAACCTGGTTTTCAACCTCGTTACTCGCTTGGTTTAAGTTTCTTTTCATTATTAAAAGTATTTCAAGAGTTAGAACTCATTTCTGATCAGACTAAAGTTGTAGAAAAAATAATTAGTCTTTGGAAGCGAAAGGGAATAGAGTATTCTAAAGAAGGAAACTATGCTTATACTTTTGCAGAGTCTTTAGTAGGATTTATTCCAGTTATATATTCAGTTGCTGATTCAACAAGTGCAGTTGGATATAGATTTAAATGTCAGTTAAACGAAAACTCAAAGCTTCATGCTTTTCACAATGAAATTCCTGAGATGAATCATAATGAAATAATTGGCTGGGAATCTTTCCAGGAAAAAGTATTCCATTCTAAAATCATAAACATTGTTGATGAAACTTATCATCCGCAAATTCAAAAACGATTTGAAATACTGAAAGATATTTTTTCAAAAAGCGGAGTTGAAACTGTTAGCCTAAGAAGTAATGAGGATTCATATAAAGTTAGATTGCTGGATTTGATTTACTTAGTGGATTGGATATCATATTATGTTGGAGTTTTAAGAGGTTATGATCCAAGTGAGATAGATAATATTTATACTCTCAAAGCTAGATTGAAATAGCAAAATATATTTCTACTTTATGATTTATTAAATTTTAATATTTATAAAGAATACTTTATGTAATTTATTTTTTGGGCTTGTTAATTTTCTCTTAATTCGGTTTAACTCCTCACAGATTTATTTTTATATGATTACAGTTTTAGAAGTCATTAAACTATCAACGGAGTATCTTCAGAAAAAAGGTGTAGAATCACCAAGAGCTAACGCTGAAATACTGCTTGCAGAAATTCTAAAATGTAAACGGTTAGAACTCTATCTTGCGTTTGATAAACCCCTTGCAGAAAATGAAGTTCAGATTTATCGCGAGGCAATAAGAAAAAGGGGATTAAGAATTCCATTACAGTATATTGTTGGTAATGTGGAATTCTATGGACTGAAACTTATTGTTAATGAAAATGTTCTTATACCAAGACCAGAAACTGAGTTACTCGTTGAAAAGATTATTAACGAATCGGACAAATCAGCCAATCTAAAAATTCTTGATATTGGATCAGGAAGCGGGAACATTTCATTATCTCTTTCAAAGAATCTACCAAACTCAAAAGTTGTTGCAATAGATATAAGTGAAAATGCTTTAGCAGTTGCAAAACAAAATGCTGAGTTAAATGCATTCCAAGATAAAGTTGAGTTTAGGAATTTTGATATTATAAAAGATGATCTGAATTCTTTAGGTAAGTACGATTTGATAGTATCAAATCCACCTTATGTTTCTGAAAATGACTATGAATCTCTGGAACCTGAGTTAAAAAATCACGAACCCAAAATAGCTTTGACCGATAATTCAAATGGAATATCTTTTTATAAACATATACTTGCAGTGTCAGATCAATTACTAAATAAGCCTGGAAAAATCTATTTTGAGTTAGGTATTGATCAATCTGCACAAGTTCAAAAATATTTTGAGCAGAACAATTTTACAAACATTAAAATAACCAAGGATTATTCAGGGATTGAGAGAATTATTTGCGGAGAACTGAAATGAGAGCACTTGTTCAGAGAGTTTCAGAGGCTGGCGTTTATATCGATAAAGAAAAGTATAAAGCAGAAATCGGAAAAGGGATTGTAATTCTACTTGGAATAAAATCTGATGATGACGCAAATTGTGTGAACTTTGTCGCAGATAAATGTTCTGAGTTAAGAATCTTCGAAGATGAGAATGAAAAGATGAATTTATCTTTAAAAGATATTAACGGAGAGGTTCTTATTATTTCACAATTTACACTTTATGGTGATGCTCAAAAAGGTAATCGACCAAGTTTTATAGAAGCTGCAAAACCTGAAATTGCGATTCCCATTTATGAAAAATTTATAAGCAGAATGAAATCAAATCTTGGTGAAGAGAAAATAAAGACGGGGCTATTTGGTGCAATGATGAAAGTGAAAATTATTAATGATGGTCCGGTTACAATCTTAGTTGAATCGAAACCGCAGGTGCAAAAGTGAATCCTGTTCTTATGATTTTTATTGACGGAGTTGGAATAGGTGAAAAAGATTATGAGTTTAATCCATTCTTCAAATATGGATTTAAAATATTTAACGAAATATTTAATGAAACACCATGCAAACAAAATCCTTCTTTAGAAAAGGATGGAATGTTTGTTTTTCCTACTGATGCAACGTTAGGAGTTGAAGGATTACCGCAAAGCGGAACCGGACAGGTAGCAATATTTTGCGGGATGAATGCTCCAAAGTTTGTTGGAAAACATTTTGGTCCTTTCCCATATTCTACAACTATCCCAGTCATCGAGGAGCAAAATATATTTAAAACTTACAAGGATTTAGGTAAATCACCATATTTTACAAATGCATATCCAAAAGTTTTTTTTGATTATTTAAAGTCCGGTAAAACTAGATTAAGCACTACATCTTTAAGCTGCCGTTTATCCGGAATTAAATTAAACTCGATTACTGATCTTAGACAAAGTAGAGCATTGACCGCCGAAATTACTAACGAAAGATGGAATCGTAAATTAAAGTATCAGTTAAAAGTTATAAAACCTGAAACAGCGGCAAGAAGATTGTTAAGAATAGCTGGAAAAAATGATTTTACTTTATATGAGTTCTTTCATACGGATCATTTGGGACACGGAAGAATTTTAGATGAGTTTGAAGCCATTTATCATAATTTAGACAGGTTTTTGTTTACAATTTTGTCAGAACTTAAGAAAGAAGAATTAACTTTAATTGTTTGTTCAGATCACGGAAATTTTGAAGACCTTTCAGTAAAAACGCATACTATGAATTCAGCATTAACATTAACTGCAGGAAAAAATGCGCGACAATTAGCAGAAAGTATAAAAGATTTAACTGAGATTAAACCATCAATAATTAAATATTGTACTTGAAAGATTATCCATTTATAAAATTTACTTTATTATTTGTAATAGGAATTCTACTACAAAGAATTCTCCAGCCTGATTCTGTGCTTCTTCTATTCTCGATTATCTTCATATCATTTCTTCATATTATATTAAAAATTGTTGTAAAAAAATATCAAGTTCAAAGACTTGGTGATGTAACTTTATATATTGTTTTTGTTTTATTAGGATTATACATCGTAATTCAAAACTCAAACGAATTAAAAACTCCGCTCGCAAAATATCATAAAGAAAAAAATACAACCCTTTATGCCAAAATTAAAAACATCGAACTAATAAAAGACTATGAAGTTGTTTTTACCGTGATTATCGATTCTATCAAAATAGATAATAAAACTTTTAATAATCCTGATTATCTGATTTGTAAATTCAGGGGAGATTCCATCCAACGAGAAAAACTGTATGTAAAAATTCAACCTGGCAATAAAATATTCATAACCGGTACTTTCCATAAGGGAAGGGAACGAAGAAATCCGGGGGAGTTTGACTATGATAAATATCTAAACTCAAAGGGTGTTTCTGGATTATTTATTTCTTATGATACAGACAGTATCGCAATAGTTGATAACAAGAGAAATGTATTTGCTTCCTATTTATTCTCTTTAAGAAAATCAATTGATAATATAATTTTAAATCTGCACGACAAAGAAACCTCAGATTTATTACGTGGATTAATTCTTGCGGATAGAAGTGGAATTGATACGGATACAAAAAATGCCTTCGTAAATTCAGGTGTCATTCACATACTTGCTGTTTCCGGTTTAAATGTTGGATACGTAATTCTGATTTTTATTATAGTATTTGGGCGATTTAGTATTTATGCAAGATCGATCCTTACAGTTATAGGCTTAATAATTTTTATGCTTATCACAGGTACAACTCCTCCGGTTGTTAGAGCAACAATTATGGGAATTATTATTATCTTAACTTTTCTTTCAAATAGAAGTACAAATATCTTTAATTCAATCTCCATCGCCGCTGTGATAATTTTATTTTTTTCACCACAACAAATCTATGATCCCGGATTTCAATTATCATTCGGCGCCGTGCTATCAACCGCAATAATTTATCCTTATATACAATCCTGGATTGAAAAGCTAAATCTAAAAATAAAATGGGCTGAATTGATTTTATTATTCATGGGAGTTTCACTTAGCGCGCAAATTGGAACAATTCCATTTACACTTATTTATTTTTCAAAACTTTCTGTCGTATCTATTTTTGCAAACCTTTTTGTTATTCCAATTTCAGGCATAATTACAGCAATAGCTTTTATAACAATATTTCTTGGCTCATTTTCCTCTTGGCTTGCTCAGTTTTTTGCTTTTGCGAACAATCTATTAACATTTATAATGATGGAATCGATAAGATTTGCCGGAACACTAGAATTCTCGTTTTTATGGATAAGAAATTATTCACTTTATGATTCAGTTGTTTTTTATTTACTATTAGGATTTTTACTTCTCTCAATTAGTCGAATTCAAAAAACTGTAATAAAAATTTCTTCTCTCGTTTTTACTTTTCTAATAATTATCCTTTACTCATCATTTGATGATAATAAGTTATTAACTGATGGCAGACTGAACATAATGATGATTGATGTTGGACAAGGCGACTCTTTTCTTATTAAATTTCCTAACGGTAAAACAGCTTTGATTGATGCTGGTGAAGCAAATCCATATATTGATAATGGTGAAAGAGTAATTATACCGCTGCTTGATAATCTTGGGATAGATAAAATTGATTATGGATTTATTTCGCATTTAGATCTTGATCATTACGGTGGGTTTATTTCTTTGATTTATAATGATAAAATAAAAGAAATTTATAGGCCATTGCCGGATTCAAGTACAAAATCATTACGCTTAGAAAAATTTCTTAAGCAGAAAAATGTTGAAACTCATATTTATAATAAATCTATCTTAAATATTGGCAATGCTAAAGTTTATATTCTCAATAAGCCTTATGATACGTTTTATTCCAGTTTATCCAGCAATGATAAAAGTGGTGTTTTGAAAATCGTTTATGGTAAAAATTCTTTTTTATTTGTTGGGGATTGCGAACATCCATCTGAGTATTTTCTGGCATCAAACTTTGGAAGGATGCTTGACTCAGATGTTCTAAAAGTTGGTCATCATGGAAGTGAAACTGGTTCATCAAAAGGATTTTTAAATTTAGTATCGCCGGATATATCATTAGTTAGTGCAGGAATTAAAAATAAATTTAATCATCCAGCAGAAAGTGTTATTAAATTGTTGAATAATATTAATTCTAAGATCTACAGAACTGATCAATTGGGAGCTGTTCTTTTGCAGTCAGATGGAAAAAAAATAAGACATATAAATTGGAAATAATTAAGAATTAGAAAGGCTGTTTATGTCAAACACAATTCAAGTTGGAATAATAATGGGAAGTGATTCAGATCTTCCAATTATGAAAGAAGCATCAGATATTCTAAATGAATTTGGAATTAC
>Ga0209288_10000576_pt1 | contig 10996 bp, 8 predicted proteins | sample PPLLaktember2015_4_FD_187261 | JGI IMG/M metagenome (GOLD analysis project Ga0209288, IMG submission 187261) | Freshwater sediment microbial communities from Prairie Pothole Lake near Jamestown, North Dakota, USA - PPLs Lake P8 Core (1) Depth... | ecosystem: Environmental > Aquatic > Freshwater...
GAATGGCAACTGTACTTCGAGCGAGTGCTCGGTCGCGTGCGGTGCATCCGAAATGCCGACGAGCCCGAGCTCGCGCAACCGTTGCCGGCCGAGTCCGTCGATTGGCACCTGGCCCAGCGGCGTGGAGAAATAGTCGAGTGAGGTCACCGCGAGGCCGCGCATCGGCACCCGGTGGCTCGGTCCCACGAGCACGACGTGGCGGATCGATGCGCCGCCGTCACGCAGCACCCGGTACGCGCAGCCGGCGACCGCGCCCGAGTACAGGTAGCCCGCATGCGGGACGATCAGCGCCTTCGGCGGCCGGACGGGTCCCGGATGCGGGCACGCCTCGATGTACCCGGTGACGAGGCGGCGCAGTTCCGCCTCGTCCTGCGGATAAAAGAGGCCGGCGACGGCCGGCGCCCGCACCCTTGACATGTCCCTGACGAGGCTCAACATCGATGTTGTCCGGGAGCACGTGCTCCCGCTCGTGGTCCAGTGTGATTGCGGGTCAATATCCCGCCGGCCGCTCGCGGGTGCCAATCGTATGAATACCGATTTTTCCGCCATTCCTACGCGTCACTGGCGCCGGCTGGACGACGGCCGCGTGCAGTGCGACGTCTGTCCTCGCCACTGCAGGCTGCACGAGAGCCAGCGCGGGCTCTGCTTCGTGCGCGGGCGCGGCCGCAACGGCATAGAGCTTTATACCTATGGGCGGTCCAGCGGCTTCTGCGTGGACCCGATCGAAAAGAAGCCGCTCAATCATTTCCTGCCCGGCTCGGCGGTGCTCTCGTTCGGCACGGCGGGCTGCAACCTCGCCTGCAAGTTCTGCCAGAACTGGGACATGAGCAAGTCCCGGGAGATGGACACGCTCGCCGACGCGGCGTCGCCCGCCGAGCTCGCAGCGACGGCCCGGCGCCTCGGCTGCGCCAGCGTCGCGTTTACCTACAACGACCCGACCGTGTTCATGGAATACGCGATCGACGTCGCGCAGGCGTGTCGCGAGGTGGACGTGCGCACGGTCGCCGTGACGGCCGGCTACATCTGCCCGCAGCCACGCGAGGAGTTCTTCGCCGCGATCGACGCCGCCAACGTCGACCTCAAGGCGTTCACCGAGCGCTTTTACCGGCACGTCTGCGGCGCCGAACTCGCGCCCGTGCTCGAGACGCTGGTCTATCTCAAGCGCGAAACGCGTGTGTGGCTCGAGATCACGACACTGCTGATCCCCGGTGAGAACGATTCCGACGCGGAGCTCGACGCGATGACGCGCTGGATCGCGGCGGAGCTCGGGCCCGACGTGCCGCTGCACTTCTCCGCGTTCCACCCGGACTGGAAGATGACCGACCGTCCGGCGACGCCGCCCGCGACGCTGACCCGCGCCCGCAACCTCGCGATGCGCAACGGGCTGCGCTACGTGTACACCGGAAACGTGCACGATGCCGCAGGCGGCAGCACGTGGTGCCCGGGGTGCGGCGCGTTGCTGATCGAGCGCGACTGGTTCGATCTCGGCCGCTGGGGCCTGGCGCCGGATGGCAGCTGCGCGGCATGCGGGTTCGGGATTCCGGGCGTATTCGTCGCGCAGCCCGGCCAGTGGGGCGGGCGACGATTGCCGGTGAGCCTGCACCGGCAATGATGCGCGGTGCTCAGCGCTTCCTGCCGAGCCTGCCCGAAGGCACGTTGGCCCTCAATTCCTCGAGCCAGACCGTCGCCGGTGAATCGCTCGGTGCGCGCCAGTCGCTGCGCGGCGAGAGCGATCCGCCCGAGCCCACTTTCGGCCCGTTCGGCATCGCCGAGCGCTTGAACTGGCTGCCCTGGAAGAAGCGCTGCAGGAACACCTCCAGCCAGCGCCGGATCGTCGCGAGGTCGTAGTCGCGCCGCTCGTTCTCCGGCACCGTATCGGGCCAGACGCCGGCCTTGCGATCACTCCAGGCCGCGTGCGCGAGGAACGCGACCTTGCTCGGCCGGTACCCGAAGCGGCTCAGGTAATAGAGGTTGAAATCCTGCAGCTCGTACGGCCCGACGACGGCTTCGGAGGTCTGCTCAGGCTCCTCGCCGGAGCCGGGGACGAGTTCAGGCGAGATGCGCGTGGCCACGATCCGGTCGAGCACCTCGAGCGTCGAGGCTTCGAATTGCCGCGTGCGCACCAGCCAACGGATCAGGTGCTGGATCAGCGTCTTAGGCACCGAGGCGTTCACGTTGTAGTGCGACATGTGGTCGCCGACGCCGTAGGTCGTGAAACCCAGCGCGAGCTCCGAGAGGTCGCCCGTGCCCAGCACGAGGCCACCGTGCAGGTTGGCGAGCCGGAACAGGTGCGAGGTACGTTCGCCCGCCTGCACGTTCTCGTAGGTCACGTCGTGGACGGGCTGGCCCGTCGCGGCCGGGTGCCCGATGCGCTCCAGCATCAGCCCCGACGCCGCGCGGATGTCGATCTCACCGGCCGAGATCTTCAATGCCTTCATCAGCGCGTGAGCGCTGTCGAACGTGTGCCGGCTGGTGCCGAATCCGGGCAGCGTGTAGCCGAGGATGTTCCTGCGCGGCAGTCCGAGCCGGTCGAACGCGCGCACCGCGACCAGCGCGGCCTGCGTCGAATCGAGTCCGCCGGAGATGCCGATCACGACTTTCTCGAGCCCGGTCGCGGTGAGGCGCTTCATCAGGCCCTGGACCTGGATGTCGTAGACCTCGGCGCAGCGCTCGTCGCGTCGGGCGGGATCGGCCGGCACGTACGGGAAGCGCTCGACGCGCCGGCGCAGCGGGATGCGACTGCCGGGCACGCCGACTGCGAAATCGATGCGGCGGAACTCGCGCAGCTGGCCCGCGTGCGCCTGCGCGTTGTCGCCGAAGCTCGTCAGCCGCGCGCGTTCCTGCCGCAGGTGGTCCAGGTCGAGGTCCGCGGTGATCAGCCCGGGCTCGAGTGGAAAACGCGTCGACTCCGCGAGCCTCTCGCCGTTCTCGTAGACCAGAGCATGGCCGTCCCAGGCCAGGTCCGTCGTCGATTCGCCCGGCCCGGCGGCCGAGTAGAGGCAGGCCGCGACGCATTTCGCGGACTGCGAGGCACAGAGCAGGCGGCGGTAATCCGCCTTGCCCACCGTGATGTCACTCGCCGAGAGGTTCGCGAGCACCGTGGCGCCGGCGAGCGCGGCGAGCGTGCTCGGCGGCAGCGGCACCCAGGCATCCTCGCAGACTTCGAGGTGCAGCACGAAGCCGGGAAGGTCGCGGGCCTCGAACAGCAGGCCGGCGCCGAACGGCACTTCCTGGCCCAGCAGTCGCAAGGAACTCGAGACTGCCTGCGCGGCCGGCGCGAAATGCCGCTTCTCGTAGAACTCGCGATAGTTCGGCAGGTAACTTTTCGGCACGGCACCGAGGATCCGGCCGCGGTGCACGAGCACGCCACAGTTGAAGAGACGGTCGTCGGCGCGGAGCGGCAGGCCGACGACCAGCGCCAGCGGCAGCTCGCGGCTCGCCGCGACCAGCGTCTGCAGCGCAGCGAGGGAAGCGTCGAGCAGCGCGTCCTGCTGGAACAGATCCTCGTTGGAATACGCGGAGAGCCCAAGTTCGGGAAACACGGCGAGGACGGCGTTCCCGTCGGCGGCGCGGTGCGCCAGCTCGAGCGTGCCGGCGACGTTGATGGCCGGGGAGGCAACTTCCACGCGCGGCGTGGCGACAGCCACTCGCGCGAACCCGTGCCGGTAGATCGACTCGAACGGCGGTTGGCGTGCCGGGCGGCGGGAACTGGCCATGCGGGACCTTGCGCGGTGTGGACTGCATCAGTTTCGGCTCCCGGGAGCGGCCCGGCAAGGTCTGGCAGGCCGTGGGTTGAGAACCGTGTCACGCTCCCGGCCCGGCAAACGGCGGTAGCCTCGGCTCAGTCTGGGCGAGGTGTCCGATGGCGAGCGATTTGTTGAACCGGGCCAGGTCACTGTTCGGGCGTGCCGAGGCCGCGCCGGCCGCAGTCGCGCCGAAGAAAGCGGTGCAGCACTTCCATGCCGTGACTATCGCGGCAGGGCCGCGCGCCTGCGCGGCCGCGCGGCTGCTGCAGGGCCAGCGGTTCCTGTCGCGCGACGCGCCGCCGTTGCCGCTCAAGGGCTGTTCCTGCGCGAAGTGCGAGTGCCACTACGCGCATTACGACGACCGGCGCCAGATGGGCCGACGCGCGTCTGACCTCGGCGTTTCGATCGACGGTTACACCGAGGACGAAAAGCGCGGCAGCGCCAAGCGCGGTCGCCGCAAGTCCGACAAGCAAAAATAGGGAAAATAGGGGACATTCACCTATTTCCAGACGGAAACAGGTGAATGTCCCCTATTTTCCCTATGTTTCCTTGACGAATGGGTTGCTGCGCCGTTCCTCGCCGAACGTCGACATCGGCCCGTGCCCCGGCACGAAGCGCACGTCGTCGCCGAGCGGCAGCAGCTTGGTACGGATGGCGCCGATCAGCGTGTCGTAATCGCCGCCCGGAAAATCCGTCCGCCCGATCGATCCCGCGAACAGCACGTCGCCGACGAACGCGATCCGGTCGGCGGGCGAGAAGAACACGACGTGGCCCGGCGTGTGGCCCGGGCAGTGCAGCACCTCGAACTCGACTTCGCCCACTTGCACGCGATCGCCATCGTCCAGCCAGCGATCGGGAGTGAACGTCTCGCTCGGCGGGAAGCCGAACATCCGCGACTGCTCGGGCAGCCCGTCGATCCAGAACTGGTCGCCCCGATGCGGACCTTCGATCGGCAGCTTGAGGTTGCGTGCCAGCTCTGCCGTGCCACCCGCGTGATCGATGTGGGCGTGCGTGAGCAGGATCTTCTCGAGGCGCACGTTCTCGTCGCGGGCCGCCGCGAGGATCCGTTCGAGGTCGCCGCCCGGGTCGATCACGGCACCGGACCCGGTTCGTTCGCACCAGACGAGCGAGCAGTTCTGGGCGAACGGCGTCACCGGCAGGATCGAGGCACGCAGCAAGTCAGCCCTCTGCTCGCGGCGTGGTCCCCGGCGGGTGCGCGCCCTGCACGCCGCCCATCAGCGCGAGGCGCATGCCGGCCTCGATCGACAGCGAGGTCGGTTCGAGCAGCTCGCGCGGCATGAATACCGTGTAGCCGCCGACCATGTAGCTCATCGGCAGGTACACCGCGACGGCGTCGGCGGTCTCCCCCTCGAGGCCGACGGCCGCACCCGACTCGGCCGTCACGAAGCCGATGATCTTTCCCGACCCGAACGGCACGAGCACCACGCGCTTGAGTTCGCTGTCGTGGCCGGAAGACGGGAAGAAGCGCATGAAGTCGCGGATCGCGACGTAGATCGTCTTCACGACCGGGATGCGGCCGAACAGGCCGTCGCTGAATCGCAGCGCGCTGCGCACCGCGTAGGCGTTGACCGCCAGTCCGGCAACGTACAGCGCCGCGAGCCCCGCGAGCAGACCGAGGCCAGGCCAGTAGAAGCCCGCCGGCACGATGAGCTTGATCGCCGGCGCGAACAGCCGCTCGGCGGCCAGCGCGAGCCAGTACACCAGGTAGATCGTGAGGCCGACCGGCAGCAGCGCCACCAGCCCCTTGAGGATCGTGTTCCAGATCTTGCGCATGAGGAATTCCGCCGCGGCCGCAGAGTATGCAGAGGCGGGCGTCACCACGCCACCGCGATCACGTATCATCGCGCGGATTCCCTGGACTCCACGCGATGCACCTGCGAACTCGACTCTTCGCCAGCCTGTTGCTGTTCCTCGGCGCGCCGGCGGCGCTGCCCGCGGCCGAACGCCCCTACCTGCCACCCGAAGTGGAGCGGGTGCTCGCGCAGCGGCGCATCCCGGGCACCAGCCTGAGTGTCTTCGTGCGCGAGATCGGTCGCGACGAGCCGCTGGTGAGCTACAACGCCGGCGTGCCACGCAACCCGGCGTCGACGATGAAGGTCCTGACGACGTTCGCCGCGCTCGAGCTGCTCGGCCCGGCCTACACCTGGCGCACGCGCGCCTACGCGACCGGGCCGGTGCGCGACCAGGTGCTCGACGGCCACCTCGTGCTCGAGGGCGGCGGCGATCCGTTCATGAATGCGGATCGGTGGTGGGGTTTCGTCAACGGCCTGCGCCAGGTCGGCATCGAGCGCATCGCCGGCGACGTCGTCATCGACAACACGCTGTTCTCACCGCAGGGTGACGATCGCGCCGCGTTCGACAATCGTCCCTACCGCACCTACAACGTGCTGCCCGACGCGCTGATGGTCAACTTCCAGACCGTCAACGTCACCGTCGTGCCCGACGCCTCAACGGGCGCGGTGCGCGCCCGGGTCAACCCCTGGCCGGCCAACCTCACGGTCGAGAACTCCGTCAAGCTGGAGCGTGGGGCGTGCCGGAGGGGCGCCGGTGGCGTCGTCATCGCGATGCCCGAGGGGCCCGCAGGCAACGTATTGAGCGTGGGCGGACGCTACGCGTCGGGTTGCGGGCCAACGTCGGTCACACGCGCGGTGATGCGGGCGCCGGATTTCGCGTTCGGCACGTTCAAGACGTTCTGGCAGCAGTCGGGCGGCACGCTGAACGGCGGCCTGCGCATGGGGCCCGTGCCGGCGGATGCGAAATTGCTCTATACGCACGAGTCGTTGACGCTGTCGGAGGTGATCCGCCTCGTCAACAAGTTCTCGAGCAACGTGATGGCGCGCCACCTGCTGCTCACGCTCGCGGCGGAGAAGGCCGGGCGCCCGGCGACGGTCGGCGCGGGCGAGCGCGTGATCGCGGAGTTCCTCGCTTCGCGCGGAATCGTGATTCCCGACCTGGTGATCGAGAATGGCGCCGGCCTGTCCCGCGACGAGCGCATCACCGCGCAGGGGCTGGCCGACGTGCTGCGCGAAGCCTGGCGCAGTCCCTTCATGCCGGAGTTCGCGGCGTCGCTACCGCTCTCCGCGATCGACGGCACGCTGCGCCGCCGCTTTCGCTCCCCGGACATGGAAGGCCGCCTGCGCATGAAGACGGGCAGCCTGCAGGACGTGAGCGCACTCGCCGGCTACGTGAACGCAGCGTCCGGCCGCAGCTACGTGACCGTGATCATGCTGAACCACCCGGGCGCCGACTCCGGCGCCGGCGAGGCCGTGCAGGCGGCGCTCGTGAACTGGGTGTTCGGACGCTAGCGGCGCGCGTCGTCCTCGGCCCGCGGTTCGCCGACCAGGGCCGGCAGCCATTCGACCTGGGTCTCGAGCGTGCCGTCCTCGAACAGGCTCAACCAGCGGTATCCCGGCGGCCGGCGGTCCATGACGCAGCCCGGCGTGCGCGGCGCGAACTGGGCGCAGGTGGACGGCGTGGCGAGCAGCCGCACCCCACCGCGCTGCGCATCGAATTCCTGGTGCACGTGGCCGGCCAGCACCGCGCGTACCTGCGGGTGGCGGTCGACCACGGCGAGCAATTCGGGGCCGTTCTGCAGCCCGACCGCATCGAGCCAGGCGCTGCCGACCGGCACCGGCAGGTGGTGCAGGCAGACCAGCACGGGCATGTCGGCGAGCGCGCGGAGGTCCGCGTCGAGGCGCGCGAGTTCCTGCGGGACGACCCGGCCGGACGCGTCACCGTCGATGTGCGTGTCGAGCAGCACGACGCCCCAGCCGCCGAGCCGCGCGCGGCCGCAATACTGGAAGCCGCGATCGTCGAGCAACATAGCCATCAGCGCCGGGTCGTCGTGATTACCCGGCAGGCAGAAGACCGGCGCGCCGCAGCCCGCGAGCGCGCGGCGGAAGTTGGCATAGGCGGCTGCGCTGAAATCGTCGCCGATGTCCCCCGTGACGACGACTGCGTCTGGGCGCCGGCCTGCGCCGAGCGCGGCCTCCAGCACGAGACGCAGCGACACGGCCGTGTTCAGGCCGTACAGCTCGCGCGTCGTGTCGCCGAACAGGTGCGGGTCGGTGACCTGAAGCAATTGGAAGGCCGGCATTGCGCCCCGATGATCCGAGCGAGGAGGTGGCGGCTATGGTAAACGCAGCGGGATGACCGCAACACGTGCCATGACGCAGCCGCCGGAGCTGCCAACGGAGGACGCGCTGGTCGAGCAGGCCGAGGGCTTCCTGCACCAGGGCGAGCCGTTGCTGGCCTATAACGTGGCAGACACCGGCCTGCAGCGCTGGCCCGGTCACGTGCGCCTGCGCCAGCTGCAGGCCCTGTCGCTCGCGCGGACCGGGGACATCGAGCGCGCCAACCGGATCCTCGCAGAACTCGCTGCGGGAGGGCTCGACGACGCCGAGACCCTCGGTGTGCTCGCGCGCACCCACAAGGACCTCGGCCTGCGCGCCCGGGATCCGGCATCGCGCGCAAAGCACCTCGAAGCCGCGTTCCGCCTGTACGAGCGCGCCTATGCGTCGTCGCGACAGCGTGGCGTCGCGGCCGGCGCCTACTACACCGGGATCAACGCCGCGACGGTCGCCGTGCTGCGCGGCGAACTGGAAGAGGCCCGCTGGATTGCCGCGGAGGTCGCCGACGTCTGCAACGCCGCGGCCGGCGTGATGGTCGACCCGGCGACCGAGTACTGGCGCCGGGCGACGCTCGGCGAGGCGGCCCTGATCCTCGGCGACGCACCGGCAGCGGCGCGCCACTACGCCGCGGCGATGGAGTTGGCGCAGGGTCGCTACGGCGATCTCAGCTCGACGCGCCGGCAGTCGCGGCTGCTCGCGCAGCACCTGCCGATCGACGACGAATGGCTCGACGAGGCGCTGAACATTCCGCCGGTGCTGGTCTTCACTGGGCACATGGTCGACCAGGCCGGACGCGAAACGTCGCGCTTTCCGGCGGCACTCGCAGGTGCCGTGCAGCCCGCCATCCGCGCGGCGATCGCCGCGATGCGACCGCTCGCGGCGTACGGATCGGCCGCCTGCGGCGCCGACATACTCTGCCTCGAGGCGGTCCGCGAGCTCGGCGGCGAGACTCACGTCGTGCTGCCGTTCCCGGCCGAGGAGTTCCGTCGCACCAGCGTCGAGTTCGCCGGCGGCGACTGGGGCGCGCGTTTCGACCGGCTGCTCGAGCACGCGGACAGCGTGACCGTCACCAGCGACCACCGCGCGAGCGGCAGCACGGCGCCGTTCGAGTACGCGAACCTGGTGCTGACGGGTCTCGGCCGGCTGCGGGCCCAGGTGCTCGACACCGCGTTGCGGGGCCTCGCGGTCTGGGATCGCGGCAGCGGCGGCGAGCGCGGCGGCTCGGCGTCTGTCGTGTCGGTCTGGGAGCAGCGCGGCGTTCCAACCGAGCACGTGGATCTGTCGCGCCTGCGGCCGCGCGGCGACATGCCGTCGACGGCGCGTGAGCGGCCATATGCCGATCCTTCGCAGCCGCCAGGCGTCGCGAGCCACGAACTCAAGGCGCTGCTCTTTGCGGATGCGGTCGGCTACAGCAAGCTCACCGAAGACCAGATCCCGCGCTACGTCACGGGTTTCCTCGGCGCCGTGGCCGAGCTCAACCGGCGCACGCGGCATCGCTTCGAGCACGTCGAAACGGCGGGCGACGGGCTCTACATGGTGTTCGGCAATGTCGTGGATGCAGCGCACTACGCGCTCGAGCTGAGCGCGCTCGCCACGGCGACCGACTGGGGCGCGCTGGGGTTGCCACCCAGCTTCAACCTGCGCATCGCGCTGCACAGCGGCCCCGTCTATTGCGGCTGGGATCCGGTCACCGAGACGCGGATCTACACTGGTCCGCACACCAGCCGAGCGGCGCGGATCGAACCGATCACGCCGCCGGGACAGGTTTACGCGAGCAGCGCCTTCGCGGCGGTCGCGGCCGCGAGTGGCGCCGATGAGATCGTGATGCGCTACGTCGGCCGAACCCCGCTCGCCAAGGGCAGCGGCACGCTGGCGCTCTACCACGTCCAGCGGGCGTCGTGACGCGTCAGGGCGACGGGCTGCGGTCCATTTCGACCAGTGACTCGAGCAGCACGCCGAGCGACGCGGCGAAATCCGCGTAGCGCTTCTCGTCCGCGGCGTCGAACGGCTGGCCGTCGCGGCGGTTGAGCAGCTGCGTGACCGCAAAGACCTCGCCCGACCGGTCGTGCAGCGGCAGGCACAGCACCGAGCGCGTGCGGAACCCGGTGCGCAGGTCCACGTCGCGATTGAAGCGCGGGTCCTGGTAGGCATCGGCCACCCGCACCGGCTGGCCCGAGGTCGCGGCCGCGCCCGCGATGCCGCTGCCGAGCGGAATGCGCACGCTGTCGCCCTTCTCGACGTCCTGCGCGACGCGCAGCACCAGCTCGCCACGACGGCGATCCACGAGGAACAGTGACGCGCGCTCGGCGTCGAGCAGGTCGCTGACGCGGCGTGTGAAGACCCGCAGCGCCTGCTCGAGCAAACTCTGGTAGGCCTGGTCGCGCGCGAGCGCGGTGGCCTCGAGGAAGCGCTGCGACTGCTGCGTCAGGTCGGCGAGCGTGCGGCGGAAGGCGGGTTCGTCCATCTCCGCGACCAGTTGCTCGAGCGGCTGCTTGCTCGTGCTGTCCGCCAGCAGGTTCATCATGTGCTGCGTGTTGGCGATCACGGCCTCGGTGAACGTCGAGATGCGGCCGTCCTCGAGGTGCAGGATGCGATCCGCGACGTCGAGGATCCGGTTGTCGTGGGTCACGAGCAGGATGGTCGCGCCTTGTTCCTTCGCCAGCGCCTGCATCCGATCGACGACCTCGCGGCCCGAGACGCGGTCGAGCGACGCGGTGGGCTCGTCGGCGAGCACGATGGCCGGATCGCCCACGAGCGCCCGCGCGATCGCGACACGCTGCCGTTGACCACCCGACAGTTCGTGCGCCCGCTTGTCGACGTGCGCGCCGAGGCCGACCGCCTCGAGCATCGAGCGCGCGCGGCGGCGCAGCTCGCCGCGCGGGAAACGGCCCGTCGCCCGCAGTCCAAGCTCGACGTTCTCGGTCGCCGTGAGCGCGGCGAGCAGGTTGTGCTGCTGGAAAATGAAGCCGATGCGGCGCCGCACGCGCTCGAGCGTGCCCGCATCGGCGCCGTTCAGTTCCTGGCCGAGCACGCGCACGCTGCCCGACTGCGCGGCGCGCAATGCGCCGATCAGCGTCAACAGCGTCGTCTTGCCCGAGC
>Ga0209288_10000580_pt1 | contig 10954 bp, 10 predicted proteins | sample PPLLaktember2015_4_FD_187261 | JGI IMG/M metagenome (GOLD analysis project Ga0209288, IMG submission 187261) | Freshwater sediment microbial communities from Prairie Pothole Lake near Jamestown, North Dakota, USA - PPLs Lake P8 Core (1) Depth... | ecosystem: Environmental > Aquatic > Freshwater...
TCCGGACCCGAAAACATGCGCACGAACTGCTGATCGGCCGACTGCGCCAGGGACGCGGAGAGTGCGATCGCCGCGGCGGCAACCAGTCCCATCCATCCGAATCTTTTTTTCATCGCGTACCTCCTCCTATGGTTTGGTGACGAAAATCGCGGCTGGAAAGCCGCTCCCACATCCAAACAAAGCCCGTTGCTCAGCGATGGCCGGCGAAGCCGCGCCTTCCGCCGGATCGGCCGGCGGCCCCGCCCGCGGTCCCGGTGTGCTTGATCGAGCGACGTTTTTCCCCGGTGCTGCGCAGCGGGGGGAGGACGCTCTCCAAGGCCAGGCCCGCGGTTTCGCGCTGCAGCATGCCCTGCCGCTGCTGCTCTTCCGCGTGCAGGCCGGTGAGGATGCGGTCCTTGCCGCGGACCAGGTGTTCGCGCAGGCGTCGGGCCGTCAGCGCTTCATTGCGGGCTTGCAGGGCCTCGAAGACGGCCTGGTGCTCTACCTCGGCTTCTTCCTGGCGCTGCGGGGAGAGGATCTCGGGTTTGTAGCGCAGATACAGCAGATCGAAGACCCGCGCCAGAATCTGGACGACCACCTGATTGCCGCTGACCGCCGCCAGTCCCAGGTGGAAGTGGGCGTCGCGCAGCAGCCGTTCGCGCTTGTAGACCTCGCCGCGGATGCTGCGATGGGCGTCGCGCAGCGCCCGGATCTCGGCCAGGCGCTGATCGTCCAGGTTCTCGATGACCGCAGGTACCAGGAAGACCTCCAGCAGGATGCGCACCTCGTAGAGCTCGCGCGCCTCGTTCAGGTCGATGGCCGGGACGAAGAAGCCCTTGTTGGCCTCCGAGCGCACCAACCCTTCATATTCCAGACGCACCAGAGCCATGATGACCGGGGTCTGGCTCATTTCCAGGCGTCGGGCCAGGTCCTGGTAGGGAAGTTTCTGGCCGCTCACCAGCTGGTCGGTGAGGAACATGTTCTTGATCTGGCGGTAGGCTTTGTCGGAAAGGGTGCTGGCGGCCTTCACGGGCATATCTCAGAACTTGATCTTGGCCTCTTTACGAAGTCATCGACTCGGATGACGTTTTACGAAACCATCGCGATTAGCAAAAATTTTATAAAATTTTTGATTAGGAATCTAATAAGTGAAGCGCTGAGACGTTGTCAACTGAAAAATGGAAAGATTCAGTCCGTCGCGCATCCGCGCAATCGGCCGGCGCCGGCGCTGGAGATGCAGACCTCGACCATCCGGTGCATCAACTCGTCGCCGCCCTCGAACAGGACCGGCAGGTAGTTGGAGGAGACCCCTTTCAGAAGGCCGGTCAGCGGATCACGCCGGCCTTCGGCGAGCACCAGGACCGATCGGCCGATGAAGCGGCGATGGAAGGCGAGCCGCTTGCGGCTACCCAGCTGGCGCAGGCGGTTGCAGCGCGTGCGGATATGCTCGGCCGGCACGCGGTCGCCGAAACCGAAGGCCGCGGTGCCGGGCCGCGCCGAGAAAGGGAAGACGTGCAGATAGGCCAGCGGCAGGCTTTCGACCAGTGCATAGGTGTTCTCGAAGGCCGCATCGGTTTCACCGGGGAACCCGACCAGCACGTCCGCACCGATGGCCGCCTCCGGCAGCCGCCGGTGGATCTGCGCGATGCGGTCGCTGAAACGCTCGGGCGGGTAGGGCCGGCCCATGCGCTTCAGGACCTGCGCGTCGCCGCTTTGCAGCGGGATGTGAAAGTGGCGGCAGATGCGCTCGGAGCCCGCCGCCAGGTCGATGATCCCGTCGCTCAGCTCCATGGGCTCGATGGAGCTGAGCCGGATGCGCACGGCGTCGGGCCGCTTCAGAATCGCCGCCAGCAGTTCGGCGAGGCTCGTCCGCGGTTCGAGATCCTTGCCGTAGGCGCCCAGGTGAATGCCAGTCAGCACGACCTCCCGGAAGCCCTGGTCCGCGAGCCGGGAGACCCCGTCGAGCACCGCCTGGAACGCCGCACTGCGGCTGGGGCCGCGAGCGTAGGGCACGATGCAGTAGGCGCAGAACGCGTCGCAGCCGTCCTGGACCTTGAGCAAGGGCCGGGTGCGGCCCCCGGCCGCCGGCAGGGGTAGGGAAATCTCGGGGATGTTGCTGGCTTCGAAGGGAGTCGATTTCAAAATCCCCCCAGACCCCTTTGTCAAAGGGGGGGGGAGGAATGAGGCTGTCGGTCCAGCAATTTCGGTGGGAGCGGCATCTTGCCGCGATGCCATCGAGGCTGGAGCCGACTCCGCCAAAGCAGCCCCGGCTGCGACGGCCGGGAGTCTCTCCCACAGGGAACCTTCGGCACCACTGCAACCGGACAGGATTTCCGGCAGGCGCAGCTTGTCCTTCTGATCGATGAGGCAGTCCAGGCCCTTGATCTTCATGAGCGCCTGGGGGTCGGTCTGGGCATAGCAGCCGGTCACCGCCACGCAGGCCGACGGGTGGTCCTGAACCGCGCGGCGCACGGCCTGGCGGGACTGCATGCCGGCCCGCTGGGTCACGGCGCAGGTGTTGACGATGCACAGGTCGGCCGTTTCGTCTGAACCGGCCGGCATCCAATGCGCCTCGGCCAGCCGCCCGGCAATGGCCTCGGACTCGGCCTGGTTCACCTTGCATCCGAGCGTGATGATTTTGAATTTAGGCATGTTGAAATAAACCCCCCGCCCAAGACTTCGCTGTCGTCGTAGAAGACCGCCGCCTGGCCGGGGGTCACCGCCGGCTGGGGTGCATCGAAGCGCAGCCAGGCGCTGTCCGCATCGATCGGGACGACGGTCGCCGGCGTCTCCGGCGTGCGGTAGCGCACCCGCGCCCGCACCCGCAAGGCCGCGACGGGCGGCGGGGCGATCCAGTTGATCTGCACCACGCGGCACTGCGCGGCCAGGATATCGTTTTTACGCCCCACCACCAGGCGGTTGCGGCCGGGGTCCAGGCGCACGACGTAATAAGGGTCGGCCGCCGGGCAATTGATGCCGCGGCGCTGGCCGACCGTGAAGGCAGGCAGACCCGGGTGCTGCCCGACGATGCTGCCGTCGGTGGTTTCGATCAGCCCGGCCTCGGCCGTCCGTCCGGTCAGCTCCGACAAGAACTGCTGGTAGCGGCCGGTCGGGATGAAGCAGACGTCCTGGCTTTCGGCGGCGTCAACCGGGACAAGCCCTGCGGCCGCGGCCACCTCGCGCACAGCGGCCTTGGTCAGCGCGGCCAGCGGAAAGCAGGCTTTGGCGAGCTGGGTCTGCGTCAGGCGGGCCAGAAAATAAGATTGGTCCTTGCGGCGGTCGGCGCCCTTGAGCAGGCGGCAGCGGCCGTGCGCATCCCGGTCCACGCCGGCGTAGTGACCGGTCGCCAGCCGTGCGGCGCCCATCGCTTCCGCCCGGCGCAGCAGCGCCCCGAACTTGATGCGCGGGTTGCACACCACGCAGGGGTTGGGCGTTCGTCCGGCGAGGTAGGTGGCCGCGAAATAATCCACGACGTCCCGCCGGAACTCCGTGCTCAGATCGAGCACGTGCACCGGGAGATCCAGCTGGTCTCCGATGGATTGAAGGCGCGCCCGGATGCGCTCGGCGGGCTCGGCCTCGAAGCCGGTGCGGAAGTGGACCGCCACGACCTTCGATGCCGTCTGCTTCAGAAGATGGGCGGCGACCAGGGAATCTACGCCGCCGCTGACGGCAACGGCGATCGTCGGCTTCATTCCAGCAGCGCGCTGCGGATCGGCCGGACCTCCATGGCGCGCGGCGGGCAGGCGGGGACGCACAGCTCGCAGATGCTGCACTTTTCCTGGTCGAAGACGACGTCCATCTCCGGCCGGCGGATCGACAGCGCGCCGGTCGGGCAAACCGCCGTGCAGGCGCCGCAGTGCGTGCACCGGGCGGCGACGCGTTTGACTTCGCGCGAGGCGTTCTTGACCCGGATGCCGTTGCTCTTCAGGAAGGCGACTCCGTCGCGAAAGTTTTTCTTGGAGCCGGACAGCTCCATGACCATGACGCCTTCCTTGCCCGGCAGAATGGTGGCGTTCAGAATGTTGAAGACCAAATCGAAGTCCTTGGCCAGGTGGCAGACCACCGGTTTCTGGGCGACGTCTTCGGAAAAGCGCAGCACGAGGATTTTGGAATACACGCAAGGCCTCCCCAAGAAGTGGTTTCAAAAGCCCGTCTGGCGGCCGGGGGCCGGGTTGCAGGCCGCTCGAAATGCTCACCGCCGGATGCGGCTGCTCTGCTTTCGAATCGGCTGGCGCCTTGCCCGCAACCGCGATCCGGGCTTTTGAAGCCACTGCGGTACTAGGGCTTGAATCTAAATGGAATCCGTTCAGGTGTCAACCGCGGCAGCCGCAATCCTGGCGGCGCGCGTTCTCGCCGCCGGCGTGCCGTCCGCTGCCATAGCCTGCTGCGGGTTACGTTTGGCGCCGGCGATAATTGCGGGCCAGCGCCTGCGCCTCCCGCCTGAGCTCCTCGCGCAGCGATGCGGGTGCCAGAACGACCGCTTGGGCGCCCCAGGTCAGGATCCAGCGTTTGATTTCCTCGGTTCCGGCCACCTCGGCCTCGAAAATCACGGAGCCATTCTTTTGCGGCCTCAGCTTCTGGCTGGCGTGCCAGATTTTTTCGGACAGGTAGCCGGCAGCTTGTGATGCGAAGCGCACCCGCACTTTCACGGGCGGCCCCAGAAACACGCCGAAGCTAGGCTTGAGGAAATCGTCGAGAATCACATCCGCCGGCAGTTCGAACGGCTCCGGCGTGAGGTCGAGCCGCTTAATGCGATCCAGGGCGAAGACCCGGATGTCCCGGCGCAAACCGCAATACCCGATGAGGTAAAACGCTCCGTCGAAAAACAGCAGCCGGTAGGGGGCGACCCGCCGCCGGGTTTCGGCCCGGGCGCGCATGGCGCGGTAGATCATGTCGAGGCGGCGCCGCTGGGAAACCGCCTGGTTTACGAGGTCGATCATGCCGCGGTAAGCCGCGTGCGGCTTGGCCGGGGATGCCCCCACCGCCAGCCCTGCTTGAGCCCGCTCCAGCTGTTGGATCATTTCACCCGGCAGCAACGCCTTGATTTTTTCGAAAAGGGATTCGAGGGCGTCATGGAACACGGTGCCCCTCAGCGCACCCGCGAGCCGCCGCCCAAAATAGAGGGCCAGCAGCTCCGGCAGGCTCAGGGGAATGGGAAGCGTCTGCTGGGGGCCGGCCAGAAGCGACCAGACTATCCGGTGCCCGTCTCTTTCGGTGGTTACCGGGAAGCCGGCAACCTGCAGCGCTTCGAGGTCCCGGTAAGCGGTGCGGGTGTGGCATTCCACCATCTCCGCCAGTTCCGGGACCGACTTGCCGCGCCGGGAGGCGATCAATGCCTGAATGATTTTCCACTGCCGCGCCAGCTGATCGCCGCGTGCCATCAGCGTCTCCCTGCATTGAGTTCAGGCCAACACCCTTGCTGGGCTTTCGCCCCGAGGCACCTGTTTTCGTCAAGATGCTCGATACTGGATACTGGATCCTCGATGAAAAGAAAAGATCGTCATGGGGTTGCATGGGTTCATTGCGCCGCTCCATGTCCCGCATCGTGGAGTCGGCGATTTGGAAAATCATCTAAAAATTTTTTCGCAACTGTGACCGGATCTGTCACACCCCCCTGTTAGACTCGCCTCCAAAAGCATCAAAAGAAATCAGGTTGAGCCTCAGTCCTCAACCCCCAACCCATTTCAACAAAGGAGGTCCCATGACCAGACACTTGACCCGCGAGGCGTATTGCGACTGCTACGAGTATCATGGCAGCACCCAGATCGAACACACCCGCACCCAGGCCGGGGAAACGGTCTGGCGCGACTGGATCATCTTCGACACCGTGGAGGAGGCCGCCGACTATTTCAACGCGGCCTGCGTCGATTGAGAGGGAGGAGCCAGATGAATAACGCAGAAATTCGGATGACCGGGGTCGGATGTTTTGCCGGGGGGGTCACGCTTTCGCGGGTGCTGCGCCGGATGATGGATGCCTATTCACTGGGGGATTGGAGCCAAGCGCAAAGCGCTCAGCCGGACACGCCGCCGGCGATTCAGGTGCTGCAGCGGCTCATGAGCGCCGGCAGCCGGTCTTCCGGACAAGCAGACCGCACCCCAAGACTTGAAGATGTCGCGGGCTTTTTCCTGAATTTCGACAACGAACGCCTCAACCTGTCCGTGTTCACCCGCGGCCGGGGGAGACGGTGTCAAAAATTCACCGCCTCCCTGGAGGGCCTCACGCGCTTGCGCCAAAGCCGTTTACATTGATTGCGCCCCATAAGTTTCTATCGCAGCGCACGGGGCGGAAAAAATTCATTTAGGATGGCATTCCGAGCAGGAGGTCGGCCCCGACTTCGGCAGGGGCTTGTCCAGCGTCTTGACGGCCTTCTGGAGAGCCAGGTTCTTGACCTTGTTCGCCTTGTGGCAGTTGATGCACAGCTTGTGGTAGGCGGCTTTGAAATAGGCAATGTTGGACTCGTCATCGCGGGGTTCGCCGGGTTTCGGCTTGGCGACTTCAGCCAGATCATGGCAGCCGGAGGTCATGCATCCGGTGATCGGCTCGGTCCGGCCCCAGGTGTGGTGGCAGGTGATACAGGCGATGTCGAAATGCTGGGCATGCGGGAATTCCACCGCCGAACGTTTGGATTCGACGCCGTCCGGCGCCTTGAGGACGATCTTGCCCATCGGAATGCACATGTCCTCGGGTGCCGCCGCCCCGGAAAAGGCCTTCACGCCTCCGATCAGTCCAACCGCCGCCACGACCATGACCAACCAGACCGTCTTGCGCTTCGTCATCGTACCCCCTTTTAATCCCCATCGAACTGAAATTAAAATTAGCGATATTGTCAAAATTGTCGCGTCGAATGGCATGCCTTTGAATCGGCAGAAAGGTGCATAGCAATTTTCGGGGCCTTCGACAACAAAATTTGATGCCCTTCGCTAATAAGGATGCATGCGCCGGCCCTACGCGAGTTCGACCAGCGCTTCGCGCATGAGCCGGCCGATCGGCATCGCGTGCGGGCAGCGCTCCTCCGCCCGGGCATAGTCCATCTTGGCCATGACGGCGCGGGTCTCCGGGGCGATGGAGTGGAAGCGACGGCGGGCGTAATCCCGGTTGCCGTAGCTGCGGTGGTACATGAGATAGCGCATCACCTTCCCCACCGGAACGGCCTCGGCCAGCAACGGTTCGCAGAAGCGGGTGCACCCGGCGCAGTAGCCGGAGGCGCTGGCCAAGGCATCGCCCGCCAGGGCCTCCCGCTCCCGGGCGGACAGCCGCGTCTGGTTCAGGGCCGCCGCGGTGTTTTCGGAAAGCAGCGCCAGGGTGGGCATCTGCGAGCAGATGCTGGCGATCTGCGGGTTTTCCCACACCGCCTTGAGCTTGGCCTGGCCCTGGGTGAATCCGCTCTGAAGGAAACGGCCGCCGCGTTGGATTTCCTCGGCGCTGTTGGCCAGCACCTGGCCGCCGCCCTGGGTCTTCATGGCGGTCAGCCCGATGCCGGCTTGGGTGCAGGCATCCACCGCGCGGCGCATGGCGTCGGTGTGCATCAGGCGGTAGTTGTACGTCATCATGATGCCGTCGATCCATCCCAAGGAAGCCGCTCCGAGCAGACATTCCTCCATGTTGCTGTGGGAGCTGAAACCGAAGAAGCGGATCTTGCCCTGGGCCTTGGCGGTTTCGCCCCACTTCTGTATGTCCTTGGTCATGGCGGAAATGCTGCGGATGGCGTGGACGAAGAACAGGTCGACATGGTCGGTGCGCATGCGCTCGAGCGACAGGTCGAGGTGCTCGGTCATGCCCTTGAGCGTCCAGGCCGTCGACTTGGTTACGAGAAAAATGCTTTTGCGGTCCTGCGGGTATTTCGCAAAGTACTTTCCGATGCCGAGCTCGCTGTTGCCGCCCTCGTAGGAATTGGCAGTATCCCAGTAAGTGACACCCCATTTGACCGCTTGACGCAGCATGAGCTGATTGCTGGGGATGTCGAACATCCCGCCCAGCGACAAGACCGCGACCTGTTCACCGGTCTTTCCGAACGGGCGGGTGGGCACCCGCCCGGGAGCCTGCGCAGCCAGCGACGGCGGAACCGCCGCAGCCGCCAGCAGCCCGAGGCCAGCGGCGCCCGTGGCTTTGAGAAAATCCCTGCGGGAGAAATCTTTTTCGTTATCCATACGTTCAGTCTTCCTCTAAATCGAGTTTTCTAAGCAGCTCTTCAATCATCTATTTCCGGGCATCCATTGTCAACCCAAATCAAATAGTCCCTTTACCAGGGATTGACTCTGCCTACCTCACATTTTTTGAAACTTGATGTATCCACTGTCGCTGTCAGAAACGCAGCTTTCATGAGAATCGGATTTACGGTGATATTTTCCGAACGATCTGCATCAGCCGAGGCCGTCTGCTGCATGCTGTTGTTGTTAGGCGATTATCTGCGTGCTGCCTTATCAATTCCTCGCTTTTGCCACCTGCCACCTTCCGATAAGACAGGACCTTGTCACGTTAGTCAACTACGTCCCCAACCTCGTCAGTCAAAATCAACCCATAAAACTGAAGGACTATTTTTTCTTCCCAAAGCTCATTCCCTGCCTTACGTATTCATCTTCGGTGATGATGCCGTCATTGTCAGCATCCCAGAATTTACAGTTTTTCTCCGCCATCGCTGGATCTTTGTAGCCCGCTTTGCATTCTGATACGGAAAGCTTGCCATCTTTGTTTGTATCCGCCTCTGACAGGATCAGTCTATACGCACTCCTGATCATTTCGTCAGACGGCCCGGCAGAGTGACTGGTAAAGACAGTACTGGTCATGACGATGAACACAAGGGAAAAGATTCCAATGCTTTTCATGCTCGTTCCTCCTTTCGCCAGAAATTGTTGATCGAATAGAGATAGCTTGGAGCCTATGGTATTTGCGGCCTGATGGTTGCCCTCCAGGTTGCCGAGGTGAACAGCGTACCCATAAACAAATTTTGATCAGCAACACCACAGGGCGGTGCCGGGAGCAGGGGACTCGGGTACGCTCAAGGGGCGCTCGAGTTCGATCGCACCCACATTGCCCTCTGGGAAGGCTTATGCCGCCTCTGCGTGGAGCTTAACACCAAGCGCACGCGCTACCTTATCAAGAGGCGGTTACTTCTCTTCGTGTAATAGATGCGATAACCAGGACCAAAGTCAATCTTGAGTTCCGACAAGGGCCGGGATCGCCTCTGACTATGAGGCCAAACAAGTTATTCTGCTACAAGAAAAAAAAAAGAGTAGAATCGAATCTTAAAGTACCATCCGATGGCGCTCTGAGCGCGATTCGTTTTCGGCCGTCACGCGGATGGCCCGTCGGCCGAGGACCGGGCATTCGTGCTCGCAGACGCCGCAGCCGATGCACAATTTCGGGTCGACGTAGGGCTGCTGCAAGCGGACCTGAACTGAGACCGGGCTGCCGGGTGGGGGAGCTTCGGCAGCGGCCAGCGGCCGCTCCAGCTCCAGCTCGGCAGCCGTGTGGGCGGCGATCCGCAGGCGCCGGCCGCCGGGGAGCAGCGCATGGTAATCCCCGGTGCCGAAGCGGCCACCTTCGAGCGCATCGGCGGCCAGCAGCAGGCGGCCGCGGTCGGTGCCCTTCACCGTCAGTGCAACGCTCGTCCGCACGGGGTTGAAGACCTCGCGGGTGAAGATCGCCTTGGGGCTGACCGGGCAGTTCTCCTGGCAAACGATGCAGGGCTTGTCCATGGCCCAGGGCAGGCAGCGGCCGCGGTCGACGAAGGCCGTGCCGATGCGCAGCGGCCCGCGGCCGGCGAAGCCGCTGCGGCCCAGGCGCTCGTCGAGGCTGACGGGCCGGATGGCGGCCGTGGGGCAGAGATGGCCGCAGGCGATGCAGGTGTGCTGGCAGCCGCTGGTTCCGACCCGGAAATTCAACTTGGGGGTCCAAACCCCCTCGATCCCCCCCTCCAGACCCGCCGGATGAATGACGTTGGTCGGACAGACGCGCATGCACTGGCCGCACTTGATGCAGCGCGCCAGGAAGTCCTCCTCCGCCAGGGCGCCGGGCGGACGGATCAGGCCGGCGTACCAGTTCGGGCCGCTGGTTCCGTCCAGCCGCAGGACGGGGGCGGCCAGCAGGCCGGACACGGCTGACACCACGAACCCGCGGCGCGACAGGTCCGGCAGCAGGGCTTCCCCGGCGGCCGAGGGCTGCGTGCGGTAGGTGATGGCGTCGTGGCGGCATTCGTCCAGGCAGTTCAGACACATGACGCATTCGCTGATGCGAATTTTGGCGGTGGGCGCGCAGGCCCCCTCGCAGCTGCGTTCGCACCGGCGGCAGTCCGTGCAGCCTTCCTCCGTGCGTGCGACGCGCCACAGCGCCCAGCGGCTCAAAACCCCCAGAAGGGCGCCCAGGGGGCAGATGAAGCGGCAGTAAAACCGGGGGATCCAAAGGTTGAGGAAGAGCGCGCATAGGAATACGCCGCCGATCAGCCCGGCACCCTCATAGAAGCGGGGCAGGGGGGCAAGCCCGAGGCCGGCGCGGTCGGCGAGCGGCAGCAGGATCAGGTTGACGGAGCGGTGCGCGAGCGGCAGCGGATCGAGAAGGCCGATCTGCAGCGAGCCGGAAGACATCCACTCCCGGGGCAGAAGAACGCAGGCGGCCAAAAAGAAGATCAAAACGTAGTACTTGACGGCTTGGGCCGGACGAAAGCGGTTCATCTCCAGCTGGGCGGGCAGCTTCCGGGAGCGGCGCCCGAGCCAGCCGATGAATTGGTGCATGGCGCCGAACGGGCAGATCCAGCCGCAGAACACCCGACCCAGCAGGAGCGTGAGCGCCACGGTGGCCAGCCCCCAAAACAGGCCGGCATAAAGCGTGCGCGTGGACAAAAGCGTGGCGATTCCCACCAGGGGATCGAGCTCGAGCAGCCAGTTGACCGGCCAGCCCCGCAGCTGCCAGGGCCTTTCCCCGAGGGTGGCGACCGTGCAGAACCAGAGGAAGGCCACGACGAAAAACACCTGGCTGGCG
>Ga0209288_10000581_pt1 | contig 10949 bp, 5 predicted proteins | sample PPLLaktember2015_4_FD_187261 | JGI IMG/M metagenome (GOLD analysis project Ga0209288, IMG submission 187261) | Freshwater sediment microbial communities from Prairie Pothole Lake near Jamestown, North Dakota, USA - PPLs Lake P8 Core (1) Depth... | ecosystem: Environmental > Aquatic > Freshwater...
GTACTGGTTTAGAATTCTCAGCAAACAATGGCAGTACGTGGACATCGGCAACTGGATTACCAAACAACGACGTAAAGGCTGTATGGGCAACCGCAGGTTCGCCAGATATCGTCTATGTTGGTACACTTACACAAGGGGCAGCTAAATCTACAAATGGGGGTACTTCGTTTACTAGTATTCGAGGTGATGCTCCTTTTGGCACAGCGTATCTTATTACAGAGGTTAACTCTACTTTGTACGTGGGACTTAGTGCTTCCTCTTATGTTCATAAGTCAACAAATGGCGGCACGAATTGGAGTTCTACGAATCTATATTATTATTATAACGCGGCTCTGTCTGGATGGTCAGCATATTCTACAGAAGTTGTTGCACCTACGATTAGTAATAGTACGTTAACTACATCGAATATTAGTGGAACTCGACTTACTCTTAATTGGACTAAAGCTACAGATAACCAAACTTTACAAGGGGCATTACGTTATAGTATTTATCGTGGTAATCAATTTACTTATCTTGGCACAGTGCAAGCATGTGAAGAATCTATTTATGATGGGGGTGTTCTTGTAGGTACGTATCAAGATATTGACACCTTATCTATTTCTGGTTTAACCCAGCAAAATACTTATAACTTTAATATTGTAGTGAGCGATGAGTTAGGAAATAAAGCCTGCTATACACAAAAAACAGCAAGTACGATAGCAAATGCAGATGCAGTATCCCCAGTAATAACAAACCGCAGTTTATCTGTATCCAGTTCGATCTCCAGTGGATTGACAATCACTTGGGAAAAAGCTACAGACAATGTTAACCTACAAAATCAGCTCCGCTATCTGATGTACTATTCGACCAATTTAGCTGCTTCCTTTACTACTGTATCTGATGTTGAAGCAAATGGGACCGCTGTAGGCAGCTATGAATTTGACATTGTTTCCAAATCCATAACAGGTCTTACGCCATCTACTGCATACCTAGTTAACGTCATTGTACAAGACGATTGTGGTAACAAGGCAGCATACACTCCTGAAAAATGCGCTACAAGAGCACTCTACATCTTTGCCGGAACAGATGCTGGAGTAAGTATTTCTTATAATAATGGCGCATGGACAAATAAAGCATTAGGTTATAGCGTTAAACAGATAGTTGCTATTGGTAGCACACTCTATGCTGCTAGTACTAACGGTCTTTATGTTTCCACTGATTTCGGTGCGAACTGGATTAATAAATCGTTAAGTAGTTTAGGTGGTTCTTACAACGATGTTTTGAAGGTCGCAGTTTTGGGTAATTCGGTTTATTGTGGGACATCAAGTGGGCTTGCAGTAACTGCAAATGGAGGTACTTCTTTCACTACTGTAACAGGGTACGAAGGTGGTCCCGCAATCAATGCATTATTCATTGATGCCACGGCAAATAAAATTTATGTATCTACGTCTACTGGGTTTTCGATTTCATCGAACGGCGGAACTACTTGGACATCATATACCAATACATCTCTAATTTTATCTGGTCCCGTCATTGGAATTCATGCTTCTGGAAGTAATATTTACCTAGCAGCACAGTCTACGACAGGTCTTACGTACTCCACCGACGGTGGGGCGACATGGAAACTAAATACAGCGATTCGAGATAGGAATGGTTCTGCGATTCTGCCAACTGCAATAATTGGAATTGAAAACACCTTGCATGTTGGTATGGTAGGTTTTGTGCTGACGTCTAAAGATGGTGGCAGTGAATGGTCGTCGTCGCCTGGATATCCGAGTACTCCTATAGACAGTAGCAAAGCAGTTAACAGTCTTACCAAAGTTAACGGGCAGCTAGTAGCTACACAATTTATGAGTGGTCTTACTGGTGGTATCTATCGATCTCTAGACGATGGTGCTACTTTTACTACGATCCATTCTGGAATAGCGTCATATAACATAAGAGCGGCATTTGGCCTTGCAGACTCGATAGCGCCCGTAGCAGGAAATAGTGGGACAATTACAGCATCTGATGTCTACTCACAGCGAGTTACGTTAAGTTGGAGTGCGGGTACTGATACCATGACACCGCAAGATGGGTTACAGTATCTCCTTTATTATTCAGCAAATTCTTCTTTTAGTAGCATAGCTGAGATAGAAGCGGGCACCGCTGTTGGCTCTTATTCCTCATCTCTAACAAAAACAATTACAGGACTAACAGGTGGTACTACTTACTATTTTAACGTAATTGTAAAAGATCCAACTGGGAATAAAGCAGTTTATACTAGACTGCAACAGGCTACGGCAGAAGGAACCCCTCCAGTAGCAGGAAACAGTGGAGTTATTGCCGCATCTGTGGTAGGTAGCAACGTGACATTAACTTGGACAAAAGCAACAGACAATGTCACACCGCAGGGCAATCTTCAGTATTTAGCCTACAGGTCAACCAATCCTGCAATGTCTTCACTTAGTGACATATTAACCTACGGTACGCCAATAGGAACATACAGCACAGACATCAACTCTGTAGTAGTTTCTGGTTTGTCACCTAATACTTACTATTTTAACGTTGTGGTAGTGGATGAAGCTGAAAACAAAGGTGTATATGCTAAACTTCAATATGAAGTTGTAGACCTCCCCCCTACGGTTTCTAATTCAACCTTATCTACTGGCTCTGTGTATACTACACAATTTTCTGTTAGTTGGTCTGCTGCTACGGATGATGTTACGCCACAAAGTAGTTTAAAGTACCGGATATATTATTCTACAAATGCGGCTGATGTAGTATCAGTAGCAAGCATGGAAGCAAGTGCCATTGCCGTAGGTAGTGACTATGTGACTAACAGCACTAGCGGTTGGGTTACGGGCTTAAGTGCGGGAACTACATACTACGTTAACGTCATTGTAAAAGACGGTGCAGGAAATAAAACGAGTTACACGTCAAAAATGCAGGCTACTTTAACTTTAGATACCACGCCACCGACGCCCGGAAACGGTGGGGTATTTACCGCATCGTCCATCGGACAAACTGCCGTTACCCTCAGTATTCCAACACCAACCGACGATCGTGATCAATACTACGCCCTATCTTGTGTCGTATATCGATCATCATCAAACAATATCTCATCGCTGGAAGATATTAATAATAACGGAACGCTCGTCGGTGAGTATGGGTGGGATTGGGATAAAGCAACTGTGAACATATATAGTTTGACTCTAGGGACAACTTACTATTTTAACGTTGTTACTCGCGACTCTGCTAACAATGCTGCAGTTTATCAGCCGCTAATGGTAACGACGCTACCGGAGAATACAATCCCTACGTTGCCACTTGGTACACCAAGTACCCTTGCTACTTTTGGTCAAGGAACAGAAGCGTCAATAACTTTGAATCAAGGAGATCCTTATGGAGGCAATCAGTATGCTGGACGGTTTTATACTCTGACATCTAACTTTAAAGGTCAATTAACGTTAAAATTTAAAGTTAGAAATGCTACAGGAAATACTTACGGTCAGATGGGAAATGGAGGTATGATACAAGGCACGATTTTTACTAATGCGAGTGGTACCCCAAATATGGATCTTTACCCTATCGCGTATTCATCGAATAGCTATTCTGCCGATTGGATGTATTCTTCTCCTGAACTTCTGCCTAGCGAGGTATTTAACGAAGTATCTTTTGTTTTTAATAATGTCAATTTAGCAGCAGGTACTTATCGATTCTGTATGTCATCTACGTTTGGTAGTCAGGAGCCATTGCTACTTAGAAAAGATACAGTATCTGCGGATACTAACACAGCGACTTGGGGGGTTCCTTACACCGAGTTTAACGACAACTACACAGGAAACATCACGTTAGTAATGAGTGCTGCCCCTTCAGGAGTAGTGACTGTTCCTGCTACCACCACCACTACTGCAGATTTAGCGTGGACTAAAGCTACTGACAACGTAACTGCACAAGCTAATTTACAGTATGCTGTCTACCGGCATTCTTCTGGTACTCTCTCTTCTGTTTCTCAAATAGAATCAACAGCGACTTTAGCTAAAGCGTACACGACTAACATTAACAGTGCTACGATCAGTGGCTTAGCGATGGGAACTTCTTATTGGTTCTATGTTATTGTTAAGGATGAAGCACAAAATAAAACAGCTTATACTGCAGTAATGGCTACTACATCTGCAATGGCGGACGTAACAGAACCAACCATAGGATCTGCTATTAGCTACTCAAACATAGCAGGTACATCGGTAACGGTTAACTGGGGTGCAGCAACAGACGATGTGACTCCTCAAGCCGAGTTGATGTATAAAGTTGTTAAAGCTTTATCGAACACAGCAATCGATTCTATTGCCGAGGCAAACGCTATTTCAGGTTCTGATTTGGTTATGGACTGGACTGCAAATACATTATCGACCAATGCTACTAGCTTAGTATCTGGAACTACTTATTACTTTGCCGTGCTAGTAAAAGATAGTTCAGAGAACATAAGCCTCTATTCTCCTGCTGCCGTATCGCTTCCTGATGTAGTTGCTCCAACTGTAGGGCTGTCAATTAGTTTTAGCAACCTAACCCCTACTACAATCACTGTTTCTTGGGGAATGGCATCTGATAATGTAACCGCGCCTACACAGCTTCAATACAAACTAGTCAAAGCAGCGACTTCGTCCGCCATCGACACTGTAGGAGAAGCGGACGCTATTTCAGGTGACGATCTAGTTATGGATTGGACCACGAACGTTCTTTCCTGTACAGCCAACATTACAGGAGCCACGTACTTTGCAGTAGTCGTGAAAGATCTAGTGGGGAATAAGAGTTTGTATGCTCCCGCACTTTCCGCTACAGACAGTACTCCTCCTGTACCAGTAGGCACGGTCTCTGTTTCCGGTGTTGGACCTAACTTTGTATCGATTGTATGGCAAGAAGCAACTGATGACATTACTAGTCAAGCACAACTAAGATATGCTGTTTATCAGCATAACTCGGGGACAGTTACAGACGTTGCTACCCTTGAGGCAGAGGGTACTGTAGTCATGCCTTACTCGCTCGCTAAAACAGATTTTACGGTTTCTAACCTGATGCCTAGTTCCGTACTTTGGTATTACGTTGTGGTTAAAGACTCCTACAGTAACAAAGCTATGTATCCAGTAGTAAATATCATTACATCGGCGGCGACAGACCCTGTGGTGATTACTGGGGAAGTAGTTTTTGATAGCGTAGGCGGAGTAATCGTAGTTCCAACGTTAGTTGTAGTTGAAACAGGTCAACTCACTTTAAATGTGAATCAACTTTCTGATTTACAAAAAGAAGTAGGTGCAGAAAAGGCTACGATACTTGTGTATCCTGGCGCTAAGTTAACTCTTGGCAATGGTGAAGCAATTGAAGTTAAGGTTAAGACCTTGTACAAACTAAGAGTTATTTAAGCTTAGCCTACGGTAGTAGTATTTGCTACTACCGTAGGCTCTTCTCCTAATCAAAAAGTTTCTTTCTGTGTTATTAGAACGGTCTTCTGTGTTCGAAACCTCTCACTGAATTGATACTTTAAAATTATTAGTTTGAAACTTCCCCCCATCAAATGATGGACCAGACTCTATCATTTCCCAACCAACTTGAACGCCTTTTATATAGAGATTATTCCCGAAAAGGCCCTGAGAAACAGCCCAATCATGGATCGCTTTAATATCAATTTGAGCTGATTGAACACCTAACTGGGTACCATTTCGCGGAAACGCATACATAACAATAACCGGACCATTATTAACTCTAGAATCGTTGGCAATATATTTGTATCGCCATGTGAGCCCACCAATCGTGACGTTTTGAGCAGATGGAGGAATGTCATCATCGCTTCCCAACCAGCCTTGCCGATCCCATATATATTGGAATAACATCAAATTCGCGTCACCTTGGTCATTTTGTACAGTAGCTGTTTTTTGAAAATAAATGTCCCATAAAGCCATATATCTACCTGCTTTAGGTGTTGTCATATCCCACAACCCCGATACTTGCTGAACAGTAGACATGGCTTGTGGAAAGCCGCTGTTTGCTCCTGAGAGCATGTTGTAATGATATCCGCGCCAGCCTTGAAGATATGCTTTCACGTCACCTCCGTTGTCACTATATGTCGCAGTGGCTCCCCAACAGCTCTCAGATTTAGCCCACATGCAACCACCAGCAATGCCGCTCCACAAGTTATTATAAATTTTATAAACACCATACTGTTGTGATGCCCAATTATTGCAAGTTTGCCATAAAGGAGCGATGGACGTACAACTTGTTGGAGTAGGTGTTGGAGTAGGTGTTGGAGTAGGTGTTGGAGTAGGTGTTGGAGTAGGTGTTGGAGTAGGTGTTGGAGTAGGTGTTGGAGTAGGTGTTGGAGTAGGTGTTGGAGTAGAGCAATTACAGTTTATTAATTTAATATCATCAATATCTATTTTATGAGTGACAGTCGCTGCACCATTAGAAACAGAAAATACAATCGCTTGTATATTTTTTAGATCGACTCCCGTGAATTTTGATACAGGGATAGTAATTACCTTATAGGTGGTAATTAAATCTATAACCACAGGCACACTTGTTTTCTTAGCTGAATCATATAAGGAAATAGAGACCTTTTTAGAGGTAGGTGATTTTAATTCCAGCATCAACACTTCAGCTTTTGAAAAGTCTATTACTTGCCATGCTTGCGGGATATAAGCAGCAGCCCCCCACCAATTCTTTTGGATTAAAGTAGCCCGTAAATGGTTTGGTTTTGAATATGGGGCAGCGGTAATTTGTTGTATTCTTGATCCATTATTATCCCATGCACTACTAGCAGAAAAAGTTTCATCGTAAAGAGTTACTTCACCAGCAAAAGACTTAAGAGAAAATAGAAAAATAGAGAATAATAGATATTTCATCGTGGAATCTCCTAATATTTTTGAAATAGAATAATGATATTTCCAAATAATTAATCTTAGGCGGATCTTACTTTGGTAAAAATCTGTCATATTGGATTACCTTTATAATCGTAAAAGGCTAACGGAGTAACCGTGTCCTCAGAAAAGAAATCTCCTGGCTCTATTCCTATTGGGAAATCTCCTTCGCTTGTCTCTGAACCCCATCCACCGCCGGAATTAATCTCGACTAGTTCATATCCAGTAAAAAGAAAAATGTTATTCTCTTTAGGATCTACTGTAATGATTATTGCATCTGTTTTATGCATACCAAGAATACCTGGAGCCACCACATCCGACAAATAAACCATAGGGGTGGCGGGATTGTTTTCGTCACCATGTGCAGATCTGGTAATTGCACCAACTTTAGGGGTAAGACCTTTTTTCTTAATACTCGCTAGGTTTTTTTTGTTGGTTACATGATATAGGATTTTAGGTGGATGGTCAGGTAAGTCTATCCCATCATCACCGTCGTCAGGACTAAACTTACTTGGCTTGAAAGCAGAAGAATCTAGCTTTGCCGCAGAGATCTCGGAAATTATATAAGCTGCTTTTATTTTTTCTTTTAACTTAAACATAGATCACCTTTCGTTTGACTCACCTGTCGATTAACTCTATGATTCGATAGTGTTAGGATTGCCGGTCAGGTTTTCAAAATAGTTCCACATAGCTGTATACGGCATTGTCGTATTCCACGGTTTTCTACTTCCCACAAAATGCAATATTCTTATATCCTTCACTAAAAGATCTATATTAAACAAAGGATTGAAACTATTAACACGAGAGAAAGGATGAAATATTCTACGTTCTTTTGTACCAAAGTGGTTAAATTTAATATCAAGTGCTGTGTGCTTATTATCAGCATAAATATTTAAAACTATTTGATCGTTAAACCCATATTCTGACAGTTTATTGATCGTATCAATATAGTTGTTACTCCTTAATTTAAATAAATCTAGCACTAGTACGCCTGCGTTAAAGCCATTGGAATGGGGATATATGTTATCTTCTTGATAGAAGTCTTTTAGCCACATACGGACTACATTTTGTCCTAAACTATTTCTTGCTGCAATGCCAGTAACACCAGTGTCGATATCAGTAAATAATTGATCGATTTTTCCGACAACAAGGAGATCAATATCTAAATATAAGACCCTATTTATAGATGCATCTGTAATGTGATTCACAACATATAGCCGATCCATAGTGCTGACGCTAATGTGTTTTAAACCTTCTTTGTATATAATATTGCTTGTCATAAAGTATGGTTTAATCGCTAGATTAGGAAAATATTCTAGTGCACTCTCTATTGGCTCCAGATCGTCTGGGGAAATATCTCGAACAAAGGAATGAATAGTGAATAGGAGGTCAGGATTGGACACACTTAACGATTTTAACATTGTAGGGACTAGCGGTATAAAATTTTTATCAAAGCATATTAAAACGTGTACACTTTTCATTAACCCCCCCAGATATATAATTAGTTATTTTACTGGTAAGCGCGTCAATCATAATATTCAGTTTACTTCTATCCGTATTTCCTAGTGCGATTAACTCTTCTAGAGTAGTCGCTTCCAAAATTTGGTTCCTATTGACCTTTCGCAGTATTGGCTCCCACCCTGTAAATCTTGGATCATCCTGCCGATAGGGAATGAATATGACTGGTGTGCCATAAGCAAGACATGGAAGGGCAACGTGGAATCTACTGGTTATCACAAGCCTTGAAGATTGATATAAAGATAAAAAGTCTTTAGCAAGTTCCCTTCTGGACGTGTCACTAAGGGTATTTGGAACACGATGCGTCAGATATTTTATATTAAACTTCTGTTTAAAAAATTCAGGAAGACTAACATCTACTGCACAAACGAGATCTTGATTTCTGACAACATCGAGAGATATCTTTAATGTTGTAGTTAAACAGCCCGAAAAATAAGCAGGCACTCCATTGCTTAATAATAAATCTTGAGTACTAGTGTCTCGGCATCCAACTGGACCATGTTCAATTAACCAGCTTTTTAATCTCCCATCTTTAAATAATAAGTTATGACCGTTTGTACCAAATGCAGACTTGTCTGCAAAGTGCATAGAGATAAGCAAAGGTTTTACGTCACTAGTAAGAGGATAAAAACCTTCGGGATTGTGAGTAAACCAACCATTCAAAATCAGTTTTGAAATTTTATTATTTTCGTTTAATTCTTCTCGCAAAAAATCCCTATCCAAGTAGGTATCTATCTTTGGAAGCCAACTACTCGCCGCCAAAGTCTGAATGTCATCCCCTAAATTTGTAGTATTTGTATATTTTAAAGCTGCTATCATACCGGCCTTTTATACGTCTTTCGCTCAGACTGTAACGAAAGACAAGGTGGAGATAGGACATCCCCATTCCACCTTGTCCGCACCTTAAACCAACGGAATAGAGCGAAGCCTGTACTCAGTGCCTTCTTCTACCGTTATCGGATCATCCCCACCAATCTGGAGTTGACCACCAGCCTTTACTGTGATGACATCACTAATATTTAGGCGATCTAGGTCAGCTACATTTAATGTCAATTTCCCGCCTGCCGCAACCACTAGGTTATCTGCAATGGTAATGACACCTGTGTTGTCAGGTTCCAAAGTTACATCTCCCGTGATTGGTTCATTTGGTGAAAGCGTAGTAGCTTGTGCTGCTGGAGTATAAAGAGCTTTGTTTCCAGCTTCATCCTTCACAAGAACTGCAAAGTAATAAGTAGTGCTTGAAGTAAGTCCAGTAACCGCGTTAGTAAGAGTGTTCGCAGTCCAATCCATAACTAGATCGTCACCTGAAATAGCATCCGCTTCTCCTACGGTATCGATAGCGGCAGAACTTGAAGCTTTTACTACCTTGTACTGAAGGTTGGCTTGTGTCGTAACGTTGTCGGTAGCTACTCCCCAATTTACGGTTAAAGACGTTCCAGCCACATTGGCGAAGCTGATAGCAGTACCAGCGATCGGAGCTATGCTATCTGGCGGCAACGTGAAAACATCTATCCACGCTACTTGTACGCCAAGACGTTCCCCACCAGCGAATATTATTTTATTATTCGCCGCTGCTGCTCCCATATCGTGTCTGCCGTCTTTTAATAAAGTTGCCGTAGACCAAGAGTTAGTATAAGAATCATAAATGTCAGCTTTATTCGAATGACCACCAGAGCGAAGGCCACCTGCAAATACAACAGTAGCTCCCTTTGCTGCTGCTGAAAGATATGTTCTGCTTTCTGACAGAGTGGCTGTAGACCAACTTCCAGTGACGGTGTCATAAATATCAACAACGTTACTAAAGCTAGTATTATCTGCTAAAGTTCCACCACCAAATAGAATTTTGGTACCAACTCCGGCTGCAGCTAATCCAGCCCGAGCTACTGATAGCGTCGCAGTAGACCAAGTATTCAGCACGGTGTCATAAATATCAACAACATTGCGAGTTCCATTACCTAGTCCACCGCCAAATAGAATTTTATCGCCAGCTCCAGCCGCAGCGAAAGTAGTTCTAGGTACAGACAGAGATGCAGTAGACCATATGCCCGATACGACGTCATAGATATCAACAACGTTAGAATAACCGGAACTAGCTAAACCACCAGCAATTACGATTTTAGTACCAACACCAGCCGCTTCCGCATTAGATCTAGCTACGGATAATACTGCTGTTGTCCAGCTACTGGTGACTACGTCATAAATGTCCACTACATTGCTAGGCCCATTCATACCTTCACCGCCAGCAAATACTATTTTCGTACCAACACCAGCCGCAGCTAAAAAAACTCGCCCTACGGATAGGTTGGCTGACGCTGATGGGGCAGAAAAACCAATGTCAGTATCGTATATATCTACCGATTCATACATTCCGTATTCCCACATTCCTCCCGCAACAGCAATAAAATTTCCCGCAGCGGCAGCAGCAGCAGGACTTCTTTCTATTGATAGTAATCCAGTACTTTGTGTTATAGTCATAAACTTACCTTTCGTTCTTGTTAGAATTATTTGTCCTCAGTTAATCTTAAGCAGTGGTTTATTCTCAAATTATTTCAATAAATAAAC
>Ga0209288_10000584_pt1 | contig 10920 bp, 6 predicted proteins | sample PPLLaktember2015_4_FD_187261 | JGI IMG/M metagenome (GOLD analysis project Ga0209288, IMG submission 187261) | Freshwater sediment microbial communities from Prairie Pothole Lake near Jamestown, North Dakota, USA - PPLs Lake P8 Core (1) Depth... | ecosystem: Environmental > Aquatic > Freshwater...
CACACCCCCTTCTATGCCGAGTCCGGTGGCCAGGTCGGCGACCGCGGCGCGCTGCAGGGCATCAACGGCCAGTTCGAAGTCGAGGACACGCAGAAAATCCAGGCCCAGGTCTTTGCTCATCACGGCGTGGTGAAAACCGGCTCGCTGGCGGTCGGCGACGCCGTTCTCGCCCGCGTCGACGAGGTCGCGCGCGCCCGCACCATGCGCAACCACTCGGTCACCCACCTCATGCACAAGGCGCTGCGCGAAGTCCTCGGTGATCACGTGCAGCAGAAGGGCTCCCTGGTGGACAACGAGAAAACCCGTTTCGACTTCGTCCAGCCCACCCCGATGACCGCGGCACAAATCCGTGAGGTGGAAGCGCGCGTCAACGCCGAGATCCTCGCCAATACCGCGACCCAGGCACGGGTGATGCCGATCGAGGAAGCGCAGAAGACCGGCGCGATGATGCTGTTCGGCGAAAAATACGGCGACGAGGTGCGGGTGCTCGACATCGGCAGTTCGCGCGAACTGTGCGGCGGCACCCATGTCGCCCGCACCGGCGACATCGGCGCCTTCAAGATCCTGCTGGAAACCGGCGTCGCCGCCGGCATCCGCCGCATCGAGGCGACCACCGGCAGCGGCGTGCTCGCCTATCTCGGCGAGACCGAGACAAATCTCGCCATGATCGCGCAGCTGGTCAAGGCCACCCCGGCCGAGGCTGCCGAGCGCGTGGCGCAGCTTATGGAACATAGCCGGGCGCTGGAAAAGGAACTCGACCGCCTGAAATCCAAGCTCGCCTCCAGCCAGGGCGACGAACTGCTCCAGCAGGCCACCGACATCAAGGGCGTGCGTGTGCTGGCGGCGCAACTTGACGGCGTCGACGCCAAGGCGCTGCGCGAGACCGCCGACAAGCTGCGCGACAAGCTGAAGTCCTGCGCGCTGGTACTGGGCACGGTGGCCGACGGCAAGGTCAGCCTGATCGCGGCGGTGACGCCCGACCTCACCGCCCGGATCAAGGCGGGGGAGCTGGTCAACTTCGTCGCCACCCAGGTCGGCGGCAAGGGCGGCGGCAAACCCGACATGGCGATGGCGGGTGGCAGCCAGCCGCAACGGCTCCCCGAGGCCCTGGCTTCGGTGCAGTCCTGGGTCGGGGAAAAACTCTCGTAGGCGGGTACAGAACTTGCTGGGGATATCCGTAAAGGTGAAAACCGATACGTTTGATTTCCTATCCAGACAACGACCGTGCACGCACCATGAACGCTCTGAGTGACAAATTCTCGGCACGACTTGCCCGACTGAACCTGTTCGGCAGGGGCAACGACGATCCGCTGACCAACCTCAAGACTGCCACCCGCTGGTCCGAGCATCTGCCTGCGGGCGACCCGGTCAAATCGCAGGACGCCTATGTACAGGAACTCCGGCGCTTCAATGAAAATTTGACGGACTACTCGAAAGATCGACTCTCCGTACTGATGGTCCTCGACGAAAAGTCGCGTGACCTGCAGGACACCCTGGTACGCCAGTATCTGCGCAATCCGCGCATGTCGCGGGCCGTCGAAAGCCAGCTCTGGCACGCGATCTACAGCCTCTACTGGGAAGTCGCGCGCGGCTACCACCTGTTCGTGCGCGAGTTTGCGCACCACGCCAGGAAATGTCCGTACGAAAACCAGATTCCGCTGATCACCCTGCGGGCAATTCGCAACTTCGGCCTGTTGCTGAAATGGCGCGCCGTGCGCTACCTGCAGCCCGGCGAGAAGCTCTGGCTGCGCCTGCATGGTCTCTATCGCGTGGCAGAAAACGAGGGTTTTCAGCGACTCGTGCAACAGGCTTATCCTGAAGAAACCCTGCGCTGCACCTGCGAGACCACTTATATCCATACCCTGATGCTGGACCTGGCCAATTCCGGCACGCTCTATCCGCGCCAGATCGATCTGGTCGATCGTTGGCTGAACAATTGGCACGCCACCTTCCAGCTGGATAACCGTCTCGACGCGGACCAGCACAATTTCGCCGTCGACCTGTCGCAGGACAGCGGCCCGCGTCGCGCCCGCAATCCAGACAGCAACGCCACCAAACGCTACTGGAGCACCTCCTCCCTGTTGCTCAGGTTAAGGGAGATCAAGGCGGACATCCAGCAAGGTACCGCGCCGGCCCAACTGGGCCTGACCGAAGACGCACGTACCGCGGAAACCATCGACTTGCTGAAGCATCTCGAGCAGCAATGGTCGGCCCTGTCCAGCCGCGAGCAGCGTCGCGCGCCCCGCGTTCCAACCAAGCGTATGGTCGATGTGGCGCATGGCCTCAACAACATTCTGGCCCAGATGAAAATGGCTTCCGGCTCCGCCAGTGCTTCCCCCTACAACACTGGAATGGACTATATGGAGGCCAACGATGTGCGCATCTATGGCTACATCACCGAGCACACGCGTGAGCGTACGACAATGATGAAGCCGCTCCCGGCAGGCAAGCAGGGCGAAGTCGAGCGCTGGGTGATGCACGATGAAAGCGAATCCGGCTTTGGCTCCATCGTCGAGACTCAGGACAAGGACTGGCTGCGCGTCGGTGCGCTGGTTGCGGTCAAACCACAGAAAGATCAGGGCTGGCGGGTAGGCCTGCTGCGCCGCCTGACACGGCTCAACGACGAGTCCAGTTCGGTCGGCATCGAAATACTGGCGACCCATCCAGACCTGGTCATGCTCTATGACACCCAGTCGTCGGCGTACACCGTTGACGGCCTCGACAACACCGGCTCGCAACTGCCGATCGCCAGCCTATGGCTGCACGATGCCTCGGGTTCGGGCAAGCTGATCATCGACCCGGCCCACTTCCACCCCGGCAGGCTTTTCCTGGTCGAAGGCATTCAAGGACACAAGTATCTGACGCTCGGCCAGCCCATCGAGCACAGCGAAGGATGGATGTATGTCGGCGCCGAACTGGTGAATAGTTGAACCATGCGTTTCATCGAGCCGGCTTTCCTGCTGGCCAAGCCTTCATTTCCCTGTTGTTCGATGCAATTGATTTAACTTTCGCCGTGTCTCTGGCACAATCGTCGAGAATCCGACAAGCCCCCGGCAACCCCCTATTCAGCGGGCTGCCCGAGCCGCAGCGGAAATAAACCGACATGGAGGATTTGTGGCCAAAACCGACAAGCCCAGCTTGCTGATCGTCGATGACGATCCACTCATTTCAGACACGCTCACCTACGTCCTGAGCAAGGATTTCGATATTGCGGCTGCCGAATCGCGGGCCCAGGTCAAGAGCCTGCTGATGCAGCTGGACGAACCGCCTCAGCTGGCGTTGGTGGATCTGGGCCTGCCGCCACAGCCGCACAAGCCGGACGAGGGTTTTGCGCTGATCGCCGACCTGCTGAGCATCTCGCCCAGCATCAAGATCCTGGTGCTTTCCGGGCAAAGCGACGAGGCTAACGCCCGCCACGCCCGCGCACTCGGCGCCATCGATTTCGTCGCCAAGCCGTGCGAGCCGGAACGCCTGAAGTCGCTGCTGTTCAACGCCCTGATGGTTCAGGATGCCGAGCGCACCGCAGAAAAGGCGCCGGCCCCGGTCAAGGACTCCGGCATCGTCGGCGAGAGCCCGGCGATGGACAAGCTGCGGCAGCAAATCAAGCAATACGCCGCAGCTCCGTTTCCGGTGCTGATCGAAGGAGAATCAGGCAGCGGCAAGGAGCGCGTCGCCTCCAGCCTGCACCAGTTTTCGCAGCGGTCCAGCAAACCCTATCTGGCGCTCAACTGTGCCGCCATTTCACCCACGCTGGTCGAGCCAACCCTGTTCGGCTACGCCAAGGGCGCGTTCACCGGCGCCACCAGCTCGCGTGCCGGTTATTTCGAGGAAGCCGAAGGTGGCACCCTGTTCCTCGACGAAATCGGCGAACTGCCGCTGGAACTGCAGGCGAAACTGCTGCGGGTGCTGGAAAATGGCGAATACCAGCGTGTCGGCGAGACCCAGCCACGCTTTTCCAATGCCCGCGTCGTCACCGCCACCAACCGTGACCTGCGCGCCGAAATCAAGGCCGGGCGCTTCCGCGCCGACCTCTATCACCGGCTGTCGGTGTTCTCCATCGCCGTGCCCCCGCTGCGCGAGATGGGCCAGGACAAGCTCAACCTGCTCGATCACTTCCGCGATTTCTACGCCCGCGAGGCCAAGAGCCAGGCATTCTCGCTCGACCCGCGCGCCAAGCAGATGTGGGAGGACTACCACTTCCCCGGCAACGTCCGCGAACTGCGCAATATCGCCATCCGCCTCACCACCAAGTATCCCGGCATGACGGTCAATGCCGAGCAGCTGGAATCCGAGCTCGACACCGACCAGGCCTACCCGCAGGAAATCCCGCTGGCCAATGACGGCAAGATGCTGATCGAACTGGCGCGCAAGCAGCTGCAGACCCTGGCCAACTTCAACCTGGATGCCACCCTGCGGCAATGGGAGAAGGCCTACGTCGAGGCCGCGCTCAACATGACCCACGGCAACCTGTCGCAGGCTTCCAAGCTGCTCGGGATCAACCGCACCACGCTCTACAGCCGCATGCAGACCTACGGAACCGAATAGCCGTACCCCGTGTATTTCGATCACTTCGGTCTGAAAGAAGCGCCCTTCCGCATAACGCCGAATACCGAGTACTGGCATCCCGGCGGGCAGCGCGGAGAAATGCTCGCCGCCCTGCTTTACGCCATCGACCAGGGCGAGGGCATCATCAAGGTCGTCGGCGAAGTCGGCAGCGGCAAGACCATGCTGTGCCGCAAGCTGGCGGCGCAGTTGCCCGCCCACATCGACAGCGTCTACCTCGGCAACCCGACCCTCTCTCCCGATGACATGCTGGTCGCGATCCTCGCCGACCTCGGCGCCTCGAACCGCAAGACCAGCCGCCAGGCGCGTCTGGCACAGCTCGACGCGGCGCTGCTGGAACGCCATCAGGCAGGGCGCCGGGTGGTGGTGTTCGTCGAGGAGGCGCAGGGCATCCCGATCGAGAATCTCGAATTCCTGCGGCTGCTGACCAACCTCGAAACCGCCACCGACAAGCTGCTGCAGATCGTGCTGTTCGGTCAGCCGGAACTCGATGTCCTGCTAGCCGAGCCACGTATCCGTCAGCTCAGGGACCGCATCACCCTCAACCTCAACCTGTCGCCGTTGGGCGAAAAGGAAGTCGGCGCCTACCTGCGCGCGCGGCTGGCGGTGGCAGGCTATCGCGGACCGGACCTGTTTTCGCCTGCGCTCATCGCCCGCATGACCCAGCTGTCTAACGGGCTGTCGCGCCGCATCAACGTGCTGGCCGACAAGACCCTGCTCGCCGCCTACGCCGAGCAGACGCACAACCTAGAGCCTCGGCATCTGGAGGCGGCGGCGGGGGATGCGGAAATGAAACCCAGCGCTGCGGTGCCGGTCTGGCAACGCCTGTCGTCGCGCTGGATCTGGCTGGCAGCAGGCCTGATCGCTGTGCTTGGCCTGCTGGCCTTTATCGCCTGGATGTCGCGGGCACCCATGACGCCGCCGCCGGCGACCCCGGCCACGCCCGCCGCCGCAGCGGCCAAGGCCGGCGGAGCGACAGTCGAACTCCCGCCCGATGTCACCGAGATGGCGCGCCAGACCGCACGCTGGCTTGCCGAAGCCGCACCCGACACCCGTGTCATTCAGCTCGCCGCGGCTAAAGAAGCCGCCCCGGCAGCCGTATTACTGGGGGAACTGAAAGCGCGCCCGCATCCCGAACCGCTGCGGGTGCTTTTCGGCATGGAACAGGGACGCCCGGCCTGGATGATCCTGGCGGGCGAATTTACCGATCGCGCCGAAGCCCGTGCCGCCCTCGCCACTATGACCGGGCAGGCTTCAGGTTCACCGTATTTGCGCACGGTCGGGAGAATGCGCACCGTTGTCCTGTCACCGGAATGATCATGAAATCTGGGCTGCTTCGCTTGTCTGCCGTGATGTGCCTTGGCCTCGCAGCCGGCTGTGTTCCGCCCAAGGCATTCGACACCTCGGCCGGGCATATCCACCAGGAAAAGCAGCCGGCCACCATCACTCCACCGCCTGCTCCGGTGCGGGCCGCCCCCACCCTGCCGCCACCGCGGCCACGGGCGGCTGAGCCGACCTATACCGTGGTGGTCAACGATGTGCCGGTCAAGGACCTGCTGTTCTCCATCGCCCGCGACACCCAGTACAACATCGACCTGCACCCGGGCATCGACGGCAGGGTGTCGCTCAACGCGGTGCAGGAACCACTGCCGGCGATCCTCGACCGCATCGCCCGCCAGGCCAACCTGCGCTACGAAATGAATGGACGCACGGTGTCGGTCATGCCCGACACGCCATTCGTCAAGACCTACACGGTCAACTATGTCAACGTGGCGCGCACCACTCAGTCCAGCGTCGGAGTGGCGGCCGAAATCGCCAGCACTGGCACCAGTACCGTAAGCAGCGGTGGCACGACCACGACATCCACCACCAGCGGCAACTCCTCGAATACCACGGTCGCCAGCCGTTCCAGCAATGATCTCTGGGCCTTGCTCGAAGCCAACATCCGCACCATCCTGGCAGGTACCCGGGAAGTGACCCAGAGCACAGCCGACAAGGCCGCGCGCCTGGATGCCGAGAAGGCCGCGCGCGCCGAACGCGTGTCGCAGGCAGAAGCGGCCAGCAAGGCGGGCGCCGGCGCCGCCACGCTATTCACCGCTGCTTTTTCGGGCCCGTCCACCACGGACGGCAAGCATGATGTCGCAGTCAACCCGGTGGCCGGTTCCGTCACCGTGTTGGGAACATCGAAGCAGCATGAACTGGTGCAGCAATATCTCGACCGCGTCATGCAGTCGGCCCAGCGCCAGGTGCTGATCGAAGCCACCATCGTCGAGGTTTCGCTCAAGGACCAGTATCGCGCCGGCATCGACTGGTCCAAGACTCTGCAGGGATCGGTGGGGTGGGCGATCGAGACCGCAGCCAGCGGCGGCCAGAGCGCCCTTGCCAGCACGCTCTCGCCCTACATCACGGCCACTTACACCGGCAGCAACGGTTTTACCGCTGCGATCGACCTGCTCGAGTCCTTCGGCGACACCAAAGTGCTGTCGAGCCCGAAGCTGATGGCACTCAACAACCAGACCGCCCTGCTGAAGGTCGTCAACAACCTGGTGTATTTCAGCATCAAGGCCGACACCGTTCCAGGGACCAACGGCGGAGAGTCGGTCACCACCTACACCACGACCCCGCAGACCATCCCGGTCGGCATCGTCATGTCGGTGCTGCCGCAGATCAACGAAAACGGCATGGTCTCGTTGACCGTGCGTCCGACCATCTCGCGGCAGGTCGGCGAGGTGCTGGATCCCAATCCGGATCTGCCCAGCGGCGTCAAGAACGCCATCCCGGTGATCCAGGTGCGTGAAATGGAATCCCTGCTGCAGGTGCGCAGCGGCCAGACCGTGATGCTTGGCGGCCTGATCCAGGACGACAACAACATGGCGCGCGATGGTGTCCCCTGGTTGTCGCGGCCCGAGGGTGTCGGCGCGATTTTCGGCCAGCATGAAGTTAAGTCCAGCCAGAACGAACTGGTGATCTTCCTGCGTCCGATCGTGGTGTCCAATCCCACCCTGGAAAGCGAGGAACTGCGCCAGTTCCAGCGTCTGCTGCCGCTCGCACGGAGCAATCAGTGAGCCTGCTGCTCAAGGCTCTGAAACAGGCCGAAGCCGCCAACACCGGCAGGAACGCCACTCCGGACGATCTCGAGCTGGAACCGGACACGGCCCTGCCCGGCAAGCAGGGCCGCGAATGGGTCGAACCGCCGACCATGCTGTTCGGCAACAGCGGCCTGCCGCCCGAGCCCAGCCGCGAAAAATCCTTGCGCTGGCCGCGCCTGTCGCTGGTTCCGCTGACAGCCTTGCTCGCCGCCATCGTTGCGCTGGGCTACGGCGCCTATCTTTATTTCGCCTTGCAGCCGCAGGGCGCGCCCGCAGTGATCCAGACTCCGCCGCCGGCAGCACAACCCACGCCAGCGGCGATTGGACCCGCATCACTTGCCCCTGTTGCGGAGCAAACACCCGCGCAGCAAGCCGTTGAACCCAAACCCAAGGCGCAGCCTGCTGCAATTGCACAAGCACAATCGAAACCCGCGCCCGCGGCAGTACGACCGGCCTCCGCCAGCCCGAAAACGCAATCTGAGGCAGCCCCTTCCGCCTCGCTGCCGCGCTTTCAGCCCGATGCCCAGGCGGTCCTGCTCAACGACGCCTATGGCGCCTATCAACAAGGCCGGCTGGAGAAGGCGGAGCAACTCTACAATCAGGCGGCGGCGCGCCAGCGCAGCACCGATGCCCTGCTCGGTCTTGCGGCCATCGCCGCCACCCAGAATCGCGAAAGCGACGCCGTGCGCCTGTATCGCGAAATCCTCGAACGCGATCCGCGCAACGCCACCGCCCAGGCCGCGCTGCTCGACCTGCTCGGCAACAGCGACAGCCAGGCCACCGAAAGCCGGCTGAAAATCCTCATCGACCGCGAATCCAGCCCCCATCTGTTCCAGACTTTGGGCAACCTGTACGCCGACCAGAAACGCTGGAACGAAGCCCAGGCCGCCTATTTCGAGGCCTACCGCGGCGCGCCGGACAACGCCGATTACGCCTACAACCTCGCGGTCAGCCTCGACCAGCTGCGTCAGTACCCGGCGGCGCTCGGCTACTACGAAAAAGCGCTTTCGCTCGGTGGCGCGCACCGCTTCGACCGCGCCCAGGCACAGGGGCGCGTGCAGCAGCTACAGGCAACACAACGGTGAACACCCCTAGAAATCGTAGCGAGTGGGCGTCCACCCGCGCGGGGCAGGCCGTGGTTGTAAAGCCGCTGAAGCGGCAACAACCACGCTCAGCCGGGTGCGCCCGGAGCGCAGGAACCGGAATGTACATTGAAGTACATGAGGATTCCGAGCACCGGACGCGCCCGGATCACGCACGCGCAGTAGATTTATAGGGGTGTTCGATGGAACGGCGTAAGAAACTCCGCATGGGCGAGACCCTGGTGTCACAGGGCCTCATCACCGTCGACCAGCTGCGCATCGGACTCAAGGAACAGAAAGCCACCGGACTGCCGATCGGCCGCCAGCTGGTGGCCTTGGGCTTCATGACCGAGGCGGTGCTGCGTGACCAGCTGGCCAATGCGCTCGGCAGCCAGGGCATCGATCTGTCGCAGGTCGTGGCCGATCCGGAAGCCCTGCAACTGGTGCCGGAAGAGTTCGCCCGGCGCCACCACCTGCTGCCGATCGCGTACGACAACGCACGCGACGTGCTCACCCTGGCGACCACCGACATGTTCAACGTGGTTGCACTGGACCAGCTCAAGGCCTCGCTCGGCGGACAGATCGAGATCACCACGCTGCTGGCTGCCGAAGCGCAGTTGCTGGAATTCATCGACAAGTTCTATGGCTTCGACCTGTCGCTCGACGGCATCCTGCGCGAGATCGAGACCGGCGAGGTCGATTACGCCAGCCTCAATCCCGAAACCGATGAATACACCCAGCCGGTGGTGCGGCTCGTCGGCGCGTTGCTGACCGATGCAGTCAAGCGCGAATCCTCCGACATCCACTTCGAACCCGAACACGCCTTCCTGCGCATCCGCTACCGTGTCGATGGTGTGCTGGAACAGATCCGCAGCCTGCACAAAACCTACTGGCCGGGCATTCTGGTGCGCCTGAAGGTGATGTCGGGGATGAACATCGCCGAAACCCGGGCGCCGCAGGACGGGCGCATGTCGCTGACGCTGAACGGCCGCCCAATCGACTTCCGCGTGTCGTCGCAGCCCGGCATCCATGGCGAAAACCTGGTGCTGCGGATTCTCGACCGCGAGAAATCCATCATGCCGCTGGAACAGATGGGCTTCACCGAAGACGCGCTGCGCGAACTGCAGCTGATGATGGCACGCCCCGAAGGCATCCTGGTCGTCACCGGACCGACCGGCTCCGGCAAGACCACCACCCTGTATTCGATGTTGTCGAACCTCAACAACGAGACCGTCAACATCATGACCCTGGAAGATCCGGTCGAGTACCCGGTCACCCTGATGCGCCAGAGCTCGGTCAACGAAAACCTCAAGCTCGACTTCGCCAACGGCATCCGCTCGATCATGCGCCAGGACCCGGACATCATCCTGGTCGGCGAAATCCGCGACAAGGAAACCGCCGAGATGGCATTCCGTGCCGCGATGACCGGCCACCAGGTCTTCACCACCCTGCATACCAATTCCGCCCTCGGCGTGTTTCCGCGCCTGATGGACATCGGCATCCAGCCTGGCATCCTGTCAGGCAACATCATCGGCGTCGTCGCCCAGCGCCTGGTGCGCAAGCTCTGTCCGCACTGCAAGGAAGCCTATACGCCGGACGAGCACGAGATCCGCATCCTCGGCTGGAAGGAGGGGGACGCGCCGATCTATCGCCCCACCGGCTGCCCGGCCTGCGATCACAAGGGCTACAAGGGACGGATGGCCCTGATCGAACTGCTGCGGATGGACCCGGAACTCGACGAACTGGTTGCCAACGACGCGCCGTTGCATGAAATCCGCCGCGCCGCATTCGATCACGGCTATCACCCCCTGGCCGAGGACGGCATCAAGCGCGTGCTGAATGGCGTCACCTCGCTGGCGGAAGTGGCAAGGGTGGTGGATTTGACGGGGCGGGTGTGATGGTCTTGTCGCGCTTTTTCTATCTTCATGCTGAGCCGCGACGGCTTCGCGTTTTCTTTGGTTACTTTCTTTTGGCAAAGCAAAAGAAAGTGACTCGCCCACAGGCGAAAAGCGAAGCCTTACCACCCCCGGAAAACCTACAAATCGAGAAGGCCGCCTGACCCATGCCTTTCTTCGACTACCGCGCCATCGACCAGACCGGCCGCACCGTCAAGGGCACGCTGTCCGCGGTCAACGACGTCGACCTCGAGCTGCGCCTCAAGCGCATGGGGCTGGACCTCATCACCC
>Ga0209288_10000586_pt1 | contig 10882 bp, 8 predicted proteins | sample PPLLaktember2015_4_FD_187261 | JGI IMG/M metagenome (GOLD analysis project Ga0209288, IMG submission 187261) | Freshwater sediment microbial communities from Prairie Pothole Lake near Jamestown, North Dakota, USA - PPLs Lake P8 Core (1) Depth... | ecosystem: Environmental > Aquatic > Freshwater...
GGTGAGCATGTCCTGCACCGGCCGCGACAGGTTGAGCAGGCGCAACAGGTTCGACACCGCCGCGCGTGACTTGCCGAGCGCCTGCGCCACCGCATCGTGGGTCATGCCGAATTCATGGATCAGTCGTTGCAGGCCGTGGGCTTCGTCGATGGCATTGAGGTCCTCGCGCTGGATGTTCTCGATCAGCGCCATCGCCGCCACGGCATTGTCCGCCACCTCGCGAACCAGCACCGGAACTTCGGCCATCCCTGCAAGTTGCGCGGCACGCCAGCGCCGCTCGCCGGCGATGATCTCAAAGCCTTCAGCCACTTCGCGCACCAGGATCGGCTGCATCAGCCCCTGCGCACGGATCGAATCGGCCAGCTCCTGCAGCGATTCGCTGTCCATCTGGGTGCGCGGTTGATACTTGCCGGGCCGCAGCTGGGTCACCGCCAGCATCCGCAAATCGCCCTGCGGCGGCGCGGCGCTGTCCTCGCCGCTGAGCAACGCGTCGAGCCCGCGCCCGAGTCCCTTGAGTTTGGCCATTATGCTGTCTCCCTTGCTGTGATGCCTGCGCGCCGCAATGTCTCTTCCGCCAGTTCCAGATAGGCTTTCGCGCCCTTGCAATGGCGGTCGTAAGCCAGCACCGGCAAGCCGTGGCTGGGCGCCTCGGCGAGCCGGACATTGCGTGGAATGACGGTGTCGTAAACCTTGTCGCCGAAATGCGCCTTGAGCTGGTCCGACACCTGCTGCGCCAGCGTGCTGCGGGGATCGAACATCACCCGCAACAGGCCCTCGATCTGGATGCCGGGATTGAGCCGCTGCTTGACCTTCTTGATGGTGGCGACCAGATCGGTCAGCCCCTCCAGCGCGTAATACTCGCACTGCATCGGGATCAGCACCGACTGCGCCGCGGCAAAGGCGTTGACGGTCAGCAGGTTCAGGGTTGGCGGACAATCCAGCAGCACAAAATCGTAATCGTCGGCCACCTGCGCCAGCGCGACCTTCAGGCGCAGGTCGCGTTGCTCAAGATTCACCAGGTCGATTTCCGCGCCAGCGAGTTCGCGGTTGGCCGGAATGAGGTCGAAGTGCCCGGGCTCGGAACGCATCCGTGCGTCGCGAACGCTGACCTGGTTGAGCAGGATCTGGTAAACGGTCGGCAGCGCGGTGCGTTTCTCGATGCCCGCGCCCATGGTCGCGTTACCCTGCGGGTCGAGGTCGGCGAGCAGCACGCGCTGGCCATGTTCGGCGAGTGCAGCGGCAAGGTTGACTGCCGTCGTGGTTTTTCCCACCCCGCCCTTTTGGTTGGCTATCGCCAGGATTCGGCTCATTCGAAAGGCTCCAGAACTATCAAGTGGCGGGTCGCATCCAGCCCGGGAACCTCCAGGGCATGATCGGCACGCACTTTTACACCCGCCGGCAACAGCGCGATTTCTTCGTGTGGATACAAGCCCTTCATCGCCAGCCAGCAACCGCCAGGATTGAGCAGATGGCGAGTCAAGGTGACGAACTCCTTCAAATCGGAAAATGCCCGCGAGGTGATGACATCGAATCCCCTGTCAGGCCGATAGTCCTCAACCCGGCTGGTCACCACATTCACATTGTCCAGCCCGAGTTCGGCCTTGGCCTGCAGCAGAAAAGCCGTTTTCTTGGCGATGCTGTCAATCAGCGTCACCTGCAGATTCGGGCGCGCGATCGCCAGCGGGATTCCCGGCAGGCCGCCACCGCTGCCGACGTCGAGCACGTTGATCGTTTTGGGCATCACGTTTGCCCCTTTATCCCCGGCAGCGGGCTCCCCTTCGAGGGGGGAGGGTTGGGGAGAGGGAGAGAGTTCACCCACCAATGCATCCAAGGTCCCAACCACCGCCAGCGAATCGAGCAAATGGTGGCTGACCATGCGCTCCGCTTCGCGCACCGCGGTCAGGTTGTAGACGCGATTCCACTTGTCCAGCAGGGCCAGGTAGGCCAGCAGCTTTTCTTCACTTCCTGCAGGCAATGCCAGACCGAGGGCGGCGATTCCCGCCGAAAGTGGTTGTGCGACGGTCATGCGCTTTCGTCAATCGGGTTGGGCATCACAATTGCCCCCTCTCCCGCAAGTGGGGGAGGGTTGGAGAGGGGGCATCAGGCTTGAAGCCACGCTTGGCGTAAACCAGCAATACTGAAATCGCCGCCGGGGTGATGCCCTGCATCCTGGCTGCCTGGCCGAGGGTTTCCGGCCGTGCCTTCTGCAGGCGCTGGCGCACCTCCATCGACAGGCCGGTGAGCCGGCTGTAATCGAGATCCGGCGGCAGGCGCAGGCTTTCCTGCTCGCGATGCTTTTCGACCTCCTCGTTCTGGCGATCGATATAGCCCTGGTACTTGGCGGCAATCTCGACCTGTTCGGCGACGCGCGCGTCGGCCACCCCCTCCCCGCCACCCGGCAGTGCCAGTACCTGCGCATAGTCCAGGTCGGGGCGCCTTAACAAGTCGAACAGGTTGTATTCGCGTTCGATCGTCTGACCGATCAGGCGTGTCGCCTCGTCGGCAGGGAGGATAGTCGGGTTGACCCAGGTCGCCTTGAGCCGCTCGGTTTCACGTGAAACCGCATCGCGCTTACGATTGAAGGCCTCCCAGCGTGCATCATCGATCACGCCGAGAGCGCGGCCGATCTCGGTGAGGCGCATGTCGGCATTGTCCTCGCGCAACTGCAGGCGGTATTCAGCGCGGCTAGTGAACATGCGGTAGGGCTCGGAGACGCCGCGGGTGATGAGGTCATCGACCAGCACGCCGAGGTAGGCCTCGTGCCGCCCCGGGCTCCAGGCATCGCGCCCCTGCACCTGCAGTCCGACATTGATGCCGGCCAGCAGCCCCTGCGCCGCGGCCTCCTCGTAGCCGGTGGTGCCGTTGATCTGCCCTGCAAAAAACAGCCCGGAAATAGACTTGGTTTCCAGCGAGGCTTTCAAATTGCGCGGGTCGTAATAGTCGTATTCGATGGCGTAGCCGGGGCGCAGAATATGCGCCTGCCCGAGACCGGGAATAGAGCGCACGATGGCCAGCTGGACGTCGAAAGGCAGTGAGGTCGAAATACCGTTGGGGTAGATCTCGTGGGTGGTGAGCCCCTCGGGCTCGAGGAAAATCTGGTGGCTGGCCTTGTCGGCGAAGCGGATGATCTTGTCCTCGATCGACGGGCAATAGCGCGGCCCGATCCCTTCGATGACGCCGGTATACATCGGCGAGCGATCGAGACCGCCACGAATGACCTCGTGCGTCTGTGCCGTGGTATGGGTGATCCAGCACGGACGCTGCGCGGGATGCATCGCCGCATTCCCCATGAAGGAGAACACCGGCGCAGTGTCGTCGCCGGGTTGTACCTGGGTCTGGCTGTAATCAATGCTGCGGCCGTCGATACGCGGCGGGGTGCCGGTCTTCAACCGACCGACCGGCAACTGCAGCTCACGCAAGCGGGCGGCAAGCGACAACGCGGGCGGATCGCCCATCCGCCCGGCCTCGAAGTTCTCCAGCCCCACATGCACCAGGCCGGCAAGGAAAGTGCCCGTTGTCAGCACCACCGCGCGGCCGCCGAAGATGATGCCGAGTTGGGTTCTGACCCCGACGACGCGGTCGCCCTGCAGCAGCAGATCGTCCACCGCCTGCTGGAAAATCGTGAGATTGGGCTGGTTTTCCAGACGCTGGCGGATCGCCGATTTGTACAGCAACCTGTCGGCCTGTGCGCGGGTGGCGCGTACCGCCGGGCCCTTGGAGGAATTGAGGGTGCGGAACTGGATCCCCGCTTCGTCGGTAGCCAGCGCCATCGCGCCGCCTAAAGCATCAACTTCCTTGACCAGATGGCCCTTGCCGATGCCGCCGATCGACGGATTGCACGACATGGCCCCGAGGGTTTCGATGTTGTGGGTCAGCAGTAGCGTCTTCACTCCAATGCGCGCAGCCGCCAACGCGGCCTCGGTGCCGGCATGGCCACCGCCGACTACGATGACATCGAAGGAATCGGGGAATTTCATCGCCGCCATTCTAACCGTTGCTGTTCTCCGTTTCACGTGAAACACACCCCGCCACACATGGCGATGGGCTCGGACAGGCCGTCAGCCCGCGGCAGCCTTGGCTTCCAGAGATTCCCAACGCGTCAGCGCATCGAGCAGCTCAGCCTCGATGGCTTCGCTGCGGGCTTGCAGGCCCGCAGCTTCCTGGGCTTGGCTTTGATACAGCGCCGGGTCTGCCAACCTGGCGGCGAGTTCCGCCTGCTCCGCCTCGAGCGCCTCGATCCGGGCGGGCAATGATTCGAGCTCGCGCGCCTCCTTGTAGCTGAGCTTGGTCTTTGAGGAAGCGCGGACGGCGGGCTGGGCTGGTGAAGAAAACTTGGCGGCTGCCGGGCGAGTGGACGAGGTCTCGATCTGCTTTTGCTGCCAGGCCCGCCAGTCGGCGTAACCGCCGACGATCTCGGTCAGTTTGCCCTCACCCTCGAAGACGATCGACTGGGTAACGACATTGTCCAGGAAGGCCCGGTCGTGCGAGACGATGATCACCGTGCCGGCATAGTCCTGCAGCAATTGCTCCAGCAACTCAAGGGTATCGATATCGAGATCGTTGGTCGGCTCGTCGAGTACCAGCAGATTGGCCGGACGGGCGAACAGCCTAGCCAGCAGAAGGCGGTTGCGCTCACCGCCCGACAGCGCCGACACCTTCGCGCGCGCACGCTCGGCCGGGAACAGGAAATCCTCCAGATAGCTGATGACGTGCTTCTTCTGCCCGCCGATTTCGACGTAATCGGAGCCCGGGGAAATGGTATCGATCAGCGTCGCATCGTCGTTCAGCTGGTTGCGGAACTGGTCGAAGTACGCCACCTCGAGCTTGGTCCCCTGCTTGATCCAGCCGGACTGCGGCTTCAACTCGCCGAGTATCAGGCGAATCAGCGTGGTCTTGCCGACACCATTGGGCCCGAGCAGGCCGAGCTTGTCGCCGCGCAGGATGGTCGTGGTGAAATCGCGGATCAGCACGCGATCACCATAGCCGTAGGTGACGTGGTCGAGTTCGGCCACCACCTTGCCGGAACGCTCGCCGGCATCGATGCGGAAGCCGACCTGGCCCTGATTCGAGATGCGAGCCTCGCGCGCGCGGCGCAGCGCCTCGAGGCGCCGGACCCTGCCCTCGTTGCGGGTCCGGCGTGCCTCGACGCCCTTGCGGATCCATACTTCCTCTTGCTTCCAGAACTTGTCGAACTTGCGGTTATGTACTGCTTCGATTTCCAGCTGTTCGGCCTTTTTAAGCTGATATGCCGTGAAATTGCCCCGATATTCACCTAACTGGCCGCGATCAAGCTCGACAATTCGATTGGCGACATTGTCCAGAAAGCGCCGATCGTGGGTAATGAACATGAGCGCACCACGATAATCGTTGAGCAGGTTTTCCAGCCACTCGATGGCGGAAAAGTCGAGATGGTTAGTCGGCTCGTCGAGCAGCAGCAACTCCGGATCAGTGACCAGCGCCCGCGCCAGCGCGACGCGTTTTTTCAGTCCGCCGGAAAGCGTTTCCACGGCGGCGTCGGCATCCAGATTCAGGCGTTGCAGGGTTTCTTCGACCCGACTGTTGAGACGCCAGGCATCGGCGGTCTCCAGCTCTTGCGACAAGCGCTCGAAATCGGCGTAAACCGACTCGTCGCCTTCCGCCATCGCATGCGCCACGGCATGATATTCAGCGAGAAGCTTCTGCGCCGCGCCGACCCCCTCCGCCACCGCCTCGAACACGCTGTGGCCGGGCTCGAACTGTGGTTCCTGCGGAACATAAGCCAGTCGCAATCCCGGCGAGCGCCACACCTCACCCGCATCCGGCAGGCTCTCGGCGGCGATGATCTTGAGCAGACTGGACTTGCCGGTGCCATTGCGCCCGATCAGGCCAATGCGCTCACCCGCCTCGATCACCAGTGAGGCACCATCAAGCAGAGGATGGTGGCCGTAGGCAAGTTCCAGGCGGTCAAAGGTCAGCAGCGGCATGGTCAGGAGTCGAGGTTATTTTCTATTGAGGGCGGCATGAATGGCTTCGGCCATTTTCAATGCATTGGGAGTATCGCTGTGCAGGCAGATCGTGTCTGCCCGAACCTGGGCACGTTCGTCCCCAAGCGAGCTGACCGGTAGCCCAAGTGCCAGCGCCAGGGCCTGTTCGACAGCGGCCAGCGGATCGGTAATCAGTGCACCGTCTGTTTCACGTGAAACCAGCAAGCCATTGCCATGGTAGCGGCGATCCGCAAAGGCCTCGTTCAGCACGCCCAGGCCGGCAGCACGCCCCGCGGATATAAGACAGGAATCGGCCAGACCAATCAGCACCAGGTTCGGGTCAAGCCCGGCCACTGCCTCGGCGATGGCCTGGGCAAGCTCGGAATTGCTGGCCGCATCGTTATAAAGCGCGCCATGAGGTTTGACATGCGCCAACCGCAAGCCCAAGCGTAGCGATTCCTCGGCCAAGGCCTCGGTCTGCTGCCGCACCCAGCTGAACACCTCTTCCGCCGACGCGGCAAGCGTGCACCGACCGAAGCCGGCACGATCCGGATAACTGGGGTGCGCACCCACCATTACTCCGTACTCCGCCGCCAGCCGCAATGCTGCCGCCATGCTGGCAGCGTCTCCGGCATGGCCGCCGCTGGCGATCGACACCCGGTTCAGAAAGGGCATCAGGCTGGCATCGTCACAGCCCTCGCCGATGTCGGCATTCAACTCGATCATGCCTGCTCCCCGATTTCCCACTCCGCCTCAGCCAGTGCACGCGCAGCCTCGAGTTCGACCGTCACGAAGCGCACCCCATCGCCGGGCCGCAATTGCGCCAATCTGGGCCAGTCGGCCCAGATCACGCCCGCAATTACCGGGTAGCCGCCGGTCACCGGACCATCCCAGCCAAGTATGATCGGCTGGCCATTTGGCGGCACCTGCACCGCCCCCGGCAATACCCCCTGCGAAGGCAATTCGGTGCCCGCACGCGACAGCGCTGTTCCGTTGAGCCTCAGGCCACGCCGATCAGACGCCGAAGCTACTCGATACGTCTCGGAAAAAAAAGCCGCGAGCCCGGCATCGTCGAACAGGCCGGCCTGCGGTCCCGCGACCACGCGCAAGCAGCTGCCATTCTGATCCGCCGGGGGAACCGCGCGCAGCAGCGGTTGTGCGGCCGCCACCTCACCCAGCCGCAGGACATCCCCGTGACGCAAGGCCCGGCCCTCTAGGCCACCGAAACCAGCCGGCAGAAACGTGCTCCGGCTATCCATCATTACGGGAACCTCCAGTCCTCCGCGGATCGCCAGCCAACAGCGACAGCCTTCACGCGCCGCACCCAGATCAAGGATTTCCCCGGGCTCCAGCATGAGGGTCTCGTTCCATTTCACTCCGGTGCCGCTGCTGCGAGTCGCGCAAAAACATGCGCCACTGATTGCGACCGTCCCGCCTTGCGGAAATCGCAACGCCGGTCCGCTATAGGCAAGCTCCAGCCCGGCAGCCGTCGCGTCATTGCCGACCAGCGTGTTGGCAACTGCCAAGGCAGCGGGATCGGCAGCCCCCCCGTGCGGAACCCCCAAATGCTCATAACCTGGACGGCCCTGATCGACCACCAGGTCGCACAGTCCGGCGCACACGATCTCGACCACAGCAAGTCCCGTCATCGTGCCTCGAACCGCACCCGGTCACCCGGCACAAACAGAGCCGGGCTGGATTGGCGAGGGTCGAACAGCACGACGTCGGTGACCCCGACAATCTGCCAGCCCCCGGGTCCGGACTCGGGGTAGATTCCGGTATAGGATCCGCCGATGGCCAGGCTGCCGGCTGGCACACGGACTCGAGGCTCAGCCCGGCGCGGCGCCCGCAACTTTTCCGGTAGACCGGCCAGGTAAGGGAATCCAGGCTGAAAACCGAGAAACGCTACGCGATATTCCGCCGCAGCATGCTGTGCGATCCAGTCTTGCTGGCTCAAGCCCGCCAGCTCAGCCAGAGCCGCGAGATCCGGCCCTCCCTTGCCGCCGTAGCTCACAACAATACGATGCAGGCGGCTTGCGGCTTGCGGCCGCAAGTCTAGCGGCATTTCCACAGCAGCACGCAAGCCCGCCGAAATCCCGACCCCACTTCTTAACACCAGCAAAATGCTGTCATCGGCGGGGATAATGGATTCAACCTCGGGCAAATTCCTGGATATGAGCAACTTGTACCGTGCGAGGGTATGGCTGCCCGTTTGCAGCCGCAAACCACGATCGGTCACCCAGCGCCAGCCGGTACAGTCAGGTATCCGCTCTTGCGGCAGATCCATGGCAGGATGAACTGGCTGTTCATGCTTATGCATATCTGATCAGTTGCAGGTAAAAACGCAGCAGGACCGACAAGTTTACCGGCAATGTCGCGCTGATCCCTTATCAACGCAACCCGGCCCGGGCTATTGCTCGAGTCACAAATAAAAAGGCCTGTTTCACGTGAAACAGGCCTTTTTCATTCCGGGCATGCCCGGAAGTCAGGTTCTCAGTCCTTGAAGCGACCGCGCACCCCACCGCGGTTGCCGCGATCGCCAAAACCGCGGCTCTCTGGCTTCCCCGCCGGCCTGGCTGTGCGTGCCGCCGTGTTGCCGCGGTTGTCATAGCCACGTGGCGTGCTGGCAGGCGCACTGCGCCGATCGACATAGTCGATGCGATTGCCATCGATATCGCCTTTCGGCCGGGTCTCGTTCGCAAAACCACCCTTGTAGCCTTCGCTTCTCGGACGATCGCCATAGCTACGCGGCGCGTCGGCACGGTAGGGGCGATCCCCGTTCGGTCGGGGGGCGCCATCGGCACGTGCGGGACGATCGCCATAACCACGATTTTCGCCCTGCGGGCGTGCAAAGCCGCCCTTCTCGCCATAAGGCCGACGCTCGTTGTTGTCACGTGAACCGTATGCGCGCTTCTCGCCGAAGCCGCCGCGCGGACCATTGTTGCCGCGCGGGCGCCCCGCAGCAGCGGGACGGCCCGCACCAGGTTTCTGGGTCGGTTCCAGGCCAGGCAGCGTATGCACGTCGATGCGGTCGCCGGTATAGCGCTCGATGTTGCGCACCAGACCGACTTCGCGCATCCCGGCAAAACTCACCGCGATACCGGTGCGGCCGGCACGACCGGTGCGGCCGATGCGGTGAACATAATCCTCGGCCTGCCGCGGCAGGTCGAAGTTGATGACGTGGCTGATGCCGGCGACGTCGATTCCGCGAGCGGCGACATCCGTGGCTACCAGCACTCGGGTACGACCTTCACGCAGGCGTTGCAGGGCGCGGTTACGCTGGCCCTGCTGCATGTCGCCATGCAAGGCGTCGGAAGCAAATCCGCTGTCGGCCAGCAGGTCGGAAATTTCCTCGGTGCTGCGCTTGGTCGAGGTGAAAACGATGGCCTGGGTCAGTTCCACATCGCGCAGCAGCGCGTCGAGGAGACGATTCTTGTGGTCCATGTTGTCGGCGAACAGCAGGCGCTGCTCGATCTTGGCTTCGTGCTTGGCCACTGCCTCGATTTCGATACGGAGTGCATCGTGGGTCAGTTCGCGTGCCAGGTTGCCGACCACGCCGTCGAGCGTGGCGGAGAACAACAGGGTCTGACGCTCGCTCGGGCAGCGCGCGGCAATCGCCTTGATATCGTCGACGAAACCCATGTCCAGCATGCGATCGGCTTCGTCCAGTACCAGCACTTCCAGGCGCGAGAAGTCGATCTTGCCGCGCTCCAGATGGTCGATCAGGCGACCCGGGGTCGCCACCACCACATCAACCGGCTGGCTCAGACGCTTGAGCTGCAAGCCATACGGTGCGCCGCCAACCAGACAGGCGGTGCGAAAGCGACGCAGATCGTTGCCGTACTTCATCGCCGATTTTTCAACCTGCAGCGCAAGTTCCCGCGTTGGGGTCAGCACCAGCACGCGCGGACCCATGCCCTTGATCGTCGGCTCGGCCTGCAGACGCTGGATAGACGGCAGCAGGAACGCCGCCGTCTTGCCGCTGCCGGTGTGCGAGGACACCAGCAGGTCGCGGCCGGTCAGCGCAGCGGGAATAGCCTGCACTTGAACCGGCGTTGCGTTTTCATAGCCGGAAGCCAGCACGGATTTAAGGATGAGGGGATCGAGTCCCAGTTCGGAAAAGCTCATTGCAATACCTCTTGTGTGCGCACGAATGCGCAAATAGGACCTTGGTCAGGCGTCAAACCGGACAGGTCAAAAAATACGAACCGGATAATGAACGGCGTTTGAAAACGCCCAACGGGTCGCGTCGATCACATCGGCGCCAACCACAAGACTTGTCGCGGCCCGCTGGAAAATCAGCCGGCGGCACAAAAGAGAGGTCGAAGACGATGGGGCTGTGAGAACAGTCCCGGGGCGCGGCCAAGAAATCTGCCAGCCCTACTGCTGTATGCACAACGAGGCGAACTATATCAGAAAACCCTGAAATTCTCCGTCGATCCGCAAGTTATTTTCAGGCGTGATGATAAAGCTTGTGATAAAGGCCGCCGCGTTCGATCAGTGTTTCATGGGCACCCTCTTCCACCACCCTGCCGTTTTCGAACACCAGTATGCGGTCGGCCTGTCTCACTGCCGACAGCCTGTGGGCGATGATGATCGTGGTGCGACCGGCTAGGAATCCTCCCCCTCCCCAACCCTCCCCCCCTTGGGGAGAGAGGGCAAGGGCTGAGCCCAAACCGAACAACGCCTGGTGCAGATGCCGCTCGGTTTCGCTGTCCAGTGCCGAGGTTGCCTCGTCGAGAATCACCACGCGCGGATCGGCAACGATCATGCGCGCGATCGCCAGTCGTTGACGCTGGCCGCCGGAAAGCCGCACGCCATGCCGCCCGACCACGGTATCCAGTCCCTGCGGCAGAGCCGCAATGACGTCCCTGAGTTGCGCAATCTCAAGTGCCTGCCACAGGGTCGCGTCGTCGGCT
>Ga0209288_10000587_pt1 | contig 10882 bp, 9 predicted proteins | sample PPLLaktember2015_4_FD_187261 | JGI IMG/M metagenome (GOLD analysis project Ga0209288, IMG submission 187261) | Freshwater sediment microbial communities from Prairie Pothole Lake near Jamestown, North Dakota, USA - PPLs Lake P8 Core (1) Depth... | ecosystem: Environmental > Aquatic > Freshwater...
GCCTAAAATAGTCCAGACAATCCCCCAGATACCGAAAAGTGGTGCTAGCACTAGAAATAGAACAATTTTGACCAGAGGGGTCAACGTATTAATAATGTACAGGACTCTCGTTTTCATTTTTGCTAAAAAAGTTGTGTTCAGCAGAGAAAAAGGCATAAGTGCGACTATTATGGTTAGTGTTTGGAAATATACTGTTGATTCTACGTATTGAGGGAACAGCAGTCTGTATATAGGCGGCGCTATAAACGCAAGAAGTACGGCTATTGGTATAGTAAGTGTAAGCAAGAAAAGAAATTTTCGGAAAACACTACGCTTTTGCTCCTCCCTATTTCCCCCACCCTCGCTTAGTCTCGGTAGCGCCAATCTCTGAATGAATCCGAATCCTGTTAGCTTTTGGATCGGCAAAATTGAGAAAGAGTATACAGCTACTTGAACCGGTCCTAAGAACTTCCACGCAATTATCTTGTCTAAATACTCTGCTGCCGTTCTGATAGCATTCATGACGGTTAAATTCTTTCCAAAAGAAACCATATCGCTATCGTTAAAATTGTTTTTAGTCTTTTTGCTAGTTAGGATAAGAGCCGTGCCGTAAAAGATGGCGGTGGAGCCAAGAAAAGCAATTAAAATAATCCATAGATTGTCCGTTAAGAAAAGTGTTGTGATAACCGTTAGAGCTATTCCTAAGTCAGAAACGATTTGATATAGAGCTTGGATATCGAAGCGTTTTTTACCCTGCCAAAAATTTGTAAAAACAAGGGAAGAAAGTCTAAGAGGGGAAAGAATCGCTGTTATTAAAAAGGCCCCCGCCAAAAGGAAGTTTCCTTTTATAAAATACCACCCAGCTGCCCCAAGAAGAGCAATGGAACCTAGGATTGACCAGAAAAGCTTTGTTCTAAAAGCGACAAGAAGAGACCCTTCGTACCCTTGGGCCACACTGCGTGTAAGCGCTGCCCCCATACCGGGTAGGCTAGCAATAGCTGCTAAACTAGTTAAAGAAAGAACAAACTGATATGTCCCATAAGTTTCTACAGGAAGCCAGTTTGCAAAAGCGGCGAGAGTTGCAAGAGAAACAAAAGCGAGAGCAACTCTTTCTATAATGATCCAAAAACCTCCCCTTGCCACATACAACATGTCCGTTTTCGTATATTTCTGGCTCCATCGCAGAAACTTTATTATTTGTTCCTTGACCACCTCCATATGGTTTAGTGTAAACTATCTGTATGATATCAAATAGCAAAACCGCCTTGGTGTGCGGGGCGGGTGGGTTTATCGGTGGTCATCTTGTTAAGAAGCTAAAAAAAGAAGGATTTTGGGTGCGAGGAGTAGATTTAAAGAAGCATGAGTTTCGCCCGACTGCCGCAGATGATTTTGTGCTTAAGGACCTTCGAGATCCAGATACTTGGGATAAAATTCTCGATCGTAAATTTGATGAGATATATCAACTAGCCGCCGACATGGGTGGAGCAGGATTTGTTTTTACTGGCGATAACGACTCTGATATTATGCACAACTCGGCACTGATCAACCTGAATGCCCTTCATTATTGCCGAGAGAGAGGTGTCGGTAAGATATTTTATTCGTCATCTGCTTGTATATACCCGAAATATAATCAAGAGGACCCGCAGAATCCGAAAACTTCAGAGGATTCAGCTTACCCGGCCGCACCTGATAGCGAGTATGGGTGGGAGAAGTTATTCAGTGAGAGGATGTATCTAGCGTTTCACAGAAACTACGACCTGAATATTCGTATTACCCGCTTTCATAACATCTTCGGTCCAGAGGGTGCGTGGCAAGGGGGTAGAGAGAAAGCCCCCGCAGCGCTGTGCAGAAAAGTAGCGGAGACTCCGGATGGCGGAGAAATTGAAGTATGGGGGGACGGCGAACAAACCCGCTCTTTTCTCTATATTGACGAATGTTTAGAGGGAGTACGCCGATTGATGAATTCTGATCTGGTAGAGCCAATTAACATAGGCTCAGAAGAGATGGTGTCGATTAACCAGCTGGCTGAAATGATTATGGAGATTGCCGGAAAAAAACTCCGTATTAAACACGTTTCTGGACCCCTGGGAGTGCGTGGTAGAAATTCAGATAACAAGCTCATAAAGGAAAAGCTCGGATGGGAACCCTCCTATTCTCTCAAAGATGGTTTGGTAAAAACTTATACATGGATTGAGAAGCAGGTTAAAGAGACTAAGAAAGTATGAAGAAAGTTTCCGTTGTCGGTCTCGGAAAACTAGGCCTGCCTTTTGCAGTCTGTTTGGCGGAGGCAGGGTTTAGTGTTCTCGGCGTTGATATTAACGAAAGGAATATCGATTCGTTAAATAAGGGCGTTTCTCCCCTTTCCGAAACCGACCTGCAAAAACTTATAAGCAACAATAAACCGCGGCTTTCTTTTACCAGCAAGCACGCGAGAGCGATAAGAGAAACCGATATTACCTTTGTGGTTGTAGCTACACCCAGCGACAAGAGGGGGAACTTTTCTAACAAATATGTTGAGTCTGCTCTGGGATCTCTCGCTGCTGAGTTACGGACAAGCAAAAAGGGAAATCACACATTCGTCATTAACAGTACCCTCATGCCATCCTCTACTGAGAAGAGATTAATCCCTCTAATTGAGAAAAGTTCTGGCAGAGAATTAAATCGTGGTTTTGATGTATGTTATGCCCCTGATTTTGTGGCTCTTGGAAGTGTTATAAAAGACTTCATAAATCCCGACATGGTTGTTATAGGAGAAAGCAATAAGACGGCCGGAGATGGGGTGGAGGCTATGTATAAAAAGATGTGCAAGAATAAGCCGCCCATTCATAGAATGTCGATTATAAACGCTGAGTTAGCTAAGATCTCTTTGAACATGTACGTGACCACAAAAATCAGTTTTGCCAACATGTTGGCAAACATTTGCAGCAGAATAGATGGAGCAGATGTTGACGCAGTAACTAACGCTATAGGGAGCGACAAAAGAATATCGCCCCATTATCTCAAAGGAGGGTTGAGCTTTGGCGGCACTTGTTTCCCCAGAGACGTTAAGGCCTTTTCAACTCTCGCGAAAAAATTTGGCTATACAGACGACCTGGTAAGAGCGGTAGATAAAGTAAATAGATTACAAGACGATTACCTCTTAAGAACAGTCCTCGGATCCCTTAAAAAAGTTAAAATGAAAAGAGTGTCTGTCTTAGGTCTTTCTTTTAAGCCCGGCACCCCAGAAATAGAAAAATCCCCGAGCATTACTCTTATAAAAAATTTGTTGAAGAACAACATAGGAGTGGCGGCTTACGATTCTTTAGCCACGGAGAATACTAAAAAGATATTCGGTGACAAGATTGAACATACATCCTCAATAAAAGACTGCTTGAGTTATTCTAGGGTGTGGGTTATCGCCACCAATGATAAAAAGTTTAAGACTATCGACCGGAAATATGTCGGTGCAAAACCCGCTGTCATTATCGACTGCTGGCGAGTTCTAGATCCGCTAAAGCTTGGAAAAAATGTTGAGCACGTTGCCCTAGGAAAACACCAGAGATAAGCATGATGAATAACGGCGGCGTTCCCCACCTCGGCTTTCTAAAAAAGTTAATAAGTAGACTTACTAAAGAGGGATTGCCGTGGAGTTTCTCCCCGCCGATAACCCCCTTTAATTTTAAGAGATGGAGAATTCCTCAAATCGAAACTGTTCCTCCAGAGAAAAACGGCTGGGAACCCTTCTGGCACGGGTATTGGCAAATGGAGAAGGTGAGATCAGAGGGAAAAAAGAAAAGAGACCACCTTTCTTATAATGAAATTCTCGGTTGGAGAGGTCTTAAGGAAAGCGAAGTAGAAAAACATTGCTTTCTCTCCTTAGTTAATGCAATACAAGACAATCAAGTTAAAATGTTTGAATTGGGAGCTGGGAGGGGGGATTGGTGCCTATCGTTAGCTGGGACAGTAGACTTCGATCTTGTCCCAGGCGTTAAAGATAAGACCTACAGATGTTTAGCCGTTGAGGCAGAGCCGACCCATTATGTTTGGACGGCTGAACACTTTAAGAAACAGAATATCAACGGAGGGGTAGTACAGGGGGCTGTCGGAGATGAAGACGATTGTTTCGTGGGTTTTGATAATACCACAGACCCGGCTGCTCACTATGGCCAATCCGTGAAGAAAGAAAGCTCTTATAAGGTGCAGAGTTACACCGTTGATCGACTCATCGAAAAATACAATTTTCCCAAGGTAAACCTTATTCACGCCGATCTCCAAGGGAACGAGCTTATGGCTATAGTCGGTGCTAAAAAGGCGATGCAAGGAGGACTTATCGATTATTGGATGATAGGTACCCACGAGAGAAAATTGGAAAAAAAGATCGTGAAGGCTACGGAGAACTTTTATAACGTAATCTTTTATATCTCCAGGAGAAGCGGACTGGTTAATCACCCCCTTTACGGAAAAGTTTATTTTCCCAAAGATGGATTGCTGATCTTGCAACACAAAAGAGTGCGTTCTTAATCTTGCCCTCAAGAACATGAGAACAACTGGCTAATTATATGTTGAGTGCCCGAAAACCAAACTTCTTCATAATAGGAGCACCAAAGTGTGGCACTACGGCTATGAGTGAGTATTTGCGGACTCACCCAGACGTCCTCTTCTCAAGCTACAAAGAACCCAACTTTTTTAATACAGACTTCTCTGAGAAAAAGAGAAAGGTTCATACAGAAGGGGAGTATTTTAAATTATTTGAAGGGGCCGAAAAATATTATGCTGTCGGCGAGGGAACCACAAGATATCTTTCCTCAAAAGATGCCATCCCCAATATTCTAAAATTCAACTCAGACGCCAAATTTGTTGTTATGCTTAGAAACCCCGTGGACCTATTTCATTCCTTATATTGGGAATATCGCAAAAGTCTCCAAGAGGATGCGAGAACTCCCGAAGAGGCATGGGGTTTACAGGAGACCAGAAGAAAAGGAGAGCGTATTCCCCCAAAGTGCCCGGATCCTCAGCTGCTGCAGTATGGAAAAGTTTGTATGCTCGGAGAACAGCTAGAGAGGCTTTATCGGCTAGTGCCTAGAAAGAACGTACTCGTTATTTTTTACGATGACTTCAAGAACAATGCCGCCGCTTCTTACGAGGAGGTTCTAAAGTTCTTAGGTCTTCGACGCGATAAACGGACGGATTTTCCCGCCATCAACAGACGGAAAACTCACATATCTAGAACGCTATTGCGGTTTATTTATATGCTCGGCGATCTTAAGAAAAAAGTGGGAATTTACAAAAGCTTTGGGGTTTTGGAAACTATAAAAAAGAAAAACATAAAGCACATCACACCACCCCCCTTATCAGAAAGCTTTAGGCAGGAACTACGTGATTACTTCAAAGAGGACACACAAAGATTATCTGAAATTACCAACCGAGACCTTTCTTGTTGGGATAAATAAATGAAAGACCGCAAGTTGCTAGAACAATTTGAAAGGGCTGAGCGCAAGGCGCTACAGTACCGTAAGTATTTAACGGGATCAGGTATCGTTCCGAAATTAAAACGGCTCTTATTTCTGCGAGGAAAATATGTTGTGCATATCCTATCTAGCCTCGGTATAAAAGATAATACAACTGCAAGGATCTTTTTCGGGAAAAAGATGACTCTTCCCGTAGCTGACCTGAGCGCCTCCAACATTTTCTTATTTGGTACGCTTGGAGCGTGGGAAAGCGGCCTTACCAAGTTTTTTATAAAATACATTAAGGTTGATGATATATTCTATGACATAGGAGCAAATCATGGTTTTTATACCTTTTTGGCGAAGGAGATAATTGTTAATGGTGAGATACATGCCTTCGAGCCAAATCAGGGTGTATTTAAATATCTTGAGTTAAACTCCGCGAACGGCGTTGTGCGCTTGAACAACAAAGCTTTAAGCAACGAAAATGGCACAGTATCCTTTTTCGATATGCTGGAAGCCCACCACAGTGGTAGTAGCGGCCTAGTAAAGCCCGTAGACGGAGAGTATCAGGAGAAAAGAGTTCTGACTCTGACTTTGGATGAGTATACAAAGACCCACAAGCCACCAAGCATAATGAAAGTAGACGTAGAGGGTGCGGAAGCTATGGTAATCGAAGGGGGCGAGTCAACTATTCGAAAATACAAACCCACCATTGTTATCGAGGTTTGGTCTGGAGAAAGAGGCATTAAAAATCATTCGCGCGCTGTAAAATTATTACAAAGTTTAGGATATCGCTGTTTTAAGATTGATGATAGCGGGAGCCTGGTACCGATTAATTCTGTGAATTTTGACAGGATTAATCAGCGCGAGAACTTCGTGTTTAAAAACAAGGATCTCCGTTAGAGGGATGAAATGATCTAAAATCAAAAAGTAAGACAAAACGTATGGCCCCCAATAATTCACCCTCTCTAGTTTCTATCGTTACCCCCTGTTATAACATGGTGCAATACATAAAGGAGTGTGTGGACAGTGTGTTAGCGCAAGACTACCCGAACGTAGAACACATCATTCATGACGGTAATTCTACCGATGGGACTAAAGAGATATTAGAACAATACGCTAAGCGATACCCCGGGAAAATTAAATTAGTTTCAGAGCCGGATAATGGACAAACAGACGGCCTAAATAAAGCGCTACAAAGAGTGCACGGCGATATTTTTTTGGTTTTGAACGGAGATGATGCTCTTTTATCAAACGCCTGTTCGTGGGCGGTAAAGAACATGGACGAACACCCCAACACAGCTGTTATCTATGGGGACGTGCATCAAATGGACAGAGAAAGCAGAGTTTTGGAAACCTATATCCCCCCCCACCCCTTCAGTTTTGAAGAACTTTTATGCGTAGAATTGACTCTCCCAGCCCAAGCCTCTTTTATTCGAAGCGCTCACTTTAGGGAGGTGGGTTTTTATACAGATTCGAGCTTGGACACCAGCCCCGATTTCGAAATGTTTACTAGAATAGGGTTACAGTTCCCGATTCAATATATCCCTGGGGTGGTATGTAAATACAGAAGGGATCATGTGGCCACTCAAAACGGGAAACCGAGAAGCATAGAAAGAAAACGCCGATCTAAGAAGTTGATAATGGATAGAATTTTTGATAATCCCAAAACCTCGCTATCGATACGAAAACTTCGCGGAAGAGCTCACGCTGGGTTAAATATCTGGGCTGCAGCAGCTGCCTGGAGAGAAAAAGAAAAGTGGGTTGCCTGGAAATGTCTTTTATCCGGGATGGGTAGGTATATTTTGATGGGTCAATTCACTAGGGCGATTAGGGTAATTATCAGGTTGGTAGAGAAATTAAGGAGAGAAAAAAGAACAACTCATCCATTTAAGATGTCATGATTTCCTTGCCACGAGTTTCTATCATAACCACCGTCCTGAATGACAGAAAACACATCGAGTTTGCTATGCAGAGTGTTCTAGGCCAAAACTATTCAAACATCGAATACATTATTGTCGACGGAGGTTCAACCGACGGTACGCTGAGGGTTATTAATAGATATAAGCACAGGCTTGCTAAATTTATTTCTGAGCCGGACAAAAATAAATATTACGGCATGAACAAGGGGATAAGATTAGCAACGGGCGACATCGTCGGTATTTTGAATTCGGACGACTTTTATACCTCAAAGAAAGTGATTGGAGAAATCGTGGAGATAATGGAGAAAAAGAATGCAGACTGTTGCTGGGGAGATCTAGTCTATGTCAGTAGAGAAGATACCGATAAGACTATCAGATACTGGAAGTCTTCCGAATATAAAGATGGAAAGTTTAAAAGGGGCTGGATGCCGCCGCACCCCACCTTTTTTGTCAGAAGAGGAATTTATAATAAACACGGATTTTTTCGTTTGAATTTCCCGAACTCAGGAGACTATGAGTTAATGCTGCGGTTTTTAGAAAAACATAAAATAAAATCCTGCTATATTCCCAAAATTTTGGTGAAAATGAGGGCGGGCGGACAGAGTAACAAGAATATTAAAAGTATAATTAGAGCAAACACTGGAGTTTATCGTGCTTGGAAGGTGAACGGATTGAGAATGGGCTTCTTCACTATCTTCTTGAAACTTCTGCGCAAAATCCCTCAGTGTGTACGAAGGCCATAATGCTGTGCGGAGGTAAGGGAATAAAACCGAGGTCGATTTTGATCGACATCCCCAAGGCGCTTGCTTCAACGTAGAAGAAGGTACTGCTGAAAGAATTGGTTACCGCCCCTGTCTAGATAGAATGATCTTGGCGGTCTTGAGAAGAATAGCCAGATCTAGAACGAGGGTTCTTTTCTTGGCGTAGTAAATGTCGTATTGAAGTTTAATGCGGGCATCTTTGACCGAATCGCCGTATTCATAATTGATCTGAGCCCAGCCCGTCAGCCCCGGCTTCACTAAATGCCGCATGTTGTAGTAAGGGATCTTCTCCGTGAGTTTTCTCACGAACTCGGGCCTTTCCGGTCTGGGGCCGACGATGCTCATATTGCCGATCAGAATGTTCCACAGCTGAGGCAGCTCATCAATGCGGGTGTTTCTTAAAAACCTGCCTACCTTAGTAATACGCGGGTCATTCTTCTTAGCCCAAGTAGCCCCTCTCTTTTCAGCAGACCCCTTTTTGTTTATCGCCCTCATGGTACGGAACTTGTAGAGCCAGAATACCCGGCCATCTTTGCCTACACGCTCCTGCCTGAAGATGGCTGGCCCGGGTGAGTCAAGCTTAATAATGATAGCCAGCAGGGGTACAGCCACTATTAACACTGCCAGCCCCACTAATCCGACCGCCACATCAATAATTCTTTTGCTGGCTTCGTGAATGTCTTGGGTAACGTTTTCTAAATTTTTGATGAACCAGACATCATCTAGCATAGAAGGGGAAACTTTGTTAAGGGTGCGTTCATAGAAATCTTCCAGATCCAGGACCATTACACCCGAAGCCAATATCGGGAAAAGATTCTTGACTGCCCCCGACGCCTTTTCGGGCTTAAACAGGACCAGCCTGATATCGTTGCTCCGGATAATAGCGTCTAATTCTTCATATTTACCCGGAACCGAAGGGATTTGCCTCTTAACATGATATTGAAGCACCGGGTTTTCCTTAAAGTATGTGGTTAATTCTTTGACCTCTTCGCCCTGACCGACAAAAAGAATATTAGTACTAACACCCCGTCGAGAGAGTCTGTATAGGACGATTCTCCAAAGAAGCAGCAGCAGCCAAGCTAAGATGGCAAAGATAAGCAGATTTTTTCTGGGATGAACCAATCCGGGAGGAAACAAATAGAAGAGGGAAAGGCTGGCAATAAAGGCTATCACGACACTACTGCCTAGGACCCTGATCGCATCAATACTGGGCCTGAAGAAGCGAGTTTCGTACAGATAATTGATATACAGAATAAGTATCCAGACCGGAAAGAGGAGGGAAAAAGGATGGAAGTGCCTAGCCCACCCATCGGGCCACTCAGCTCCGTAGCGCATGGCTACCATCAAAAAGAGGGCTAGATAAAGCATTCCCCAGTCGCCGATCAGAGTGATTATCTTTCGAAGCAGGCCTTTATTCATTGGATGCTATTGTTAGTCTTTTTCTCCAGACTTTCCAGACTAACACTGTCCTTTAGTCCGTATTCACCAACCCGGGTTCTTTTGAGCTTGATCAGATAGCCTCCGACTCCGAGCACCTGCCCGATATCTTCAGCCAATTTTCGGATATAGGTGCCGGACGAAACAACTGCTCTGATCTGAAGCAGAGGCGGATGATATTTTACTACCTCCAGCGCATCTATTTTAATTGGCCTTCTTTCCAGTGTCGGAAAAATGCCCCGGCGAGCTAACTTATAGGCTCGGATACCTCCTATTTTAATAGCCGAGTGGGCCGGAGGAGTTTGGACAGTCTCGCCCATGAACTTACCAACCGCTTTTTCTACCTCCGTAAGCGGAAGGGTTTGAACTCTATGAATGCTCGAAGTTTTTTCTATCTTGCCTTCGGGGTCGCCAGTGGTGCTTGTTTTGCCTAGCTCTATAGTCGCCTCGTATTCCTTAGTGGCGTTTTTGAGAAGAGGAGTTAGCCTCTTGGTTGACTCCCGGCCGACAGCTACTACCAAAACCCCCGTAGCGAAAGGATCAAGTGTACCTCCGTGTCCGACTCGTTTTTCTCCAGTTATCCGGCGGACTCTGTTAACCACGTCGTGGGAAGTAATGCCAGCCGGCTTGTTGATATTAAGAATCATGTTTTTGGATTAATTCTTTGATTTCCAGCAGGGTCCTGTCTTTAAAGACATGCAAGGCAAAGAAATAGACAACGAAAGCGATTGGGACAACAATAAAGAACGAAATGTGTAGGGATTGCATCGGGACGACAGCCAATCCCATTAAAACAGTAGCCAAAATTGGTACACCTAGGCGTCCTTTCAGAGAAAAGCTGTTTATCTGTTTCAGTTTGCGCCACATGAAAATACTAGTTCCAATTTGTGTAAATAGGCTGGTCCAGGCCGCCCCGGAGATACCCAATATCGGAATAAGATAGAGATTTAATCCGAAGTTCACCAACACACCGATTATCCAGACGGGGACCATCTCTCGCTGTCTGTTCTGGGCAAAAATCGCATGAATAATGACCCCGACGGGGAAGGTAGCTAGCACAGAAAATGCCAAAATTTGCATAGACGCCGCGGCGGGCAGATATTCGTTCCCATAGAAGATAGAAACAATCTGGTTGGCCGTAAGAACAATGCCGAGCGTGATGGGAAGGGCGATCAGAATAGTTGTGGCAATGCCTCTCTCGAGCACTCTGATGAATTCCGTCATGCTTTTTTGTGTTAGGCGGGCGAGGGCCGGAAAAAGTCCGCCGACAATAAAGGCGGGGAGGAGGTAGAGGAAGGCGATCGGCTTTTGAGCGGCTGAATAGAAGCCTACTTGAGAGGCATCATAAAACCAG
>Ga0209288_10000590_pt1 | contig 10877 bp, 7 predicted proteins | sample PPLLaktember2015_4_FD_187261 | JGI IMG/M metagenome (GOLD analysis project Ga0209288, IMG submission 187261) | Freshwater sediment microbial communities from Prairie Pothole Lake near Jamestown, North Dakota, USA - PPLs Lake P8 Core (1) Depth... | ecosystem: Environmental > Aquatic > Freshwater...
TTTTAAAGATTTATTTTTAAAATCTTCAATAAATATAGAAATATTTAATTTGTCATTTCGACCAAAGGGAGAAATCTGAACAATATAATTATGCAGATTTCTCAGTCGAAGACTCCTTCGAAATGACTTTCGATTTAAAGTTTAACTTTATTCAATAATGAAATATTACAAATAGAATGTTAATTCCAGATAAAATTTCTGCTTACCTAGATAAAAGAGCCTCTAATACCTGGCATATTGAAAATGATCACAAAAAATATTTTCAGAAAATAATTGTTATTCCTGCTATAGCCGAATCAGATACTTTACCAAAACTTATTAAATCATTAGAAAAAAACGATAAACTTGAACTGCACAATACACTTTTACTAATAGTTATAAATAATAGCGTTTCATCTTCCGAAGAAGTTAAAAGTGATAATCAAAAAACATTAGCTTACTTAAGAAAAATTAAATCCAAAGTAAATATTTCATTTATTGATGCTTGCAGTGCAGAAAAAGAAATGGATGATAAGAACGGCGGCGTTGGTTTAGCAAGAAAAATTGGAATGGATCTGGCGCTTAAGAAATTTGATTATCTCTCAATCAATAAAAATATTTTGCTCTGCACGGATGCTGATTGCATTGTTGATTCAGATTATCTTTCAGAAATTTCACAAGAGTTTAATAGAAATAATTTTGAAGCAGCAGTTGTAAATTTCGCTCATGATATTTCCAGTCGGAACAAAGAAACAAAAGCTATAATCTGTTACGAAATATTTTTACGCTACTATGTGCTTGGATTAGACTTTGCTAAATCTGATTATGCTTTTCATACAATCGGATCTACTATGCTTTGCACGCCTGAAGCTTATGTTAAAGTTGAAGGGATGAATAAACGAAAAGCTGCAGAAGATTTTTATTTTCTCGAAAAGCTTGCAAAGATTTATCCAATTGGAGAGATCAAATCTACTTATGTTCATCCTTCTAAACGCAGCTCGTGGAGAGTGCCTTTTGGAACCGGAAGAAGTGTTGATAGATTTTTAACAGATACTAAAGATGAATATTTGCTCTATAATCCTAGATCGTTCATTATTCTAAAAACATGGCTGGAAATATTTTTTAACAAATCTTTAAATAAATATTCTGACTTATTAAAAATTGCTAAAAATATTGATATTTCACTTTTCGAATTTCTCACAGGGCAGGATTTTGAAAGATTTATTGATAAGGTTTTGTTAAAGACAAGCAATCCGATCGAAATTGAAAAGCAAAAACATTTTTGGTTTGATGCTTTCAGAACATTAAAACTAATTCACTATCTTCGTGATGCAACTTATCCGAATGTAAATATGTTTGATGCTATAGATGAGTTGTTGAAAATGATGAAGATTGAGAATAATATTAAAAGAAATTGCGCAATACCGGAACTTGGAATACAAAAAGAATATTTAAATCTGCTTAGAAAGATTCAGAGTTAAATGATAATTAAAACCAATCCCGATGAATTTGAAAACTTTGTAATTGATGCTTCCAACTATAAAGGGAATTGTGAAGCAGTTTATTTTCCTGAAAATGTTGAAGAGATTGTTTCAATTGTTAAAGAAGCAAATACAAAAAAAACTAAAGTTACAATTGCTGGAAATGGAACTGGTCTTACCGGTGCTCGTGTTCCACAAAACGGAATTGTTATCGCAACAGATAAACTCAACAGAATTCTTGAAATCAACTCAGAAGAATTTTATGCTGTAATTGAACCGGCAGTTTTACTTTCAGATTTTCAAAAAGAACTTAAGCAGCAAAGTCTTTTTTATCCTCCTGATCCAACAGAAACAAATTGTTATATCGGCGGAACAGTTGCAACAAATGCTTCAGGTGCAAAGACTTTTAAATATGGTCCAACTCGTGATTATGTTATTGGTTTGCAGGTCGTTCTTCCCGATGGTGAACTGATTGATCTCGAACGAGGAAAACAGAAAGCTATTGGATATGATCTATCGTTAACAACTCAATCAGGTAAAAATATTTCATTGCAAATTCCTGATTACACTTTTCCTGCTGTTAAAAATGCTTCCGGTTATTTTGTAAATCCCGATATGGATGCAATTGATTTGTTCATTGGTTCTGAAGGTACACTTGGGATTATAACTAAGATAAAACTTAAACTTCTTCCACAACCCGAAGACACAATTTCATGCGTCCTGTTTTTTGAAGATGAAACCACCTCTCTAAATTTTCTTGAAGAAGCAAGAGAATCTTCTTTTCAAAACAGAAAGAACAATGTTAACGATAACATTAACGCTCTTGCTCTTGAGTTTTTTGACGAACGTGCGTTAAAATTTTTAGCAAAAGATTTTTCTGCCATTCCGGAAAATGCACAAGCAGCAATATGGTTTGAGCAGGAATCAACTTCTGATTCTTTTGATACTATTCTTGAAGCGTGGAATGATTTAATGCAAAAGAATAAGGTAAATGAAGAAACCGCCTGGTTTGCTTTTAGTGATGCTGATAAAGAAAAGATAAAGGATTTTCGTCACTCAATTTCCTGGAAGGTTAACGAGTACGTTGCAAGAAATAATTTTAGAAAACTAGGGACAGATGTAGCTGTTCCTGATAAAGTTTTCCGTGAGTTTTATTTTACTCTGCAAAAGTGGGCAACGCAAAGCAATATTGATTTTGTTTCTTATGGTCATTTCGGAAACTCACACATTCACTTAAACTTTTTACCAAGGAATGATGCTGAGTTTAACGAAGGTAAAAAGCTTTACAAACAAATTTGTGAAGAAGCTGTTAGATTAGGTGGAACAATTTCTGCCGAACACGGAATTGGTAAAGCTAAACGTGATTATCTTTTAATGATGTATGGTGAAACAAACATCCGCAAAATGGCAGCATTAAAAATATCTCTCGATCCAAATCTTGTACTTGGTATAGGTAATATTTTTGATGAAAAATATCTAAGCTAATGTTTAAAAAGTTTTTACTTGGACTAATAATCTTTATTTCACTTTATGTGATTGCAGTTACTTGTAATACTACAGAGCCGCCCATTGTTGATAACATCCCACCCGGCAAAAGAGATTATATTTGGTCGATTGACAGTATAAGTAGGCCAGGTTTTCCATATTTGCAATCAATTTGGGGAAGTTCGCCAACAGATGTTTGGGGAGCAGGTTTTTCAGAAGATGTTAGAGATTGTCTTTGGCATTTTGATGGAGTAAGCTGGATAAGAGCGACAGAAGGAACGCCTATAACAGTAGTTGGAAATGGTTCAAAGATAGTTGGAGGAATTTGGGGAACTGCACAAAATGATGTTTGGGCTTTTGGAGGCAGAATTTTTAGTAATCCTTTAAGAACAGAACCATTTATTATGCACTATGACGGAAACCAATGGTCTGAAGTACTTGGAGATAAAAATCAAATGACGGATGGATTTACAGATATATATGCAATCAGAAAAGATCATTTCTGGATTTCATCCTCTGATCACGTTTCTGAATATAAAGATGGTCTGTGGAAGAAATATTTCATTGGTGAAAATTATTATGTACAATCTATATCAGGAATTGGAAGCAGTGTTTACTTATTGACTTATCCAATAGGTGTTGACTCATTGTATTTGATGAAATTGAGTGGAAATAATTTCATGGTAATCGACAAAACTATTTTATTTAGTCCTGGAAAATTTAGTCCCAATGGTATATTATTTGCGAATAATAAGGTATACACATTTGGTTATGGAATTAATTCAACGAATACTATCAACGAAGAAATTGATTTAAATAAATGGCAGAATGATCTTAAACAACTGCCAAATGGAGGTTTTGGGGGGAGCTATAAAATTAGTTCAAAAGATATGTGGGGTATAGGTTCCTCTTCTATTGTATTTCAATATAATGGGGAAAACTGGCAACAGCTATTCATAAATTATCAGAATATTGAAGCCACTTTTAGGGGAATTTGGGGAGATGGTAATGAAATATTTATTTCTGATACAGAAAATGGAATTATATATCATGGAAGATAATTTTCGTCACACTTTGACAAACTCAATGGGACGATTACTTTCCAATCTTATAACTAGTACCGTCTTTGCTATCCTGCAAAACAACACCAAGCTCTTTTAGTCTATCGCGAATTGTATCTGAAAGCTGGTAGTTTTTATTTTGCTTTGCTTCAGTTCTAAGTTTTATTAAAAATTCAACAAGCTCGCCAACAAGTTTATCATCACCAGTGGTTGCTTTGTTAAAATCAACAATGCCAAGAACATTTTCTGCTGTTTTAGTTAAAAATGTTTTAACATCATTATAAAAACTTACATCAACATTTTCACTGGCTACAAATACTCGATTAATTTCTTTTACAAAATCAAAAATAACAGCAACTGCTTGCGATGTATTTAAATCTTCATCCATCGCTTCTTCAAATCGCTGATAGAAAGATTTGAAATCAAATTCAGGTTTAACGCCGGAACTATTCTTCTTTATCTCATCATTCACTTTATCAACAAGATTTGTAATCTTCTCAAGACCTTTTTCTGCTCCGGTTAAAAGATCATCAGTAAAGTTTAATGGTCCACGGTAATATGCCTGTGCAAAAAACATTCTTATTGCTTCAGCAGAATATCTTTTTAACACATCTCTTGCTGTAAAAAAGTTACCAAGAGATTTAGACATTTTTTCTTCGTTGATATTAAGAAAACCAAAATGAAGCCAGTACTTAACAAATGGTTTTCCTGTTGCGGCTTCACTTTGTGCAATCTCATTTTCGTGATGAGGAAAAATTAAATCATTTCCGCCAGCGTGAATATCAAATGTTTCTCCCAAATGTTTGCAGCTCATTGCAGAACACTCAATATGCCAGCCTGGTCTTCCCTTGCCCCAGGGACTTTCCCAGTAAGGCTCACCCTCTTTAGCCTTTTTCCATAGTGCAAAATCCAAAGGATTAGATTTCTCTTCGTTAATTTCAATTCGTGCACCAGATTCAAGATCTTCAATATTTTTTCCGCTCAACTTTCCATATTCACTAAAATGCTTAACATCATAAAAAACATTTCCATTTTTGTTGTAGGCGAACTTTTTATTCTCTAACTGTTTAATCAGATCGATTATCTCACCCATATGTTCAGTTGCTTTAGGATAAACATTTGCTTTTTTAATTTTAAGTTTTGTTATATCATCAAAAAAAGCATTGATGTAATCATTTGTAACTTCACCAGGTTTACGTTTTTCTTCATTGGCTTTTTTAATAATCTTATCATCAACATCTGTAAGATTCATTACAAACTTTACTTTGTAGCCTTTGTACTCAAGATATCTTCGCACAATATCCGCCATAACAAAAGAGCGCGCATTACCGATATGAAAGTAATCATAAACGGTTGGTCCGCACATATAAATCTTAACTTCGTTAGGATCAATTGGAATAAATTCTTCTACTTTTTTTGTAAGTGTGTTGTAAAGTTTTAACATAGTCTTAAATGATTATTTGATATTGTAGTTTCAAATATAAGAAAATTGAGAGATTGAATGCATTTATAGTAAGTAAAATACTTCTATGAACTCACCCTAAATCCCTCTCTTAGAAAGAGAGGGATTTTTAAACTTCTGATGCTTCGCTCTCTTTCTCTTCACAAGAGAAGGGGCTGTGGGATGAGTTCCGGTTATGAAAAAGTATATGTTATTGTTATGAACGAAGTTTCTCTAAAAGAAGTTTAAAATCTTCAGGAAGTTCAGAATCAAATCTTACAAGTTTATTTGTATGCGGATGAATGAAACCCAAGGTTTTTGCGTGTAATGCTTGTCTTGGCATTAATTCTAAAAGATTCAGCATTCTGCTTTTTAGTTTTGGTAATTCATAACCGGAGTGAATTTTATTCCCGCCATAAGTTGGATCACCGAAGATCGGTTTACCCATCCCGGATAAATGAACTCTTATCTGATGTGTTCTACCGGTTTTTAAATTGAGTTTTAAATAAGAAGTAAAATCAAACTCTTCAATAATTTTGTAGAAGGTTGTTGCATCTTTGCCTTCTTTATCACTTATAGTAAATTTTTTTCTATCACTTTTACTGCGCGCAATCTTTGAGCTGATAACACCCTCAGTTTCTGAAAACTTTCCCCAGCAAATTGCATGATATTCCCGTTCAATAGAATGTTTTGAAAACTGTGCAGCTAGTTTTGCGTGAGTATAATCATCCTTTGCAACCACAAGCAATCCGCTAGTTTCTTTATCAATACGATGTACAATTCCAGGTCGTCCAACTTCATTTACAGAGCTTAAAGATTTTGTATGATGCAGAAGTGCGTTAACCAAAGTACCAGTGTAGTTTGCATAAGCAGGATGAGCAACCATTCCAGCGGCTTTATTTACTATAATGAAAAACTCGTCTTCATAAACAATATCAAGAGCAATATCTTCAGCTTCAACATCCTCGGGTCGTGGAGAAATTAGCTGAGTTGCTTCAACTTTATCAAATGGTTTAACATTATAATTTGATTTGACAATGACGCCGTTTACCTTAACAAGCCCGGCATCAACTGCTTTTTGTACTTTAGATCGTGTAGTATTTTCGATGTGATGAGTAAGAAATGTATCTATGCGTTCTTTTCTTTTTCCTTCGGGTACATCAATCAGAAATTTCTTTTCGCTTATCAGTCTGCTCATTAATTGTATCTTCGTTTATTATGTCTGAGCTGCTTTCATTTTGAACTGTTTTAGTTGATTCATCAGAAACAGCAATGTCTTGTGTAGTTGTTGAAGATCCGCCATCTAAAACAGCTTCAACTTTTTCATCTTCTTCCTGATGTTTTTTATAGAAAACTAAAAGAACTAAAACACCAATTGTAACTGCGGCATCGGCAATATTAAAAACCGGCCATCGATCGTAGCTTCTTCCGAACAAAGTGAAATCAAAAAAATCAACATCAAAAAAATCAACAACTTTTCCGTAGAACAAAGGCGAGTAATCAAAAAATAATCCGTAAAAAGTTCTATCGATTAAATTTCCTACAGCGCCGCCAAGAATAAGTGCAATCGCTATTTTTAGGCTCCAGCTTTTATCGCGGATTACATAAAGATAAAAGATCAATCCGATGCTTGCTACCAGAGAAAAAACAGAAATGATTAATTTGAATTTACTTCCGGGATCATAACCAAATGCCATTCCCGGATTTTCAACAAATGTAAATCTAAAAAAATCACCAAAGACGGGAATCATTTGCCCAAGATACATTCCTTCATAATTAATATTCAGGAATGGAATCGAGAATCCTTTAACCATTAACTTCGTAACCTGATCAATAAGTACAACAGCAAATGATAAATACAACGCTTTCAACTAATACAAACTCCTTGATATGTATGCTTAATTTTTTCCGCCAAATTAAAATTGAACAACAATATTATTTTTTCTCTTGTTTCTGTTTCATTGGCAAACATAATTGACTATGAGGAACAGCTTCTAATCTTGCTCTTGGAATAAGAGGACAAGTAGGGCAAAGATGTTGTGGTTCTTCAATGCACTCAACACAAATTCCGTATGTGCCATTCTCAATTCGTTTTAATGAATCTTCAAGATATCCAAGAAATTTATTTTCTCTTTGAGCGTATAGAAAAGTTTTTTCTCTTTCCATAGCGTCGGTTCCCTGCTCGGCCATATGAAGCGAGTATGGAGAATTTTCATTTATATATTCGCCTGTTGTGGGATCAAGCATCTGCTCTCTTAAGTTTTGAAGCTGTTCAAGTATTTCATCTCTTTTTTCGAGGATGATTACTTTGAATTGATCTAATTCTTTTTTGCTATAACCTTTAATTTTCTTTATTGCTGCAGCACGATTTGCGGCTGTCATTTCAGGCGTAATAAACTCTTCTTCTTTTTTCTTATAAACTACTTTTTTTACTTTAGGTTTTACAATCTGCTTTTTTTCTATAATAGCTTTTTTAATTACGACAGGTTTTTTTGCAGCGGTTTTTGTTTCCTTAACTTTTAATACTTTAGCTTTCGTTACTTTCTTTTCAGTCACTTTTTTTACTTCCTTTTTCTTAGGTGCCTGTTTCTTTACAGTTTTCTTAAGTTTAACAACTTTAGCCGGTTTTTTCTTTTTCTGTTCTTTCTTCACAACTTTCTTTCCTGGTTTAATAGCGCTTTTTTTTGTGTTTTTCTTAACAGTTTTTTTCGTTGCCATGATAGATTCTCCTCTTATTAGGATTATACTTTTTCGATGTTAATTAAACAATCAAACTCACCAATTTTAAATTCCTGTGTAAACCCGCTTCCGGTTTTACTTTGTTCAGATAATTTTTCTGCAAGAGTTTCAGTTGAAATATATTGATTAAAATTCTTAATTGCTTTAATGAAATTTTCTGAGCCGGTAAAATTAATAATAATTTTGTCAGTTACATCAAATCCGGCATCTTTTCTCATATTCTGGATTCTGTTAACAAATTCGCGTGCTAATCCCTCTTCAATAAGAGATTCATCAAGTTCAGCATCAATTGCAACAGTAATTCCGGCTTCAGCTTCTACAACCCATCCTGTAATTTCAGTACTTATTATCTCTACATCATCTTTAGATATTGCTAAATCTTCCCCATCGATATTCAGCACAATATCAATTCCTTTTTCAATTTTAGAAATCTCATCTTTGGTGAAGTTTTTAATTGCTTCAGCAACTGCTTTTACTTTCTTTCCAAACTTCGGTCCGATTGATTTGAAGTTTGCCTTAGCAGATTTATTAACGAGTTCAGAATCATCAGTTAAGATAAGTAATTCTTTTATGTTTACTTCTTCAAGTATTACATCTTTCATCTTGGATAAAGCTTCATGTTTGCTTTTATCAAGAGCAACCATAATTTTCTTTAATGGCTGGCGTACTTTAAGATTATTTTTAGCACGCATAGCACGTGTTAAATAAACAACGCTTTGTGCAACTTCCATTTTTTCTTCTAAAGCTTTGTCACGATAGGTTGCTTTTGGAAACTCTGAAAGATGAACTGATTCGTATTTTTCTCTCTTGGTTTCATTATTCAAATCAAGATAAATTGCTTCAGAGATAAATGGCGCAAAAGGTGCTGTTAATTTGCATAGTGTTTCTAAACACTCATACAAAGTTTGATATGCAGAAAGTTTTTCTTTATTCATTTCTGATTTCCAGAAACGTCTTCTGCTTCTTCTTACATACCAGTTTGAAAGCTGATCGATTGTGTAACTTGAAACTGCACGTGCAGCTTTAGTTACGTCGTAATCATTCATTAACTGTTCGTATTCTTCTAAAAGTGCATTAAGCTTAGAAATTATCCAGCGATCTATTTCCAGTCTTTCTTCATAAGGGATCAAAGCATCTTTAAAATTAAATCCATCTATGTTTGCATATAGTGCAAAGAAAGAATATGTGTTAACTAAAGTTCCAAAGAATTTTCTTTGTACTTCAACTAATCCTTCTTCATCAAATAATGTTGGTCGCCAGGGTGGAGAGTTTGTAACCAAATACCATCGAGTTGCATCAGCACCATACTTATCAAATAACAGAAATGGATCAACAGTGTTACCAACTGATTTAGACATTTTCCTTCCGGTTTTGTCTAAGATCAATTCGTTAACAATTACATTCTTAAATGCAACGTTATCAAACAACATTGTAGAGATAGCGTGCAAAGTATAAAACCATCCACGCGTCTGATCAATTCCTTCACAAATATATTGTGCGGGAAAATAATTTTTTTCAAATGCTTCTTTATTTTCAAACGGATAATGATACTGAGCAAACGGCATCGCACCGGAATCAAACCAAACATCAATAACTTCCGGAGTGCGTTTATAAATCTTGCCATTCTTTTCAAAAAGTATTTTATCAACAAATGGTTTATGAAGATCAATTTTTTCTAAATCTTTTAATGAAATTCTTTTTCCATCTTCTTCGATAAATCCGTTTCTAACTTCTGCAATACTTCCAACAGCAAAAGTATCGCCGTCTTCACTTATCCAAATCGGAAATGGAGTTGCCCAAAATCGATCTCGTGAGAGAGCCCAGTCTTTATTCTCTTCAAGCCAGTTGCCAAATCTGCCGCTTCCAACTTCCGGCGGCTGCCAGTTGATTTGTTTATTAAGTTCAATCATTCTATCTGCAATAGAAGTTGTACGGATAAACCAGCTTTCACGTGCATAATAAATTACTGGAACTTCAGGATGCCTCCAGCAGAAAGGATAGGTGTGAAGTATCGTTTCTTTTCTGTAAAGTTTTCCTTCGTGTTTCAGTTTTACGATAATTCCAGCGTCAGCATCTTTAACAAACTGTCCTGCAAAATCAGTTACTTCATCTGTGAATAATCCACCCCGAGTAACAGGCTGCAGCATCGGTAAGCCGTACTTTTTAGAAACTTCATAATCATCAGCACCAAATGCTGGCGCAATGTGAACAATTCCTGAACCATCGGCAGTACTTACAAAATCACCTTCAATAACATAAAAAGCTTTTTTATCGACAGAACAATATTCCATTAACTGTTCGTATTCAATTCCTGCAAGGTCCTTGCCTTTCATCTCGGCAAGAATTTCATATTCTTTATCGATTACGGATAATCTTTCTTTTGCAAGTATCATTGTTGCATATTCTGTTTTGATTTTTACATAATCAATATCAGAACCAACAGCCAGTGCAACATTTGAAATCAATGTCCATGGAGTTGTCGTCCAAACAAGAAAATGTTCATCAGCATTCACGAGTTTAAATAAAACATAAACAGATGGATCTTTTGTTTCGCGGTAACCTAAAGCAAGTTCGTGTGAGGATAAAACAGTTTCAGATTTGGGATCTTGCGGAACGATTTTATAATCTTTGTAGATAAGTCCTTTATCAAACAAAGTTTTTAATGCCCACCAAACAGATTCAATATAATTA